>Ga0208823_1000256_pt1 | contig 45695 bp, 43 predicted proteins | sample AD_UKC075_MetaG_FD_184440 | JGI IMG/M metagenome (GOLD analysis project Ga0208823, IMG submission 184440) | Active sludge microbial communities of municipal wastewater-treating anaerobic digesters from USA - AD_UKC075_MetaG (SPAdes) (version 2) | ecosystem: Engineered > Bioreactor > Anaerobic >...
GGGAGACCAACAGAAACTCAAGGCATGACAAGCACTTGCGCGTACTACTGGAGCAGACCCCGCGCCAATCCTCGCTCTCCAGGGAGGCACGAACCGTCACTTTCTGCACTGAAATCAAAAGGACCCCGACACTGGCGCAGTTCGCGGCGCGGCTTTGCGTGGCTTCGTGTGGGGCGTGGCTGCCGCGCCGGCCGGGGCGGCCTTGGGCGCCTCGGCGGCGATGAGCGTCAGATGCTCGCTGGAGGCGCCGTATTGCTCGCGGGCACGGCGCGCCAACTGCGCCTTCAGCTTGTCCACCAGCAGCGTCAGATGCGCCACCTGCGCGTCGCGCTCAGCGAGCAGGCCAAGCAGCGCTGGCTCGCGTCAGCACCGCCAGCGCCGGCGTCACGACGACGGCCGTGCGAAGCTATCTTCGCTTCCGTGCGTTCGAAGGTAACGCTGTCGCGCATCTGCTGCCGATCGTCGCCTCGCCAGCAAGCTGGCGCTTGGCACCACTGCCGCAGACCCTGACTCCGTCCGAGGTTCAACGCTTGCTCGGCGCCTTCCCGCCAAGCCGGCGGCTCGACTGGCGCCGTCGCGGCGCCTTGGGCAGCAGCAGACCCGCCCGGGCCATCACCCGCTAGGCCCGTTCCGGATTGACCCGAGCCGCACCTTCCTGTGCTCGGCGTTGGCGGTTCACCAGCGCACGCACGCCGGTAGCCGTAGCTCGGGAGTTCGGCGATCGGCTCGCGAATTCCGGCAATCAGCTCGCGCATCGCCCGCCAGCGTGCGGCCGCTGCGTCCGTCACGCCAGCCATCGGCACGATGGCGAAGGTCGTGAATGTGCAGGCGCACCCACCCCCAGCACCCGGCAGAGCGTCTTCACTGGTCTTCTCCGGGCAGCAAGGGCGAGCGCGCACTCCACTTTTTCGGCGGCGTACTCCAAGGCTTGCTTGAGGATCTCGTTCTCGAGCGTCTTCTTGCCCAGCACTCGCTGCAGCTTGGCGATCTCCGAACGCGCAGCCGCCAGCTACGACGCCGGCACCACCGCTTCGCCGGCCGGGGCACGGTGATCCGCAAAGATGAGAGACCGTGAAGGATTGAGCGCCTTATTTCTTCGGTTGGTCCAACTGCATCGCTCTTGTCGCCAGCGTGAAAAGGCCGTGGAGAAACACTTGCTTCTCCGCGGTGCTGAGGCCAGCCAAGAGCCGGGTCTCGACTTCGTTGATCATGTCCTCAACACGGCAGTGAACTGTCTTCCCCTTCCTTGTTAGCGTGAGGCTCAACCGCCTGCGGTCCTCGCTGTCTATGCCGCGATCCACATAGCCCTGTTCCACCAGGTTGTCAATCGCGCGCGTGACGAAGAACGCGTCTGTGCTCGTGCGTGCGGCGACTTCCTTTGCCGAAACTGGCTCAAACCGGCCGATCACGGCCATAACGCGCCAATTAGTGACTGAGAGCCCGAAATCGGCCGACCACTTGGGCGCCAAGTGACGGGTAACACAAGTCGCGATCAATAGGCAGCGATAGGTGACCCTCTCCTCGAGAAGCACACGCGTCGTCTGAGTCATTGGTAGACGTTGGTTCCTAAATTGAATAAATCCAGGAGCGAACGCCCCCTTCCAAACCGTGCATGCGGATTTCCCGCACACGGCTTACCAGTGGTCTGTCGGCTCGCAGCATTACGCGGACTCCCGTTTTCTTCCGGGAGGTTTGCCGGCATAGCGGATGGTGCCTCGCAGGCGATACAACCCAAGGTGTTCAAAGTACTCGCGATCCCAGCGTTGCGCCTGGCCTGCCTTCAGGCTGCGCCCCGCGCGCTTGACCCGCAGGCTGCGCAAACGTCTCACGACGTAGGCGTCAACATCGATGAAATGGTTGGCCGCGTTGCCGCTGCCGAAGTACTGCCCCCAGCCACGCAGCACCGGGTTGAGCTCGGCAATCACGCTTCGCACATCCTGATGACAGCGCCCTCTGGGGGTCAGCTCCCGCACCCGGCCGCGCACCCGGTTCATCGCCCGGCGACTTGGCCACCGATACAGGTAGTACCGCCTGACGCCCTCTTGCTGCCACAGTCGCCCGCTCATGCGCTTGTGCAGGTGGCAGCCCAGGAAGTCGAAGCCCTCCCGGCCCTGCGTCAGCACCACGCGTCGCGTCTTCTGCGGATGCAGCTTCAAGCCCAGCCGACCCAGCACGTGCTCGATGCGGCGCTGGGCCTCTTCGCAGGCTTGCGCACTACGGCACATCACCACGAAGTCGTCCGCATACCGCACCAGTTCGCCCAGATGCGCGCCGTGTCGGCGCCACACCCGGTCCAGCACGTGCAGGTAGATGTTCGACAGCAGCGGCGAAATCACACCACCCTGCGGCGTTCCCGCCACCGGGTGGCGCACCGCGCCGTCTTCCATCACCCCTGCTTGTAGCCATTGCCTCACCAGCTTGAGTATCCGCCGGTCACTGACGCGCTGCCCCATCAAGGTAAGCAGTTTGTCGTGATCGATGCTGCCGAAGTAATCGCTGATGTCGGCGTCCAGCACGTGATCGGCCCCTCGATTGCCCAGTTGCCTGAGTCGCTCGATCGCCATCGTCGCACTGCGCCTGGGTCTGAATCCGTACGAACACGGCTCGAAGTCCGCCTCGAAGATTGGCTCCAGCACCAGTTTGGCCGCCATCTGCACCACCCGGTCGCGCACCGTGGGAATACCCAAGGGCCGCTTTGCTCCGTCTGCCTTGGGGATGTAGGCGCGCCGCACGACCTGCGCACCGTACTCGCCCGCTCGCAGTACGTCACCCAGCTCCTGCAAGAAGCGCTGGACTCCATACTGCTCCACATCCTGGACCGACACACGATCGATCCCCGCTGCGCCGCGGTTGCGGCGCACTCGCTTCCACGCCTCGTGCAGGATGTCATCCCTGCACAACTGGTCGTACAACGCATGGAAGCGCCTTGCCGGCGCCCGCTTGGCTGCGGCCCAAAGCTGCCTTTGCAGTTGTCGCACGTTTTCGCGCGGCTCATCACCGCCGGGGTCGTTAGGTCCGGTCTGGCCGGCCATTCCCTTGCGCTTACCCGCTCCAGCAACATGACCACCGCAGGGACCCTTCCCTCCAGCCGCGTTATGCCCCACGGCCTTCGCGGGCACGGCTTGCGCCGCACCCAACGGTACTACGATCCCCTCGGACTCCCGCTGCGCACGCCTCGATTTCACCTTGGGCTTATACGAGCGCGCTTGCCCCGACTCGGGCAGCGCAGACGGGTCTCTCGTGTTCCGCTCCACTCCTTGCACGCGTGCTGCGCCCCATACCCCGCCGCAGTCCCCAGCGCGCTTCGGCACTCGCCCCGGTGATGTTGCCTTCGCCGTGACATGAGCGGCTCGGCCTGCGGGTTGTAAATCTGTCGAGGCTGCAGGCTTCACTTCATGTTGCGGCCCGCGTGCTTGCTCCCCGCTGCGCGGCAGTTGCCGCCTCACGGGCTTTTGACGCCCCGCTCGGGCATGGAAGTCTCCCTCCGCTGCCTGGGGCCTGCTACCCGGCGCACCGACGCCTACCGGGACGGGACTTTCACCCGTTGGAGTGGCGCAGCAAGCCAAGGTCGGTCCTCCCCCCGCGGGGATCAGTCCTTCCTCAACGTCACGACGCACCATGCGGCGATTATCGCCAAGCGCCTGGCCGCGATTTGTCAGCTTCGCGGCAGAAAGCGGGGCAGCAACAACGCCGCCTTGTTCAAGAAGGCGTATTCGCCCTCCGACACCGGCGCGCGGTCCTCGAAGTCGAAGTGGCACAACGTGCCCTGCAGGTCGTCGCCACGGTGCGTCAGGGGCAGGCCAATGTAGCTGCCCACCACGCCCTGGTAGACATGGCCGTTCAGGCGCTCATCCTGCGCCGTGCACGCGGTCGAAAAACCGCCGTCGCGCAAGACAAACTGGCAGAAGCTGTCGACCAGCGGCACCGCCTTCAGGCCTTCGGGCAGCACTTCGTTCAGCTTGTCGAACAGGCCGACGCTGTGGAGCGTGCCCTCGCGCAGACGGTACACGCCCGTGAAGCGGTGCGGCACGCGCTCGTTCAGAAAGCGCAGACCATCGGCCAGACCGCCCTGTTCCAGGTGCGCGCGGAAAGTGTGCAACAGGTTGTCCATCACACCGATTGTCGCAAATGCCGCCGCGGATGCCGAGCCGCCGCCGTCAGGGCAGGTTGGGCTCGGCCTTGCCGTCGTCTTCCGGCCAGTCGCGGATGTAGGCCTTGAGCATGCGGTTCTCGAAGTCCTGCCGGTCCACCACCGTCTTGGCGACATCGTAGAAGCTGATCACGCCCTGCAACAACTGCTTCTCGATCACCGGCAGGTAGCGCGCGTGGTGGTCGACCATCATGCGGCGCACCTCGTCCAGCTCGGTCTCCAGCGTGCAGATCAGCGGGCCGGGGTTCATGGCGCGGTACACCGACGTGTTGCCGAAGCTGCCGCCGTTGCGCACCGCCGCCTGAATGACTTCGCGGAACGTCAGGATGCCCACCACGCGCTCGTGCGACATGACCACCAGCGAGCCAATGTCCTTCTCGGACATGACTTCGGCGGCGTGCACCAAACTGTCCTCCGGGGTGATGGTGTAGAGGACGTTGCCCTTCAGGGCCAGGATATCGCGGACTTTCATGGCGGGGACATTCTCCGATGCGCTCAGGGCGAATCTGCCGGCGAATATAGCCCACAATAAGATCGGCTCGCGCCCGCGCGGCGCCCTCTTTCACCCCCAGGAGTTCCCATGCCCGGCTACGCCGACCCCGGCTTCGACACGCTCGCCGTCCACGCCGGCGCGCAACCCGACCCCGCCACCGGCGCGCGCGCCGTGCCGATCCACCTGTCGACCTCGTTCGTCTTCGAGTCCAGCGACCACGCCGTGTCGCTGTTCAACCTCGAGCGCTCCGGCCACGTCTACAGCCGCATCAGCAACCCCACCAACGCGGTGCTGGAGCAGCGCGTGGCGGCCCTCGAAGGCGGCATCGGCGCCATCACCACCGCCAGCGGCCAGGCCGCGCTGCACCTCGCAGTCTGCACCCTGATGGGCGCGGGCGGCCACATCGTCGCCAGCACCGCGCTGTACGGCGGCAGCCAGAATTTGCTGCACTACACGATGCGGCGCTTCGGCATCGAAACCACCTTCGTCAAGCCAGGCGACCTGGACGCCTGGCGCGCCGCCATCCGCCCCAGCACGCGGCTGCTGTTTGGCGAAACGGTGGGCAACCCGGGCCTCGACGTGCTGGACATTCCTGCCGTGGCGCAGATCGCGCACGACGCGGGCGTGCCGCTGCTGGTCGATTCGACCTTCACCACGCCCTACTTGCTGAAACCCTTCGACCACGGCGCCGACCTGATTTATCACTCGGCCACCAAGTTCCTGTCCGGCCACGGCACGGTCATCGGCGGCGTGCTGGTCGACGGCGGCAGCTTCGACTGGGACAAATCCGGCAAGTTTGCCGAACTGACCGAGCCTTACGACGGCTTCCACGGCATGGTGTTCAGCGAAGAAAGCACCGTCGGCGCGTTTCTGCTGCGCGCACGGCGCGAAGGCCTGCGCGACTTCGGCGCTGCCCTGAGCCCGCACAGCGCCTGGCTGATCCTGCAAGGCATCGAGACACTGCCGCTGCGCATGGAAAGGCACATCGCCAACACCGAGCGCGTGGTGCGCTTTTTGGCCGAGCAGCCCTTTGTGGCGCGCGTCGGCCACCCGCTGCTTGAGTCTCACCCGAGCCACGCGCTGGCCAACAAGCTGCTGAAGCACGGCGCCAAGGGCGCGGGCAGCGTGTTCAGCTTCGACCTGAAAGGCAGCCGCGAGCAGGGCAAGAAATTCATCGAAACGCTGAAGATCTTCAGCCACCTGGCCAACGTGGGCGACTGCCGCTCGCTCGTCATCCACCCGGCCAGCACCACGCACTTTCGCATGAGCGACGAGGCGCTGGCGGGAGCGGGCATCGGCCCGGGCACGATCCGGCTGTCGATCGGGTTGGAAGACCCGGACGACCTGATCGACGACCTGAAGCGCGCGCTGAAGGCCGCCGAGAAAGCAGGAGCCTGACCATGCTCATCCAAGTCAACGGCCACCCCGTCTACGCCTACACCGGCGGCAAGCCCATCGACCCCGCCAAGCCCACGGTGGTATTCATCCACGGCGTGCTCAACGACCACAGTGTGTGGATTCTGCAAAGCCGCTGGTTCGCGCACCACGGCTGGAACGTGCTGGCCATCGACCTGCCGGGCCAGGGCAAGAGCGGCGGCCAGCCGCCCGAAACCGTGGAGGCCGCGGCCGACTTCGTGCTGGCCCTGCTGGGCGCGGCCGGCATGGCGCAGGCGGCGCTGGTCGGCCACAGCTTCGGCTCGCTCATCGCGCTCGAAGCCGCGTCGCGCGCGCCCGCCCACGTGAGCCATCTGGCGCTGGTGGGCACGGCGTTTCCGATGCCGGTGTCGCCGGCGCTGCTGGACGCCTCCGTCAAGGCGCCCGAAAAAGCCATTGCCATGGTCAACACCTTTTCGCACAGCACGCTGTGCCCGCCGCCGTCGTCGCTCGGCCCCGGCACCTGGCTGTACGGCGGCTCGCGCGCGCTGATGCGGCGCATGCTGGCCAGCAACGCCGAGACCAACGTGTTCTACACCGGCTTCAAGGCCTGCGACAGCTATGCAAATGGCACGCAGGCCATGGCGGCGGTGCATTGCCCCACGCTGTTTTTGGTCGGCCGCCACGACCAGATGACGCCGCCCAAAGCCGCCAAGGCGCTGGCGCAGCACGCGCGCCTGGCCAAGGTCGTCGAGGTGGACGCCGGCCACGCGCTGATGACCGAAGCACCCGACGAAGTGCTGTTTGCGCTGCGGGACTTCCTTGAGTAGGGCGAGCATTGGCGCCGCCCTGCGTCGACAAGGCGCAGGCTTCAGGCGCCTGGTTTGCTACTTTTATGAGAGCTGCTCGCGCTTTCCCTGCCTGCGCTGAAGCCCTTTTTCTCTTGTAGAACTTCGCCCTTGGGCGGCAAGATGTCGGCCACGGTCATGTCGGCCAGCAGCTTGTGCTCCCACCAGCCGGTGAGCGCCTTGTCGGGCTTGAGCAGCAGCCTTTCCACCAGCGGCCGCAGCGGCTGATTGGGCGGGTCGAACAGCAGCACGTAGCGCGGCTCCTCGTTCTCGGTGTGCGTGCCCAGCTCGCCAACCCAGTCAAGTTGTTGCAGCGCGCCCATCACGGGCGACAGCTGCAGCGTGTCCACCTTCAGCCAGTGGGCCAGTTGCGGCAGCGTGAGGCCGCGCGTGGCCGTGTCGCGCACGCGGGACAGCGATTGCAGCACCTCGGTGGCCAGCTGAAAGTCCCACCCCGGCCCGCCGCCGCGCCGCGCCACGCCGCTCAGCAGGCTGGGCAGGTAGGCGGCGATGACGGCGCCAAACAGCACGATCAGCCAGGACAGGTAGATCCACAGCAGCAAAATCGGCACCGTGGCAAAGGCGCCGTAGATGAGCGAATAGGTCGGCACGCGCGACAGATACAGCCCCATGCCCCACTTGGTCAGCGCCAGGCATACGGCCACGAACACGCCCCCGGCCAAGGCGTGCCGCCACCGCACGGGCGTGTTGGGCACAAAACGGTACAGCAGCGTCAGGCCCAGCATCATCAGCAGAAATTGCACCGTGTCCAGCGCCAGATTGACGCCGCCACCGACGTCGGGCAGCCAGCCGCGCGAGGCCGTCAGTACGTACGACGAGATCGCCAGGCTGGCGCCCAGCACCAGCGGCCCCAGCGTCAGCGCGGCCCAGTAGATCAACACGCGCTGGCCCAGCGGGCGCTGGGTGGTCACACGCCAGATGTCGTTGAGCGTGTGGTCGATGGTCAGCACCAACGACACGGCGGTGAAAGTCAGCACCGCAAAGCCGGCCAGGCCCAGCTCGCTCGCCTTGCTGGCGAACTGGGTCAGGTAGTCCAGCACGTTGCGCGCGATGCTGGCGGGGATCAGGCTGTTTGCCAGCCACTGCTCCAGCGCGTCGCGCAGCTGGCCGAAGATGGGAAAAGCGGTAAACACCGACAGCACCACGGCAAAGAACGGCACCAGCGCCAGCGTGGTCGTGAAGGTGAGCGAGCTGGCCGTCAGCCCCAGGCGGTCTTGCTGAAAGCGCTCCCACAGCGTGGCGGCCGTGGGCAGCACGGGAAAGTCGGTCACGTCGGTGACGAAGGTCTTGGCGCGCGACTGAAGCTTGTCCAAGTTCATGCTCTTATGATGCCACCGCCCATGTCAGCTACCCGCATCTTGCCCAATACGCCCTCCTTCGCCGCACTGGCCACGCGCGCCATCGCCGTGGTCAGCCTGCTGGCGCTGTTTGCGCTGTGCCTGGGGTGGGAGCTGTGGCTGGCACCGGTGCGCCCCGGCGGTTCTTGGCTGGCGTTGAAGGCGCTGCCACTGCTGCTGGCGCTGCCGGGCCTGCTGCGCCTGCGCATGCTGACCTACCGCAAGACGGCGCTGTTCATCTGGCTGTATTTCGTCGAAGGCGTGGTGCGCGCCACCAGCGACCGCGCGCCGTCGTCATGGTATGCCGTGGGCGAAGCGGTGCTGACCGTGCTGCTGTTCGCCGCCTGCGCCGCGCACGTGCGGCTGCGCCAGCGGCAGGCACGGGCGGCGCCCTAATGGGGGGCTGCTCTGGTCCATCGGGGTCTGCAACGCATTTTCTTGAATGCAAAATCCGCGGCAGCGGCGCCCAAAGCAACGGCGCCCAAATCTGGCGCGACTCTTGCGAAGCCCTGGTGCCCGTGGCGTGCAGCGGTTTTCATGAAAAACTGGCAGCCAGCGCTCGCCCAGATTGCGCAAGTAGCTATTAACTTCAGAGCATCATGACGTCCCACGCTTCCTTTGTCGACACCCTGCGCCAGGCCGTCGGCGCCGACCACGTGCTGACGGGCGACGGCCTGATCGCCTACGAACAGGACTGGCGCCAGCGCGCGCGCGGCCGGGCGCTGGCGGTGGTGCGGCCGCGCACCACCGAAGAAGTCGCCGCCGTGGTGCGTGCCTGCGCCGCGCACGGCACCGCCATCGTGCCGCAGGGCGGCAACACCGGCCTGGCAGTGGGATCGGTGCCCGACGACAGCGGCACGCAGGTGCTGCTGAGCCTGCGCCGCATGGACCGCGTGCGCGCCCTCGACGCCGCCAACCTCACGGTCACCGCCGAAGCCGGCTGCATTCTGCAGAACCTGCAGGCGGCGGCCAGCGACGCGGGCTTTCTGTTTCCGCTCAGCCTGGCCGCTGAAGGCAGTTGCACGCTGGGCGGCAACCTGGCCGCCAACGCGGGCGGTACGCAGGTGGTGCGCTATGGCAATGCGCGCGAGCTGTGCCTGGGGCTGGAGGTGGTCACCGCCCAGGGCGATATCTGGCACGGCCTGAGCGGCCTGCGTAAGGACAACACGGGCTACGACCTGCGCGACCTGTTCATCGGCAGCGAAGGCACGCTGGGCATCATCACCGCCGCGACGATGAAGCTGTACCCGCAGCCCGCCGCCCAGCTGACCGCCTGGGCCACCGTGCCATCGATGCAGGCCGCCGTCGATCTGCTGGGGCTGGCGCACCGGCACCTGGGCGCGGGGTTGACGGGCTTCGAGGTGATGAACCAGTTCGCGCTGTCGCTGGTCGACAAGCACTACCCGCAGCAGCGCGTGCCGTTGTGGCGCGAATCGCCCTGGTGCGTGCTGCTGGAAAACTCCGACCACGAAAGCGAGGCGCACGCGCGCGAACAGTTCGAGCGCCTGCTCGAAGCCGCGCTGCAAGCCGGTTGCGTGACCGACGCCGTGGTCGCCGAAAGCCTGTCGCAGGCGCAGGCGCTGTGGCACATCCGCGAGAGCATTCCGCTGGCGCAGGCCGAAGAGGGCCTCAACATCAAGCACGACATCAGCCTGCCGATCTCGCGCATTCCCGGCTTCGTCGAAGCCACCGACGCCGAACTGGCGCGCGCCATTCCCGGCGTGCGGCTGGTCGACTTCGGCCATCTGGGCGACGGCAATCTGCACTACAACGTGCAGGCCCCCGAAGGCGCCGATGCCGCCGCCTTTCTGCGCGACGAAGAAGACCGCATCAACACGCTGGTGTTCGACGCCGTGGCGCGGCATGGCGGCTCGATCAGCGCCGAACACGGCATCGGCAGCCTGAAAGCCGCCAAGCTGCCGCACTACAAGTCACCCGTGGCCTTGCAGATGATGCGTGCCATCAAGCAGGCGCTGGACCCGCAGGGAATCATGAATCCGGGGCGCATATTGGACTGATGGCAATCGCTCACGAAAGCAGAGAAGCCAGGCGTTTTTCCAGGTCGGGCAAATCTTTTCGTCCTTCCCGCGTCAGCGCCATTGCTTCACGCCAGGCCGCGTAATGTGCGCGAAGTTGTTCCAGGTGATCGCAGGCGTCGAGTTGATCCACCAGGCTCGAGCACGAAGCGCCCAAGAACGTGCGCAACGTGCCAATCATGAAGTTGCGCGCCATGTCCATCCGCTTGAAATCATCCTCCGGCGGCGCCACGGTGGTGGACGCGGGCTCCTTTGCCGTGGCGGGCGTGGATGCCGCTTGCGCGCGCAGTGTAATGAATCCGTCGGCCAACAGGTGTGACACCACCTGCGCCTGGTCCGGGTGCGTGACCAGCCGCTCGATATCGGCCAGCGTGCGGCGACCGTCCATCATGATCAGTATCTGCCGATCCCTGCGCGCGAGACCGTGGCAGCGCTGAACCATCTCTTCAAGGCCCTTGGGCGTCTTGACATAGACAGCGCTCACATCCATGACGATCTCCGGTAGATACCCGCAAGATCGTAAGGCGGGGAAAGCGCTTCAGCCAGCCCCACCCCAGCGCTGAGGCGTGCATTTGACGTGTCAAACCAACGTCCCGCAGAGCCGGTTCAAGCGGCGCCTCGGGAAGCTCATTCTTTGGTTCTATACGGTGCGGACTTGACCTCGCGGCCGCGACCCGGGTGTCGGCAACGCGCGACGGATCGTCAGCAGGGGCGCCTTAACGTCCCGTGTTGCGTGGCGAATAGGGCTTGGCGGCGCGCTTGGCAGGCGCGGCCTGTGCTTGCCGCAACGGCGCCGTCGCCGACTTGCGCAAACCCGCCTTGGGTGCGCTAAACGGGTTCTCGTCGCGCCGGCCGAAACCCGCGCGCGGCTCGAACTGGCGCGGGCCGCGTGGCTCACCAAAGTCACGGCGCGGCGCGCCAGCACGGCCGCCGGGGCGGCGGCCCGCCCCACCTGCGCCCTTGCGGGCCGGCGGGCGCTGCTCCTGGATCGGCGGGAAGAACTTGGTCGGCTCCAGTCCGTCGATGGTGAGCGGGCGGAAGTGCTGCTGCGTGTAGGCCTCGATGTCGGCCAGGCGGCGGCGGTCGCGGATCTCGGCCAGCGTGACGGCCAGGCCGTCGCGGCCCGCGCGGCCGGTGCGGCCGATGCGGTGGGTGTAGTCCTCGGCCTTCATCGGCAGGCCGAAGTTGATCACGTGCGTGATGGTCGGCACGTCGATGCCGCGCGCGGCGACGTCGGTGGCCACCAGGATCTGCACGCGGCCGTCGCGCAGCGCGCCCAGGCGGCGGTTGCGCACGGCCTGGCTCAACGCGCCGTGCAGCGATACGGCGGCAAAGCCGGTCTGCTGCAGTTCCTCGGCCAGCGATTCGCATTCGATCTGCGTGCAGGCAAACACGATGGCCTGGTCGATGCCGGGGTCGCGCAGCCAGTAGTCGAGCAGGCGGCGCTTGTGTTCGGGGCTGTCGGCCCAGTACAGCTCTTGGCGGATGTTGGCGTGGCTTTGCTGCGGCGTGTCGACCTGCACCTTCTGCACCTTGCTACCGCCGTCGTGCATCACGCGCAGCGCCAGCTGCTGGATGCGCGGCGCGAAGGTGGCGCTGAACATCATGGTCTGCTGGCGCTGGGCGGTCAGCTGGTGCACTTCGGCCAGCGCATCGGCAAACCCTAAGTCCAGCATGCGGTCGGCTTCGTCCATCACCAGGAAGCGCACCTGGTCGAGCTTGATCTGGCCGCTGCTGGCCAGGTCGAGCAGGCGGCCCGGCGTGGCGACGACCAGGTTGGCGTTCTGCAGCCGGGCGATCTGCATCTGGTAGGGCATGCCGCCCACGATGGTGGCAATGCGCAGGCCGCGGCAGTGCTTGACCAGGTCGATGGCGTCGGCCGCCACCTGCTGCGCCAGTTCGCGCGTGGGGCAAAGCACCAGCGCGCCGGGCACGGCGGGCTTGAAGTGACGCGTGTCGAGCGGGCTGCGGCGGCGCGGCTTCTTGGGCGCGGGCTCGCCCGCGGCCAGCGCGGCGGCGACCTTGGCGTCCCAGGCGGCCTGCTCGCGCGCGGCTTCTTCGGCCTGCATGCCCAGCAGCGTGTGCAGCACGGGCAGCAAGAAGGCCGCCGTCTTGCCGCTGCCGGTCTGGCTGCTGACCATCAGGTCGTTGAAGCCTTCGGGATGCGGCTCGAGCGCCAGCGGAATGGTGCGCTGCTGCACGGCCGTGGGCTCGGTAAAGCCCAGGTCGGCAATGGCTGCCAACAGCTCAGGCGCCAGGCCCAGGGCGGCGAAAGGGTTCGGGGTTGCTACGGTTTCGGTAGCTGTGGGCGCTTGTGCATCAAGCGCGAACGCGGTGTTTTCCTCGTAGGAGGCCATACGATCTCTCTGCTTTCCCGGCGCGCAACGCCAACGCCCAATCAACGGCGGCTGGCACGACACGTCAGATGGGGCGTCACATGACGACGCCCGGGTTTCATGAATCGACACCCACCATCTGACTGCTCGGGCGTTCAGCGTGCCGTGAAGTGACGGCGCACGAAACCCGGGAGAAGCAAGGCTGGCCCAACAGGCCGGCCGCGCTAAAAGATCAAGGCCACCGAAGGCGGCAATTGATCGGGGTGATCTGCCGGTCGCGGTGGCCGCATGCAAGAAGGAAGATGCGGCTGCTTAAATTCACGCGGCAGGCCAAGGCCGTTTCACGTGAACTGCGTATTGTCGCACGTTCGACGTTTTCCCGCAACGATGCGTGACGCGCAACCCGGCAACGACCGCCTCGTATCGACTGGCGAACCCGCCACGCGGAATTACCCGCCCTGTTGCGCGACGTCGCGCGCATGGGCCACCAGCCGCGTCAGGATGCGGTCGAACTGCGCGCGTTCGGCGTCGCTGAGGCAGGCCACGATCTGCTGGTTGCGCGCCTCGATCACCGCCATCAGTCGACGCCACAGGCGTTGCCCCTCGGGCGTGAAGCGCAGCACCACCCCACGCGCGTCGGTGGCGCTGGCGGTCTTTTCGACCAGGCCCTTGTCGACCAGCGCTTGCGCGGCGCGGCTGGCCTGGGCCTTGTCCACGTTGGCGCGCTGCGCCAGGTCCTTGACCGACAGCGGCGCGAACGCCCCCACCGCCGACAGGCAACGCCCTTCACCCAGCGGCAGGCCGGTGGCCGCCAGGTAGGCGTCCTGCGTGACCTTGTCGGTCAGCTTCTGCAGCGTGTGCAGCCGGTGCGTGAACGATTCGGGCAGCGGCGTGCGCACACGACCGCGGCGAGCAGCGGGAGCGTCGGCAACGGCTGGCCGGTCAATGGGGGGCATGGCAATCCTCGGGCGTCGAAATAGTTGCGCGCGCAACCAATTCGATGAATAATAGCGCAATCAAGCGAAGCCGCCGTCGCGACCACCCTCTGGAGACATCTTGCATCAGCCCACCACCGAACCCCGTCCGTCGATCTATTACAACTACCAGGTGCACGCGCCCTGGTTGCCGTCGCAGCACGCCGCGCAGCCGCGACACAAGGTCGTCATCGCTGGCGCGGGCCCGGCGGGCATGGTGGCGGCGCTGGAGCTGGCGCGCCACGGCGTGCTCAGCGTCATCGTCACGCCCGAGCTGCAGGTGTCGCAGGGCAGCCGCGCCATCGTGTTCACGCGCCGCTCGATGGAAATCCTGCAGCAGGTGGGCACCGCGCAGCGCATGACCGAGAACGGTCTGCCCTGGCGCTTCGGCAATTCCATCTATCAGGGCCAGACCGTGTTCCGCATGGAGGCGCCGCACGACGCCGACGACCGCTTCTTCCCCATGCTGAACATCCAGCAGCAGTACATGGAGGAATACCTGATCGACGCCTGCGCCGCGCAGCCGCTGATCGACTTCCGCTGGGGCAACAAGGTGACCGGCGTCGAGCAGCGCGGCGACCACGCCCGCGTCACGCTCGACACGCCCGAGGGTGAATACGTGGTCGAGACCGACTGGCTGATCGCCGCCGATGGCGGACGCTCCGACATTCGCACCCTGCTGGGCCTGAAGATGGAAGGCGCGTCGTACGAAGGGCGCTTTGTCATTGCCGACATCCGCATCGACCTGCCCTTGCCCACCGAGCGGCTGGCCTTCTTCGACCCGGTGTGGAACCCCGGAAACACCATCCTCATGCACCGCGAGCCACACGGCATCTGGCGCGTGGACTATCAACTGCCGCCGGACGAATCGCCCGACGATGCGCTGAAGCCCGAGTCGCTCAAGGCCCGCATCGACGCCCAGCTGGACATGATCGGCTTTGGCGGCACGCCGTGGGAGATGGACTGGTCGTCCGTCTATTCGGCCCGCACGCTGACGCTGCCCGACTACGTGGTCGGGCGCGTGCTGTTCACCGGCGACGCGGCGCACCTGCTGCCGATCTTTGGCGTGCGTGGCGCCAACACCGGCTTTCAGGACGCGCAGTCGCTGGCCTGGCACCTGGCCTTCGTGCTCAAGGGCCTGGCGGGCGAAAAGCTGCTGGCCAACCACAGCGCCGAGCGCGTGGGCGCCGCGCGCGAGATCATCGACGAAGCCGGCAAAAGCACACGCTTCATGGCGCCGCCCACGCGCGGCTTTCGCATGCTGCGCGACGCGGTGCTGTCGCTGTCGCGCACGCAGGACTTCGTGCGCCCGCTCTACCACTGGCGCACCTCGCGCCCGCACGAATACACGCACTCGATGCTCAACAGCCCCGGCGACGACAACGCGCTGTTCACCGCCGGGCCGGCGCACGGCGCGCCGCCGCGCAACATCCGCCTGGGGGCCGATGACTTCCTGCTCGATCACCTGGGTGGCGGCTTCGAGCTGATCTATTTCACCGACGCCGACGCCATCCCGCAGCCGCTGCGGGACGTGGTCGCGGCCGCGCGCCAGCGCGGTATGCCGCTGCGGGTGACGGCCGTCGGCGCGGCCCAGGCCGTGCAAGGCGCCGACCTGACACTGGCCGACGCGCACGGCCACTTCCGCCAGCGCTACGGCATCCCCTTCAGCGGCGGCGCTTATTTGCTGCGGCCCGACCAGCACGTTTGCGCGCGTTGGCTGACACTCGATGCCACGCGCCTGCAGGCCGCGTTCAACCAGGCGCTGCCGCAATAACGCACGGAGACCCGCTCATGACCACGCCCACCCTCAGCATTCCCGACCTGGAAACCGTGTACGACGTGCTGGCCCAGGCCATCGACCAGGCCGGGCCCGAAAAGTCCGAGCTGTTCCTCGTCAAGCTGGCCCTGCTCAACGCCAACGCGCTGGGCCGCGCCGAAACCATGCAGCAACACATCCAGGCCGCGCTGCAGGATCTTTGACCCACCACTGAAAAGGAGACATCCATGGCCATTCTCAACGGCGTGCACCACGTTGCCTATCGCTGCAAGAACGCAAAAGAAACCGTCGAGTGGTACCAGAAGCACCTGGACGCCAACTTCATCCTGGCCATCGCGGAAAACGAGGTGCCCTCGACCAAGGCGCCCGATCCGTACATGCACATCTTCATCGACATCGGGGGTGGCAACATCCTGGCCTTCTTTGAGCTGCCGACCAAGGCCGACATGATTGCCCCCGCCGACGCCAACACCCCGGCCTGGACGCAGCACCTGGCGCTCAAGGTCGATTCGGTCGACACCCTGATGAAGGCCAAGGCGAAGCTTGAGGCCGGCGGTGTCGAGGTGCTTGGCCCCACCGACCACACCATCTTCAAATCGATCTACTTCTTCGACCCCAGCGGCCACCGGCTGGAGCTGGCCGCCAACACCGCCACGCCCGAGATGGACCAGGCGCTGGACAAGGTGAAGTGGGACATGCTCAACGAGTGGGACCGCACCAAGAAGGCGCCGGAGCACGCGCGCTGGATGCACGACGGCTCCGGTAAAGTAGGTGCGCATTAAAGGCGCATCCGCCTGGGCGGCTGGCAACTCCTTGTTCTCTCGCTGCGCTGCGCTTCGCGAGGATGGCGACAGCAACCCTGGCCGGCGCAGATCCGGCCACGGCGTGCCCCGTGTGGCCTGCTCCGCGGCGTTTCCAATTGAGACGCTGGCTCCGTAGCGACGCCCATCTTTTTCGATCAAACTTGACGCATGACACCACTGAACGAAACCCACGACCCGAAACTGACCAGTTGGGTGGCCTCTGCCAACGACGGCCGCACCGACTTTCCCATCCAGAACCTGCCGTTCGCCATCTTCCGCCGTAAAGGCAGCAGCGAAGCCTGGCGCGGCGGCGTGGCCATTGGCGACCAGATCGTCGACATGGCCGCTGCCGTGCAGGCCGGGGTGTTCAGCGGCGACGCGCTGGCGCCGGCCCAGGCGGCGGCGGAATCCACGCTCAACAGTCTGATGGGTTTGGGGCCGCAGCGCTTGCCCCACCTTCGCAAGGCGCTATCAAAAGCATTGCAAACCGGTTCAGCGCAAGAAGCCGCCCTCAAGCCCTGCCTGGTGCCGCAGGCCGACGCCGAATACACGGTGCCGGCGCGCATTGGCGACTACACCGACTTCTACACCTCGGTGCACCACGCCACCAACATCGGCAAGCAGTTCCGCCCCGACAACCCGCTGCTGCCCAATTACAAGTGGGTGCCCATCGGCTACCACGGCCGCTCGTCCAGCATCGGCATCTCGGGCCAGTCATTTCCGCGCCCGCGCGGCCAGACCATGGCGCCGGGCGCTGAGTCGCCCAGCTTCGGCCCCTGCAAGCGGCTCGATATCGAGCTGGAACTGGGCGTGTTCGTCGGCGCCGGCAACGCGTCGGGCGAGCCGATCGGCATCGCCGACGCCGAAGACCACGTGTTCGGCATCGTGCTGCTCAACGACTGGTCGGCGCGCGACATCCAGGGCTGGGAATACCAGCCGCTCGGCCCCTTCCTGTCGAAGAACTTTGCCTCCACCATCTCGCCCTGGGTTGTGACGACCGAGGCGCTGGCGCCTTATCGCGTGCCCGCCGTGGTGCGCCCCGAAGGCGACCCGCAGCCGCTGCCCTACCTGGACTCGGCCCACAACCGCGACGCCGGCGCGTTCGACATCCAGCTTGAAGCGCTGATCGAAACCCCCGCGCTGCGCAGCGCCGGCCAGCCGCCCGCGCGCCTGTGCCTGACCAGCTACCGCCACGCCTACTGGACGGTGGCGCAGATGGTCACGCACCACACCGTGAACGGCTGCAACCTGCAGCCCGGCGACATGCTCGGCTCCGGCACGCTGTCCGGCCCCACGCTCGACCAGGCGTGCGCGCTGATCGAACTGACCAGCGGCGGCAAAAACCCCGTGCAGTTGCACGGCGGCGAGCAGCGCACCTGGCTGGAAGACGGTGACACCGTGATCCTGCGCGGCTGGTGCGAAAAACCCGGCGCCGCGCGCATCGGGTTTGGGGAGTGCGTGGGGACGGTGCTGCCGGCCAGGTAAAAGCTAGGAGTCTGCGCGGTAGAAGGCGTCGAAGCGAAACGCGCGAAAAACGAGGACAGCGTGGTGATACCGACCAGCCCATAGCCGGGCTATGGGCGCCGGAGGTAGCGCCGCGATGGACCGTTTTCTCGCGCGTTGCAGCCGACGCTCCTTCTGCCGCGCAGACTCCTAGGGCCTGTTCACGCTATTTTTAGCCATGCGAACATGCTTGAAAAAGCGCCCATCCAGGCGCGCGACGACGCCCAGACCGGGCGTCTGCGCTAGGAGCGCAACGACGAGTGGCGGTTTTTCAAGCATGTTCCCTCCGGGTTGCGATCAAAAAGGCCATCGCCAGCGTTGCCATCCTTGCCAAAGTACCTACCTTGGCGGCGGCTGGCGCCTTGGCGAGTAGCCTTTTTGACTCGCAACGCATGGCTAAAAATAGCGTGAACAGGCCCTAGCCGGTCAGCCTCTGCGGGCGCGTGCTTCCAGCCGCCACAGCCGCGCCAGCATCGCCATCATCCCGATGGAGCCGGTTGCGGCGACCAGGGCCAGCCACAGCCAGACGTTCATGCCTTGCGCGCGCAGCCGCGGCAATGCCAGCGCCCACACCGCGCTGGCGGCCAGCAGCAGGTCGAACCAGATCTGATTGCCCCACAAGCCGCGGGCGCTGTGCTCGGGCCAGAATCCCAGCGCCCCTTCGCGCGCGCCGGCCACCAGCGAAAAGACCAGAAACAGCGCGCTGATGAGGGCGGGAACCACCCATGCCCCGTCGCGAAGGCCACGACCCGACGTGCGCAGCGTCAGAACCGCCGCCCCCAGCACGAACGCCAACCCGGCCAGCAGCGCCAGCACACCAGTCAGCTGACGGGACGTTTCCATATCGACTCCTCTGTCTGTGGGTTGGAACGCGTCGGATGCTACAACGCGCGTGGACGCGATGCTGAACAAGTCGCAGCGGAGGCTGGCGCTGTGGTTGGGGACGGGATGCAAGGCGCAAACCGCAGCCATGGCGTGGGCTGTGGAGCGGGTTGGAACGCCACAGACCGCCCGAATCCACCGATGCCAGCGCCGCGAGGGGCCTGTTCAGCGCATTGCCTTAAGCTTTCGCGCGTGCCTGCCCCCGCCCTTCGCCGCATCGCCCACCTCGACATGGACGCCTTCTACGCGTCGGTCGAGTGGCTGCGCTACCCGCAGCTGAAGGGGCTGCCGATGGTGATCGGCGGCGGTCGGCGCAAGGAGGACGACCTGATCGGCCGGCTGAACGCCGAGCGACCCGAGCGCACGTGGACAGCCGCCGATCTGGCGGACATTCCGGTCGACTTCTTTCCGCTGCTGCGCGACTACGTGGGCCGGGGCGTGATCACCACCGCCACGTACGCGGCGCGGCCGTTCGGCATCGGCTCGGCCATGGGGTTGATGAAGGCGGCCAGGCTGTGCCCGCAGGCGATTTTGCTGCCGGTGGACTTCGACGAATACCGCCGCTATTCGCGCGCTTTCAAGGCGGTGATCCGCGACATCGCGCCGGTGATGGAAGACCGCGGCGTGGACGAGGTGTACATCGACTTCACCGACGTGCCCGGCGGCCAGCGCGAGAGCGGCCGCGTGCTGGCGCGGCTGATCCAGAAAAGCATTGCCGACGCCACTGGCCTGACCTGCTCGATCGGCGTGGCGCCCAACAAGCTGCTGGCCAAGATGGCGAGCGAGTTCAACAAGCCCGCCGGCATCAGCATCGTGCGCGAGGACGATCTGCAAACGCTGATCTGGCCCCTGCCCTGCCGCAAGATCAATGGCATCGGCCCCAAGGCGGACGCGCGGCTGCAGGCCCACGGCATCCACACCATCGGCGATCTGGCGGCGCGCGACCAGGCCTGGCTGGTCGCGCACTTTGGCCGCAGCTACGGTGCCTGGCTGCACGACGCCGCCTGGGGGCGCGACGCGCGCCCGGTGGTGACCGAGAGCGAGCCGGTCAGCATGAGCCGCGAAACCACCTTCGACCGCGACCTGCACGCCGTGCGCGACCGCGCCGAGCTGGGGCGCATCTTCACCCGGCTGTGCGAACAGGTGGCGGGCGATTTGCAGCGCAAGGGCTACGTGGGCAAGACCATCGGCATCAAGCTGCGCTACGACGACTTCAAGATCGCCACGCGCGACCAGACCGTGGCCGAGCCCACGGCCGACGCGCGCCGCATCCGCCAGCTAGCCGGCCAGTGCCTCAAGCGCGTGCCGCTCGACAAGCGGCTGCGTCTGCTGGGCGTGCGGGTGGGCTCACTGGCCAAGGCCGATGCGGTGCGCGCCGACGATTCCACGCCGCACGCCGATCTGCCGCTGTTCCAGCAAGCGCCGTCAGCTACTGAAAACTGAGCAAACTGGTGCCACGCGCGCAGCGTCGCCGGCGCGACTGGCGGCCACGGCGGCCAGCCTCTACAGTGCGGGCATGAACACGCCCGCCCTCACCTGCTTTCAGTTTTCCATCACCGACCACGTCGCCCACCTGGTGCTCAGCCGCCCCGAGGCGATGAACACCATGGGCCCCGTCTTCTGGCGCGAGCTGGACGGCGTGCTGGCCACGCTCCACCAAGGCAACGCCGCGCGTGCGCTGGTCATCTCCAGCACCGGCAAGCATTTCTCGGCCGGCATGGCGCTGGACGTGTTCGGCGGCGCCATCCACCTGGACGACGCCAGCCCCGAAGGCCGCGCTGCCGTCACCGACCTGCTGGCCGGGCTGCAGGCCACCTTCACCCGGCTGGAGACGCTGCGCATTCCGGTCATCGTCGCCATCCAGGGCGGCTGCATCGGCGGCGCGGTGGACATGGTGACCGCCGCCTGCATCCGCTACGCCACGCAGGACGCGTTTTTCTGCATCCAGGAAATCAACATCGGCATGGTGGCCGACGTCGGCACGCTGCAGCGCTTGCCCAAGCTGGTGCCGCTGGCGGTGGTCAAGGAACTGGCCTACACCGGCCGCCGCCTGCCCGCCGCCCAGGCGCGTGACTACGGCCTGGTCAACGCCGTGTTCGACACGCCCGAGGCATGCCTGGCTGCCGCCATGCAGTGCGCCAAAGAAATCGCCGCCAAGCCGCCGGTCGCCATCTGGGGCACCAAGCAGGTCATCCACTACGCGCGCGACCACAGCGTGGACGACGCGCTGCGCCAGATGGGCTGGGTGCAGGGCGCGATCTGGAGCAACGCGCACGTGCGCGAAGCCGTGACGGCGATGAAGGAAAAGCGCGAGGGGCGCTTTCCGCCGCTGGCCGAACTGCGCGATTTTTAAGCCTTTTGCGGCGCCAGCGCTTGCTGAGACAGCGCGAGCAGCTATCCTTTTTGAAGCATTTGCGCCGCGCCGTCAGCCCGCGCCGCGGCCGAAACGCAGTTTCATCACGGTGATGGCGCCGGTCAGCACCACCATCACCGCGTTGGCCACCACCAGCGGCATGTCGCCACGCAGCCAGCCGTACAGCAGCCACAGCGCCAGGCCGATGGTGATGATGACGTAGGTGGGCAGCGAGATACCCGACACGTCGCGCGTGCGCCAGGTGCGCCACACCTGCGGCACGAACGACGATGTGGTGAAACCCGTGGCCACCAGGCCCAGGATGTCCAGTGCATTCATGGCCCTCGCCTCCGTTGTTTAGATGACGCATTCTGACGGAACGCTGGCATGCTCGCCCTACTTCACCGGCATCATTCACGCACATGTCCCCTGCATCTGCCCCTCGCGCCTTCGTGCTCGGCAACTTCGTGCTGGCCTGCTGCTGGCATGTCGGGCGGCAGCCGATGGCGGGCGAAACGCTCGAGGCCGACCACTTTCACGCCGAGGCGGGTGGCAAGGGACTCAACGTCGCCATCGGCCTGCGGCGGCTGGGTGCCGACGTGCAGACACTGATCGGCTGCGGCCAGGACCGGGCGGCCGATGCGCTGCTGGCGCTGCTGGCCGCCGAGGGACTGCCCACCGACCATGTGCACCGGCTGCCGGGCGCATCGGGTTGGGGGTCGGGCTTGATCGGCGCCGACGGCCACAACAGCATCGCGGTGTATCTGGGCGCCAACCGCCTGCTGACGGCAGAGCACGCCCATGCCGCCCGCAACGCCATTGGCGCATCGCAACTGGTCTACGGGCAGTTCGAAACTTCGCTGGCGGCGGTGCAGGCGGCCTTCGCCATCGCCCACGCCCACGGCGTGCCCACGGTGCTGAACCCATCGCCCTGGCACACGCCGCCGCAGGCGCTGGCCGACACCACGCACACGCTCATCGTCAACGCGGTGGAAGCCGCGGCCCTGCTGAACCTGCCGGGCGACCCCGGGCCGACGGCCGCGCAGGCAGCGCACACGGTGGCCGCCCGCCTGCCCGCGCTCGGCAGCGCGTGGCCCGCACTGCGCCGGCTGGTGGTCACCCTGGGGGCCGAAGGGGCGCTGGGCATGGAGCGCGCGGCGCACGCTGAACCGTGGCGCGCCTGGCACGCCGCCGCGCCGCGCATTCAGGCGGTGGACACCGTGGGCGCGGGTGATGCCTTTGCCAGCGGCTACTGCACCGCCGTGCTGGCCGGGCAGCCGCTGCCGGTGGCGCTGGCCTGGGGCAACCTGTGCGGCGCGCACGTGGCGGCGCAGCGGGGCGTCCTGGACGGCCTGCCCGACGCGGCGTGGCTGCAACAGGCCCGGTCGGGCGTAGCCGACGACGCCGTTTCGCTCTCTATTTAAGAGCAATCAACGATGGTGGTGTCAGGGCTGCAGCTGCATCCGGTAGACGTAGGCGTCGCCGCGGAAGGTGCCTTCGACGTATTCGACCAGCGCGCCGGCAATGTCGCGTGTCTGGCGTTTGAACAGCAGGCAAGGCTGCGGCGCGTCGAAGCCGAACGCGGCCGCCTCGGCGTCGGACGACAGCACCGCTTCGACCGTCTGTTCGGCGCTGGCCAACTGCACGCCGCACACTTGGCGCAGGCGCTCGTAGGCCGACCCACCGCCGTCCCAGTCGGCCATGGCGGGCGCCAGGGTCAGGTCGTACCAAGCCAGTTCGCGCGTCATGGGCACGCCGTCGGCTTCGCGCACACGCTCGATGTGCAGGAATTGCGCGTTGGACGGGCGCTGGAAGATCGACGCCAGCCGGCGGTCCATCACCACCTCGCACACCAGCAGCGTGGTAGAGGCGAACTTGCCCAGTTCCTGCATTTCCTCGGTGAAGCCTTTCAGGCGTCCGAGCAGCGGCTCGACGCGCGCGGCCGGGCGGCGCACCACGCTGCCGGCGCGACCGCGGCCGCCCACACGCTGGTCGTGCCGCAACTGGTCGTAGCTGCGCTTGACGGTGGAGCGGCTCACGCCCAGGGTTTCAGCCAACTCGCGCTCGGGCGGCAGGCTGGCGCCTTCACGGACCGTGCCAGAAGTCAGCAGATCGTCGAGTTGCACATAAAGTTGACGCCACAGCGGCTCGGGCGCGCGGGTGTCGAGTTGGAGGGACGAAAAACTACCGGTCATTAAATTGGCCTCCCAAGCCCGAAAAAACTACAGGGTGCCCGCACGATTCGTCTCGCAGGCGGGCGGATTATCTGGTAAAGCGCAAGGCATTAACAGCCCGAACGTGACACTGTCGTGGCAGAGTTCACGCTTTTGGATCGCTTTACGTGCCGAAAGTTTATTTGGAACGCTATTTGTTTGCAAATGTTTCAATTGACATGCGCCGAAACCATTTTCTGCCTCACTGTCGAGCCGTGCGCACAGCCGCCGGCGCCGGGCCGGGGTGGCTGGTGCGCCAGGGGTTGATGTCCAACCCCCCACGGCGCGTGTAGCGCGCATACACCGACAGCTTGAACGGCCGGCAGCGCTGCCAGAGGTCGGTGAACATGCGCTCGACGCAGTGCTCGTGAAAATCGCTGTGGTTGCGAAAGCTGACGATGTAACGCAGCAGCCCGGCCTGGTCGATTTGCGGGCCGGCGTAGCGGATCTGCACGCTGCCCCAGTCGGGCTGGCCGGTGACGGGGCAATTGCTTTTCAGCAAGCGGCTGGTCAGTGTTTCTTCGACCGGCTGCTCGTCGAACGCGGCGCTCAGGTGCTCGGGCGCGGGTGCTTCGTAGTCGTCGCACTCGATGTCGAGTCGGTCCAGGCTCAGGCCATCCAGCTCATGCACGGCTTCACGGTCGAAGTCGTCCGGCGCGATGAGACGCACACCCGCCGACGCCTGCACCGGCCCGCCCTGCCACAGCGCCGCGCTGACGTCGGCCTGCAGGCGGCGGCGCACCTCGTCGGCATCGGCCATGCGCGTGCCGCTGAAGCTGCCCAGATAAAGCTTGAACGACTTGCTTTCGACGATGTGCGTGCTTTCGCACGGCACCATGACGTGCGCGATCGCTACTTGCGGCTTGCCGCGCGGGTTGAGCCACGACAGCTCGAACGCCGTCCACAGGTCGGCACCGAAAAAGCCCGGCTGGCCGGTGATGCCCAATTGCGCACGCTGCGGCGCGCGTGGGATGGGAAACAGCAGCGAGGGGTCGTACTGGTCGGCGTACGTGGTGTGGCGGCCGAGGGGAGAGTCGGCGGGCGATGCAAAGGACATGGTCAAGCCTCGGCCACGGGCGAAGCGTGGAGGGGATGTTCGCGCAGGAACGAAAGCAGGCGCGGCTGCAGGCGGTCGCACACGGCCGGCTCCAGCAGGTGCGCCATGTGGTCGATGGCCTCGAAGCGCGCCCCGCGAATGCGGCGCGCCGTGTCCTGGCCGCACGCCAGGGGCACAAAGGGGTCATCGCGCCCGTGCAGCACCAGCGTGGGCGCGCTGATGCGGGCCAGCTCGGCCGCGCGGTCGGTGTCGGCCATCACCGCCGCCAGCTGGCGCAGGTTGCCCTCCGGGTGGTAGGCGCGGTCGATGGTGGCTTCGATGAAGGGCCGCAACTCGGCCTCGGGCACGGGATGCGTGGGGCTGCCGACAACGCGAAAGAAATCCAGGTAATAGCGGATCACGGCTTCGCGGTCGCGGCTGCGCGGCTTGGCCAGCAGCACCTTCAGCACCTGCGGCTGCAGGCCCGGCAGGCCGCGCGCGCCGCTGGAGCTCATGATGCTGACCAGCGAGCCGACCCGGTCGGGCCAGCCGATGGCCATGCGCTGCGCGATCATGCCGCCCATGCTCATGCCCACCACGTGGGCGCGCGCCACACCTAGCGCGTCCAACGCGCCGACGGTGTCCTGCGCCATGTCGGCCAGGGTGTACGGGGGCTTGGGGCGGCCGCCCAGCGCCAGCCGCAGTCCATGCCAGGCCAGCTTGGGCCGCCCCAATTCTGGCAGGTATTGGGACAGCCCCGCGTCGCGGTTGTCGACGCGGATCACGCGGTAGCCGGCCGCCGCCAAAGCCTCTGTGATCTGGGGCGGCCAGTGGATCAGTTGCCCGCCCAGGCCCATGAGCAGCAGCACCGGCTCGCCCGCGCCGCCCGAGTCCTCGACTTCCAGGCGCAACCCGTTGGCGGTTACCTGCATGGCAGCGAACCGATGCCTTCGTCCTTCACCCCCGCGCGGGCGGGCACGGCGCCGCTCACTTGAACTCGCCTTCGCGCAGCCACTTGGTGGCGATCCACTTCTCGCCCGCGATCACCGGCGCGCCGCCATGCAGCGTCTTGGTGCTGGGGTGCGGCCGCTCGTAACTGAAGAACACCGCGTTGCCGCGCTTGGGCGCGACTTCGAGAAACACGTTGGGAAAAGTGGTGCCACCGCCTTTTTCGGGCTCACTCAGGTACATCACCACCGTGCCCACGCGCTGGCCACCGCGCTTGAGAATGGTGGGCGTGCCAGGCTCCTTGGGGTCAAAGTAGTCGTAATGCGGCTTGTATTCGGTGCCGGGCACGTACTGCAGCACCTGAATGCCCTCGCCGTTCTGCACCGGCCAGTTGACCAGTTTGGCGATGCGCGACTCGATCCGCTTGACCAGCGCGTTTTCGCCACGTTGAAAGAACATGCCCTGGCTGGTGCGGTCGGCGTTCACTTCCTCACCGCCGGTCTGGGTGGCCACGGTCAGCGACCGGCTCATGCGCGGCTTGGCTGCCGCGATCAGCGCATCACATTCATCGTCCGACAGCAGGCCACCGAACACGACGACGCGCGGCGACGCCATCACACTCAACACGGCCACCTGGCGGTCGCCGCCGTCCAGGTACAGGGGCGATTCGTCGACGTCCGGCTCGGGCACCGGCACGGCGGGCGGCAGGCCCTGTGCGGCGGCCTGTTCGTTCAGATGGCTGCGCAAGGTGGATTCGAGCGCGTCCAGCGCCACGTCCTCGTCCCAGCCCGACGCCATCATGGACTGCAACACGCTCTCGGCGCTGTGGCCGGCCTGGGCCTGGGCGACGATCCATTGGGTCAGTTCGGGGGTGATCTGCTGTGTCATGTCGTGATTTCATGCCTTGCGGCGAAATACCAGCCGATCCGGCTGCGACGCCGCCGGCGCGAAGGCGTAGCCCTCCAGGTCAAAGCCTTCCAACTCGCCCGGCCGAGCCACGCGGTGCTGCGCGGCATAACGCGCCATCAACCCGCGCGCCCGCTTGGCCAAAAAGCTGATGATCTTGTACTGGCCGCCCTTGTAATCCTCGAACACGCAGTCGATCACGCGCGCCTTCAGCGCCTTGCGGTCGACCGCCTTGAAATACTCCTGCGACGCCAGGTTGACGAGGATGGGCGCCGGCTGGCCCGCCATTTGCTGGTTCAGGTGGTCGGCGATGCGCGTGCCCCAGAACTGGTACAGGTTGGCGCCGTGGTCGGTCGCCAGGCGCGTGCCCATCTCCAGCCGGTAGGGCTGCATGCGGTCGAGCGGGCGCAGCACGCCATACAAGCCGCTCAGGATGCGCACGTGCGCCTGCAGCCAGTCCTGCTCGGCGGCGCCCAGCGAGCGCACGTCCAGCCCGCCGTACACATCGCCATCGAAGGCGAACACGGCCTGGCGCGAATTGCGCGCCGTGAAGCGCGGGCGCCACGCCTCATAACGCGCCACGTTCAGGCTGGCCAGCGGGTCCGACAGCTTCATCAGCTCGGCGATCTGGCGCGGCGACTTTTCGCGCAGCACCTCGATCAGCGCGGCGGACTGGCGCGCAAAGAGGGGCTGCGTGTGCGGCACGTCGGGCGGTACCGGCGTCTCGTAGTCCAGCGCCTTGGCGGGCGACAATACAAACAGCATGCTGCCGATTTTGTACCAAGACGACGACCTGGTCGCCATTGACAAGCCCGCCGGCCTGCTGGTGCACCGCACCGGGCTGGACGCGGGCGAAACCCGCTTTGCCGTACAGCTGCTGCACGCGCAGATCGGCCGGCCGGTGTGGCCCGTGCACCGGCTCGACAAGGGCACCAGCGGCGTGCTGCTTTTTGCCCTGACCGCAGGCGCAGCCAGCGCAGCAAGCTCTGTTTTTGAGAGCAACCAGGTCACCAAGACCTATCGCGCCATGGTGCGCGGCTGGCCGCCGCCCGCCGGACTGATCGACCACCCGCTGCGCCGCCTGCCCGACGATGCCCGCGCGTCGGCACGCGCGCTGGACGTGCAGCCCGCGCGCACGCGATTTCGCACCCTGGCGCAACTAACGCTGCCCTTGCCCTACGGCGACCACGCCGAAACGCGCTGCGCGCTGATCGAACTGACGCCGCTGACCGGCCGCCGCCACCAGTTGCGGCGGCATTGCAAGCACATCGCGCACCCCATCGTCGGCGACGCCACACATGGCAAGGGGCCGCTCAACCGCGCGCTGGCCGCCTGGCTGGGCCTGCAGCGGCTGTGGCTGCACGCGCTGTCGCTTGAACTGCCGCACCCGCTGACCGGCGCGCCGCTGCGGATCACCGCGCCGCCGGGCGACGAATGGCAGCGCTGGCCGCTGCCGCCGCACTAGGACCTCAACTCAGGCGTGCGCGAGGCCCTCGCGCCGCATGCGCCGGCCCTGCAGCCACCACACCAGCGCCGCCAGCAGAAAGCCGGGCAGGAAGAACCAGTACTTGGTGGGCCGGTCGGTGGGCACCTGCACGTGGCTGACGTCCCAGCCCGGCTCGAAGCCCGAGCGCTTGGCCTGCGAGCCGAACTTGACGGTGCCCACCTGCATGTCGCTGCCCAGCGGCACTAGGCTCAGGCCGGCATCCGACAGGCGCTTGCGGCCGTCCGGGCCCTTGTCGCCCAGTTGCACCGACACGGTCTTCTCGACGTCTTCGCCCTCGAGCGTGGTGCCCTTGATCTGCAGCACCAGCGTGCCGGCATCGGGCAGATCCTTCGCCACGTCGTACACCTGCGTGGCGGGCGCGCTGCGGTATTCGGGCGCGATGCGGTCCATGAAGAAGCCGGGGCGGAACAGCATCACCACCGACAGCGTGAGCAGCGCGAATTCCCACCACTTCAGCTTGATGCGGAACCAGTTCATCGTCAGCGCCGCAAACACCAGCATGGCGACCGAACAGGCGGTGACGACCAGGATCAGCTCGCCCCAGCCGTGCACGTCGATCAGCAGCAGTTGCGGGTTGAAGATCCAGATGAAGGGCAGGATGACGGTGCGCAGTGCGTACAGCGCGCCCTGGATGCCGGTGGCAATCGAATCCTCGCCCGAGATGGCCGACGCGGCGAACGTGGCCAGCCCCACCGGCGGCGTGATGTCGCCCATGATGCCGTAGTAGAAGACGAACAGGTGCACCGCGATGAGCGGAATCACCAGCCCCGCCTGCGCGCCCAGTTCCACCGCCACCGGCGCCATCAGCGTGGCCACCAGCACGTAGTTGGCCGTCGTCGGCACGCCCATGCCCAGCACCAGGCAGACGAAGGCGATGAACAGCAACATCAGCATGACGTTGCCGTGGCTGACGAACTCGACGAACTCCGTCATGCGCAGGCCCAGCCCGGTGAGCGTGATGGCGCCGACGATGATGCCCGCCGTGGCCGTGGCCACGCCAATGCCGATCATGTTGCGCGCGCCGTCGTTGAAGCCCTGCACCACCGAATCCGCCCCCTGCCGCCAGGCGCCGGGCGTCTTCACCCCGCGGAAGAAATCGATCAGCGGACGCTGCGTGAGCATCAACACGATGAGCGCCGTGACGGCCCAGAAGGCCGACAACGCCGGCGACATTTCTTCCACCATCAGGCACCAGATCAGCACGCCGATGGGGATGATGTAGTGCAGGCCCGCGCGCACCGTGGGCCAGGTTTGCAGCGGCCGGGGGTTGTTGACGTCGATGTCTTCCGGCAGATCGGGGCAACGTGCGGCCTCGCGCAGCGCGTACAGGTACATGGCCAGCAGCGTGCCGCCCACGGCCCAGGGTGCCGCGGCGCCCAGCGTGCTCTTGAAGAACTGCAACAAATAGTAGAGCACACCGACGACGACGATGGACCCCGTGACCCCAATCAGGTTGCGCAACACGCGGTCGCGCCAGGTGCGCGCCACGCGTGCGGCGACGGGCTGCATGCCCATCTTCAGCGCCTCCAGGTGCACGATGTACAGCAGGCCCAGGTACGACAGCGATGCCGGCAGAAACGCATGCTTGACCACGTCGGAGTACGGGATGCCGACGTACTCCACCATCAAAAACGCGGCCGCACCCATCACCGGCGGCATGATCTGGCCGTTGACGGAACTCATCGTTTCAATGGCGCCGGCCTTCACGCCGCCGTAACCGGCCTTCTTCATCAGCGGAATGGTGAAGATGCCGCCCGAGACCACGTTGGAGACCGACGAGCCCGAGATCATGCCGTTGAGTGCCGACGACACCACCGCCACCTTGGCCGGCCCGCCGCGCATGTGGCCGAGCGCCGCAAAGCTGACCTGCATCATGTAGTTGCCGCCGCCCGCGCGGTCCAGCAGCGCGCCAAACAGCACGTAGACGAAGATGGTGCTGGCCGACACACCCAGCGCAATGCCGTATACGCCCTCGGTCGTCAGCCACATGTGCGAAAGCAACCGGTTGAGCGAAGCGCCCTTGTGCGACAACACCTCGGGCAGGTAGGGGCCGAAATAGCAGTACGCCAGAAAGCACAGCGCCAGCGCCGCCATGGGCCAGCCGACGGCGCGGCGTGTGGCCTCCAGCAGCAGCAGCAGGCCCGTGGTGGCGACCACGATGTCCATCCCGGTCGGCTGGCCGGGGCGCGTGGCCAGCTCGCGATAAAAGAGCATCAGGTAGGCGCCGGCAAAGGCGCCGACGATGGCCAGCACCCAGTCCAGCGCCGGCACGCGGCGGCGCGGCGACGACTTGAACGCCGGCCAAGCCAGGAACGCCAGCGCCAGCGAAAACGCCAGGTGAATCGCCCGCGCCTCGGTGTCGTTGAGGATGCCGAAGCCCAGCGCAAAAGGCAGCGGCGACGCATACCAGTACTGGAACAGCGCCCAGGCCAGCGCCAGCGTGAAGATGACCCTGGCCGTGGCGCCGCTCGGCTTGCGGCCGCCGGTGTCGGTGTCGGCCACCAGTTGTTGCAAGGCCTCGGGGGCTTTTTCGATGTCGGTGGCCATGTCGAATCCGTTTACTATCGATTCAATAGCTGCCCGCGCTTGTCCCGATTGCGCTGACGGGCTTTGGAGGGCTCATCGGCCACCACGAAAAAGGCGAAGTCACCTTCGCCTCTTTTCTGGGTGGCCGGGTGCCATCGCAGGCTTACTTGATCCAGCCCTTTTCCTTGTAGTAGCGCGCGGCGCCGTCATGCAGCGGCGCGCTCAGGCCGTTCTTGACCATGTCCTCGGGCTTGAGGTGCGCCAGCGCCGGGTGCAGCTTCTTGAACTCGTCGAAGTTGTCGAACACCGCCTTGGTCACGGCGTAGATGGTGTCGGCCGGCGTCTTGGCCGATGCGACCACGGTGGCCAGCACGCCGTAGGTGTTGGTGGCCTGCGGGTTGTTGGGGTACAGGCCGGCCGGGATGGTGACCTTGGCGTAGTAGGGCTTGCCCTCGACCAGCTTGTCCACGGCGGGGCCCGTCAGCGACACCAGCCTGGCGCCGCAGCTGGTGGTCGGGTCCTGGATGTTGGCGCTGGGGTGGCCCACGCCGTAGAAGAAGCCGTCGATCTTGCCGTCGCACAAGGCGGGGCCGTGCTCGTCGGCCTTCAGCTCCGACGCGAGCGAGAAATCGCTCATCTTCCAGCCCATGCCGCCCAGCAGTTCTTCCATCGACGCGCGCGTCCCCGAACCTGGGTTGCCGACGTTGAAGCGCTTGCCCTTGAAGTCCTCGAACTTGGCGATGTTGGCCTCTTTGCGCGCCACCACGGTGAACGGCTCGGGGTGAACGGCGAACACGGCGCGCAAATCGGCCACGGCGCCGCCGTCCTTGAACTGGTTCATGCCCTTGACGGCGTTGTACTGCACGTCGGACTGCGCAAAGCCCAAGTCCAACTCGCCGGCCTTGATGGTGTTGACGTTGAACACCGAGCCGCCGGTGGATTCGACGGAGCAGCGGATGCCGTGCTTGGCGCGGTCTTTGTTCACCAGGCGGCAGATGGCGCCGCCCGCGGCGTAATACACGCCCGTGACGCCACCCGTGCCGATGGTGACGAACTTCTGCTGCGCCTGCGCGGGCGCGGCCAGCAGCGCGGTGCTGGCGGCGGTGGCGAGGGCCAGTGATTTCAGAACCAGCTTGAACTTCATGGGTGCTTGTCTCCGGTTGAAAGTGCGATCAACCCTGCGCAATCGCCGCGTCCACCGCATCGGCCAGACGGTCAACGATCTGAACCAAATCGTCCTGCGATGAGATGAACGGCGGCGCCAGCAGGATATGGTCACCATAGCGGCCATCGACCGTGCCGCCCATGGGATAAACCAGCAATCCGCGCGCAAAAGCCGCTGCCTTGACCTTGGCGTGCAGCCGCCGTGCCGGGTCGAACGGCGCCTGGGTCGCACGGTCCTGCACCAGCTCGACACCCCAGAAGAAGCCCCGCCCGCGAATGTCGCCCACCTGCGGATGATTGTTGAACTTGTCGGCCAGCAGCGCTTGCAGGACGGGCGCGTCGCGCTGCACTTTTTGAAGCAATCCATCGCGCTCGATCACTTGCTGCACCGCCAGCGCCGCGGCGCAGGCCACCGCGTGGCCCAGGTAGGTGTGCCCGTGCTGAAAGAAGCCGCTGCCCTGCGAGAACGCGTCGACGATCTTCTTCTGCGCCAGCACCGCGCCAATCGGCTGGTAGCCGCCACCCAGGCCCTTGGCGATGGTCATCAGGTCGGGCACCACGCCCTCGGCCTCGCACGCGTGCAGCGTGCCGCAGCGGCCCATGCCGCACATCACCTCGTCCAGGATCAGCAGCACGCCGTGCCGGTCGCACACCTCGCGCACGGCCTTGAAGTAGCCGGGCACCGGCACCAGCACGCCAGCGGTGGCGCCGCCCACCGTTTCGGCGATGAAGGCCAGCACCTTGGCCGGCCCGACGCGCTGGATGGTCTCGTCCAGCTCCTGCGCCAGGCGCTGGCCGTACTGCTCAGGCGTTTCATCGGTGCGCTGGTCGCGGTAGGGGTAGCACGGCGCCACGTGCGTCACGTCCATCAGCAGCGGCGCGAACTGCGCGCGGCGCCACGCGTTGCCGCCCACCGCCAGCGCGCCCAGCGTGTTGCCGTGGTAGCTCTGGCGCCGGGCGATGAAGTGGCTGCGCTCGGGTTGGCCGATTTCCAGGTAGTACTGGCGCGCCATCTTCAGCGCCGCCTCGACCGCCTCCGATCCGCCGCTGACGAAGTAGGCGTGGCTCATCCCAGCCGGCGCAGTGCGCACCAGCTGGTCGGCGAGTTGCTCGGCCACCTCGGTGGTGAAGAAGCTGGTGTGCGCGTAGGCCAGGCGGTCGATCTGCGCGTGCATCGCCGCCAGCACGGCCGGGTGGCCATGCCCCAGGCACGACACCGCGGCGCCGCCCGAGGCGTCGATGTAGCGTTGGCCGGTGGCATCCTGCAGCCACACGCCCTCGCCCTTGACGGCGACGGGCGGCGTGGACAGAAGACTGCGGTGAAAAACGTGCGTGCGTGGCGTGCTGCTCATTCGACGGGCCTTCAGCGCCTGCGTCGCCGACCCCCGGGCGAACGCGTCAGACGCCAGGAAAGGCTAGCACGCCAAGGCTGATCCAGGCAGCCGCGAAAACACCCATGGCGGGCGGCAGGGCGCGTCAGTACCGGCGCGGCAGCGGCCGCTGCTCCACGTCGACGCGGCCGTCGGCCCATTCGGTGATCACGGTTTCCATCGGCCTGTGGCGACGGGCGGCCGACACCGGCGCGGCGCGGTCCGCCACGGGCGCGCGCTGCCACGCCTGCTCCGCATTGGCGGGGGCGACGACGGCAATGTCACGGCCGACCACCGCATACGGCGTGCGTGCGCTGGCGGCGATGTGCACATGGGTCAGCAGCGGCGCGGTTGACGGGGAACTCGTCGATGGCGTCACCTGCTCGGCGACCGTCACGCCGGTAGCGCAGCCGTCGGGGCTAAGGGTCACGCGGCCGCCGTCCGGCACCGTGAGGGCCTGCGCCGCGCTGGCCGGTGCCTGTTCGGCCCGGTGCACGATCTGGCCGTCGGCATTGTGGACGGTGTAGCACGCGGCGCCGGCCTGATTGGCACCCAGCACCAACGTGGCGATGAACAGCAGGCGGAATGCGGGCGGCAGTGTCATGGTCGGCTCCCTGGCGCGTCGTGGGTGGCAATCCGGTGAACAACGCGCCATGCCGCTCATGTTCGTCACGCTGCGCCGCTGCTGATGCCAGCCGCGTTTGCGGCAGCGTGTCGGCCGGCGCCGACAGTGGGCGAAAAAAAGCGCCGGCAGCTACTTGTTTTGTAGCTATCGACGCTTTATGGGCCTGCGCAACAGGCCGATTGGGTTTGAAATTTACTGCGCCGTCCACCCACCGTCGTTGGCCCACGCCTGGCCGCGCACGTTGGCGGCGGCATCGCTGCAGAAGAACACCGCCATGGCGCCCAACTGCTCGGGCGTGGTGAACTGCTGCGACGGCTCTTTTTCGCTCAGCAGTTCGCGCGTGGCCTGCTCCACGGTGATGGTGCGCTCGGCGGCGCGCGCGTCGATCTGCTTTTGCACCAGCGGCGTGAGCACCCAGCCGGGGCAGATGGCGTTGGCGGTGACGCCGGTGGTGGCCAGTTCCAGCGCGGTGACCTTGGTCAGGCCGACAATGCCGTGCTTGGCCGCCACGTAGGCCGACTTGTCTTTCGACGCCACCAGGCCGTGCACCGAGGCGATGTTGATGATGCGGCCCCAGTTCTTGTCCACCATGTGCGGGATTGCCAGCCGCGTGGTGTGGAAGGCCGACGTGAGGTTGATGGCGATGATGGCGTCCCAGCGCTCGGTCGGAAAGTCGCGGATGCTGGATGTGTGCTGAATGCCGGCGTTGTTGACCAGGATGTCGACGCCGCCAAACTTCTCAGCCGCGAACGCCATCATCGCCTCAATCTCGGCCGGCTTGCTCATGTCGGCGCCGTGGTATTCGGCCCGCACGCCGTGCGCGGTGATCTGCGACTTGGGGCCTTCGACGTCGCCAAAGCCGTTCATCAGCACATTGGCGCCCTGCTTGGCCAGTTCGATGGCTATCCCTAAGCCAATGCCGCTGGTGGAGCCGGTGACGAGGGCGGTTTTGCCTTTCAGATTCATGGGGTGCTCCAACAAGGAGAGAAAAAGAAGAAAACGAAAATTATGCCCGCGTGGCGGCAAGGCGGGTGCGTGAGGGGACGGGCCACGCCCGTCGCAGAGCCATGACGCTACTACAATATTTTTACATTTGGATAAAGGTGCAACGATCCAACTGCATGCGCCGCTTGGCTGGGCGTTTTGGCCTGCGGCGCTGGTCTGTCCTGTTCAACTTTAAAGTGCTTGACCCATGCGCGTCGACATGATTTCTGCCCGTAGAAGAGCGCTGTTGCGCGGCATGGGCGCGCTGCCATTTGCCGCCGCGCTGCCCGCCCTGGCGCGCGCGCCACGCCTGGCCGAGGCGCCCCTCGACAGCGCCCGCTTTGCCGGCTTGGTGCGGGCGCTGCCCGGTCGTGTGCTGTTGCCGGAAATGCCTGCTCACCTGTCGTTCGTCCAGACCTGGAACCTGCATCTGCGAGACGCACGGCCTCAGGCCGCCGCCGTCGTGCGGGCCCAGAACGCGCGCGACGTGCAAACCGCCGTGCGCTGGGCGGTGGCCAACGGCGTGCCGCTGGTGGCGCGCTCGGGCGGCCATTCGTACGCCGGGTATTCCAGCACCACCGGGCTGGTGATCGACGTGTCGTCGATGACGGCATTGGCCTACGATGCGCGCAGCAGGCGCGTGCGGGCCGGCGGTGGCGTACGCAATGCGCACCTGTTCGCCACGCTGCCGACCGTGGGGCGCACGCTGACGCACGGGCGCTGCCTGGATGTGGGCGCGGCGGGCCTGGTGCTGGGCGGCGGCGTGGGCTTCAACATGCGCCGCCTGGGCCTGACTTGCGATCAACTCACCGCCACCGAGATGGTGCTGCCCGACGGCCGCCTGGTGCCTGTCAGCGCAACCCAAAACCCCGACCTGTGGTGGGCCGTGCGCGGTGCCGGCGGTGGCAACTTCGGCATTCACACCAGCTTCACTTTTCGAACCTTCGACGCGCCACCGCTGACCGCTTTCAAACTGGTGTGGGATCAGCAGCTTGACCAGGTGTTACCGGCCATGCTGCGAACGCTTCATCAAGCGCCACGAGCGCTTGGCGTCAAGCTGTCGATCGAGTCCGCACCGCGCACAGGCCGGCTGTCGATGGTGTTGCTCGGCCAGTTCGTCGGCACGCCCGCGAAGCTGGCGCAAGTGCTTGCGCCTGTAGATGCCATTGCGCCGCCCAACATGGGCGAGAACGGCAGCCATGTGACGCCGTGCGACTATTGGTCTGGGCAGCAATTGCTGGCCGACCGCGGCGAACCGGAGTTCATGGTGGAACGGTCGAGATATCTCATTGAGCCGCCGAACGAGGGCATGGCGGCGGCTGTGCTGCAGCATCTGCGCAAAGCGCCTGTCACGGGCGCAGGCCTGCGCTGGAAGGGCTTTCTGACCGGTGGTGCGGTGCAGGACGTGGCCCCTCACCAAACCGCCTTCGTCCACCGGCGTGACTGGCTGCTGACCAGCATAGAAACCAATTGGCTTGCGACCGACCCATCGGCCCAGGTGGCCAGCGCGCTGGACTGGACGGATGCGTTTTACGCTGCCATGGCGGATTGGACGTCGGGCGAAAGCTATCAAAACTTCATCGACGACCGCGAGCCCCGTTGGGCCCGCGCGTATCACGGTGGCAATCTCGAACGCCTGGTCGCCATCAAGCGGCAAGTTGATCCGAACAACGTATTCAACTTCAGGCAAAGCATTCCACTGACCGTGCCTGCAAGCTGAGACGGGCCACGGCCACGTCGCGGCCGTACCCGTCAACGACGTCACTTCAGCAGCGGCACGCCGGTCTTGCTCTGCGCCTCTTCAAACGTCACGCCGTCGGCCAGCTCGGTCACCTTCAGCCCTTCGGGCGTGACGTCGAACACGCCCAGGTCGGTGATGATGCGGTCGACCACGCCCACGCCCGTGAGCGGCAGCGTGCATTGCGGCAGGATCTTCATGTCGGTGGTGCCGTCTTTCTTCTTGGCGACGTGTTCCATCAACACGATGACGCGCGCCACGCCGGCCACCAGGTCCATGGCGCCACCCATGCCCTTGACCATCTTGCCGGGGATCATCCAGTTGGCCAGGTCTCCCTTGTCGGTCACCTGCATGGCGCCCAGGATGCTCAGGTTGATCTTGCCGCCGCGGATCATGGCGAAGCTGTCGTGACTGCCGAAGATGCTGCTGCCCTTGATGGTGGTTACGGTCTGCTTGCCGGCATTGATCAGGTCGGCGTCCACCTCGTCCTCATACGGGAAGGGGCCGATGCCGAGCATGCCGTTTTCGGATTGCAGCCACACCTCGACGTGATCGGGCACGTGGTTGGCCACCAGCGTGGGAATGCCGATGCCCAGGTTGACGTAAAAGCCGTCCTGCAGTTCTTTCGCCGCGCGCGCGGCCATCTGGTCTTGGGTCCAGGCCATGATGAATCTCCTTATTTGCGGTCGCGGGTGGTGAGCTTTTCGATGCGCTTTTCAGGCGTCGGGTTGTGCACGATGCGGTGCACGTAGATGCCCGGCAGGTGCACGTCGTCGGGCGCGATTTCGCCGGTGGCGACGATGCGCTCTACTTCCACGATGCAGATCTTGCCGGCCATGGCGGCAGCGGGGTTGAAGTTGCGCGCCGTCAGGTTGAAGCGCAGGTTGCCGCTGCGGTCGGCCACGTCGGCCTTGACCAGCGCCACGTCGGCCACCAGCGAGCGCTCCATGACATAGGTTTCGCCGTCGAATTCGCGCAGTTCCTTGCCTTCGGCCACCAGCGTGCCGACGCCGGTCTTGGTGAAGAAGGCCGGAATGCCGGCGCCGCCGGCGCGCAGCTTCTCGGCCAGCGTGCCTTGGGGCGTGAATTCAAGCTCCAGCTCGCCCGCCAGGTACTGGCGCTCGAACTCCTTGTTCTCGCCCACGTAGCTGCTGATCATCTTCTTGATCTGGCGCGTTTCCAGCAGCTTGCCGAGGCCAAAGCCGTCCACGCCGGCGTTGTTGCTGATGGCGGTGAGGTTCTTCACGCCCGAATCGCGCAGCGCCTCGATCAGCGCCTCCGGGATGCCGCACAGGCCGAAGCCGCCGACGGCCAGCAGCTGGCCGTCCTTGACGACGCCTTTGAGCGCCTCGGCGGCCGAGGGATAAATCTTGTTCACAGGGTCTCTCCTGAAGGTCGGAAGGGTTCTTGGGGGGTCACGCAAACTACCACCCTCAACGATACTACTTATGCGACTACGTAGTATTTCGTAATGGACATCCCGCCCCGCGCCCGCCCCGACGCCGCACTGCCCGACTACCGCCTGGCTTTCCAGCTTGCGCCGGTGGGCCTGATCCTGTCGCGCGAGCGGCATATCGTCGACTGCAACGAACGCGTGTGCGCCATGTTTGGCGCCACGCCCCAACAGCTGATCGGCCAGAGCTTTCGCATCCTGTACCCCAGCGCCGACGAATACGAGCGCACCGGCGCTCGCATCGCGCCCATTCTGAACCGCGATGGCGTATACGCCGACAACCGCGTGATGAAGCGCGTGGACGGCGCCCGCGCGGGCGAAACCTTCTGGTGCCACGTCACCGGCCGCGCCATCGACCGCAGCGCGCCGCACGCGGCGGGCATCTGGACGTTTGAGGATTTGAGCGCGCAACGCCCGGTGACCGCCGTGCTGACGCCGCGTGAACGCGAAGTGGCGGCGCAGCTGACGCGCGGGCTCACCAGCAAGGAAATCGGCCGCGAGCTGGGCATGAGCCACCGCACGGCCGAAGTGCACCGCGCGCGCCTGATGCGCAAATACCAGGCCAGCACGGCGGCCGAACTGGTGCAGAAACTGATGGGTGGCTTATAAAAAAAAACAGCCTCACCAAGGCCGATCGCCAACCCCTCGCCCGTTGCCTGCTATGTTTTTTGTTGCGCCGCCGCCAGCGCCAGCGGGTTGGGCGTCGGCGCGGCGATCCTGGTCAGCACGTTGTGGTCGGTGTGCGAAAACGGCGCGACCTGGCCCGCGATCTGCATCGTCGTCGTCTCGTCGTACCACCAGGTGCCGTCGGCGTTGAAGCCTACCTTGACGCGGAATTCGGTGGTCTTGAACGCGTGGTCCAGAAACGGATTGGAGCAAATGCCGAAGGTCGGGCTGCCCAGCGTTGCCACCACCTCGAATTCGTTGGCGTCCGCTGCCGCCGTGCCGCCCGCCATCGCCGTCTGCCCGCGCGGAATCGTCAGCGTCTGGATCACGGTGCCCGTCGCCGGCTCCCACAGCCAGTAGCCCACCTGGTCGTGATAGGTCTTCACCTGATCGGGCTTGGTGATATGCATGTGATAACGCAAACCGTAGAACAGCTGCGGACCGTTGGTCTGCGGGTCAATCGGTTGCAGTTCAACGCGGCCAACGAAGGCCTGCAGCTTGGGCCCCTCAGCCTTGGGCTTGCGGTCCATGCCCTGCGCGCCGCGCCACACACCCGCCATGCGCGTGAGCGGGCCCAGGTTGGCCAGCGTGTTCGGATCGGCCTCGGGCTCGGTGTAGATGTCGGTGGGGAAAGGGTGAGCGGGGTTCACGGTATCGCCTCCTCGCGGCGTGGTTAACTATTGATTTAATAGCTGCTTGCGCTTGATGGGCAAGCGCTGGGGCCAAAAATCATTCAGAACATCAAGTCTTTGCGCCATCCACCACCTCGGCCGCGCTGCGAAACGCCTCCACCGCCGCCGGCACGCCGCAGTAGATGCTGGCGTGCAGCAGCACCTCCTGAATCTCTTCGGTCGTCGCGCCATTGTTCAGCGCGCCGCGCACATGGCCCTTCAATTCGTGCTGCTTGCCCAATGCGGTGAGCATGGCCACCGTGATCAGGCTGCGCGTTTTCAAATCCAGCCCCGGCCGCTGCCACACGTCGCCCCAGGCGTTGCGGGTGATGTAGTGCTGCATCGGCTCGGTAAACGGCGTCATGCCCGCGAGCGCGCGGTCGACGAAATCGTCGCCCATCACTTGGCGGCGGGTTTGCAGGCCGGCGTTGAAATCGGGGTCGTCGGGCAGGGTCATGGCGCTCTCCTTGCGTGAAAGCCGTCAGCATAATGACCCGATCACATCACCCTTCACAGGAGACACCATGAGCCGCTACCCCCTTGCCGACATCAACACGCTGCCCGACGACATCAAAGCCAAGGTGCTGGAGGTGCAGGCCAAGGCCGGCTTCGTGCCCAACGTCTTCCTGGCGCTGGCGCGCCGCCCGGCCGAATGGCGCGCCTTCTTCGCCTACCACGACGCGTTGATGGAGCCCGAAAGCGTGGGCCGCAGCAGCAACCTCACCAAGGGCGACCGCGAAATGATCGTCACCACGACCAGCGCCGCCAACCAATGCCTGTACTGCGTGGTCGCGCACGGCGCGCTGCTGCGCATCTACGAGAAAAAGCCGCTGGTGGCCGACCAGGTGGCCATCAACTACCGCAAGGCGCCCGACATCACCCCGCGCCAGCGCGCCGTGCTCGACTTTGCGATGAAGGTGTGCGAGCGCTCTTACGAAATCAACGACGACGACTTTGCCCCGCTGCACGCGCACGGCTTTGACGACGAGGACATCTGGGACATCGCCGCCATCACGGCGTTCTTCGGCCTGTCCAACCGCATTGCCAGCTTCAGCAGCATGCAGCCCAATCCCGAGTTTTATTTGATGGGGCGGGTGCCGAAGGAGAAAAAGTAAAACCCGGCAGGTTGCCCTGCCGGGTTTTGGGTACGGACGGGATCAAAGCGATCCCTCCTTATTGCAGCAACGGCTCTCACCCCGGATAACCACAATCAGGGCGAGTATAGCAACGGAGGTTTCATGGCGCAGTACATCTTTGGATTGGACATCGGCATCGCATCAGTCGGCTGGGCCGTGCTGAGTGAACAGCGAATCGTCGATCTGGGCGTGCGTTGTTTTGACCCTGGTGAAAACGAAAAGGGGCTACCTCACAACCAGAAACGCCGCAGTGCGCGGGTGGCACGCAATCGGCTCCATATGCGCCGCTGGCGGCTGCGCCAGCTGCTTCAGCTGTTTTGCGACGTGGGTATCATTGACCAACCCAACCCACAGCTGCTGGCAGCGCCGCCACGCGCAAAGGGCGAGCCGGAAGCAGGGCCTTGGCAGTTGCGCGCCAAAGGGCTGAACGTACCGCTTGAGCCGCTGGAATGGGCGCAGGTATTGTATCACCTGGTCAAGCACCGGGGGTTCGAGTTCTTTCGCAAGAGTGAAATCAAATCCTCGTCCAGTTCCGATGCCACATCGAAAGCCGCCGCAGAGCCTCAGTCTCCGCCAGCCGGGCTGGAGGAGGCCGACGTAGACAAGGAAAAGCAGAGACTCACCCAAGCGCTTGAAGACTCCAGCAGGCTGCTGGACAAATACCGCAAGGTTCTCGACAACCCGAATCTGACCATTGCAAGCTTGCTCATCTGGTTGGCACAGGACACCTACGTCCCGGGCGCACCAAGCCCCGACGAAAAAGACCGCATCCAGTCCTTTCGCAACAAGGCGGGCAGCTACCGGCACGCCTTCTACCGCGCGGTGCTGGGTCAAGAACTGCGCGCATTGTTCGGTGCGCAAATCAAGCATGGCAATGCTTACACGACCCTGCAACTGCCAAAAGATGGTCAATACCTGCGGCAGATGCTCGCCACTTACGGTGAGTCTGGCATCCCCGTTGGCGGAGCTTCGCGCAACGTTGGCCAAACTTTTCAGGAAGCGGTTTTCGACCTGTTCGAGCTACAGCATCCGCCGCTGTATGCAGAGCAAATCCGCGAAATGGTTGGTGAGTGCGAATTGGTTGAAGGCCAGCCGCGTGCCCCCAAGAACGCTTTTTCAGCGGAACGCGCTACTTGGCTCGAAAAACTCAATCACCTGAAAGTCCGCCGCAATGGCAAAGAAGATTTCCTGACCCCATCAGAACGCGCCTGTTTGATGCACCTGCCCTACGCGCATCGGGTGGTTACGCTCAAACTCGTTCGCGAAACCTTGATGGCGCACACAGACTTTCCGGCTTCCTGGAAAGAGGCCAGTTTCAAGGCTGCCAGTTACCAATCCAGACCGTCCAGTGGCGGCGCATGGATTTTTATTGCGTCTCTGGGCAAAGAGCCCCTCAGTCTTGCGAAATGGGCCGACAACAAGGAGAGGAAAGAGAGGCTCAAAAAAGCAAAGGAAATGTTGGCCGGAGGCGTTGTCACTTTTCAACAACTGCGCCAACAGCTTGGCCTGGAGGCTTCAGAGCGCTTTACCTGCAAGCTTCAAGAGACGACCGTCATTCCACGCGCCCAAGAGTCCACCGAGCACATCCCCTTTGCCCAAAAGGAGGAGGGCTTGCTCATACCCGGCCAGTCGTTCCGCTACATCCCCGCAGATGGAAAACCCAAAGCATTTCCCAAACCCAAAGCATGGGGATTGCTTGCCGCGCTGCGCTCACACGCCGCCCCGACCTTGGCCGATTGGCGAGCCGCCCTTGTTTTGCTGCCAAACATGCAAGGTTCGTGGCAGTTCGAACACTCGGTCCAAATCAACACTGCCGTTGAGCAAGACGCCGAAGCCCAAACGGTTGTTCCCCTGCAATTCGAAGATGCGCAAGCTGTTGAAAAAGACCACAAGCTTGTGGAGCTCAAGGGCTGGCACGCGTTGGCCAAGGCCTTGCCTGGCCGCCGGGAGCAATTTGAGTCCGCCTTCAAGGATCCTTGCAGCGAGGTGGGCAAAAAGGCAGCGAAAGATCTGGATCACATTGCCGCCACATTGACTGAATGCCAAACCGACCACGAAATCGCACTGAAGCTGACCAAACTTGGCTACACCCAGCTCGAGATAGAGGCCCTGCAAGAAGTGAGTTTCAGCACATTCCGCAATCTGAGCTTTGCTGCCATCGGCAAGATACTGCCGCACCTTGAAGAGGGCCATGTTTACAGCGAAGCCTGCAAATTGGCTGGCTTTTCTCACTCCGAAAAAAACATGACCAGGACGCGGCGGCTGCCTCCCCTGGAAACCTACATCTTCCAGCGTTACCGCCACGGCAAGCTCACGGGCCATGTGGAAAAGCGCTATAAGGAATTGCGCAATCCCGTCGTGGCCCGCTCCTTCAACCAGGCGCGGCTGGTGTTCAATGCCTTGGTCGCCAAACACGGTTCACCTGCTTATGTTCATGTGGAAACGGCGCGCGATTTGGCTCGCTCCAAAAAACTGCGCGACAAGATTTCGCGTGAACAAGAAACCAACCGAAAACGCACCGAGGTTTTACGCAGCGACCTGCGCAATTGGCTCGGACAAGAACCAAGCTCCACACACATTCTCAAGATGCGACTTTACAACGAACAGGGTGGAAAGTGCATCTACACAGGCCGGGATTTGAGCAGCGAGCAGATGTTGCGTGATGAAGAGTACGTGGAAATCGACCACATCTGGCCGCGCTCCAAAACCTTCGACAACAGCCTGGACAACCGGGTGCTTGTCATCGCCGGAGCCAACAGAAACAAAAGCGACAAGATTCCCTACGAATTTCTTGACGGTGCCAACGAAAGTGCGCAGTGGCGCATGTTTGAAAAGCGGGTGCTGGCCTGCAAAGGCATGAGCGCCGAGAAGCAGCGGCGGCTTTTGTCCAAGAGCCTGGAAGACGCAGACGAATTTCTGGCCCGCAACTTGGTGGACACCCGCTATGTCACCCGCCTGTTCTCCAACATGCTGCGCGAGCGGGTAATATTTTCTGAAGACGCAAAACCCGAGGAGCTGGAAGCGATTTCACCGGACGATGATGGCTCTGTGCGCTGGAGCCGCTACCAGCGTGCCCGCGTGCGCAGCCCGCAAGGACGATTGGTGGACTTTTTGCGCGGCAAATGGGGCTTGGCCCGAGTCAAGGACCGGGAAGCAAGTGACCTTCACCACGCCTTGGATGCCTGCATCATCGCCGCATGCACACCACGCGTAATCGGGTTGGTCAACCGCTATTTTGCTGAAGAAGAAATCGATCCAGGCCGGCATGGCTTCAAACGCAACGCGGACGGAACCTATACGCATCGCGCTACCGGAGAAATTCTCAGCAAGGCAGCAGCCAAGGAACGCGGCCTTTACCTGCCCGCCCCTTGGGACAGTTTCCATCGTGACCTGCTGAACGCATTGAACCAGGTCTTTGTTTCGCGCCGCCCCAAGCGCAAGCAGACGGACGAGTTGCACGACGCCAACCCCAAAAGCATCCGCTACATTCCTGTGCCCTTGGTCGATTTGACCGAAGACATGTTGTCGGATCAACGACTGCGTGGAGTTACTGGCCGCCGCCGAAAAAACTACGAAACGCTTCGCACAGCGCTGCAAGCTGCGAATGGTGATGCAATAGCCGCTTTTTCTCAAGGGCATGAAATCGACGGGGTGAACGGAAAAACCCAGCGTATCAGCAGCATTCCGCTTCCAGTATGGAGTCTGCCCAAGAGCTATTTAAAGAAATTGCCCAAAACCAACAGCAAGCACCCCAAGGGATCAGCTTCTGAAGAAAAGACCTCACGGAGATCTGTCGCGCTCACGGATCTGACAAAGAAAATGCTGACGGAATTCTATTTGGGTGCCACTTTCTACCATCGCAATCGTGAGTTAATCGAAAGCCTGAAGGCACATTTGGGCGACAAAGTCGCCAGGGACGCATTTGCCCAGCCCTTTCGCCCGCCAGGCGGCACCAAAAAAGGCGAGCCACGTCCCATCATCCGCTCCATCCGCCTGCCGGAAACCCAAGGCAGTGGCATGCTCGTTCGTGGCGGCGTGACCGGAATGGGCAACAGCATTGCTACCGAAGTCTATTGGGTAGAGGGCTCAGGCTACTTCTTCCGACAGCGGTATGCGGTGGATGAAGAAGCGACCTTTGGGCAGGAAAAACCGCCAGCCAATGCCCAACATTTTTTCAATCTGCGAATTGACGAGCCGGTTCAGGTTGTAATGAAAGACGGGACGACGTTTCCCGCGAGCCGCCCAGGCTATTTTGTCGGCTACGAAGCAGACAAGCGCATGACCATTCGAGTGCATGACCGGCCAGGGAAAGGCCGAAAGAAAAGCAAAGAAACAGGTGATGAAGTTAATGATGGTCAAGCAGAGGAGTCGCCAGCTTCAATCATCGACGGCGAAAAGAGCGGCAAGGACAGCACGCTTTTTCGGTTCAGTGTCAGCGGCATCAAAAAATTGAGGAAATTCAAAGTGGATGCCCTCGGCAACTACAGAGAATTGCACGCGCACCTTCATCATGGTCTGGCGTAGCGTCGTCATCAACCGGCCCGCTCGGCTCAAGCGCGAACACTTCGCGCTGGTGGTCGAACAGGAAGAATGCGCACGTGTTCCTTTCGAGGACATTGCCGTCATCGTGCTCAACCACCGCGAGATCACCTTGACCCACCCTGTGCTCTCGGCCTGTGCCGACTACGGCATTGGCCTGTACAGCACGGGCGACAACCATCAGCCCAACGGCGTGTTCATGCCATTCCTGCAGCACAGTCGGGCGACGCGCATGCAGCGTTTGCAACTCGACCTGGACAAACCCACGACCAAGCGAACCTGGGCGCGCATCGTGCAGACCAAGATCGCCAATCAGGCGCGCTGCATGCAACTGACAGGGGCTGCGGGCGCTGACCGGCTTGAATCCTACGCACGGCGTGTCCGCTCGGGCGACGGCGGCCGGCTGGAGGCGCAAGCCAGCGCCTACTACTTTCCACAGGTCTTCGGCCGGAGCTTTCACCGCAGCCAAGCTGGCTGGACCAACGCCGCGCTGGACTATGGCTATGCCGTCATGCGTGGCGCCTGCGCGCGGGCGCTGGTTGCGCACGGCATGCTGCCCAGCTTTGGCCTGTTTCACAGCAGCGAACAGAACGCCTTCAACCTGGCAGACGACCTGATCGAACCGTACCGCCCGCTCGTCGATCTGTATGTAGCGCAGCATCGCCTGCCCGACGACGAAGCAGAGTTGCAGCCTGCAGACAAGGTTGCCCTGGTAGGTCTTCTGAATGTGGACGTTGCGATGCCGCGCGGCAGAATGAGCGTGCTCGCCTCGGTGGAGCAGGCTGCGGAGTCACTGGCACGCATCTACGATGGCGGCGGCGAACAGTTGCTGGAGTTGCCAAGCCTGCTTGGCCTGAAGCAGCACGTATTCGAGATGTAGCAACGAATCGCCATGGCTCAGGACACGAGGCGGTTCATGCGCATGCTGGTGTTCTTTGATTTGCCCGTGGTCACCAAGACGGACCGGCGCGCCTACACCGTGTTCCGCCGCTTTTTGCTGAACGACGGCTACGACATGATCCAATTTTCGGTCTATGGACGCATCCTCAACGGCAACGACGCGGCCGAAAAGCACATGCAACGGCTCTTGAGCAACCTGCCGCCCGAGGGATCGGTTCGAGTCCTGACCGTGACGGAAAAGCAGTTTGCCGGTATGAAACTGCTAGTCGGCCTACCGCTGTTTCAGGAAAAAAAGGTGAGCGCGAGCCAGATTGCGCTGTTTTGAATCGCATTTCGGACGAACGAAAACCCGCGCTCCGCCAAGCGGGGCGCGGGTTTCGTAGGGGCCGAGTGTAGCTATCCGGGGTGAGAGAGGGAGCTACAACC
>Ga0208823_1000262_pt1 | contig 44806 bp, 38 predicted proteins | sample AD_UKC075_MetaG_FD_184440 | JGI IMG/M metagenome (GOLD analysis project Ga0208823, IMG submission 184440) | Active sludge microbial communities of municipal wastewater-treating anaerobic digesters from USA - AD_UKC075_MetaG (SPAdes) (version 2) | ecosystem: Engineered > Bioreactor > Anaerobic >...
CTTTTGCTTCTTTTGCTTCTTTTGCTTCCTCGTCCCTTTTGCTTCCTTTTGATTTCACTGTGTAATAATGTACGTAATCAAATCTACCAATCGCTCACAGTATCCCCACTCGTTGTCATACCAGGCGATAACTTTGACCATATTATCCCCTATCACCTGCGTAGATAACGCATCTACTACCGAGGACTCTTTCATCCCTTTGTAATCCACAGACACCAGCGGTTCATACGAAACACCCAATATCCCCTTGAGTTCATTCTTAGCAGCGTTTTCAAAAGCCTCGTTAACCGATTGGGCATTGCACGACCTCGACAATTGGCAAGTTAGATCAATCACTGAGACTGTCGGAGTAGGTACTCTAAAAGCCATTCCGTTTATCTTCCCTTCCAATTGGGGTAAAACCAAGGAGACGGCTTTGGCGGCTCCAGTAGTGGTCGGAATGATGCTTAGAGCAGCCGCTCTGCCTCTTCGAAAATCTTTATGAGGAAAGTCCAACGTAACTTGGTCATTGGTGTAAGCGTGGATTGTAGTCATTAGCCCTTCTTCAATTCCAAAAACCTCGTCCAATACCTTGGCTACAGGCGCAAGACCGTTGGTAGTACACGATGCATTAGAAATAACATGATGATTCTCAGGGTCATACTCATGATGGTTTACCCCCATCACGACAGTAATATCTTCACCCTTTGCAGGAGCCGAAATAACTACCTTTTTTGCTCCACCAGATTCTATGTGTGCAACTGCGTGCTCTTTAGCGGTAAATCGGCCCGTAGACTCAAGCACAATATCCACACCTGCGTCCTTCCAAGGAATATTGCCTGGTTCTCGTTGTGAAAACACCCGAATGCGTCTATCTCCTACGTATAGCCATGGTCCATCGACTCTAACCTCTTCATCGTACGTCCCATAGTTGGAATCATATTTAAGAAGATACGCTAAATTCTCGGGATTCGCCAAATCGTTCAACGCCACTATTTCGAAATCCCTAGCACGCCTTGAAGCTCTCAGAAATCTCCTGCCTATACTCCCAAATCCGTTGATACCCACCCTAACCATCTAGACTACCTCCTGTATAATCGAACTGAACGACCAAAATCGTTTCAAAATCGTTCCTTCAGTATTATAGCCCATCGTGTTGCAGCCTAACCAGAAGCAAGGGTCCTCGCCCTAAACCTTCTACCTATACGCGAAGAAGCCCATGACTCCCGACAAAACCAACAGCAAAATAGGATCTACATCAAACACCACTATAGCTATGATAACTACAGCGGCCACGATGGCAGGAACAATTCCTGTAATTGAGTTGGGCAATACTGAAAAGGCTGCTGCTAAAATAAGAGCCACTACAACAGGTCTAATACCAGAAAGCATATGCTTAACAACAGGCACTTCCTTATACCTAAGAAAAAGTCTCCCTAGAACCATCATTATTACAAAGGAAGGAAGGACCACCCCTAGCGTCGCAGTGATAGAACCGATAACCCCTGCAACCTTGAAACCTACAAAGGTGGCCGAATTGATGGCGATGGGGCCTGGGGTACCTTGCGATATGGCAATTACGTCTATGAACTCTTCCATTTCCAACCAACCTCTATAGGTCACTACCTCCTCGGAAATGAGAGGAATCATAGCATACCCCCCACCAAAAGCAAAAGCACCTACTTTGAGAAAGGATACAAACAGCTGAAGCAAAACTTCTCCCATAAGTAGTTCATCTCACTCCCTAATCGCTCGCAGGTTACTCAGATCCCACCCTATAGCCCTGCAACTTATCACCCTGCAACCTGTCGTCCTTTAACCCATTGTCTTACATCCCGTTACATCCTGGCCCAACACCACAATGCGAAAAGAATATCAGTCTTAACCCTTCTTGCTTTTTGAACTCTGCACCGACCCGAAAATAATCCCCGCTACAGCAGCAAGAATGACCACAAAAATCGGGTTTACGTCCAGAAACAATAGCAGGGCTGCTCCCGAGGCGGCAAGAACCAGGTCCTTCTTATCGCTTATGGACTTGCGCCCTACTTGCCACACTGCAGAAATCAACAAACCGAAAATAGCAGGACGCATACCTTTGAAAATAGCTTGAACCGCTCTCGATTCTTTCACTTTAAGAAAGAAATTGGCTATCACCAAGATAATCAAAAAAGACGGGAGACTCGATCCTAAAGCTGCAACTATTGCACCTAGCAGTCCTCTCATTTTGTTGCCGCATAACACAGACGTATTAATGGCAACGGGTCCAGGCCCGCTTTGAGCTATAGCTAATATATCCACAAACTCAGAGTCATCGAGCCATCCACGTTTGTCCACCAGTTCTTTCTGAATAAGAGGCACCATAGCCCAGCCTCCGCCAAAAGTGAATGCACCTATTTTGAAAAAGCTTAAGAAGATCTGGCCCAGGGACATATCAGCAGGCAGATCTCTAGAATTTCCCTCTTCGGAACGTGGATCCGTTAAATGGGGATCTGTATCAGGTTGGGGTTCAACGTCCAAAATCTCGTCATCCCTCATACAGCTCGTGCCTGAAGTGGCGCTTATCCTCCCTTCCCATTCTATTAGAACTGGAACATCTAGAACTGGAACATCCGGCGTGTGCGTCGCTCATGACACACACTTGATTATACCATTAAAGCCAGCCTTAAAAACCATGAAGAAACGTAAAAGACCCGAGGGCCTAATCCCACCCGGGCCAACACTTAAACATCTGATGCGCACAAGCGCAAATCAAAAATTTCTATGCCAGATAATCCTTGAGTTTCTTACTCCTCTGAGGATTCCTCAGTTTACGCAGAGCTTTAGCTTCTATCTGCCTGATTCGTTCGCGCGTAACGCCAAACTCACGCCCTACTTCCTCAAGAGTTCGAGGTCTGCCATCATCCAATCCGAAGCGAAGCCTTAGCACCCTTTGCTCACGTTCGTTAAGGGTGGAAAGCACCTCATCTATTTGTTCCTGCAACAATAAATACGAGGCTGCCTCATCTGGAGCCAAAGCGTCAATATCCTCAATAAAGTCCCCAAGATGACTATCTTCTTCCTCACCGATTGGCGTTTCTAACGAAACAGGTTCTTGAGCAATTTTCTGGATCTCTCGCACCTTCTCAGGGGTTATCCCCATCTTTTCTGCAATCTCCTCGGCAGTAGGTTCTCTGCCCAACTCCTGCACCAGTTCCCTGGAAGTTCTCACCATCTTGTTAATTGTCTCCACCATGTGCACTGGAACTCGTATAGTTCTTGCCTGATCCGCTATAGCTCTTGTTATAGCCTGCCTTATCCACCAAGTAGCATAAGTGCTTAGTTTAAACCCTTTTCTGTAGTCGAACTTTTCGACTGCTTTGATAAGACCCATATTGCCCTCTTGGATAAGGTCCAAGAAGTCCATACCCCGACCTACATACTTCTTCGCAATAGAAACGACAAGGCGCAGGTTAGATTCGATCAAACGCTGCTTTGCTTCTAAGTCGCCCATTTCCATGCGTTTGGCCAATTCCACTTCTTCTTCAGCGGTAAGAAGGGGAACCCGACCAATCTCTTTCAAATACATCCGAACCGGGTCATCTAACGCCACTCCCTCTGGAACCGATAGATCGATCTCTGTTTCTTCTTCTTTATCTTGAACCTCTTCAGGTTCTTCCTCATCCTCATCTAGAATCTCATCTTCTAACTCCTCATCCAGAGCCAAGATCACCCTTCCAGGCTCACGAGCTGCCGCGCCAGAGGAGTCACGTACCGCTTGAGAATCCTTATTTATCTGCGAACGAAAAGCACCGGATGCCAACTGCTTTTCGCTTAGCACATCGATGCCCAATTTGTTCAATTCCCGGTAGACCTGGTCTATTTCTTCTTCGGTCATATCCAGGTCCTCCAATGCATCAGCAATCTCCTTATAGGTCAAGAAACCTTTTCCTTGCCCCAGCGCAATTAGTTCCTTTATTTCATCAATTCCTACGTCAAGGTTTTTCAACCGTCTTCCCTCCCGGAGAAATCACCAGGAAAACCGCCCGAGCCCTCATCCCTAGTAGACTTCACCTGTCTAAGTAATTTCTGATATTCATCTAGCACAGTCCACAACCGCTCATCGTCTTTGTCTTCCTCGGCCCTTTTAATCTCATCTCTTAGATCAGCCAAACGAAACTCCTTTATCTTTCGTATGCAGTCCATCAATATACGCTCAGGCGTCTCGACGGGCCCGAATTCCGCACAAATCTCTGCAATCCAATTAGCTATCTCAGGATCTTCCATCCAAGCTACTGAATCTTCACAATTCATATACATCAAACGGCATCTAGAATCTGAAAAATCATCAACGGAAAGGTGCGCTTTTGCAACGCTTACTAATTCAGGTTTTTCGACAAGGACCTTTATAATTCCTTCCTCTGCACGACGTCTCGGGGATTTTACTTCCCTCTTTTTGCTTGCATTTTGTTCAGGTCCATAATCTCTGGATGTTGAGTAACCTGATCCAGCCGATGTCGTCTTCGCTTTCTGCCTATATACTTCTACGTCCCTATATAAAGATTCCTTCATTACATCCAAATCTCTGGCAATCTCCGCCACATATGCAGAGATTTCTACTTCGCTCTCTAGGTGGCTCAATACAGGCACTATTATGTCTTTGACTTTCAGTTTCCCCTCCACTGTAGAGATGTCATTAGCCTTCACAGCCTCGTCATAGATGAAGTGTACGTCTGTAACCGCATCTTCAATCAACTGCTCAAATCTCTCAGCCCCATATTTGACCACGTACTCATCAGGGTCCTTTGCACCTTCAAACGCCACCACCCTGCTCTTTCCACCTGCTTCTCTAAAAACCTGGATGCATCGCATAACCGCCCTTTTTCCCGCTTCGTCTTGATCGTATGCTAACACCACATCGTCACACAAAAGCAAAAGGGTCCTAGCCTGCTCTCTAGAAAAAGCAGTGCCCATTCCAGCAACTACATAATCGATGCCATTTTGGAACGCGCTTATAACATCCATATAACCTTCCATAACACATACTCTTCCCCTGTTACGTATATTCGGCTTAGCCAAATTCAGAGCGTAAAGCTCTTTGCGCTTATGAAATAAAGGTGTGTCTGGCGAGTTCAAATACTTGGGCTCTACATCGCCCAAAGCCCTGCCTGCAAAGCCTATAAGGTCGCCTCCAGAGTTCCATATAGGAAATATGATGCGCCCTCGGAATCTATCATATAAATCCTCCCATCGAACCTGCCTTCCACTTTCTTGGCGGTCCTCTGCGTTTTTATCCACAGCGAGACCCGATTCCACCAGATGATCAGGGGATATACCTGCTCTCTTGCTCCGGGTAGTTATAAAATCCCATTGCGAAGGAGCATAACCTAGTTCGAATAACTCAATGGTGTCTCGAGCAATTCCACGCATCTCCAAGTATTTAAGTGCCTGTTCTCCTTGTTTGGAAAACAGCATCTGCCTATATTGCTGGTGTGCAAACTTCAGGGCTTTGCGTATTCCATCTAGCTCTGCTTTTCTCTTTTCTTGTTCTACGCTCAAAGTTGGCTGGGGAAGCCTAACACCATACCGCCTTGCCAATTCCTGGACCGCGTCTGGAAAGGTCATGTTCTCCATTTTCATAAGAAAGGTAAATATATTTCCTCCCTGTCCACATCCGAAGCAGTAAAAAAGCTGCTTGTCTGGATCAACGGTAAAAGAAGGAGTTTTTTCTTGATGAAATGGACATAGCCCTACATAGTTCTTCCCTGCCTTGCGCAATTTTACATATTCGGACACAAGCGAGATTATATCTGCTTTGCTCCTTATTTCATCTATTATTTCCTGACTATAGTATCTTCCAGACACTTGGGCACCCCATAATCTTATTTTGGGCTAAGCATACGTAACCTTATTAATATTCGACAACCTTTGCATAATTCCTTCCTCTTTGTGCAATTATTCCGTTAATTTGCAGAACATTTAAAGATTCCGCCAAATAGTAACGTGCTGTAAACCGGCATAGCACATTGGGCATGATGAGGATGTAACTCGAAATTTCATGAACTTTCTATAAAATAGCACCCTAAAATGGCATCACACAAAACCGTCTCCCATAGGGTTGTCCATTTGTATAGACGTAGCCTTTACGTAGTACGTTCCCGTCCCAAAAAGGTCTGATGATAAACACCTAACAGTCAGTACTAGTTCTAGAAGCATCTATCTAATTTGATTTAGGCAAAATGACATGCGACAAAATGATCTTCTCCCACTTCCCTCCACTCGGGCCTAACTTCCTTACAGATGTCCTGACAATAGAGACATCTAGTATGAAAACTGCAGCCTGAGGGCGGTTCCACAGAGCTTGGCACGTCACCCTCGAGCACTATTCGCTCTTTTGTATAATCTGGATCAGGCACCGGAATTGCTGATAACAATGCCTGGGTGTAAGGATGCTTTGGCGAATCGTAAAGAGTGATACTGTCAGTAAGTTCAACAAGTCTGCCAAGATACATTACGCCTACACGATCTGAAATATGTTGTACAACGCTCAAATTATGAGCAATGAAAATGTACGTAAGTTGGAACTCTTCTTGTAAATCACTAAGAAGGTTCAAAATCTGCGATTGAATAGATACATCTAAAGCGGAAACTGGCTCATCACAAATGATCAGTTTGGGTTTTAGCGCAAGAGCTCTAGCAATTCCTATACGTTGCCTCTGCCCCCCTGAAAACTCATGGGGATATCTCCTAGCGTGATACGGACTAAGGCCGACCACTTTCAACAGTTCCTCAACTTTTTCATGCCTTTGTCGCGCTGAATCAGCATTATGAATAATGAATGCTTCTCCAATTATGTCTCCTACCGTCATTCTAGGATTTAAAGAACCGTATGGGTCTTGGAAAATAATCTGCATTTCCCTTCGCAACGCTCTGAACTCCTCAGGGTTCATGCTGTAAATATCCTCACCCTCAAAATACACCTTGCCGTCGGTAGGTTCTTCTAGTCGCAATATGCACTTACCTGTAGTAGTTTTCCCGCAACCACTTTCACCTACGAGTCCTAGCGTTTCACCCCGATAAACATTAAAAGAAATACCATCCACCGCTTTGATCCAGGATTCAACCTTGCCAAACAGACCCATCTTTAAAGGATAGTATTTTTTTAGATTATGAACCTCCAGCAAGAATTCTTCTGCACTTACATCCTCTCCACTTCTTTCAGTGCTAGGGTTCTCAGTTGCATCTATCTTTAGAACGTCATCCAACATCAATCACCTCTTCTATTCCACCTGCATTACCATCCACCAAGGGGTAGAAACACCTTACTTTATGCCCTGGTGTAATCTCTACGGTTTCCGGTTCTTCCGCAAAGCAATTATGTGTAGCATAAACACACCGCTCGTTGAACTTGCACCCTTTCGGCATAAACATAGGATTGGGTACTGTCCCGGGGATAACGTAAAGTTTCTGTTTCTGTTCTCCCAATCTGGGAATAGATTTAAGCAAAGCACTTGTGTACGGATGTAAGGGATTGTAGAATATGTCCCTGACAGAACCTTCTTCTACAATCCGGCCCAAATACATAACAATGACTCTTTCGGCCATTTCCGCTATGACTCCAAGGTCATGAGTTATAAGCATAATGGCTGTGTCATACCTATCACGCACACCCCGCATGACTTCTAGAATTTGAGCCTGTATGGTAACATCCAGCGCAGTAGTGGGCTCATCAGCAATCAACAACTTTGGATCACACGCAAGAGCCATAGCGATCATTACCCTTTGGCGCATTCCGCCCGACAATTCGTGGGGATATTGATTCACTCTCTTGTCCGGCTCAGGAATACCTACCGCCTCAAACAGTGAAATAGTTCTCTCTATAGCTTGCTCTTGGGAGTATCCTCGATGAAATTCCAAAACCTCTGCAACTTGGTCACCAACTGTATAAACTGGATTCAAACTTGTCATCGGTTCCTGGAATATCATGGACATCTTGTCTCCCCTGATTTTCCTAACCTCTTCGGGAGGTTTGAGGAGCAGATCCTCGCCTTCAAATAAAATTTCACCGCTTTCGATTTTACCTGGCGGATAAGTTATAAGCCCCATAATAGAAAGGGCGGTAACACTTTTTCCACAGCCTGACTCGCCAACTACTCCTAGAGTTTCTCGCCTTCTTATGTTAAAAGATACGCCATCTACTGCAGGAACTACTCCGTCAAGAGTATAAAACGTGGTTTTCAAGTCTCTAACTTCCAGGAGATACTGGCTGTCTTTATTCATGTATTGTTCAGTATCCATTTGCGCGCCTCCTTACCCAGCTCTTCCCTTAGAAACGTTACTTTCGAAAATCCCTATCACAACGACACTCAATATATATGCAATCTTTGCTCCAACTATTCCTACGCTATGTACTACCGCATCTGCTTCTATGGGGCACCCCTTTGTAGCAACGACCACTAAGCCCCCTACAATGGTAACAGCAGCTACAGCTGAAACAAATGTAAGCAACTTCGAACATTTTTTCTTCAGAAGAGCCCAACTCCTTTCACTATCACGGAAAACAGGTTGTCAAAAAACATAAATAACACGCCAGCCGAGGCGGTAGCCACAACATCCTTAGCATGAGATGTACATAGAATATGTATGCACAGAGTAGCTGCTGACGCTACTCCAAACGACAGCCAACTCAAACCCTGAGGCAGAACCGGCGCAAAAAGGTAGAACCATACATCTGGCATCTTAAGCAAGAAAATAACACCAAATAGAAAAAGCAATCTCAAAACAGCCCCCGCCGTTGTCCCAGAAAATATGTGCAACCTATCAGCGAATAAGGTGGCAATCAGTCCAACAGATAAACTTGGAATCGCAAGGAACGTAATAGCCCCAGCCGAAATAATCGCATTAAAAAGTTTAAACAGCCCGTCTCCAAATGGGTTTTCCAAATCCAAGCCTAAGTAATATGCCCAACTTGGATCTTTCGGATTAAGGCTTGAAACACCCCGGACCATTATATCGCCTTCTTCCAAATACACCTTATACAAGATCCCTTTAGTCCCATCTTCAAATACGAACAAATAAGGGCTGAAACATTCCTTCGTAGAAAGAGTTGCAGCACCGGAAGATACTGCTCTCGTTTCTAGCAATTGTTCAGATTCGATTGTTGAAACTTCTAGGTGCGAATAGTAGATCTGAAACTTACCATGGCGATTGTCTGCCCATGCTATAAATATCTCATCGTTGGCAAACACGGCATATGGAGATGCTACATTGCCTTCGCCTTGCGTAATATCTATAGGCTCCATTATCCACAAGCCTTCTCTATCAATAATTCCGTAAACGAGCACCTGGCGTGTTAGAGTACCTTTGACAATTTTCCCCTGCGTAAAAACTAGATGGCATAATCCATCATCTGAAATCAGCGGTGCTACCTCATCGGTATCCCTAGAAGTAGTTTCAGTAACTTGAATCCTAGATCCTAACGTGCCATCTATGTAAGACGTCAGCACTACCCGGTTTAAGATCTGGCCTGCTTCAACCCACAAGGCCCATATCCCTCCCGGGGCAGGAACAATTTCTAAGGATGTCACAGAAACATCAGGAGGAGAAAGTCTTACCCGTTCCAACCTGCGAGTTCCCATATGTGACTCAACTTCCCCTGTGCCTGGTTGAGCTTGGAAAACGTTTGCATCAAGCTGAGCAATGAATACGCCAGGCCTTCCTTCCTCCTGATCTACCCATCCCAGAAAAATCTGATCGCCTGAAATCGAAACAGACACGTCAGCAACTACGCTTCCTACGATTAGAAAATGCCACTCATCGCTTACGTTAAGAGCGCCTTCGGGATTGTTGCAGTCAATCTTTATCTGCTTTGCCAAGAGATAGTACTCGTCCCCACGCTTTTCTGCCCAGAAAAGTATGGCGTAATCCTCACCCACACCCACATCAAAACTGATAACGTCTCCTTGTAGATGTTCAATTTCCAAAGTCTCCATTACACTCATATCTTTTCCAACCCGTGTTAAGATAAAACTTTCCCTGTCTGCAGTTTCACTAGATTCGCCCAAAGTGAAACACCATATCGCTGAATCCGGGCCCATGACCGCTTTGTATCCGGGCCACCTATGAGCTCGGATAATGTCTCTGGGTTGTCCAAATTCTTCGGGCCAATCGGGCAGAGTACATTGGGCCGAATCTCCTTGTGACGCGTATGCTCTAACAGGGTGAACATTAATAATACCAAGTAAGACGATCAAAAAAGCCCACACCCATGTGCACTTTCCATAATGAATATTTCTCATTTCAAACTAATCCTTTAGCCTCGGATCTAGTGCATCCCGTAAACCATCGCCTACGTAATTGAAAGCTAACACCGTCAAGAATATGAATATGCCAGGGAAAAATGTGATCCAGGGAGCTTGACGCAAATTAGTCCGACCGGCATTGAGAATGCTTCCCCAGCTAGGAAACGGCTCTGGAATACCAAGCCCCAAGAAACTTAAACTCGACTCTGTAAGTATGGCACCACCTATCTGCAAGGTCGCAGAAACGATAATAGGCGCCATAGCGTTTGGCAGAATATGTCTAAAAATGATCCTGGAATCGCTAGCGCCAAGAGCCTTTGCTGCCAAAACAAACTCTTGCTCGCGAAGAGACAAAAACTCCGCTCTTACCATCCTTGCAAGCCCAGGCCACGAAGTAATTCCTATCACCAGCATTATGTTAAAGATACTTCTTTCCACAATAGAAACTATAGTTATGAGAAGAAAGAAAGTGGGAAAAGACATTACAACCTCTGTAAATCTCATCAAGACGTTATCAATTACCCCACCAAAATATCCTGCTACTGCTCCTACCACAGTTCCCAATAACACTGCCACACCGGCTGCAACAAAACCTACAGATAAACTAACCCTGCTACCCCATATGACCCGACTGAATACATCTCTTCCCAAATGGTCAGTACCCATCAAGTGTTCCCTAGATACCCCTTTCAGTCTATTGGGGGTATCAGTCGCTCTGTAAGATTGAGGTGCAATTAGAGGTGCAAAAATCGCAACCAAATACATAAAAATCAAAAAATATAGCCCGAACATAGCTAATTTATGCTGTTTAAACCGACGCCATACCATCTTTCCATAACTTTCAGGCTCAAGCGTCAGTGCATCGCCCCCAAAATTATCCTCTAGGTGTTCAGGGGGTAAATGTTTTTCCGTTGCCACGAGACATCACCAGCTCCTACTGATACTCAATTCTTGGATCGACAATTACGTAGAGGATATCCGCAATAAAATTACCTATGACCATAAGTATTGCCCCTATCAAGTTAAGCGCCATCACTATCTGGTAATCTCTCTGATAGACGGCTCTTATCGATAAAAGCCCCAATCCGGGCCAGGAAAAGATAGTCTCAATGACCGCAGAGCCGCTAAACAAAATTGGTAGTTCAAAACCGATAAGGGTAATTATGGGCAAAAGGGCGTTTTTAAGAGCGTGTTTGCGAATCACCACATTCTCGGGCAACCCTTTCGCTCTAGCTGTACGTATGTAGTCTTGATTGATAACTTCCAACATGCTAGATCTCATATACCTTGTGATTCCAGCCATGCTGCCTAAAGAAATCACAATTACGGGCAAGATCAAGTACTTAGCCCTGTCAAGCAATACCGTCCAAAAACCGTGGGTCTTTAAACTAATTCCTATTGTTCCTACTCCTGAAATAGGTAGCCAACTGGATTTTATCCCTACCGCGTATATCAGAATCAATGCAAACCAGAAGCTTGGCAGCGCCTGACCGAAAAAGGCGAAAAACGTGATTATATGGTCGTAAACTGAATACTGCTTCAACGCCGAAGTAATACCGATGGGGATGGCCAATGCATAGATTATTATCATGACCACAAGGTTCAAGTATAAAGTATAAGGCAGCCTCTCTAATATGTGATCTAAAACAGGCCTCCCATCAACGAAAGAACGACCTAAATCCCCCTTAAGAACTTGCTTTAACCATTTAACGTACTGTACAGGGAGGGGTTGATCCAACCCATACAAAGCCTTGATTCTAGCAATCTCTTCCTGGGTGGCATTTCGTTCCGTTAGAAGAAGAACTGGATCGCCAGGAGCAAGATACATTATGAAAAAATTCACTATGGATATGCCAATTAGCAATGGAATCATCTGCAGCAATCTTCGAACAACGTATTTGCCCACCTTAGTACCTCTCCTTCTTCAAGGCCTAGCAAGAAAGCGCTTAACCTTCCTGCTAGGCCTTGCCGTCGAATTAGCTAGTTACTCTTCAATGTACCACAATTCTGGGAACATGGGACCTAAGGCCGACCACACAACACCCTTAACCCTGTTATCCATAGCAGCTACACTATTTCTAGAGAATAGAAATACGTACGGAAGCTCTTCGTTCACTATTTTTTGCGCTTCTATATAAATCTCTTTACGCTTCTCCTGGTCCAACTCCCTGCGACCAGCTTCTAGCAACTCATCGAGCCTCTCGTTCTTAAATTCTACGTCATTGAATCCGACCAACTGCCCTCTCTCATCAACTGCGGCATCTGAGTGGAAAAACAGGTAAAAATCAGGGTCGAGCCCCAGACTCCAAGCCAGCAAATACGCTTCAAATTGGGCTACGTCCAGGTATTGGGAGCAAAGAACGGCCCATTCGATGAACTCAGGATGAATTTCAACGCCTATATCAAGCCAATCTTCTTGAGCGATCATCATGACAGACTCATTCAGTTTACTTCCTGAGCTGGTAAGGACGCTGAAGGAAAGCTTTTCTCCATCCTTTACTCTAATACCATCAGGACCCTCTACCCATCCAGCCTCTTCCAAGAGATCCTTGGCTTTTTCCGGATCGTAAGGATATTCTTCTAGTTCCCCCTCGGCGTATGCCCAAGAAACAGGCGGAATATTGGAGTTTACAACAGTACCGTAACCAAGCAAGATATCGTCAACAATTCCTTGTCGATTCAATCCGTACATAAGAGCTTTCCTTACATTTTTTTCTTTCAAAATAGGATGGGTTTGCTTCAAACCTATGTACGTATAACCGTTCTGAGGTACTTCCACAAATTCGAAGCGGTCTGCATATTCGTCACGAACTCTCTCTATATCATCTGGAGGAATTGAACCCATATAGCTAATATCGCCTTTTTCTAAGGCGGCAAGCATTACTTGCTCATCTTGATAGAATTTGTATATAACCTGCTCGATATAAGGGCCTTCCCCATAGTAATCTTCGTTGGCTTCCAAAATGATATGCTGGCCTTTTTGCCATTCCACAAATTTATAGGGACCTGTCCCTATAGGGTTCATGTTAGCTTCATTTTGCTTCATATCTTTAATAGAAGTCTGCTCGAAGATGTGCTTGGGAAGAATCCCATAACTAAGATTGGTCAACAAAGGTGCATATGGCTCACTCAAATAAAACACTACTGTGTAGTCATCAGGTGCTTCGATCTTTTCTACTGGTTTGAAATCTGTAGCTCTTATTCCCTGATAGTCAGGATCTTTGATAGCGTCATACGTATATTTCACATCTGCAGATGTAAGAGGCTCCCCATCGTGAAATCTTACATCTTCTCTGAGTTTGAAAGTCCAAACCAGACCGTCGTCTGAGAAAGACCACTCTTCAGCCAAATCGCCAACCATCTCGAGATTCTCATTTGCCCTAACCAATCCACTGTAAGTCAGGTCAATAATCTCCCCTGACGGGACATCCGTAGATAGAATTGGGTTAAAAATAACCGGGTCTCCAGTCATTCCAAATATTATGGAGCCGCCTAAATCAGGACCAGTTGTACCAGTCTCAGGCTCTTTGGGTCCACAACCGACCAAAAGCAGGGCAAACACTAGCGTGCATACTAACAATACTCCGGTTTTTCGCATTTTATCCTTCCTTTCCTTGAGCGTCTCCAAGGCGCTCAAAACATCTCCAATGTTTCTCAGCTTTTGCACTTCTCCCCAATAACTTGATCGCATAAGCCGGCTTCAAACAAATTTCCAGTACGAAATCATCACCTCCCCCTCAGCGCTGCCTTGCCGCAAATCAAGCATGCACATCCTGGCGGGCAATTACCCAAGTATGGAGCATAAATAAATGAAACAGAACAACTGCGAGTCGACGCCCCGATGTGATATATTCTTCATCCTACACAATCATTAGTCCTTTGTGTATCCAGCAGCTCCCCATTGGTGGTCTAACACGACGAAAATCCTATAAACAAACATAAGCAACTCCGCAGCCAATTGAACTGCGTCAAATCCTGGATCGCTCCACAATTTGCATCTGTTTGTTGTGCCAATATTCGATGCGCCAAGCTCTTAATCCTTCTCGAATATACAAAAATGTATAGACATCCACATTTTCTTCAAAATGCAGACTAACTCCACAATGAGGCACCTAGTGATCTCAAGCAGGAACCCAAACAGACCCCATTGAATACGTATAGGAGTATGTCATAGGGAGGAAAACTTAATGAGCCAAGTAGTGAATAAGCGACCACTTAATCCAGACGATATCAGTAAGATCGTCTGCTATGGAAACCTCGAGGTTTCGCCAGACGGTAATTATCTCACATACGTCCGGCAGTCCATCAAAGATGATGAGTACGTAACCAACATACATCTGGTTGAACTTGATACAGGAAGAGATATTCAGCTCACAAACTCGGGCAAAGATCGTTCACCTAAGTGGTCTCCTGACGGCCAAAAAATCGCCTTCGTATCGGACCGTATGTCCCATAGCCAGATCTGGATTATAGATATACACGGCGGAGAAGCAATCTGTGCAAAAACAAAGGAAAAAGTTGAAAGCGAACCTGTATGGTCACCTGATGGGCGTCGTATCTTCTTCCTTTCACAGACTTTTGCTAAACCCGATGACTGGATTCCTTATCCAGGGTGCCCAGACGGAGACAAGGATCGTGCCCTTGAACAAGTAAAACGAAGATTAAGCCCTGACGAGCCTCACAAAACACCCCCTGAGAAAAAACCCAACGACATTAAGGTAATTACACGCCTTCTATATAGAAGAGACGGAATCGGATACTACGGCGATACCAGAACCCATATCTTCTATATGGATCTAAAAGAAAACATTAACCCTGATGAAGAATTGGAAACTTTTCGAGTAACCCAGGGCGATTTCGACTACGGGTTGCCCTGCATATCTCCTTGTGGTAGTTACCTTGTCACATCAGCACTGTGCCGAGAGGATGCAGATTATCACACCAAATCAGACTTATGGCTCGTAGATTTAGAAGAAAAGCAAAGTTACCTCTTGTACGAATCGGAAGGACCTGCTTACCAACCCAAGTGGTCTTTTGATGGAGAATACATTGGGTTTTTGGGACACAACAACGCAAGAGGTGTTTCTACCAAAACCGATCTTTATCTGTTACCAGTTAGCCCTTTTATACATTCTCTAAAGGAAGGTGCGGCACCACAACCTCTCCGCGAAGGGGATGCCATAAACGTAACAAAAGGAACCGACTTAGAGGCCGGAGCATTTATATCATCGGATGTGACTTTTGGCTATGGATCATCCCTATGCTGGGACGGGTCCGTGCTATATTTTTCAGCCGTAGACTGTGGAACTCCTTATGTTTATCGCGTAGATCCTGCCTTAGCCCAGGTTGAAGAAACAACGGAGCCGGAGGTGGTTTCAGGCTCTTCCGAAAAAGCCATGTCTGCATTCCACATAAAGCAAGGTGTGCTAGCCTTGCGCTGGTCAAATCCTGTACAACCTGAGAACTTGTACGTAACATGGCTCACAGAGGATAAGGAAAAGAGACTCACCTTCGATAACGATGAGTTTATGTCCCAAATCCAGGTAGGCAAGTATGACAAATTCCAGTACTCAGCTGGAGATGGACAACAAATAGATGGCTGGGTCATTTATCCGGCCCAAGATGGACAGAAAGATAGTCCCATGGTGACCCTTATCCACGGAGGACCCCACGGTGTATACGGTTCAGCTTTTATGTTCAAAGCCCAAATGTTTGCAGGCCGGGGATACTACGTATCTTACTTTAACCCAAGGGGAAGCATTTCATACGGTCAGGAATTTTCTGCATGCATCGATGGAGATTGGGGCAATAAAGACTATTCAGACATTATGGACGGGGTAAACACAGTTGTAGCCAATCACCCAATGGACAAACGAAACATGTTCGTTCACGGTTGGTCATACGGGGGATACATGACCACATGGATTGTGACTCAGACTAACGCTTTCAAAGCTGCATGTGCTGGAGCTCCCGTGTCCAACCTTTATACAGACTACGGCTGTACCGACATTATATGGGCTGACGAACATGAATACGGCGGCAAACCGTGGGAAAATAGGGATTTGTATCTGGATAGATCTCCGGTTAGCCATGTAGCAAATGTTGAAACGCCTATCCTGCTCTTGCACGGAGAAAATGATTACCGATGCAGGATAACTCACTCAGAAGAATTCTACCAATCTCTGAGGAGGCTGGGCAAAACAGCAGTATTTGTAAGATATCCAAATGAGTACCACGGCTTTAAGAGGCCGCTTCATAGAATCGACTTGAATAATAGAATACTGGCCTGGTTCGAACATTACCGCAACCAAGTCTAAAGACAAGGCAGGTCCTGACCTACTATCAAGCCGGTATTAAGGTTCTTGCCAAAGCTGAGTGCGTTCTTGGAAGCTCACTTCCTTATGTATTTGATGGAGCATCCAAATATAGCCAAAAAGGTCCTTAAATATGGCATTTGACACCCCATATTCGGGTAGATGTGTTATTGCTTGTATTTCTGTACAGCCTGCATCTATAGCTTTTGAAAACGTTTCGTCGATGTTTGAAACGAAAACGTTGAACCAAATTGTGTTTGGTACATCCGGATCTGGCGACTTCAAGCCGAAATCCGGATTCTCATCAAGCATGTGAAACCGAACCCCGTACAAGGTGAAAACTGCTTCATTTTGGCCCTTAGGGAAGGTAGTCACTTCAACACGTTCAACATCAAATATTTTCTCGTACAATTCCAAAGCAGAAAGACTGTCCTCAACAACCATGTCAATTTCTACGCCAGTCATTACAAACGCCTCCCTTGATCACAAAAAGGCGGTACTATCTTCTAGCGCTTCTAGTTCGAGAATCCTAGAAGATAGTACCTGTATGATAAGTTTATTAGTTTCCGTTTCGAATAGCTGCATGAGCTGCAGCGAGCCTGGCTACAGGCACGCGATAGGGAGAACAAGATACGTAATCCAAGCCTACCATGTGGAAAAATTCGATGGAAGAAGGTTCGCCGCCATGTTCACCGCACACACCGATCTCAAGATCGGGTCTTCGTTCCCTACCCAATTCCACGCCGGTTTTGACCAGATAGCCTACACCCTTTCTATCTAATACAGCAAAAGGATTTTCTGGAAGTATCTTATCTGCCAGGTATTTATGGAGAAACTTGGCCTCTGCATCGTCTCGTGAGAATCCAAAGGTTGTCTGGGTCAAGTCGTTGGTCCCAAATGAGAAGAACTGGGCAAATTCAGCCACTTCATCTGCGGTAAGCGCGGCGCGGGGGATTTCTATCATAGTCCCTACTACCACTTCAAACTCTACACCCTGCTCTTTCTTGACATCTTCGGCGACCTGCTCCACCATTTCCCTCAAAACCTCTAGTTCTCTAGCTTCACCCACAAGAGGTATCATCACTTCAGGCTTTACATCGTCTATTCCTTCTTTAATAAGACGGGCCGTAGCCTGATATATCGCTCTTACCTGCATCTCGTAAATCTCTGGATATACTATACCTACTCGACAACCCCTCATACCAAGCATAGGATTCATTTCTTGATGAGATCTAACCTTCCTCAACATTTCCTCTGTGCTAGCTATTTCTGAAGCCGGTCCCCCCTTGGCTTTCATTTCAGCCAAGGACCTCACTAGATCCTCTACGTTTGGCAGAAACTCATGCAAGGGTGGATCCAACAGACGGATAGTCACTGGAAAACCTCGCATGGCTTTCAAAATAGCGTAGAAATCGTTCTCTTGCATGGGAAGAAGGGCGTCCAGCGCTCGTCTTCTATCTTCTTCAGTATCCGCTAAAATCATCTTCTGAACTACAGGTAACCTGTCGTGACCCATAAACATATGTTCAGTCCGACAAAGGCCTATGCCTTCAGCCCCGAACTCTCTAGCTCGCATAGCATCTTCTGGAGTATCTGCATTAGCCTCTACACCGAGCTTCCTCATTTCATCTGCCCAGATTAATATCTCCTTGAAAGTCTCACCCATCTCCGGTTCAACCAAAGGCACTTCGCCCACATACACAGCGCCAGTACCGCCATCTATGGAGATGATATCTCCTTCGTAGAGAACCAAATCCCCTATGAACGCCCTGTTTTCCTCAAGGTCAATCTTGAGCGCTTCACAACCTACCACAGCCGCCTTCCCCATCCCTCGCGCTACAATCGCAGCATGGCAAGTCATTCCGCCCCTCGAAGTCAAAATGCCCTGAGCATGCACTATACCAGGCATGTCTTCGGGAGTAGTTTCGGGCCTTACAAGTATTATCTTCTCGCCCTTTTCCCCTAAAGATTCGGCTACCCTGGTATTGAAAATCACCTTCCCAGTAGCTGCGCCTGGCGATGCAGGCAATCCTCTGGCTAAAACTTCCACTTGTATGTTAGGATCGATACCCCTATGAAGAAGCCTTGCAACTTCTTCAGGTTTTACCCTAAGGATCGCTTCCTCCTTGGAAATTTTTCCTTCATTAACCATAGATCTTGCGATCTCTAAAGAAGCCTGTGCAGTCCTTTTACCTGTCCTAGTTTGAAGTATGTATAGTTTGTTTCGTTCTATGGTAAACTCTATATCTTGCATATCTTTGTAATGATCTTCAAGTATCTGGGCTACTCTCTTCAATTGCTCGTACATACCCGGTAAATCATCATCTATCTGGGATATGGGTTTAGGAGTTCTTATACCTGCAACCACATCTTCTCCCTGAGCATTCACCAAGTACTCTCCGTAGAGGCAGTTCTCGCCTGTTGCAGGATCTCGGGTAAACATCACACCTGTTGCGCAGTCGTCACCCATATTGCCAAATACCATGGCTTGAACGTTCACCGCAGTTCCTAAATCGTCTGGAATCTTGTTGACTTTTCTATATATAATTGCCCGCTCATTATTCCAGGAACGAAACACTGCAGCTATTGACATAAACAGTTGCTCATAAGGATCTTGAGGAAACTTAATGCCTGTTTTTTCCACAATTATCTGTTTGTATTCTCTCGTAAGAGATTCCAATCCCTCAGCGGAAACATTCTGATCTTCAGTTACCCCTTCTTTTGACTTTAACGCGGCAAAAGCATTTTCGAATTCACTAAGGGGAATCTCCAAAACTACGTTGCCAAACATCTGGATAAATCTTCGATAGCAGTCAAAGGCAAATCGACGATCCCCAGTAGCCTCATACAATCCAATGACGCTTTGGTCATTAAGCCCCAGGTTCAAAATGGTATCCATCATCCCAGGCATGCTAACAGGTGCGCCCGAGCGAACAGAAACCAACAACGGATTGCGTTCACCACCAAAGGTCTTGCCCATCTCCTTCTCCAATTCTCGCATGTGGGAAGCTATTTCTTCCTTCAATGAATCAGGGAGTTTCTGACCGGAGGCGTAGTAAATCTTGCAGGCCTCAGTTGTAATAGTAAAACCGGGAGGTACAGGCAACCCAATGCGCGTCATTTCGGCAAGGCCCGCTCCCTTCCCACCCAGAAGGTGGCGCATTTCTTCCCCACCTTCCCTGAACCAATACACTAGCTTATTCGCCACGATTTCTGTTCCCCCTCTCGATTATTTCCGTAACGTTAAGGGCAGTTTCTTCAATAGCTTTGTCCGTCACGTCTATGATACTACAACCTATGTCGCGGAAAATCTTATCTGCGTACTCCAATTCTGCCAGGATCCGGCCAGGATCTGCATACGACGAATCTTCTTTAAGCCCCATGCTCTTAAGACGTTGTTTCCTGACTCTTGCTAGTTTTTCAGGACTCAATGTAAGTCCGACTACTTTGTCTCTAGGAACATCCATGAGCTCCTTAGGAGGACTCAACTCGGGAATCAAAGGAACGTTGGCAACTCTATAGCCTCGTTGGGCCAGATACAAGCTCACAGGCGTTTTGGAGGTCCTAGAAACGCCTATTAGCACAACATCGGCTAAAGGCAATGCAGAAAGATTCTTTCCGTCGTCGGCGTTCACAGCGAACTCAATAGCTTCTACCCGTCTGAAATAATCATCATCGAGGCGATGCTTGAGTCCGGGTTCGAACTTGGGATCTGCTTCAGTTATAGTGCTCATAGCCTCCATCACCGGGCCCAAAATATCTACGGCAGTGATACCCAAATCAGACGCTTTTTTCATTGCATAGTCCCGCATTTCAGGTTTTACCAAGGTATGCACTACCACTGCATTTTCCACACTCGCCATTTCAAGTATCCTGTCTATACCTTCTACAGTTTGAACATGGCCAAACTTGCGAATATCAACGCCACCTGCGTTGAACTGGGCTGCCGCTGCGAGAACAACTGCCTCAGCAGTATCCCCCAATGAATCTGACAATACAAAGACCTTAGGCTTGCCTTTGTCCGCCAAGGATTACCCCCCTAAACTCTTATTTCTCGGCATAATCTCAATAGGAACCCCAATATCACATCTTGCCCGTAAAGGGTAAGATGTAAGAAAAGTCTGCCATCCTGGTAAAGAGATCAGATACTGCTCCCAGAAGTTTTATCCGATTTTCTCTTAATTCTTCGTCCTCGGTCATAATCAACACATGATCTAAACAATCATCTATAAGCATTCTCAATGACGCAAGTTCTTCAAGATACAACGCATATTCTCTGTCCTCAAAAAGCCTATCCAACGTCTCTCGCCTTTCTGAAACCCAGGAAAACAAAGCCTTCTCAGGCTCTTCTACAAGCAGTTCGCCACGAACATCCCTTTCAGAAGATTTGCTGCCCAAAACTGCAGTCCGTCTCCAACCTGTAACTACATCTATTAGCATGCCAGTACCTAAAATTGAGTATATGGCTTCAGCCATGGCAGGAAGCCTAGATATCCTGGTTTCGCCACTGCCTATTACTGCCTTGGCTATCTCTGCTGGATAGCCTTTTTCAGTCAAATAGGCCTCTACCCTAGATAATATAAACCGTTTCAGTTTGAGATTTACTGAATCTACATCTTCATCGGCTTTCTCAGCAATCCTCACCGCCTGCCCCCCGAGAACAACCGCTTTTTCGATGGCACGATCTAAGTCAATATCATAACCGTGGGCCAGGATTATGTTTGCCACTCCAGACGCGGCCCTTCTCAACCCCAGGGGATCTTGGGATCCTGAAACTTCTACACCTAAACAAAAAGCAACGGCTAAGGTATCTAGTTTATCTGCTATAGCCAGTATGCCGCTAATCCCTTTTTCTGGCAGTTCATCGCTTGCCCCTCTTGGAAGATACTGCTGAGCAATGGCCTTTGCCACTTCTTCATCTACCCCTTGTACCCTGGCATAATGACCTCCCATGATTCCCTCTAGCTCAGGAAGTTCTCTGACCATAAGAGTTACAAGGTCGCATTTTGATAAGTGAGCAGACATTTTTATCTTTTCAATTTGCTCATATGAAAACCCGGCTTCTTCCCCCAAAAAAGCACTGAGTTCTATAAGCCGCTGGGTCTTATCGTACAAAGTCCCCGCCTCTCCCAAAAAGAAAACCCGTTTTAACTCGTCCAATCGATCTCCCAAAGGCACTTTTAGATCTTGGTCGTAGAAAAACGAAGCATCGTCAAGACGGGCCCTTAGCACCCATTCATTTCCTTTTCGAACGTTATCCATACCAATATTAGGACTGCCATCCCTTACCCCTATAAAGCCAGGAAGAACGTTCATAGCATCGTCTAAAATTGGAAAATATCTTTGATGGTACCGCATAACCGTTATTAGCACTTCTTGGGGTAGGTTAAGATAATCGGGGCTAAACTCACCTCTAAACGGAGCGGGATGCTCGCAAAGACAGGTCACTTCATCAAGAAGGCCTTCATCTTCCAAAGGTCTTCCCGAAATCTCTTTCGCTAAGGAGCAAGCGCCTTCTGAGATAATCTGCCTTCTTCGGTTATGATCTACCACTACCCCTGCCCTTGCGATTACATCAAAATATTCTGAAGCGCTGGGTATTTCCAAGGACCCTGGATGCAGCGATCTACTCCCATAACTTGTACGCCCTGATGTAATGCCTGCTAATTCCACAGGTACTTCTTCTTCACCGTAAAGACAAACTGCCCAGCGAATTGGTCTGAACCATCTCCAGTTCTTCTCGCCCCATCTTAGCGGGTGCGGACAATCCATACCCATGACAACCTCAGAAAGGATTGTTGGCAAAATCTCAGTAACCGTTTGGCCAGGTTCATGCTTAAACCCGTAAACATACTCACCGTTTGCTTCTGGTTCAATAACCACATCGGACACGTCTATACCCAGAGAACGGCAAAAGCCTTGAAGTGCTTTTGTGGGCATACCTTCACTATCGTACGCAACCTTTCTAGATGGTCCCCTAACTTTCACAGTAATATCGGAACTCCTATCGCTTAGATCCGTTACGTACAATACCAACCTTCTCGGAGTTCCGTATGATGTCGCCTCGCTCCACGTCAATCTAGCGTCAGCTAATGCTTTTTCAGCCCTCACCCGGATTTCCTCAATGGCCGGCAATAGATACCTAGCAGGAATCTCGTCAGACCCTACCTCTAGCAGCAAATTATGGGTCATCATACTTCAAACCCCCGAAGATTACAGTATTTGCGGGCGCACCCGCGAGTAAGTCCTCGCACCCTGGCGATGTAGTTCTGCCTTTCTGAGACTGAAAGAGCACCTCTTGCATCTAGTAAGTTAAAAAGGTGCGAACACTTAAGGGCATAATCGTACGCAGGAAGGAACAAACCGTCTTTTAGAATTCTTTTACTTTCCTGCTCATAATCGGTAAAGTGTCGCCTCAAAAGATCAATGTCCGCTACTTCAAAGCCATACCGGGAACCTTGCTTCTCCTGTTCGAGAAACATTTCACCGTAAGTAAGCCCAGGCGACATTTGAATATCCCAAACGTTATCAACGTCTTGTATATACGAAGTCAGGCGCTCAAGCCCGTAAGTCAATTCAACTGAGATAGGCTGAATCTCAATGCCGCCCATCTCCTGGAAATAGGTGAACTGAGTTATTTCCATGCCATCCAGCCAAACCTCCCAACCTAATCCAGAAGCACCTAAGGTAGGAGACTCCCAATTGTCTTCTACGAACCTTATGTCATGCTCTACGCGGCTTATCCCTAACCGTTCCAGTGAATTTATAAACACTTCTATAATGTTATCAGGCGGCGGCTTTTTGATTACTTGAAACTGAAAATAATAACCCATTCTATTGGGATTATCACCATACCGCGCATCTTGCGGCCTCCTGCAAGGCTCTACATATGCCATATTCCATGGCTCAGGTCCAAGAGCTCTAAAAAACGTCAAAGGGTTCATGGTCCCTGCGCCCTTTTCGATGTCGTAGGGCTCACCAATGTAACAACCCTGCTCTTTCCAAAATTCCTCCAAATGCTCAATTACATCCTGAAAGTAAAGAAAAGCGCCCAATACCTCATCTCCTCGCATCTTCAATGCTCTCTACCAAATTAGCTGATCTCAGTCGCTTCTCAAGCACAAATGCCATGTATTTGCGTAGCAGTAAGGTAATTTCTTCCCGTACCTGCCCCACAGCATTTATCCGAGGGCACATTAACTTATCTGACTGATATGAACCTGAAATAGGTTTAGACGACAAAATTTGAAGAGTCCTTAAGGCACCTGGCGAAATCTTAATAATCTCATCGTACTGTCGGATCTGGCTGCCCTCAGGAACCTCACGGGGAGTACTATGAGCGTCTATACAATCGGCGCATAGTGCACCTCCGTTTCTCAACGAAAAATACACAGGGCCTTCTCCAAGGCTCTTTTCGCAGGAAATGCAAGAGGAAAAGGTAGGAGCGAACCCTCCAAGGGACAAAATACCCAATTCAGCCCAGCGCGCAATGACCCAAGGGTCGTCCTTTTCTTCCAGACAACGAAATACGCTCAAGACAAATCGAAACTGATTCTGGTCTCTGACCCTTTCGGGAAGCACTGTTATTAGGAGCTCAGCTACATACCGACCATAAACCATCTTCTCGTAATCTTCCATGATCAATGGGAACGAGTCTTTGACTGAAACCTGGGTCACCCTGTCAAAATTCCTGCCCCGCCATAGTTGGAATAGACCATAAGTAAACGGTTGGGTCAAACCCCTTAATTTGCTTCCAGGCTTTGCCCCACCTTTTACAACCGCTTTGACCAACCCTTCTTCTTCAGTAAATATAGTAGACAGTTTGTCGGTTTCGCCCAGATCCTGCTGGTCCAATACAATTCCTTCCGACTGATAGAGCAAATCCCTTTCCCCCCGCGGGACCTACCAGATTCCCTTGCCCTATGTACTCTTACGATTATATACAATCATACCCCAAAGAGACGGTAAAATGAAAAAAATGCTACAAGCCACCAACCATCTCCATCGATAAGCGCAAAACTCTTGCCAAACCGATGGCAGATCTGAAAGTATTGGGTAAAAAGCCAGGATACCTATGACCACCGAAAAACCTGCAGTCAAAAGCACCCCTGCAGCAGCAATATCTTTAACCCTTTTGGCGATAGGATTAAATTCCGGCTCTAGTAAATCCACTAAGGATTCAATAAGGGTGTTCAATATTTCTGCAGTAAGAACGCCTAAAATTGCAAGGACCACCATGAAAAATTCCACTCGGCCCATGCCACATACAAAACATGCAGATATCACTATGGACCCCATTAAAACGTGTATACGCATATTGCGCTCGTTAGAGTAGACGTATACAAGACCTTCCCAAGCATAGCTAAGACTTTCTTTGAATGATCTGGAATGAAATTCCTCTGGGTCTATATATTGAGTTTCTTTAGGATCTGGTCCTGGCGCTCCCACATGATCGCCTCTTTTTGAGGGTTGTCGTGATCGTATCCCAGAAGATGCAAAGTGCCATGGGTCAAAAGAAGGGCTAGTTCTTGGCGGAGCGGTACATTATTGGCCTCAGCCTGTCGGGAAGCCGCATCTAAAGATATTACAATATCACCTAGTATAGTTGGCATTCCTGGGATAATAATCTTCTCTTCATCGCTATCAAAATCCAGCATGGGAAAAGCCAATACATCTGTAGGTATCGCTTCCCCACGATATTGTTGATTGAGATCCGCTATGAAATCATCGTCTGTGAAAAGAACAGACACCTCGGCATCTTTTTCTCTCCACCCTTCTTCTTCCAACGTGAATTTCACCACTCGTCTCGCTAAAGAAACCAAGAAGCGCTTTTCTTCGCTGCCCATTTCAGGGTGAAAGATTATATCAACCTCAATCGGCAATTTACTGCCCCCTTTCGTCATCTTCAATTTTCATAGTTGGATACTCGATCCTCCTATGAAACAGCCCCAACAGAACCTGGGTAAACGTTTGCCCTATAATATCCAATTCCTTAAGGGTAAGATCACATTTATCCAGCTGATGATCCATAAGCCTATCTTGAATCATTCGGCGCACAAGGGTCTCCATTCTAGCAGGATTAGGGTTAGAAAGAGATCTGGCAGCAGCTTCGATGCTATCTGCCAACATAACTATGGCAGTTTCCTTGCTACTTGGCCTAGGCCCTTCATAACGAAAAGACCACTCGTCAACATTCCCGTGATTGCCTGCTTCTGCATCTTCGGCAGCTTTTGCGTAGAAGTACGAAACCAGGGTGGTTCCATGGTGCTCCCTTATAAAATCAATTATAACCTCAGGCAAATTGTACTCCTTAGCTAATTCAACACCGTCTTTTACGTGAGCCATAATTACAGTAGCTGAAAGGCTCGGACTCATCTTATCATGGGGATTATCCATGCCGAACATTTGGTTTTCTGAGAAGAAATAGGGTCTTTTAAGTTTGCCTACGTCGTGATAATATGCGCCCACCCTAGTTAGGAGGCTATCTGCTCCAATTGCCCAAGCAGCTGCTTCGGCCAAATTCCCCACCATAATACTGTGGTGATACGTTCCAGGCGCTTCCAATAGCAGTCTGTGAAGTAAAGGTTGTTCAGGGTTGGATAGTTCTATCAGCTTTAGCGGCGTAATTATATCGAATACGCTTTCAAATACAGGTAAAGAGCCAACCGCCAACACTGAAGATAAAGGTCCTGTGATTACAACGAAAAGGATATCTCGCCATACTCCTACGTCATCTGTGGCCAAGGCTCCAGCCATAACAAGAAAACCGTAAGTCAGCACTGAAACAACGCTAACCACAAGCCCGGCCTGAAGAATTTGGGCTCGGTTCCACGCCTGTTTAACAGCAAGAGCAGCCGCTATTCCTGAAGTTATAGCCACAGTCATGTAAACCACGTCAAATCCAGTCATAACGCCTACCGCAATAGACAACGCAGCGGCGAAAAACGTTCCAAACTTCCTATCCCACAAGGTAGAAGACAACATGACGCCAAAAGCAACAGGCGCCAAAAATCCCGATATACTGCACAGAATCTTAAGGACCACTAAACTCAATATCACAACAGACGCTATCAAGGGTATGCCTTTTTTCTCTATGAGATCAGTGTTATACACCCCGACATAAGCAGCAGTAAAGCCGCAGAAAATAAGGGCAGACAGCAACGCGCCGAGAACTTCTGTAATCCTGATGGAACTGCCCATCATTCCCATTTTTTCTAAGATAGCTATCTGCTCTTCAGTAACAATGTCGCCTCTTCTTACGATATAGTCTCCTCGTCTTATCTTTACCGGCTCTACTGACTCGATAGCCATTTTGATCTTCTTGTCCGTTTCTTCTTTGTTCAAGGTAAGGTTGGGCTGCAAATTCTTTCCTACAAATGCGCAAAACAGTCTCCCAACGTGATCGGGTATGGACTTATCTGTCCGAATGATAGCACAGATCTCCTCTTTGCCTTTTTCCACGTTCTCAGGTTTGAGGCCCCTAGTAAGGACCTCTTCCACTACGCTCCACGCGCGATCAAAAGATTCTTCGATGATAATAGGAGAAGTAGCAACCACCGCAAGAATATCCTCGTCTGAAATAGAGTCATCAAGGTAGGGCCTGAGTTCATTTATGATATATTGAGTGGAAAGTTCCTCAGTTTCAGCCAAAGTCTGCACCTTGGAGGCCATCTCTTGGAAAAGAGCCTTGGTGTCCTCGAGAACTTTTGGGTTACTATCCCAAACTTCTGACACATCAGCCAAAACCTTCTCTATTAACGCCTTGGTGGCAAATTCGTCTATGCCTTCTCTAGTAGCCTTAACATCCATGGGCGCTACCTGGCCCACTACAAGATCTACCTTAGCAGGTACCAGAGAAATAAGAAACAGAGCAAAAGTTACCAAAAAGGTGAGAAACACCCATAAAAACGCGTTGCGGTGCTCTCGGAAAACTGAAATCCACCCTAGCTCCTTGTTAGCTTGTTCTTCTGAACTAGTCTTTTTCTGTCCAGGCGAAGCCTTATTTTTGGTCCTTTCTGACTTCTCCGCTTCCCTTTGGGGCACTATTCTTCCCCTCTTTCCAGGCTTCTTCGTCAAATTCTTCGTATGCCCTTATTATCCTCGAAACAAGTTCATGGCGGACCACATCTTTATCGGTCAAGTAAACTATTTCGATCCCGGGAATTCCTTTAAACAACGCCTGCGCCTGATCCAGACCAGAGTACACTCCTTTTGGAAGGTCGATCTGAGTAATATCTCCTGTTACTACCGCTTTGGAATTAAGTCCCATCCTTGTAAGGAACATTTTCATCTGTTCCGGCGTAGTATTCTGCGCTTCGTCCAGAATTACAAAGGCAGATTCTAATGTCCTGCCTCTCATGTACGCTAAAGGAGCTACTTCGATCAAACCCCTTTGCATATACCTTTCAAACGCATCTAGACCCAGAATATCAAAACAAGCATCGTATATGGGTCTCAGATACGGATTCACTTTCTCTTGGATGTCGCCTGGCAAGAAACCCAACTTTTCCCCTGCTTCAACTGCAGGTCTAGTCAAAACAATCCTGTCAAAATCTCGTCGTTTGAACGCAGCAATAGCCATAGCAACAGCGAGGTAGGTCTTGCCAGTCCCTGCCGGACCGATACCGAATACCAACGGATTTGCTCTTATGGCGTCCACGTACTTTTTCTGCCCAGGAGTCCTAGGAGTTATGATTTTCCCTCTGTTGGTGACCACAACTACATCGCTAGCGTCAGTCAGATCTAAACCATTCTCTATGTTTCTCACGGCTAGGGTCACATCCTGAGCCGTTATTCTCTGACCCGCTTTGGCCCTGCTAATCAGATAATAGAGGATCTTCTCGGCATGCTCAACCTGCTTTTCTTCGCCTGAAACAGTAATGACGTTTCCGCGTGCGACAAGCTTTACATTGAGGGCATCTTCCAAAAGGGCGAGATTTTCATCATAGGAACCAAACAGATTGAACGCTTCTGCATTGTTAGACAACTCAATTACCACCTGGATTTCGGATGGCACCTTTTAACATCAACCTCCACATTATGCTGCCATGCATTCCCGCAGCTATTATATACGTATGGAACACTCACTCAAAACCTCGATTATCTATCCGTCCACTTCAATGTTTTATTATTCGCCCTTACAGACTCAAAATCCCTTCTTTTTTGAAAAGAGCCCGGTTTACACCGGGCTCCGTCTAGCGATCTTAGTAACATTTCATGGTCTTACATGTGAAGTCCTTACTCCTCAACGGCCGCGTTTCTTTCGAGCACGAGCCGCTTCGGACTTCCGCTTACGCTTTTCGCTCGGACTCTCGTAATACTGATGTTTACGCGAGTCTTTAAGGACACCAGAACGCTGGCACTCTCTCTTAAAGCGGCGCAGGGCACTGTCAAAAGATTCATCTTTACCAACTGTAATTTCCGGCATACCCAATTCCCTCCCTCCGCCGCAGGTTTTATCCCGCTTTGTTAAACCTTTAGCATTGTACAATAATTCGCCCAGCCTGGTCAACTATGATACGGGCGCTGAAAAACGAAGGTAATACCTTACTTGTTTAAAAGTCGCACAACCAGATTTACTATCACAGTGAGCACTACGCTGATCACAAGGCAAGATACTATCGGGAAGAAAAACGTGAAATTGTCCTTTTCGATATATATGTCCCCTGGAAGCTTGCCCAACCCTGGTATCTTCCCCCATAAAGTCATCAAAAGGCCCATAACCATGATAAAGATCCCTACGAAAATGAGGAATTTCCCCATATGTTCAAACCCTGGCATGGTTATGCTTCACTCTCCTCAACCGCTGCTTGTATTATAACTTGCCTTAGTCTTACTCATCGTACCTAAAGTAAATTTTGGCATTGGACAGGCGCTCATAGTTCTTTATCCTATCAGTACGCTCACTGCGCTCAAAGGCGAAGAAAGATATGGTCCCCCAAAGAAAGACCCAGCTTCCTATTATTAGTCCCTCTTTGGCGATAGATAAAAGGACGCTTCCTTCCCAAAGACTAGATAAATAAGTAACCCCTAAGAGACCAACGGCAAATAAAGCGTTCTTCGCTTGCTGCTTAGCATCACGCGCGAAACTTCTCCTATCAACCTCGGCGCAAAATTGGTAGTACCGCCGTATGACCCCGGCAATTATTTCCTCTTTTTTAAGGTCTCTGGTCCGCTTTGGTAGATAAAACACCAGTTCCAACCCATACTGCATAGGGATCTCTTCTGCACATTCTTCCAAAAAGAAAGCAAGTTCAGGATCCATATCCCGTCTTAGGTACGTGGCGTGATCCCACTCGTTAAATATGTCAGAGTACCTATCTAGAGATATCTGTATTATATAGTCACCTGTTTCTGAATTGCGCTCGTAAAAAGTTTGGGAAATCTCGTCCTTCATTTAAGGTGCTCCTTTGTAACGCCATTTCTCATATATAATACCCCAATTCGGAAAGAAAAGAGCTCCTAATAGGACTACATCTTGGTGACTCGACGAAACGCTCTATGACATGCAGTTTTTCGCTCAAAAGCCAGATCCACCAAGGTCGCAACTAGGTCCTCATAAGACATGCCTGACGCTTCCCACAGCTTGGGATACATACTTACCTCGGTGAACCCAGGCATAGTGTTAATCTCGCTTACCTTAATATCTCGAGAGCGCGGATTCACAAAAACGTCTACTCTGGCAAGACCGCTGCAACCTGTAGCCTTAAAGGCCTCAATGGAGATTTTTTTGACGCTTTCGGCTAAGTCGTCGTCTAAGGCGGCAGGGATGATGAGACGGGTGTTTTCATCAATATACTTGGCTTCGTAGTCATAGAACTCCCTAGATGGAACTATCTGACCGGGAACCGATGCTTTGGGCTCATTATTTCCTAGTATGGCGCACTCGATTTCTAAATACCCTTCTTGAGCCGGTTCAATCAACGCCTTAGTATCGTAAAGAAACGCATCTTCCAAAGCCCGACACAAACCTTCTTCGCCTTTAACTTTGCTCACACCCAAACTAGAACCTGAACCCGAGGGTTTTACAAAGACGGGAAAAGTCAGCCCAGATGACAGGTCTTCCAACACCTGGATGGGTTTTTGCCTCCACTCATAACGTTCGACTCGAACATATGGCACGCACGGAATACCGTAATGGGACAATATTATTTTTGCAGTATCTTTGTCCATGCAAACAGACGAGGCAAGAGTTCCTGAACCTACATACGGTAATCCGGATAGGTCAAGGAGCCCTTGGATGGTGCCATCCTCTCCAAAGGAACCGTGCAAAACAGGAAATACTGCATCAACATCTAGCCCGCCCGTTATCACCGGGTTGGAGCAGTCAATATTATGGGCTTCTTCTAACTCATGGCCATCTATCCAAATCCCTGGACGACAAGGATCGGGCAGTATGTAACATAGAGGTCCTAGTTCTTGTGTAACCTCTTTCCACCCATCAGCAAAAAACGTATCGGGGTTTTGGATAAGCGTCCACCTGCCATCTTTAGTGATACCGACAGTAAGCACGTCAAATCCACAGTTAACAAGGGCTTTAAATATAGACCTTGCAGACATAACGGATATCTCGTGCTCCCCCGACCTTCCACCAAATAAAAGAGCGATTCGCACAGAAACAATCCCCCTGACTCAAAATTGCGCAAATATTCCCATTAATCCCCTGCATAAATGCAGGTCATACCGAAGCGAAAACGCCGTAGTGCCGGGCTTGGCATACACGTACTTCCACAATCTCACCCTTGAGTTCGTCTGGCCCTTGGAACCAAACCCGCACGTAGTTTCGGGTTAGTCCTTGAAGAAACCCTTCCCTGCTCCTGTCTTCTTCAACCAGCACTTCTACTCTTTTGCCCAATAGCCTTTGGTTGAACTCTAGGGATAGTTTCCGGCCTAAGGCAATTGCAGCTTTGCTACGGCGTTCTTTTTCCTTCTCGGGTACTTGCCCCTCAAAATTGCTAGCAGGAGTTCCAGGCCTTGGCGAATACCTAAAGACGTGGACGCGGGAAAATCTTGCAGATTCCATTACCTTTAGAGTATCTTCGAATTCTTTTTCGTTTTCGCCAGGAAAACCTACCATAATATCTGAAGATATACCTATATTAGGCGATACCTTCCTCGCTTCTTCAACTATATCCAAAAAAGTGCTGGAGTCGTAGGGTCTCCCCATAATTCCCAGTATTTCATCGCTCCCGCTCTGCAAAGGTAAGTGAAGGTGATTGCACACTTGGGGATATCTGAGACAATGAATGAGCGCAGGCGTCACGTCGTGGGGCTCGAGGGAACTTAGCCTCAATCTCAATAAACCTTCGATCTCGGTGAGGTTACGAATAACTAAGGGAAGATCCGGAGTTTTCGGACCATCCCAGGTGTCTATCATATCTGAGCTAGAAAAGAGATCTTTGCCATACAATCCCAAGTGGGTACCTGTAAGAACGATCTCCTTGTATCCCACTTTTACCAAGCGCCTCGCTTCCCAAAGGATGTCCTCCATAGGTCGCGACCTAGATGGCCCTCTGGCGTATGGCACTATGCAATATGTGCAATAATCGTCGCAGCCTTCTTGGATTTTGAGAAACGCTCTGGTAAGACTACGGGACGTAACAGGTGTTTCCTCAAAAGAAGCATCTTTTTCGTGGGGCTGTACGTCCACAACCTTTTCGCCAGTAGTAAGGGCCCTCTCTACAACATCCACTAACCCTTTTCGATTTCGGACACCCGTTACGGCTATGACACCCGGTAGATTGACCAACTCATCTTTTGCCACCTGCGGGTAGCATCCGGTAACTACAACCTTCGCCCCTGACCTAGCAGCCGCCCTTATAGCTTGTCTGCATTTTGCAGCGCTTCTAGATGTAACTGTGCAAGTGTTGATCACAAAAATGTCTGCAGGACCCGACTCGCAGATCTCATATCCTTTTTCTCTGAACACTTGCTTCAAAAAGTCAGTGTCATATTGATTTTGTTTACATCCAAACGTTTTAAAGGATACTGTCTTTTTATTAGTCAACGATCAGTTCACCTGCTTCAATTATCGACCGGGAACTCGGTTCTTGGTTCCTTTTACTGAAACCCATGAATTAACATCTACGAGATATATTCTTTGGCCATATGCCCTTTGGACATATGCTCCATAATAATTGCACACGCGGCAATCGATGCAGTTTCTGCTCTCAATATGTAAGGTCCGAGAGTGACGGGACAGAGACCTGCCTCAACCGCCTCTTCTATTTCATATAACTCAAAACCACCCTCAGGCCCTATTAACACCGAAACTTCCAACGCGCACCCGACCGCTTCTGAAATGCTCACGCACATCTCTCGCCGCTCCAACGCTAAAACCGCTTTACCTAGAACTCGGTTCTGGATAACCTCACGAAAAGTAACAATTTCGTTTATACGAGGTATGTACATGCGACCGGATTGCTCAGCTGCAGATTTTGCAACCTTCATCCAGCGCTGAATACGAGACTCTTTTTTGCCTTCGTCCAGTCTCGGAATGCACCTTGCCGCAACCATTGGAGTAATAGATGCGCATCCCAATTCGGTTGCTTTTTCTACCACCAAGTCAAGTTTATCGCCTTTAAGCACTGCGGGATAAAGGTGCAGCTCGTAAGGGGGAATAGTAACCTGGCGTGTCTCTATTACTTGCCCAATCAGCTGGGTTTTGTTAACTGATTCTACACGAACTCCTAATAATTCAATGGTTTCGTTTACGATATTTTTGTCATAGACCATCTCAGGCAATGCATGGAAGATTTCGCCCCTTTTCAATCTTTGAGACATGGCGTGCTTAAGCACATCCCCAGTTAAGATCACTTTATTCCCAAAGATAGATGAAGGGTCCACAAAAAATCGAGGCGGGGTGTTTCGTGACATACCAGCCACTTTCATCAACCCCTCCAGACAAAATGATTACCGCAGGTAAGTTACGAAAACCTGGCGAGAACCTGCCATTTAGAATAGAGAATCTTTCATGTCAATCGTCTTTGCCGCCTGCCGCGTCTTTGAACCGCCTAAAAAAAGACTTTCCTTCAGAGAGTCGCTCTCCTTCTCCTACTTCCAGTTGAGCCAAAAGTTCTTTTTCCTCAGGAGAAAGCCTCGTAGGAACGCGAACATTCAACTGAACCAACATATCTCCACGGCCCTTACCTCGCAATCTTGGCATGCCCTTGTTCCTAAGACGCAACACAGCACCTGGCTGGGTGCCAGCAGGAACAGTAAGTTCCACTTCCCCATCGAGAGTAGGCACTGAAACTACGCCACCCAACGCTGCCAGAGGAAAACTTATTTCTCTTTCTAGGATTAAATCGTCTCCCTGCCTCTTGAACAAGGGGTGGGGCTTCACGACCACGTTAACATATAGGTCGCCAGGAGGACCGCCTCGCTTGCCTGCATCGCCTTGTCCAGCCAAACGCAGTCGCATCCCATTATCTGCTCCAGCAGGTATCTTGACTCTTATCACCTTGTCTTCCACTGTTTGGCCCGAACCGCCGCACTCCCTACAAGGTTTTTCTACAGTTTGCCCAGTGCCTCCGCACGTAGGACATGTCCTCATAGAGGTCATGGTGCCAAACATAGTATTTACAGTGCTCCTAACCTGTCCAGTACCATTGCAAGTTGAGCAAGTCGTAACTGTAGAACCTGGTTCAGCTCCTGTCCCATCGCAACGTGAGCACTGATCCACCCTGCGCACTTTTACATCTTTCTCGGCCCCAGCAAAGGCCTCCTCTAGAGATATTTCCAGTGTAACTTCTAAGTCTCTCCCGCGGACAGGCCCTGTATCACTTCGTGTGCGCCTAGTTGGCCCACCGAACAAGTTTTCAAATTGACTAAAAATATCCTCAAATGGCGAATGGCCAAAATCACCGAATATGTGCTCGAAAGGATCATATCCGGCGCCTCCGTAATCGCCACCTCTAAATACAGGGCCGTCGGCATTCCCATAAGCATCGTAATTTGCACGCTTCTGGGGATCCGAGAGCACCTCATAAGCCTCATTTATTTCTTTAAACTTGGCCTCAGCAGTAGGATCGTCAGGATTAGCATCTGGATGGTATTTCTTAGCAAGGTTCCTAAACGCCCGCTTTATTTCATCCTGATCCGCATCCCTGCTCACGCCTAGTATTTCATAATAGTCTTTACTCAAAAGCCTTCCTCCATGGATCTATATGATTGCGTACCTTTCTTATTGCCTTCATCTTCTTCATCTTTCTTCTTAATTATTGTATCTATTCTCAAAATCGCGCACGCTATCTCCATAGCCGCTTTAAGCGCATATATCTTCACAGGCGCTGGATCCACAATCCCCAACTCCAACATATCTGTTACTTCGCCTGTTTCGCAATCCACAGCTAAGTTTAGGTTATCCTCTTCGGTCTGACGAGCGATTACATCACCGGTTTTCTCAAGCGGATTGAACCCCGCATTTGAAACGATCTGGGCTAGAGGCTTTTTTAGCGCCTCTACAACACATTGAAGCCCATAAGCTTGCATTCCTCTTTGACTCGCTCTGAGTTTGTCTACTTCTCTAGCACAACCTATCTCGATGGCGCCCCCTCCCGGAACCACGCCGCCTTTAATCGCAGCCTGAACCGAAGAAGCCGCATCGTTGCAAATACGTTCGCGCTCGCCACGTACTTCTTGAGTGCTAGCCCCTACCAAAATGGTAGCTGCAGATTTGCCTTTGCCTCCAATAACCTTTATGCACTTTAGTTTTTCGTCTTCATATACTCGGTCTGCATAACCCAAATAATTCTTCAGATCCTCTTCAGCCTTTTTGAGTCCAGTTCGTTTTATGGGTCTCGCCCCAGTATGTTCAGCGACTCTACGAAGATCAGAAGACGCAACTCTCGTAACTACCATAACTCCAGCATCTGTAAGCATCTCTTCGGCAACGTCACTTATGCCCTTATCTATAACAATGAAATTGACGCCCAGTTCGACTATTTTTTTCAGATTCTTCTTGAACTCTTCCTGAAGTTCCATATACCTGCGGAACCCAGCTTCCGTAGCCAACGCCTCTTCTTCAATTTCCTCTGCTTCAAGTGCATCATCTATCACCAGTATTACTGGGTTTTCTATATCTTCGGGCATTTCCTCATTAAGTCTCTTCTTGTCTACAATAATACCAGGAAACACCTGATTCTCTGCGCCTTCTTTAGCGGTAATTATCTCTGAAAATCTAAACCTTTGATCTAGAAGTTTTTCCTTTCCAACCATCTCAGCAGCTGATATCACCAAATCCGCTATATCTTCATTGTTCCTACCTGCTACGAGAGCTATTTGACGGAGAAGAGGGTCTTTAATTCCATCGACTTTCGTAGCTTTGTCTTCGATGTACTCTACTGCTTTTGCAATACCAATCTTGATACCTTCGATGACTCTAGTCACAGGCACTCCCCTTGCCACCTGGTTAAAACCTTCTGTCACAAGGGCACCTGCTATAATTGTCGCAGTAGTGGTTCCATCACCGACTTCTTCTTCTTGGGCTTTAGCGGTGTTTATCACCATTTTTGCCGCGGGATGGTTTACGTCCATTCTCGTAAGAATGGTCATACCATCATTTGTGATAACCACTTCCCCGAATCTATCTACTAAAAGAGTGTCCAATCCTTTTGGTCCTATGGTACCTTCAACCGCCGACGCAATGGCGCGAACAGCATTTACATTTGTCAAAAGCGCTGCTAGTCTCTGGTCAATTTCCGAACCCTGGGCTGCCTGTCTCAGCGTCACTTAAGTCCCTCCCAGATCTTGGTATACTGTTTCTCTTTGTCATTGAACTTTTGTTCTTGCACCTTCTGAGTATAGACCAAAATACACGCATATATCAACGTACAAACACACTGTGTAAAATGAAGTATTTCAAGGTCGGTTGCATTGTTCAGTCTGTAACATCTAGTATTTCGTTCAGGTTCCTTTCGAAGAAACTCACTACCGCCACTGCCCTAGGATAGTTCATCCTTTTGGGTCCAAAGATGCCTATTTTACCTTCGCTCGAGCCAACTCTAAACGTTCCGTAGACAAAGCTAAACTCTTTTACGGTCTCAATCCGGTTTTCGTCCCCAATAGTAACTGCCGGATCCGTGCTCGGTGGCTCAGTAATCATAATGTTTTTCGCCAGGGAACCGTTTTTCAACGTCTGCATGAGTTCTTGCACCCGATCAGGATCTTTAAACTCGGGCTGTTTAAGCAGATTGGCGGCTCCTCCCATATACAACCTTTCACTTTCAGAATCCTCGGTCATGCTATCTAAGAAATCTGCCACCTGGACAATTATGTCAGCATATCGAGACGTCTCCCGTTTTAGAAGGTTCTGGGCTTTATCCTTTACCCGGCTAAGGCTTATATGGCAAAGATGCTCGCATAGCATCTGAGAAACGTATTCCATTTCTTCCCTGGACATAGCAGGCACGTCAATGAGACAGTTTTCCACAAAACCTATGTCGCTCACTATTACAAGTAACGCTTTATCCAAAGTCACAGGCAGCAAATGAATGGCCTCGATGGTTGTGGTTTCGTACTCTGGGCCAAGCACAAACGCCAGATAATTGGTCGCTTCAGAAAGAGCTTTCACTGCCTCTTTGAGCAAAGATTCTACATCCTTAATTTTTGAGCGAAAAAAGGACTCCAGCATCTGAGACTCACGCTGGGAAAGTCTGGCATCGCCCATAAGCTCATCGACGTACACTCTATAGCCTTTATCAGACGGTACTCTCCCAGAGGAGGTATGAGTCTTACCCAAATACCCCATTTCCTCGAGATCACCCATTTCATTTCTAATTGTAGCCGGGCTCACTCCAAGCTGGTATCTCCGGGCTATAGCCCTTGACCCTACAGGAAGCCCAGTTTTGACATATTCCTCTATTACCGCTGACAGTATCTGAGCTTTCCTTTCATCAAGTGCCACGCTATCCCCCCCTTTTTCTTTAGCACTCTTAAGTTGAGAGTGCTAACCAATTCGAAGATAGCATGGGATGCCTCATGTGTCAATAGATAGAAAAATGGGATAACGCCAGTGAGACCTTTACAAGCGGGAGATAGAATAGGGCAAAACAAACTTGATACCAGACTCTGCATCTTCTAGTATTCGAGCGTCTACACCGTAGACATCTCTAATCACATCCGAGGATACTTGGTTAGGCTCAAGGCAATATGCCAGAGACCCTTCTTTCATAAAAAACAACTGGGAGGCGTATCTGAGCGCAAGATTCACATCGTGCAAAATAGCAAACACCGTACGGCCTTCTTCAGCCAATTCCTTTACAAGTTCCATAATCTCCAATTCGAAAGACATATCAAGGTGAGCAGTAGGTTCGTCCAGCAAAAAAACATCAGGATCCTGACAGATAGCTCGAGCGATCTGAACCCTTTGCTGTTCGCCTGAAGAAAGGGACGTCACCGGCCTGTGCCGAAGATGTTCTACCTGTGTTATGCGCATAGCTTCTTCGGCGGCCTGAAGATCATCAGGAGAATGGGACAAAATGGACTCTGAGTATGGAAGCCTGCCCATCATCACAACTTCTTCTACACTAAAATCAAAGGAGGAACGGCTTTCAGGCGCCAAATACGTCACAATCCGACTCCTCTCTTTGTCCTTTAGGGAGTGAACAGGTTTTCCACATACCAGAACCTCACCTTTTTGAGGCTTCAAGTATCCAGAAATATTCTTCAACAGAGTGCTTTTTCCAGCTCCATTAGGTCCTAAAAGGGCTGCAAGGGTGCCACGCGGGATTTCCAGATCGATCCCGCTTAACGTGACGCTACCCCCGTACGAAAATGATAGACCGTTCAACTTTATCCCCATGTCTGACCCCACGTTTACATCCCTCCCTTTCTGGTCTTAGCCAAAAGATACAAGAAGAAAGGGGCTCCGCACAACGAAGTAATAACTCCTACTGGAATTTCCAGGGGCGGGACGATGGTACGCGCCAAAAGGTCGGCCAAGATCAGGGCGTTACCACCGACCAAGGCAGACGCAGGTATTAGCCACCTGTGATCTGGTCCTATCAAAATCCTCACCACGTGGGGCACTATTAGACCAATAAATCCAATAGGCCCGGTAAATGCCACACAACTGGCAGTGGCAATTGAACTACCCCACAAGATTCGACGTTTGACAGTTTCAACTGGCACACCCATATGAAAAGCCGCTTCTTCCCCAAAAGAAAATGCGTTCAGAGCCATTGATTGAAACCACAAAACCGCGGATCCGAATAACGCATAGGGCAAAGCGGCTCCCACTACTTTCCAGGAGGTTCTTCCGAGACCACCCATAGTCCAAAACACTATTTCCTCTACCCGCTGTCTGAAAAGGACCATAAGAAAGGCGATAATTGAGGAAATCAAGCTGGAAACTGCTATGCCAGCTAGCAGCAAAGTCCAAGTATCAGTGCGCCCATTTTTCGTAGACAAAAGATACACAATTCCTGTAGACAAAAAAGCTCCTGCAAACGCCAAGATTGGAAGAGACCACAAGCCTAGAACTTTCCCAAATCCAAATACAATACCTAAGACGGCGCCAAGGGAGGCTCCAGACGATACTCCGAGCACGTAAGGATCTGCCATAGGGTTCCTAAATAAACCTTGCATGGCGGCACCTGCTACACCAAGAGAAGCCCCTTCAATAAGAGCTAAAAGGACTCTGGGAAACCTGAGCGTCCACAAAATGGTGTACGCTATGTCGTCTGTTTCAAGACCAGGACCTGCCAGAAGCGCACTTATAATTTCTTTGAAAGAAACAGATACGCTGCCGAATGACAGGCCCAAAAATATGCTAACCGCAGATAAGCCTATGGATGCGGCTACGAATAGCCACTTAGACTGCTTTACTTTTCTACCATTAGAGTACTCTGTCATGGGCCTCCCTTTCTTTTACGCCTTAAATCATCCTTAAACTGTCTTTTAGACTGTCTTTGTTACCTCTACACATCTAAATCTCCAAATCCAAATCTGGGTACAGGTAGCGTGCAATTTCTTTTACACCGTCTACTATGGAAGGACCGGGTCTGCTAACTAGGTCTCCGTCAACATAGTAAACCTTGCCCTCTCTGACTGCCCGCAACTCAGACCATCCTGGCATAGCTTGCAGTCCAGCGCTCTGGTCTTCGGGCACTGTAATCAAGATCACGTCAGGATCTCTCACTAAAACTTCCTCCATGCTCACCTGCAAATACTGCAAGTCAACGTCACTTACTACGTTTTCCCCACCTGCTAAGGTAAGAACTTCATCCAGGAATGAACCAGGTCCTACCGTCCACAAGTCAGGATCCAAAACTATTAAAACAGTAGGTTTCGGGCCTTCATGTTCTTCTAGCTTTCCTTTTAACTTGCCCAATTCTTCCTGCATCTCCTCGACAAGTTGGCGCCCTTTATCTGCAACACCAGTCACTTCAGCAACCCTTTCTATCTCTTCGAACACCTCTGAGACAGTTGCAGGATTTGACACATAAACGGGAATGCCTAGATCTTCTATCTCCTTTACCTGCGGGGAATCTGCGCTTCCAGGAATGAATACGATATCTGGTTTCAAACTAACCAATTTCTCCTTGTTTAGACTGAAAGCATCTCCCACTTTCTCTTTTTCTAGCGCTTCTTCCGGCTTATTACACCAATTGCTTACGCCAACCACTTTGTCTCCAAGTCCTAAAGCAAATAGAATTTCAGTGTGCGCCGGTGACAAAGATACTATCTTTTCCGGAGTTTTCTCCAGGGTTATGCTTCTCCCCACACCGTCTGTAAAAGTAGCAGGTACCTGCTTACAGCCTGTAAGGGCCAATCCTATGCAGCCCAGAAGCAGAACGAAAACTACTGAATATGTTATTCCTTTCTTAGCCTTGTTATTGCTTGCGTGTCCACAAACCCTTTGCCTTATCAATTCGTATCTACCTCCATATCATGTTGTCCTCTTGTTTCAGAAACTTGTTCTGACCATTTGTGCTAGCAACTCGTTCCCGGAACTCGTTCCCGGAACTCGTTGCCGGAACTTGTTCCCGGAACTCGTTACAGCGGTGGTGCTTCTAACCTGTTACAATCTGCCTCTTAGATCCTAAACTGTGTAGATAGAATCTAAGATCAATCTCAGTGGAAACACCGAAAAAATACCCGGCGTTTCGCCGGGGATGTTTTATGCATATAAAAACGTCCCCTCCTTTCGCTCGAAGTCAGGCAACGTATACATTTAGGCAGGTCTCCTGGCTTCCGGCTCATCGCTCCTGCGCCTTCCCAAAAGTCAACTCAGTGGCTTTGTTGCAGGTCGCTCCCCGGTTACAGTGGCGGCACCGCGCCGGATTTGCGCTACTTGCGCTTCACCGGACTTCCCTATTCTCCCAATATGGGCACCTAAATGCCGTTCATAACCAAACTGCGTATTCAATTGTTAGGAATCCTGGTTCCATTCTAGCCCAACACCGCGAAAAATTCCATCCGTTAAGCCAAAAAAGACGAAGCAAAGGGGACGGGGGTTTCTGTTTCAGCCCCTCCCTCCAGCAACGCAAAAGGGACGCGAAGCAAAGGGGACGGGGGTTTCTGCTTCGCAGGACTCGCTGTTTCCCCAGGCTTACTGCCTCACGACTATTTGATCCGCAGAAATAGCATAAACTCACCCGAAACCAATTGGCAAAAGGAGCATAATAACACAGGGGCGACGAAGCAAAACGGTGCGAACCTTTCCACCTCACACGCGGGTGAGACCAGCTTGGCGAGCAATATCCACCGCTTGCTGGTATTCTGCGAAAGTAATTCTGCGGCCAATAACGGGGTGACCCACTGCTTTATAGTACGGCCTATATTGCGCCATTATGTTAACGTATGTATCCTTGGATATCTCTTCAGCTATAAACCGCATAACTTTTTCGGTCCCGGCCATTCCTTCTGGCAAAACTAGATGCCTCACTAGCAACCCCCGAACCGCGATGCCATCTTTTGTAGTTACCAAATCGCCTACCTGCCTATGCATTTCCTTTACTGCAGCAAAGTTCACTTCTGGGTAATCAGGGGCATTAGAAAACTGAGCAGCTGGCCCAGATTCTCCGTATTTCATGTCTGGCATATATATGTCGACGATCCCGTCTAGCACCTCCAGAGTTTCTAAAGAGTCATATCCTCCCGTGTTATACACTATAGGGATCCTAAGACCTTGCTCCATGGCTAAACGGAGTGCTGAAACGATATTTGGAACAACGTGGGTAGGGGTAACAATGTTTAAGTTGTGACAACCCATGCTCTGAACCCTGAGCATTAGCTGGGCAAGCTCCTGCTCGCTTACTTCTCGACCTAAGTTGAGATGAGCTATTTCGTAGTTCTGGCAAAAACAGCATTTAAGGTTGCATCCGGAAATGAAAATGGTACCTGAACCCCTTCTACCAACCAAAGGAGGTTCTTCACCAAAATGGGGACCAACGCTGGAAACAACAGCCTTATCTTTGGTTTCACATACTCCTATATGACCTTCTAACCTTTTCGCCCTGCATCTCCTCCCGCACAAACGGCACGGGGATAACAGTTCTCTAGATCGGGCAATCTTTTCACTCCACTCACTTTCTGTAAGAGACAAATATACTGGAAGCCCAGGCTCGACCACGAAAGATGCCATACAGTTAAACAACTCTCTCCTTTTCTGGGAACTTTTCCAAACATGCGCTTATCCCATTGTCCTCACCATCAACCTGTCAATCCGTGAACCAAATATCCAATACCAGCAATCAGCATCAAGATGCCCAAGATCACCGATACGGAAAGCCATACGATATCCGGCTTGAGCAGAAGCACAATTCCACCGATTAATAGCAAAATGTTCAACACCATGTTGATTGAGTAAATGTAATTTCCGACCTCTTTGTACTCACTGCTAGCCACGAGGTTCTGGATGGCTTCAGCAATGAACCAAATAGCTGCGATATATACGAAAATGTTCAGGATAAATTCGGGGCCTATGAGGAACAATACGCCAAGTACGGTCAGCAATATTCCCAAGAACAAATACCAGGTAGCCTGCCCGTGGCTGGTATCTTTTGTATCGTTGTAGTCCACGAAAAACATAATGCCTCTTATGATCGCAACTATGCCCACAATCGCTGCCAAAGTACTGATAGTAGAGCCAGGGTGAGTCAACACCAAAATACTGAGCAAAATCATGACGATCCCGCCAAGAACCGCCGTCCAATCTATCTTCTTCATTTTAAGTTACACCTCCCAATCACCAATGACGGTGTTTTTGCCTAGATCAAAGCGTAAGGAACGGTTCCGCTTGCTTCGCAACACCTTCGCAACACCTAATAGAGGCCAACCACTTCCACTTTGTTCTGCGTTTTCAGTTTATCAAAATTCTGTTAATTTATGAAACACAATAACAAAACTCTGTGCTTCAAATCACTCCCTCAGAACAAACCACTATTGTCCACCTCCCAAGGTGCCCCACGATAAAGGAAAAACACAGATAATGGCGAAATTGTTAACTGATGAAAACAAACACCATAGGAGGATACTCAAAATGAAGCGCAAGTTCTCGCTTACCCATTCAATTGTCAGAGGTATTATCGCTACTGCCATCTGCATCGTCTTCGTATTTAGCGCATCGGGCTGGCAAAAAAGCGATACGTTTGCAGGATTCCCAACTGTCGAAGTACGTCTAAACGGAAACGTGATACAAACCAAAGTTCCTGCCATAGACGTCAAAGGTCACATCATGATCCCACGGGAGCTTATCGAAGAAATCCTGGGAGTTTCCATCCAAGAGATCAATGACTCTTCAACTGATCCTTCAGCAGACGTTTCAATAGACTTGAGCGCACTCGAAGAATTGCAGAAAGAGTTGGCCAGTGCTCAAGAACAGCTATCCAAATATGCGCTCCAAGCCACCTCTGAAGGCCTGATGCCTATTCCTTCAAAACCAGTCAAACTTGACTGCCCATATGTACTTCTTTCGCTGGGCGTATCGCCCAATTGCTCTTTTGTAGATAAATTTGGGAAGGGAGGCTTGCTTGGAGGAAGCATGACGTTCATTTATGATAACATGCCAAAGTACATAGACTCTGTCCGTGGGCGGGACTCCATACTGGTCTACGACGTAGACCACGAGGTCGGTTTCGACATACTCAAAAAGGCACCTGCAAGCATAAATCAGATTATACCCTTTACACCCGAAGAACTGTCCCAGTATGCTCCTCCTTACATATGGTTTAGACTAGACACCTGGGGTCGGCAAAGAGGCATTGCTGTAGTAGGAGGTACCGAAGATGTGCAGGGAGATATTGCCGCTTTAGCCAATCTTGTGGCTTCGGGGAAAGTTCCTATCGATCGTCCAGTAACCCCGCAAGTTGATACTTATGCCATGGCCGCAAAACCCCTAGATCCGTCGGCCATCCCTGAGCAACCCACTGTTGTATCAAGTGAGCATTTTGAAGTAGTCACACATCACTCCTGCGTTGACGATGGTCCCATTATGCTGAAATGGGCAGAGGAGACAATGGATAAACTAGTACCTGTATTTCCAGATGCGTTGGAAACAGTTCCTTACGTCAGTATTTCGGTGACAGTGCCTAGCGGGAAACTCCAATATGGAACCGCCTTCGCTCACACTGCCTCAAATCCACCTAAGATCACTTTCATCGCCCCCTCTTTGGCCGCTAAAGAAAATCCCTACTACGACAAAGATTGGTACATCGGCAATATCGCCCATGAATTCATGCACTGCCTTTACGAAAAATACAGCCTGGCTGCGACAGGTAAGTCGGTTTCAAATAGAGACGTTCCCATGTGGTTCAACGAAGGCGTAGGCGAATATGCCCGCCTCATAGTCCTTGGTGAAAGTAGGTTCGACGCCAAGCAAGCTGAGCAATACAATCCCGCCATTCAAAAAATCATAGATGAGGGGCTATCTAGCGTAGATGCATATTCGGGTGGCGCTTGGGCATTGCGTTACATGAATTCAGAGTACGGTCACGACAAAATAGTCTCGCTCATGAAAAGCAAAGAATTCTCTTTTTCAGATGCGATGAAGAAGGAACTCGGAGTTACGCTAACCGAATTCGAAAAAGGGCTGAAAGAATGGCTCAAAAAGCGGTGAGACTCGAGGTAAAAAGAAAACAGGAATAGCAAGATATAAGCAGAAGCGAAGCAGAGAGGCAAATATTAAAGGGTCAAACCTTAACATGGATGAAAAAGCCCAACGCCGTCTGCTTCGCTTTTTTCATCGTCTGTTTCCGAAGCAGAAACCCCCGTCCCTTTTGCTTCTCTTTTGCT
>Ga0208823_1000265_pt1 | contig 44636 bp, 42 predicted proteins | sample AD_UKC075_MetaG_FD_184440 | JGI IMG/M metagenome (GOLD analysis project Ga0208823, IMG submission 184440) | Active sludge microbial communities of municipal wastewater-treating anaerobic digesters from USA - AD_UKC075_MetaG (SPAdes) (version 2) | ecosystem: Engineered > Bioreactor > Anaerobic >...
CCGCAAACCATAGACACCAGAACGCTTATGCTTTGTTTCACTACTTTCGTGTCGTTTTCATAGTCAAATCGCGGGAAAAGCAAATTGACGTATAACCCGGTGAAACTAGTAAACAAAAGCAATAACAAAGGAATCAAAAACGCGAATAAAGCGTGAAGGACGGATATTTTCAGCGCGACAATCGCGATGATTACGTCAACCACGAGAAAGGGAACGGTTATAAAAAGATTGACGAATATCTTCGCAAAGAAAACTTTATTTTCCGAGCAGGGCAAGGATTTTAATATCCAGAATTGTTTCCCTTCGATCGAGATGGAAGAGCTGGTCGTCGAGGTAAGGGATAAAGAAAATATAAAGACCGCGATCAACATGGGCGCGACAACTTCCGGCTTAAAGTCAAACTCCGTCATCCTGTTCTTAAAGATGATAAACATGATAAGCAGGATGAATGACATTAACGGGGAAACAATCGTGTTGACCACGTATATCGAAGAGCTGAAGTAACGGCGTAATTCCTTCCCGATCAAAGCCCGCGTTTGGCTCGCGCCTTTCATTTCCTTGAGAACGAATTTTTTGTTTATATCGCTGCGGAGACTGCGGTTGTTCGTTTTCAAGTAGTTAACGGCGATTAAATATATGAAACCGACGAACGGGATTACGGAAATCGCGACGAACAACAAATATTCAAGTATCGACCCGGTCATTCCGTTAGCCGCGAGTATGCCCGGATAATTAAATTTCCCGAAAAACTTGCCGAAATTGACGAACGAATCGTCATCCGCTCCCGAGCCGATTAACAGAAATTGCCCAAAAAAGTAGAGCAAGATAAAAGCGATCGGCAAGATAATTTTGAAAAACGTTTTGTACTTTTCTTTTAACGGTATAAACCCGAACAAATATGAGAGCAAACCCGACACAGTAATCGGTAGCAGGGGAATCAAGAAAAACGTCGGCAGGATCAGCAGGTAAAAGATTAAACCGGCTTCATTATAAACGAGATAAACGACGATTGTCGGGCAATATAGGACAAAAAACAATAGGTAATTCAGTAACAACATGTGAGCGATCTTGCTCGCGACGATCGCCGAGGTTGGCACCGGCAATGACATCAATAAATCAAAATCGCGGCTGCGGAACAAGTAACTGTTGGCCACGGTTACCGTCATGACAATAATCAGAATAAAGCCCAAAGAGATTCCGACTATTAAGATCATTTCCGGGGTCCCCAACTCATTAAACAACTCGCCGAACATAAACATATAAAGGAAACCAAGCCCCAAGAACACGGAAAAACCGATGAGAACTAAAATGAAAGCCACAATCGGGGACTGGTTGCCCTTTAACCGTTTATTAATTTTCAACGTGTTGATGAAATTCGCTTTAAGCAACAACCAGAATTCACTCATGGTCATACAACTCCAAGAAGACGTCCTCAAGCGATTTATCGCCCTTTACGCTTTCCATGTCGCCCACGGTAATGATTTTACCCTGCTTGATGATGGCGATGCGATGACACAATTTTTCCGCGACCTCCAAGACGTGCGTCGAGAAGAAGATGCTCGCCCCTTCCTCGCACTTTTCGCGCATTGTCTCCTTCACCAAATAAGCCATTTTCGGGTCAAGCCCGACGAAAGGCTCGTCCATTACATATAGTTTGGGGCGGCGAACCAAAGCGGAAATCAAGATTAACTTTTGTTTCATCCCGTGCGAGTAAGACGATATTACGTCGCCGAGATTTTTTTCAAACAAAAATAATTGCGCGTATTTTTTGATATCATCGTTTCTTTGCGCTTTGGGAATTTTGTAGATATCGCATATAAAATTAAGATATTGGATCCCCGTCAAATTCTCGTAAATATTGGGGTTATCGGGGATATAGGCGATTTCGTACTTGCAGGCGATCGGATTTTGTTTTATTGATTTTCCATCAATCAAAATGTCGCCCTTCTCAAAAGACAAAATCCCGACCATGCATTTAATTGTCGTTGTTTTACCGGCGCCGTTATGACCGATAAAACCAAAAATCTCGCCGGGCTCTACAGCGAGCGAAATGTTGTCAACGGCCAGTTTTCCGCCGGGGTAGGTTTTTGATAAATTCGTAATTTTTACCATTTCGCACTTCTTTCTAATGTATTATACAACATATAAAATCGCGCGGCAACCTTTTTTATGTAAAAAAGCGGCCGCTAGCGGCCGCCAATCCGCGCGTCATTTACTGCGCGCTTTCGTCAATATGTCATCCATCTTCATGGCGATCTCCCGGTCCAAAAGCAGATAAACTTCGGCATTCTCGATATTTCCGGGATGAAATCCGGGATGCAAAACAATTTCCTTCAATTCCTCGTCTTCAATCAAACTCTCGTAAACATCCTGATAAGTCGGGCAATAGCCGACATATGCCGCGTTTTCCACGGCGTTATCGTGCTCGAGAATAAAATTAATGAACTCGTGAGCCAAGTCAACCTTGGTCGCGGTCACGGGAATAGCGAGATTATCAAACCAGACATTGTTTCTTCCCGTTGGCACGTGCATTCCGAATGTGATTTCGCCGCCTGTTTCTTGGGCGTAAAAAATCGTGTCGAAGTAATCGCCCGAATAGACCAGGGCGATATCGAGGTTTCCGGTCATAATAACTTCTTTAATATTGTCGGTCCCCCAAAAGTCATACTTAAAGTTAACGAGCAGATCTTCGGCGTCTTTTAAGTCATCGACGCTTTCCGGATTGGAACTCCGGTCCAGATAGAAAAGCGCCGTTGCGATAGCGTCGCGACTCGAATCGTACATGCCGATCTTAACGCCCGCCGGAATGATGTCGCGGTCAAAGAAAACCGCCCACTCGTGCTCTTCCACCAATTCCTTAACGCCTGGCTTAGCGTCGTTATACATGATGGCGAGCGTTCCCCAAAAATAGGGGACGGCGTATTTTTGTTGTTCCTTGAAATGAGTGTCGCGCAATTCCTGCAGTTTTTCGTCGACTTTATTAACGTCGTAATTGGGGATTTTTGATAAGTCCAGTTCAAGAAGCATCCCGTCGCGGTACATTCTTTCCACCATGTATTCGCTCGGGACGACGATATCGTATTTCCCCGCGCGCGTTTCGATCTTATTATACATCGATTCGTTGGAGGTAACCGGGTCGACAACAACCTTCACGCCGTATTCTTTTTCGAATTCCTTAACCAAATCCTCGCTGACGTAATCATACCAGTTGAGGATATATAGTTTTTCCCGGCGATCGCAGCCGCCCAATAAAGCCAGGATCAAGATCAAACCTATAACAAACAGATTCTTTTTCAACTTAGATTAACACGCACCTTTCTTTCTCTTTTTTGTTTCTTAATCAAAACGATATTGTAAATGATTAATATCAACAAGACGACAAGCGAAATGATCGCGTTGTAGGCATAGGCCTTGGGCCAAGCGAGTGTCCTTCCCGCCGCGCGTTGGCTGGCATAAATCCACATCGAGAAATTCTTAACCTCTTCACCCGCGACTAAATAACTGATAACAAAATCGTCAAACGACATGGTGAAGGCCAAAAGCGCTCCGGTAAAGATTCCCGTCCGAATGGAGGGAATAATTACCTTCATCAGGGCTCCCAAGGGGGGGCACCCAAGATCCAATGCCGCGTCGTAAAGATTTTTATCGACTTCGTTGAGTTTCGGTAGGACGCTTAACACCACGTAGGGAATACAAAAGAACACATGGGCGATAAGCATCGTTTCGTAACCCAGGATAAATTCGCGACCGACAAACACGCCGAAAAATTTAAAAATAAAGAACAGGGAAACGCCGGTAACGACATCGGCATTAAGCACCGGGACATTATTAAGGATAATCATCTGTCGCCGGCGCCGGCTGTTAAGCGAGTTGATTCCGAGCGCGAATATAGTGCCCAAAACCGTGGATATTAGCGTTGCGAGAACCGCGATTGATATCGTGTTTTGAATCGCTCTCATCAAATCTTCGTCCCTAAACATCCGCTTATACCACTCGAGCGTGAACCCGGAAAAGTAAGTTCCTTGTACGTTTTTATTTACCGATTGAATGATTATAACAATAATCGGGAAATAAAGCAGCATAATCACGGCAAAGAGAAAGACCCATTTCCCAATGTCGAGGACCCGCCGTTTTATTATCGTCCATTTGGGCGCCTTTACGCGAACAACGTTATTCATAGCAGCGTCTCCCCTTCGGCGTCGATTTTGCTGATTAGCCAAAGCGATCCCATCACCGCGATTAAGATAATAATGGAGAGCAAACTCCCGACCGGGTAATCGGTAGTGATAACGTTGCCCAACCCCATTTTATCCTCAATAATATTACCGATTAATTTCATTTTCCCTTCGGAAACGATATAGGGGATAGTAAAACTGGTGGCGCAAGGCAAAAAGACCATGATAATCCCGCTACTTATCCCTTTAAGGGAAAGCGGAAGAGTCACCTTTAAAAATGTTTTAAAATTATTGGCGCCCAGGTCGCGACTTGCCTCAAGCAAGGACGGGTCAATTTTTTCCAAAACGGTAAAGATCGGAAAGACCATGAACGGCAAATACATCAAAACCATGACGAGCACCACGGCCGTCTCCGATCCGCTAATATTCAAACTAATCCCGAAAAGGTTTTTCAAAAAACTTTCCGGTCGCAATAATTTATTTATCGTATTAACCCTAAGCAGCATGTTGGTAAACATCGGCATAATCAGGATCAACAAAAACGAAAACCGGTTGGCGATATTAAGCGTCGAGACGATATAGGCGAGCGGGTAGCCGATCAAAATACAGAATGCCGTCGCAATCGCCGCCAAAACGATTGATTTTACAAAAGCGTTTATATATACGGAATTAAAGGTCTTGGAAAAGGCCGCGAAACTAAAGCGCGCCGAAGCGAAATTCAAAGACCTCATCTCCAAAAACGATATCACGAAAAGCAAAACTATCGGGATGAGGATAAAAACGAGCATCCAAAAGAAATACGGCCAGGCAAATCTTTTAAACCGTTTCATCTTCGTCCACCTTCATCAAATGTATTTCATACGGGTCGACGGAAAGACCGATTTTGTCTCCTACCTGCACGTTTTCATATTTGTGAATAACCAATTCCTGACCTTGGACGATCGCGCAAATCTCAAAATGAACGCCTAAAAAAGCGGTGGCGTCAACCGTGCCGATAAGTTTCGCCTGGTCAAGGGGAACGACATCAAAATCCTCGGGCCTAATGACGATATCGCACGGTTCGCCCGCTTCAAAATTCTCGTCGACGCACTCAAATACCGAACCCATGAATTCGACTTGCTTGTTTCCCAGATACCGCCCCCGGATAATATTGCTTTCGCCGATAAAACTCGCGACAAACCGGTTCTTCGGTTCGTTATAGATTTTTTCCGGGGCGCCGATTTGTTGGATCTTGCCTTTATCCATAACTACGACGGTATCGGACATCGTCAAGGCCTCTTCCTGGTCATGCGTCACGAAAATAAAGGTAATGCCCAGTTTTCTTTGCATCTCTTTAAGCTCGTATTGCATGTTTTGCCTGAGTTTTAAATCCAGGGCCGCGAGCGGCTCGTCCAACAATAGTATTTTCGGTTTGTTGACGACGGCGCGGGCGATGGCGACTCTTTGTTGCTGGCCGCCGCTTAAGCTGTTGATTTTACGGTATTCCAAACCTTCCAGCTTGACAAGCTTCAGCACCTCGAAAACGGCTTCCTCGATATGATGTTTGCTGAGCATAAACGATTTGGCCGCTTTTAACTCGTTATGATAACGGCGGTAGCTTTCCTTCAATTGTTGGTTCAATAACTCAAGCTTTTCGCGGTTGACGATTTTTCTTAATTCGGCAAGTTCCTTTGCGTATTTGCCGTTAATTTTGGTTTTCCATCCTTTTTTAGCCGCGATTTCCGCCTGAATTTTCGCCTCCAACTCTTCCAGTTTCGCCCGAGCGGCTTCGACCTCGTCTTCTTTTTGTTCCTCGATTTCGATTTTCTCTTCCAAATCTTTTATTTTTTTATCGTAAAGCTCTTTGATATCGCGTAATTTTTTCTCGAGAAGTTTTTCTCTTTCTTCATATATTTTATCCGCGATCTCTTTTTTAATTTCTTTCAAACGGTTTTTTATTTCCGCCCGTTCTTCCCGCGTGATTTTTTGACTTAAACGCGATTGTAACGCCTTGCGTTCTTTTTCGTATTGCCTGCGCACGTTGCTTTTCAATTCCTCGTAAACGCGATTATAATTACGCAAACCAAAAGCGACGTTATCGAAAACGTTCAAATGCGGGAACAAGGCGTATCGTTGAAAAACGGTGTTAATCGGTCTTTGGTGCGGGGGGATATTATTAATAACCTCGCCGTTAAGAATGATTTCGCCGGAATCCGGAGTCTCGAAACCGCCGATCATGCGCAGGATTGTCGTTTTCCCGCAACCCGACGGACCAACCAGAGTGACAAACTCATTTTCGTAAATATAGAGATTGATGTTGTCAACAACCACTTCGTCGTCAAAGGACTTTACGATATTTCTTAATTCAATAAGTTTTTTTTTCATTTTACTCCATTTCCGATAAAAATTTTCACTCCGATAAATATTTTTCACCTAAAAAAATAAGTCGGCAAAAAGCCAACTCTGATGGTCATATGGTGACCCGTACGGGATTCGAACCCGTGTATGCAAGCGTGAAAGGCTTGTGAGTTAAACCGCTTCTCCAACGGGCCATATGGCGGAGTAGGAGGGATTTGAACCCTCGCACCGGTTTAATCCGATCTATGCCCTTAGCAGGGGCACCTCTTCAGCCTCTTGAGTACTACTCCGATTACGCCATATTATAATATCACAAATTGTATTAAATGTCAAGCAATTATTTCCGCATTGCCAGCCTCCCCGTGGTTTTCAAATTAGGGATTCATATCCTTGTCCAACGCGTCGCGAATCTCCTTCTCCGTCAAATAAGCCTTCGATACCTTTCCGTTTTCGATAAGCATCAAAATCGGAATATCGTCGGCGTTGATCCGCAGACCGGAAAATCTTGCACTGCCAACGACGTTAGTGGAGCCGGACATGAATACCGCGCTTTTGTTACGGAAACTGTCAACATTCATACCGTATATTCGCCTTGCATTTGAGTGTCTTTTCGCGTAAGTCATATAAGTCACGATCAACTCTTCCAGATCGCTAGCCTTATCCAGCTCGGCTTGTTCATCGGTTATGCCGATTTTACTGTAAACATAGACATAATATGAGCCTTCCTGCTGGAATACTTCTTCTTCATAAAGGTTTCTTATATCGTTAATCGAGCGGGTCGATTGGGCGTTAACGAACATGATGATTATCGCCACGACGAAAGCCAGCGTCACGAAACAGATCATTGACCAGAAAATTACAACTTTATGACTTATTTGCTTTTTTGCGCTAAACTTCTTATTCATATAGCCTCATTTTTACCCTAAGGTAAACATGCTCCTTTCGCTATTATTAATCAAGCAATATATATTATACTAAAAAAAGTCTCTTATATCAAGAAACTTTTTGTTTTTTAATGATTATTTTGGTATTTTGATTATTTTTCGTCATCCGTCATGAAACTTTGAACGATTTTAATCAACTCGTCGACCGAAAGATCATCCGAGGCCACCGTGTATTCTATTCCGTTAAAGAACAATATGACCGAATTGTTTTTCAGAATCGCGCAAGCCCCCATCACCATGACGATGTCGCCCTCTTCTTCCTGGTACCGCATCGCCTCCTGATCGTTCACGAATTCTTGAATAACGGTGAATCCCGGTTCATTGCCGTAAATCATAATCGACAAAACTTCAGTTCTTTCCGTGTTTTGCGTCGTTTTTTCCGTTATTAACGCGATTCCTTCCGGGCAATAACGCGGATAAGCTATCTCCCGGCCTTCGTACGTAATGCCGTCGCCCAATTCGATTCTGACCGTCATCATGCTGTTTTCAAGATCAAACTCGTCGTCGGAGATATTATAATTAAGGTTTATGTTGGAAAAAACTGTCCGGATATAAAGATTGTCGTTCTCGTCGTATATTAAAACTTCCGTCGGCAAATTGGTGGATTTGCTAAAGAGAATTTTTTGTTTGACGGGAACCGCGTCGGCGTGCATTTTCGTTTTCGTCTCGATCGTAAAGGTGTTTTCATCCTCGGTCGTCAAGGCCTCGGGATCATTGGCGATATCTTTGGCCAGCGATTGCAATAAATACGGATAACTCGCGTTTTCCGGCCAATCGCTTTGAATTTTAAAATTCTTGTTGACGGCGGGAATTAAAATATAAACCCCGTCGTTGTTCTTCAGGATGATTTGCTTGTCGTTTCCGCCCTCGGGTTTGATCGTCACTTTAATCAATCCCGGATTTTTGTATAATACCGTAAAATCGTTGCGTTTCCGGCCCGTGTCGTAATACGATTCCATCACGCCTTCGACTTTATACGACGCGCTCTTGGTTAATTCTTTGGCAAACACTTTATCCGGTTTGTCTTTGCCGGCGCAGGCGCCAAGGCTCATAAGCATCCCGCCAAAAAGCAATACCAATATAATCTTCAAAAACTTATTAAAAAGTTTTCGTTTCATAAATTCGCCCATTAATTACCTCCCATTTTTCCTATATAATCATATGACGCAAAATGATTTTTTATTATATGAAAAAGTATATTATTTTAAAAAATACTAATAATAACGATAAGGAGGAATCAGAATGAACGTTTTACAAAAAATTGCGCTAATTGTCGTAATTATCGGCGCGCTTAATTGGGGTTTAATCGGCTTATTCAATTTTAACTTGGTAGCCTTCATCTTTGACAATATCAGCGTCGTGATATCGAGAATTATTTATGCCTTAGTCGGCGTAGCCGGAATCATTTGTATTTCCACCTTGTTTACCGCCGATAGCGATATCGATTAGAAAAAACAAAGACGAACTATTCGTCCTTGTCGATTAAAACCGCAACCGCAACCGAGTTTTCTTTGCTATGCGACAATGATAATAATATTTTACAGGCAGGATAGTTTTCCAATACAACATAGGGTGAACCGTCCGGAGCGTTCAGGACGCTGATATCTGTGTATTTGAATGAATAGCCGCTGTGCGCCAGGGCTTTGATAACCGCTTCCTTGGCGGCAAACCGGCCGGCTAGATACTCCCGTTTTCTGGACTTGTTCGTGATTTTCATGAACAAGTCTTTTTCTTTGTCCGAAAGAATCCGGGAATATTTGCGCGGGTTATCGATGAAGGAATCAAACCTTTTGTTTTCGATAATATCAATACCAATATTTTTCATATTTTTTAGCTCCTGCTACTTATAGTCTGTCGAATTATTAAACCTTTTATTGTATGATTATACAAAGGTGAACGGCATGAGCGAAAACAACATCAATGTATTGTTCGGCAAACGCATCAGACAGCTCCGCATGCAAAAGGGTTTGTCGCAAGAAGAGTTAGGATATGAAGCCGGTTTACACCGCACGTACATCGGACAAATCGAACGGGCGGAAAAGAATATCACTTTAAAAAATATCGCGAAGATAGCCAAGGAATTGGATGTAAATATAAGCGAACTCTTTGACTTCAGCAAACTTGAATAAGCCTTGGGCTTATTCTTTTTTTATTTTTTCCACCAATTTTTCGATATCCTTAAAACAGTGACTTAAACCCGACTTGGAAATATAGCGGTTTACCGTCTCAAGCGATTTCTCGCTCAACTGCGATAATGAGTCGTCGGGGTAATGCGTCCTAAGGATAATCGCGTCAATGAGCCGCGGCGTGAGATTTACAAACCCGTAATGTTTTTCGAGAAACTCGATATGCTCAAGTTGTTTCGCCGCCGTGGCGATCGCCTTTTGCTCGTTGGCGACGTCGCAGTTCATAATCCTGTTAACATAATTGCTTAAGTCTTTTTTAATCCTAATATCCTCAAACGCGAACAGCGAGTTGCTGGCGCCGACGTATTTAAGGAAATCGGCAATTTGCTCGCCTTTTTTTATGTAGACCACGATGCCTTTCGGGCGCTCGATCATTTTCGCGTCAATTCCTATTTCTTTCAAAAGGTTTTGGATTAATTCGGCCTCGCCGGCGTCGGGAGCGATTATTTCCATATGATAATCGCGGGAATACGGATTGTTTATCGAGCCCCTGGCTAAAAACGCCCCGCGCAACGTGCTTGCTTTGCAGCAGTCGTTTTCAAGGCTAAACGACGGCTCGCGCGGGGTTCCGTCAATATCGACAACCCCTAAATCCTTAAGTATCGACAAGTCTTTATCGGCAACGTTAATACGGTAATATGATTTCTCGTCGACCCGGTTTTTCTTCTTTATTTTTAAATCAACCTTGACGTCGTAGAGTTTCCTTAATAAAAACACTATCCGCCGGGCGGCGGCGATTTGCGTCGTTGAAAAGGAAATGTCCGCTCCTTCGGTTCCGAATGAGATGTCGGCGCGCATGCGGATCGCGGAATAGAGCTCGGCTTTAAGACAACAATCATTTAAGGGGATGCTGCTTAATTCTTTTTTTACGTCTCCGGAAAAAGACATCTGCGCTACCCGCTACAATACTTTATCGCGTTCAGGGCGGCTACCGCCCCGTCGCTGATGGCGGTCGCGATTTGCCGGATATCTTTATCCACGACATCCCCGCAGGCGAATATCCCTTTGATTGCCGTCTCGCAGTTTTTATCGACCAAGATATAGCCGTTATCGGCCAAAATCCCCAAGTCCTTAGCGTAATCCGTCGAAGGCAGCGTTCCAATATATTCAAAGCAAGCTTTTACAGCCAATCTGTCGGTTTTCCCGTCAAGGGTGTTTTCGATGACGACTCCCTGAAGCGTTTCGGCGCCGAAAAACTCGACGATTCGCGCGTTTAAAACCATTTTCACGTTTTTTAGTTGCCTAACCCTGTCCACGAGGGAACTTTCGGCGCGAAACCCTTCGCGACGGTGAATTAAATACACCTTGTTCGCCAGGTTGGACAAATATATCGTTTCTTCAAACGCGCTGTTCCCGCCGCCGACAACGGCGACGTCCTCGCCTTTATACAAGGACCCGTCGCAAATCGCGCACCACGATACCCCCCGACCCGTGTATTTTTCCTCTCCGGGCGCTCCCAATTTCTTTTGAGCGGTGCCGCTTGCGAGAATAACCGTTTTCCCCCGCAAAGACTCGCCGTCGGTTTTTACGGTAAAAAAACTCTCGCCGATCTCGATTCCGGTAACGGTCGCGCCGATATAATCGGCCCCGAGCTTAGTGGTTTGTTCAAACATCGCGTAGGCGAGAGACGGACCTTCGATTTTCGTGAATCCCGGGTAATTCTCAACGAACGCCGTGTTCACGATAACGCCTCCGGGAACGTTCTTCTCCACTAACGCCACCCGCTTATTATTCCTTAAAGCGTAAATTGCCGCCGTCATGCCGGCCGGGCCGGCGCCGACGATTACAACATCATACATTTCGAACCTCCGTTTAGTTTTCTGCTACGACTGATTTCGCTTCTTTTGTCTCGTCTACGATTTCAATATATGAACGGGGGTAAACTTTAAACACTCTTCTTAAAGTGAAAAGGGTGATGCCGGCGATAATCATTATTATCGAGACTACTTGCGCCGTCCGGAAAGTTATTCCGAAGAGTTCAAACGTCAGGGCGTCAGTTCGAATCGACTCGATTAAGAACCGGCCGGTCCCATACCAGACAAGATAAAACAGTATCGCGTCGCCCATCCAGTATTTTTTCGAAAAACGGCGGACGATAAGAATGATTAAGAGACCGACAAAATTCCATAACGATTCATAAAGAAACGTCGGGTGCATATAGGTCGTGACGCCATTTTCCGTGATATACATCTGATCGACGATAAAGCTCGGCAAGCCCAACTTTTCCAAAAACGCCCGCCCTTTGGCCACCGTTTCCGCCAAGCGACCCGGGTCCGGATTTACGATCGGCCCGCCGTGCGCCTCCTGGTTAAAGAAATTCCCCCAGCGACCGAAAATCTGGCCGATCAAAAACCCGGGCGCTAACATTTCGCCTAATTTGTATATGTCAAGTTTGCGTTTCCGCGCGTAAAAGAAAGCAAAAATTCCCGCGGCGATAATGGCGCCGTGAATGGCGAGGCCGCCTTCTTCATCCAGAAAACCGGTGAAAATCCGGAGAAAGGTAAAATTGCCTTCCTTCCAGGCAAAAGCGACGTACCAAAGCCGGGCGCCTAAAATTCCCAAAAGCGCTCCGTAAATAAACCCGTCATACAAGGCGTTTTTATCAAAGCCGATTTTCCCGGCAATATACAGCCCGAATAGAAAGGCGAACGTCAAACCGATAATAATCATAATCGCGTACCAGTAGACGCTGCGCCAACCGAAGAGAGAAAAGGCCTCCCGGCCGATTATCGTAATCTCGTTGCCGGCGCTGTCAACGGTCTTATCGACGCTGCAGCCGATTAAAAATACGGCGAAAAAAGTGAGCGCAAATAACGCGAAAGGTTTTAGCTTCCAATTTTTCATTTTTTCGTACCCCTTTGTTGGTTTATAATACTTCTCCGCAGAAAAAACATTCTTAAAGTCAAGCGAATAATCATGAAAATTATAAAAAACAATATCAGGCGCCCGGTGCTTAAAATGACTAAGCCGGGCGTCACCAGCACCGCCAAAACAAACGAGATAATCGTTATCGGGATAGTTATCATTCCGAAAGACATCAATACCAAACGCATGCTGTATTTGGTAAGGATATGCCTGAGTATGGTCTCGACTGTCGTGAAAATAATACTGAACAAGACAATGCTAGACAAATCATATTCCGCGAACGCCAGGTAACCGTTTAAAGCGATACTTAGCAACAAATCAAACAAATAGTTGATAAAAAGCGATAAGAGGAAATGCTTTATTGTTAATTTGACTACCCTGACTTTCGCGACCTTTAATTTTTCGCTTTCAAAATGCCCTTTTTCCCGGTATTCCTGAATTATTTTATCTAAAAGTTCGCGGGACGGATCGGGAGTTAGTTCTTTTTTATCTTCTTCTTTTTTCAAGTCTTTCTCCGGTTCTTGATTATTGTTTTTATCTCTATCCATACTCATTCCGTTATCGCAAAACCTAAACGGCTCTCCTTTCATGATTGTTGGCGCGGAAGAACACATTCAGCAAACCGATTATTTTAGCAATTATCACTCCGCTAGCGTTGAGAAAAATATCAACGATATCGAACACGCCCCGCCAAGTAATAAACTGCAGTATCTCGAACAAAAATATAAGCCCGAAAGCGATCGCCAGATTATAGCGTCCTTTAACGTAAAACAAGACGGGAATGAATAATAACAAATTGCCGAAGATATTGATAAATACCGTCCGGTTGCTTTTTATTATTTTAAACCATTTCCACAGATAAAATTCAAAATTAAAATTGTTTTCGGGACGGCGGCGGAAAAGGAGAAATACGGCGATAAAAGCCAAATAACAACCGAAAGATAAATAGGTTTTGTTTAAATCCAAGGCGATGATCATCGCCGCGAACAAAACGGTAAGCAATATCTCGACTTTGGGGTAAAAAATATTCAAAATCCCCGTTATCTCGTTAATTAAAACATAAAACAAAACTATGGCAATAAACCAAAAGAAATATTTTGCCAATTAACTTATCACCCGTTATTTCAATATACTTGCCAGGTACTTTCCCGTGTAAGACGAGGGACAGCGCATTACCTCCTCCGGAGTCCCGGAACAAATTACTTCCCCGCCGTAAACCCCGCCTTCCGGACCCAAGTCGATAATATAGTCGGCGTTTTTTATAACATGCAAGTTATGCTCGATAATGATCACGGTGGCGCCTTGGTCGACGATATAATTAATCACGTCGAGAAGTTTTTTCACATCTTCGGAATGAAGGCCGGTCGTCGGCTCGTCCAAAAGGTATATGGTCCGGTCGGTTATGCGTTTATGCAATTCGCTCGCAAGCTTAACTCTTTGCGCTTCGCCGCCCGAAAGCGTCGGCGCGCTTTGTCCGAGTTTGATATAACCGAGCCCGACGTCATTTAAGGTTGAAAGTTTGTTTTTAATCGACGGGATTTTATCGAAAAAGGCCAAAGCCTCCTCGACAGTCATGTTAAGAACATCGGCGATTGTCTTCCCGCGGTATTTGACTTCCAAAGTTTCCGAATTATAACGGGTCCCGTCGCATTCCTCGCAGGGGATATAAACGTCGGGTAGGAAAAGCATGCCGATACGGATAACCCCGTCGCCGCCGCACCGCTCGCAGCGGCCGCCCTTGACGTTAAAGGAGAATCTTCCTTTTTTATAGCCGCGTATTTTCGCTTCGACCGTCGAGGCGTAAAGGTCGCGGATATGGTCGAAAACGCCGGTATAAGTCGCCGGGTTGCTCCGCGGCGTCCGGCCGATCGGCTGCTGGTTTATGTCGATAATCCGGTCGATATTATCCCAACCGAGGATATCGTCGCAAGCCGCCTTTTGCTCTTTCGAATTATATATTTTCCGCTTTAACTCACGCAGCAAAATGTCGTTGATCAGCGTGGATTTCCCGGAACCGGAAACGCCTGTGCAGACGGTAAGGACGCCCAAAGGTATTTCGACGTCAATGTTTTTTAAATTGTTCCCGTGGGCGTTGACTATTTTTATATGTTTTCCGTTGCCGGTGCGCCTCTTGCCCGGAACCGGGATTGTTTTCGCGCCGGAAAGGTATTGGCCGGTAAGACTCTCGGCGCAGGACATGACTTCCTCAGGCGTTCCCGCGGCTACAATCCGGCCGCCGGCCTCGCCCGCAAGGGGCCCCACGTCAACAATATAATCAGCCTGACGCATAATCTCCTCGTCGTGCTCGACGATGATTAACGTATTGCCGAGATCGCGCATGGCTTTCAAAGCCTTGATAAGACGGGCGTTATCCCTTTGATGGAGACCGATCGACGGCTCGTCCAAAACATAAAGCACGCCCGTTAGACGGGAACCGATTTGCGTCGCCAGCCTAATTCTTTGATTTTCGCCGCCCGAGAGCGTTCCGCTCGCGCGCGATAAGGTCAAATACTCAAGCCCGACGTTAATCAAAAAATCAAGCCGTTCCCGAAGTTGACGCAAAACCATGTCGGAAATTATTTTTTCCGTTTCCGTAAGACGCAAGCCGTCGATAAACTTCCGCGCCTCGAGTATCGACATTTCGGTAAAATCGGCGATGTTTTTCCCGCCGATTAGGACGCTCAACGCCGCTTGCGATAACCTTTTCCCGCGGCAGACGGGACAATCAAAATCGCGCAAATAACTGCCGTAATACTCTCGCGACATATTGGACCTGGTTTCCTGGTATCTTCTCTCAATCAACGCGGCGATACCCTCGATTTTTTGCGTGCGCTTAAAAGTATAGTTATTCCTCGTGGTAATCTCGTAGGAGATTGGCTCTTTTGAACCGTACATAATGATGTCTTTTTCTTCTTCCGAAAGCGCCTCGTAAGGTTTGTCCAAATCGATATTGTAATGCGTCGCCATTCTCTCGAACAGTTGCCACTCGATATTATCGCTGTCGACGATATAACGCAAATACCTGATCGCCCCTTCGCGAATCGACTTTTTCGGGTCGGTTATCAATAAATTCTCATCAATCCGCTGTAATACCCCGAGCCCCTTGCATTCCGGGCAGGCGCCGAACGGGGAGTTAAATGAGAAAAGGCGCGGTTCCAGTTTCGACACGGAAAAATCGCAATAAGGGCAGGCGAATTGCTCGCTAAAGATGAGCTCGCGCCCGTCGAAGTCGACGACAACTTTCCCGTCGCCAAACTTAAGCGCCGTTTCCAGCGAGTGATAAAGGCGGGAACGGACGTCATCGCGCAACCTTACCCGGTCGACGACGATATCGATACTGTGCTTTTTATTTTTGTCCAGTTTTATTTCCTCGTCGACGTCAACGATCTCGCCGTTAACCCTGACTTTCCCGAATCCTTCCCGGCGTACCAAATCCAATGTTTTTTCGTGCATCCCTTTTTGCCCGAAAACAATCGGACTGTAAATATTAACCCGCGTTCCGACGGGATATTCGTAGATTTTGTTGAGCATTTGCTCGATCGTTTGCGCCGTGATCGGAATATTGTGACGCGGGCAATGCGGGACGCCGATGCGGGCGTATAAAAGCCTTAGGTGATCGTATATCTCGGTCACCGTCCCCACCGTCGATCGCGGGTTCTTGGACGTTGTCCTTTGGTCAATGGAGATCGCCGGCGAAAGCCCCTCGATCGAATCAACGTCCGGTTTGTCGATATTGCCCAGGAATTGCCGGGCATAAGCGGAAAGGCTCTCCACGTAACGGCGTTGGCCCTCGGCATATATTGTATCAAAGGCGAGCGATGTCTTACCGCTTCCGGATAATCCCGTCATCACGACTAATTTATCTTTTGGTATTTTTAGACTAACGTTTTTTAAATTGTTCTCCCTGGCGCCTTTGATATCAATATATTTCTGCATATTATTCTCCTATTAATTCAATAAACTGTTTTTCGTCAATAATTTCAATGCCTAACTGTTCGGCTTTTTTCTTTTTGCTTCCGGCGTCAACCCCGGCGATTACCAACGATGTTTTCCCGCTGACGCTGTCGGTGACTTTACCGCCCAGGCTCTCGATTATCCGGGCGGCTTCTTCCCTGGTATACGCGAAAAGTTTCCCCGTCAAAACTACCGTCTTGCCGGAAAAAACGCCGCCTTCCGCCGAAGCGACATCCGCGACGGGATTAATGCCCAAACTTTTTAACTCTTCAATCAGGGAATGGTTGTTCCGGAAGAAATCAACCACGTTTTTCGCGGTCGCCGCGCCAATATCTTTTATTTCCAACAAATCCTCGTATGTCGCGGCGCTCAGCGCGTCAAAACTCGGGAAACGCGAGGCGATCGTTTTAGCGACTTTGTTTCCGACCAGCCTGATTCCTAAAGCGGTAAGCAACTGCGGAAACGGGTTTTCTTTCGACTTTTCTATGGCCGCAAGAAGATTGCTAACCCTTTTCTCGCCCATTCCTTCCCAAGAGAGCAATTCGTCGCGGTACTTATGCAGATAATAAAAGTCGGTTATTTTTTTCACATACCCGCGCTCGTAAAGCTCCTCAACTATTTTTTCCCCCAATCCCTCGATATCCATCCCCGCCTTGGAGGCGAAATAAACCAAAGAAGCAAGCTCGATTCCCGGGCACGCGTAGTTAAGACAATAATAATCGGCTTCACCCGCGGCGCGGCTTAAAGGTTCACCGCATGACGGGCATTTATCGGGCATAACGAACGGCTTCGCTTCGGCGGGACGCTTTTCAAAATTCACCCGCACGATCTCGGGGATGATTTCCCCCGCTTTCCTAACGATAACAAAATCGCCGATCCTAATATCTCTTTCTTTGATGAAATCCTCGTTATTGAGCGTCGCTCTTTGAACAAGCGTTCCGGCGATCATGACCGGTTCCAAAACGGCGTTGGGGTTAATGGTTCCGGTCCGGCCGACCGTGAAGGTAATATCGAGAAGTCTCGTCTCCATTTCGATGGCCGGATATTTATAGGCGATTGCCCAGCGCGGGCTCTTTACCGTGCTGCCGATCTTTTTCTGATCGGAAAAACTGTCGACTTTAATGACGACGCCGTCAATGTCAAAATCCAGTTCGTGCCGCCGCGACTCCCATTCCTCGATAAACTCAATCACGGCCCCGATATCCGGGCACAAACGATAATGGGGATTAACGGGAAACCCAATCTCCCGCAAGTATTCCAGCGCTTCGCTTTGCGTCGCGAGACCGTGTTTTTCGGGATTAACGATAACATAGTTAAAAATGCGCAGGCGGCGTCGGCGCGTGATTTCGCTGTCAAGCTGCCGCAGTGAACCGCCGGCGGCGTTGCGCGGGTTCCGGAAAAGTTCCTCGCCTTGTTTCGCCCGTTCCTCGTTTAGCTCCCGAAAGACGCTTTTCGTCATGTAAACTTCCCCGCGGACCTCGATGTCAACGTTTTTATTCAAATATTTCGGCATGTTTTCTATCGTCTTCATATTCGCGGTTATATTCTCGCCGGTATAGCCGTCTCCGCGCGTCGCTCCGAGCGTGAAAACGCCGTTTTCATATTTGGAACTGCTGGCGATGCCGTCAATTTTCAACTCGCACACATAAGCGGGACTGATTCCCTCGCGCCTTATGCGATTGTCGAACGCCTTGAGTTCTTCGTAAGAAAAAGCGTTGGCAAGCGAAAGCATCGGCTCGTCGAACGAAACCTTCTGCAGTTTTGTGGCGCCCAAGGCTCCGACGCGCCGCGTCGGCGAGTTTTCCAACGCGTGCTCGGGGTACAGCGATTCCAATTGCTCGAGTTCCCGCAACAAGCGGTCATACTCGGCGTCGGAAACGCTGGGGTTATCGTTCACGTAGTATTCATAACTATAGCGGTTCAATAACTCAACCAATTCGCGAATTCTATCTTGCGGGTTCATATGCCATTCCTTATAAAAAAATTCTATATTATATTATATCACAAGACCCAAGAAAATTTAAATTGAATTAGAGATTTTATGACAATAATAAAAAGTATATACAACGAAAGCGCCGTTCTATATACTTTTTTTATTTTTTGTTAATTTAACTGTTTTCGTTATTCTTTTCGGACCTTCTTCCGGAATATTTTTCTCTGGAAAAGCGCTATGTTAAAACCAACCGCCATGACCGCGAGAATCCCAAGCGTAATTAGCGATTGTTTTAACCCTTGCGGCGCGTAACCGATCAAAAGCATAATCGGGAAACCAAAAGCGATGGCATAAAAAGTCTGATATATCAAGTTGTCCGCAGCCGGCGTCTCAAAGTTTTTATCGACTTCGCGCAGCAATATCATGCCGGTGCTGGCCGTTCCCGTGAGCATCCCGAAGAGGGAAAGAAAAGCTTCTTCCGAGTAGTCGGGGAATAAATATCGCGTCGTTTTTAACACGTAAAAATAAGTTACTATCGACCCGATAACGCAAATCAACACAAGCGGCGCGATCAATGACTTTAAAACGCCGATTTCAATTGCGGCTATGCCCGAGATAATCATAAAGTCAAACAAGGAACCGCTAATCCTATTAAGCAAATAATTGTTCGGGTAATCATGAGTCATAACGTTGATTTTCTTAAAAAACTTAAATAATTGTTTTATCAGGATAGCAAATATCGTTCCAAGAATAAAATTAAAACCCCAAATCAAGTCGGTGACGATGTTCGCGCCCGTCAAACGGAAAAGCCCGTCCATAAACAGAAAAGTAATAAAATAAACGAGCAAAATCAAGACGATTTGAATCGAAAATTTATCGACCGATTCCGTGAGCGGAATCTCGTTCGGGGAGCTGATTTGCTCGTGATAGACAAAACCCGGACTTTCTTTTTTGATTATTATTTTCCCGCGGCGTTTCATAATGTTGATATGCAGGACGCCGACTAGACAGGCGACAATAAAACCGATAGCTGCGATCGAGAGCCCGAAATGAGCGCCGCCCGCGAAACCATAATTATTCTCAAACATTGTGCCGAAATTAAGCGCCTGGCCGGTTCCCTGACCAAACCCCATCGGCAAGAGCAGTCCGGACGCGGGCAATAGTTCTTTCATAAACAAAACGGAAAAAGCAATCGTTAAGGCAATCCCGACCAACCCTTGAATGAGATACATATTGACCGTCACCAAACCGGCATCCATAATTTCCCGTTGGCGGTGTTTGCTTTTTTGCTTTTCCATCGTTTTCAAGGCGATCGCGATAAAGCCGAGGGCAAGCGTGTGATATGTTATCGCCTCCAAAAAATGATTATTATCCGCGTCGTTGAGGATTCCGTCGAAAACGGGCAAGATTTTTAAAACAAGCATAAGAATACCGCCGATTACCGCCGTTGGCAAAAGCGAATTCCTGATAAAGCCGACCTTCCTGCGGATGACGTTAGCCAAAAGAAAAACGACGATCAGGATTCCAAGCAACATAAAACTCTCGTAAAAACTAATTTCAAATTCCCAAAAAGTCATCTTCTACTCCTTGTCTTTGCATTCTTGCGACATGATAATAATATATGTATTTTAGCGCGTTAAAAGCATGATCTCCTCTTAATTGATATATATCATCCCCATGGTAAAAGTTAATTTTATTTTGCCCCAAAAGCGCGACTGATACTATTTTTTCTAGCGCAAACACTATTTTTTTCATGTCGCTTTCAATCGTAAGGCTCGTCTCGTCGATAGATAATCGTCCTTCCAAGCAATGCTCTTTAAACTTATTTAAAATAATCTTTCTCAATTCGACGGGAGAATCGGAAAACGAGGCCGGTTTGTTTTTCAAAAAGAACTCTCTTTGAAAAATGTCCCATTCGCGCACGGTGTTAAAGTGAAAGTCGGGATGGGAAGACCTCAATGTCACTTCTTCCGTGTATTCCACCGCCAAGCCGCATTCCCGGCAATAACAATGATGTTTTTCCGAATAAAGCGTTGACACGCCATGACAAACCGGGCACACGAAAAGCGCGCTTTCCAGTTTTTCGGCCCGTTTTTTGCTTTTGTATTTCCGTCCGGAACCGAACTCGTCGACAGTGAGGTTTTCAACCACGATTCGGTACAATTCTTCGTCGGAAAGGGGCAGATATTCCTCCGGCGTCATGACCGTTCTTACCTTTCCCGTGATTCGACCCTTGCGCAGATGCGGCGAAAACCGCGGGTGAACGCCGTAACCGCCCGTAATATTATAAAATACCAATGGTATTTTCAGTAGCCTGATCATTTTTACGACCGCCGGGTTAATATGGCATAGGGCGCCGTTATAAGTGCGGTTACCCTCCGGTGAAAGACCGATCCGCCCGCCTTCTTTAACGATCCGCATGCAGTTTCGAATCGTCTGGATGTCAATGACAGCTTTGCTTTTTGAGATTGGCGCCACTAAATAACGGATAACGGGCGACCAAAAGCGAATGGAAAAGATGTCGTCGGTCGCGATAAAATAAATCGGACCGGGAATTGAAAGGCAAGTCATGATGGGATCCATGTTCGTCGGATGGTTAAACAAAATAAGCGCCGGGCCTTTCGGCAAGCGATATTTTTGATAACGAAATCCATACTTAAGGCGCATATAAAACCAAAAAAAGGGGCGAAAAACGGCAAATACAAACCTGTGGCGGAATCTGGTCCACTTTTTTCTTCTCTTTTTTTTCATGTTCTTATTATAAAGAAATATCCCGTCGATGTCAACGAAGAAGCAATATTGACAAAAAAAAGCCTTTTTCATGACGAAAAAGGCTTTATTAATCTATTTAGTCGTTTTGCTCAGGGCTGGATGATCTATTAAGATCTTCGTGAGTGATTTGGAATTATCAAAGAAGATCTGCGCCGCGTCTTCCTGCAAAGCGATAATAATGCCGGGACCGAATACTTTGTGAAATACTTTGTCGCCGACGCGGTAATCGGGCGTCGCTTTTTTCGGGATATCATCTTTATCCTCCCCGTTAAAAGCGAACATATTTAGATTATTGTTTTGATACTCTTCATAATCTATTCCTTGAAATTCAAGCATAAACCGCGACGGCTTGTTGGTGTATCGCTGACCATAAAGGAGACGGTTTTGCGCGTTGATTAAATACAGGCCTCTTTTCGCTCTAGTAAAGGCAACGTAAGCGGCCCGCCTTTCCTCCTCCATTTCCTCGTCGTCTAATAATCGATAGGTAAGCGGAAAGACATTTTCCTCCAAGCCGATAACGAACACATATTTAAATTCCAAACCCTTAGCGGAATGAATTGTCGACAAAACCGCGTAGTCGCCTTCCGACGCTTTGAACGAATTATCCTCCGAAAGGAAAGCCTCGTCAAACGCCAGCTCAAGTTTTTCGCGCTGCGTCAAATGCGGGTAATCCTCTTCGAATTGATAAAGGACGCTCTTAAATTCCTCGACGTTTTCAACCCTCTCCTCTTCCCCGACTTCCTCCTCGAGGTAACGCCGGTATCCGGTTTTTTCAAGCAACGTTTCAAAAAGTTCAACCAAGTTAACCGTCTCGATCATTTCCGAGAGCTCCGTGATAATGCTTTTGAATTCAAGCAGCCGGCGATAACGGGACATGGGGATTATGTCTGCGCAACGGTCGATGGCGGCCAGTAAATCAACGTTTAATTTTTCTTTTGCCGCAATTATCTTATTTACGGTAACGTCGCCGAGCGAACGTCCCGGGGTGTTAACAACGCGGCGGAAACTATATACGTCATTATAATCAAGCGCAAATTTAAAATACGCGATAATATCTTTGATTTCTTTTCTCCGAAAATAAGATATCCCCCCGTACATACGGTAAGGAATTCCGGCGTGACGCATATGATGCTCGATGTTGCGCAAAAGACTGCTGTTGCGCGCCAGGACGGCAAAAGAAGAATAAGGTTCTCCTTTCAACCTTTTGGAAAATATCTGGTCGACGATATAAGACGCTTCCATCTTCTCGCTGTATGTCGGAAAGATCACGACATCGTCATCATTCCCGGGCATTTCGGAAAACAGGCTTTTCTTTTCCCGGTCCTTGTTGTTGGCAATCAGGCGGTTACATCCGTCCAGGATCGCCTGGGTGGAGCGATAATTTTGCGTTAGGTAAAATATCCTGTGCTCGGGGAAATCCTGTTTGAAAATTTTAATGTTTCGGTAATTGGCGCCGCGGAAACTGTATATCGATTGATCGTCGTCGCCGACGACGAAATAATTCCGGCTTTCGGCCGTTAATCTCTTCATAATCCGGTACTGAACGATATTCGTGTCTTGAAACTCGTCAACCAAGACATACCGGTATATCCGGGCGTATTTTTCCAAAACTTCCGGGTGAAGATCAAACAGCATATCCACCTTCAACAACAAATCCTCGAAATCAAGCAAATTATATTTGCGATTATGCTCCTCGTATGACTCCAGCAATTTATCGATCACGGAATCGTCCGGCGTTTGATCGAAACATTTGCAATAATTAATGATCTTTTGAACTTTTTTCCCGGGATACTCGGATTTGTCAAGTTTTTGTTCTTTTACAAGCGCGTTGATGATTTTCAACTGTTCTTCCTCGTCAATAATCGAGAAATGCCGGGAATAGCCCAACGCGGGAATCTCCCGGCGCAAAATTCGCGCGCAAAAAGAATGAAACGTCGTAATCGTGACGGCGAAATAATTCATCCCGATCAGCCGCTCCAGACGCGATTTCATTTCGTTCGTCGCTTTATTGGTAAAAGTGATCGCCAATATATTCTCCGGCCTGATGCCGGCAACGTCAACCATGTAAGCAACCCGATAAGTGAGAGTCCTGGTTTTCCCGGTACCGGCGCCGGCAAAAACCATTACCGGCCCCTCGGTAGCCATAACCGCCGCTTTTTGTTGTTCGTTCAAGTTGCTTAACATACTAAACTCCGTTCTACTTGTATTTTGACTTTAGCGGTACGATTTGATTAAAAACCAACGCCCCGGGCTTTGATTCCTTGTCGACGACATAATAACCGTCGCGAATAAACTGGAACCTTTCCGCTACATTAAAATCAATTCCCGAGTTTTCCACAAAACCTTCCGTCACGATCCATGAATCGGGGTTGATTCTTTCCAATAAATCGCGTTTGTCATCGGGATTGTCAATTACCAACGGCTCGAACAAATTAAACTTCGCCGGCAACGCCGTCGTCGCCTCGACAAAATGAATAATCCCGTTGACTTTCCTTCCGGCCTGCGCGCTTCCGCTTTTTGTTTCCGGATCGTAAGCGCAATGTACCTCGACAATGTTCCCATCCTCGTCAAGAATCGCCTTCTCCGCCTTAATAATATAAGCGTGGAAAAGCCGGACTTCCAGGCCGATGGCCAGGCGCTTATAATGCTTGTTGGGCTTTGTCAGACAGAAATCGTCGCGATTAATATAAAGGCGCTTGGAAAAGGGCACTTCGCGAGCGCCCAATTCTTCCGTCTCGACATTATTCGGCACAGTTAAATACTCGGTTTTCCCCTCGGGATAATTGGTAATCACGACCTTCAAAGGGTTTTGGACGGCCATTATTCTTTTCGTTTTCAGTTTCAAATCCTCGCGCAGGAAATGTTCGAGCATCTCGATGGAGACGGTCGAATTTATGCGCGATAGACCGGTTGCCAGGATAAATTTCTTTATCGCCTCGGGCGTGTAACCGCGTCGTTTCATCGCCACCAAAGTCGGGAGGCGCGGATCGTCATAACCGACGACGACGCCGGCCTCAACGAGGCGCTTCAAATATCTTTTGCTCATCAACGACGACATGTTGGTAATGTTGAGCCGCCCGAATTCGATTTGCTGGGGTTTATGCTCGGTTTCGCAGTTTTCGACGACCCAATCGTATAAAATTCGGTGATTTTCAAACTCGATGCTACACAAGGAATGGGTTATGCCCTCAATCGCGTCCTGGAGCGGGTGGGCAAAATCATACATCGGATAAATGACCCATTTGGTTCCCTGGCGATGGTGCGGCGCTTTGATAATTCGGTACAGGACAGGGTCGCGCATATTCATATTGGGGTGGCTCATATCGATCTTCGCCCGCAAGACCTTTTCTCCCTCTTCGTATTTCCCTTGGCGCATTTCCTCGAAAAGCCTTAAATTTTCCTCGACGCCGCGGTCTCGATAAGGCGAGGGTCGGCCCGGCTGGCCAAGCGTCCCCCGGTATTCGCTGATTTCCTCCGCGCTTAAATCATCAACGTAAGCCAGCCCCTTTTTGATAAGCAGGAGAGCGTATTGGTAAGATTTTTCAAAATAATCGGAACCGAAATAAATTCCGTCCGGCTCATAGCCGAGCCATTTAATATCCTCGATAATCGCCTCGACAAACTCGCTTTCTTCCGTGGTCGGGTTGGTATCGTCAAACCGCAGGTTGGTTTTCCCGCCGAAAAGCCGCGCCAATTCAAAATTGGTAACAATCGCCCGGGCATGTCCGAGATGAAGATACGCGCTTGGCTCGGGAGGAAACCGGGTCTTGATGGCGTCCACTTTTCCCGACTTCAAGTCGTTTTCCATTATCGTTTTAATAAAATTCGAGATTTCGTTCATTCGTCATCAATCCTTATAATTTTTCAACTTTAATATCGGTAATATTTTGCGCATACCCGTATTTTTCAAACAGGGATATAGCAAAAGATTTATGTTTCTCAATAAATGAGGAAGAAAAACAAATGATAAACAGTAATATTCTTTTCGTCTCTTCCGTGATCATTGTCCGGTGAGTGTCGGAAGTCGTCGACCCGAACGGCCCGACCTCGTCGACATAAACCGGGATATTGCTCACGTTAAGCGGGCCGCGGCCGATGCCGACAAATTCGTCTTCCTCCGTACCCAAACGAATCAAAACGTCGCCGACGATTTTATCATAGTCGAGAACGGCGACCGATCTTTTCGCCTCGATTGAGAGAATATTGCCGGCGTCCACGACATTATTGATTAAATAAAGCCCTCTTCCTTTCACGAGTCTTCTCAACAGCGATTCGCAGGCCAAACGATACCGGCTCGGATCTTTTCCCAGCTTTTTATATCCGTCGCGCCCCTCTTTAATAAGAGGAATATTCAAGATGTCACTCAATGAATATTCCTCCCTGATTTGTTTTTCATATTGCGCGACTAAATCCTTTATCACCGAACTATCGGCCAATTTTATATCCATCGTCATGGCGATGACGGTGAAATCGGGCAAAACCCGAGAAATCGAAGGATCAATAAGAACTTTCATAACGACTAAGTTTTTCTTTCAGTTGCTCGAGACGCTGGGATTTTTGTTGAATCGATTGCTTTGCCTCTTCCGCCTTTTCCCGGATTTCCTTGCTGGCGTCGCGGATTTGGTTTATTTGATTAACCAATTTCATATAGGTGTCGATTATCGGCTTGCCTTCCAACTCGCCAATGGCTTTGTTGTAATAATCGATTTTCACCTCGGTATCGCTTTTATGGACTTCCAAATCGCTGATTTCGGCTTTTTGGCGAAGATACTCGGTTCTAAGCAACGGGTCTTCGCTAAGCCGCTTCAAATTGCTCTTCTTTTCGTCCAATTGATCGATAATCGTCTGCAGTTGCTTCTGACACTCATATAAAGATAGCTTGTGCGAATAGAAATTCGCCACGTCTTCTTCTTTACTGCGCAATTGCTTCTCGTATTCGACTCGCTTTTCCAATTCGATTCGTAAATCGGTCATTTTTTGATGATACTGGTTGTAAGTCAGCGTTTCGGAACGAATCTCTTCTTCCAATTTATCGATATGCTGGATTATTTGATCTTTCCTCTCCGCTTTTAACTCGCTACCGATCGCGTCATCGTCAAAGTCATCCGGCTGGGAGTATTCTTCCCCCGTGGTCGGGTTGGCTTTGAGTTCTTCCAATTGCAATTTGAGATCCTCGCGTTCCTGCAAGGCCTCGCGTAAAGAACGGAATCCCTCGCTTTCGGAGATTTCCTTACGCAGTCGGTTAAGATAATACTCCACGATTTCCGCTTCCTTAACTTTAACCTTGTTAAGCTCGCTTTTTTTCGCTTCGATAAAATCTTCGAATTTCTTTTCGGCGCGCTTATAATCATCTTCCAAATCGCTTAGACTTTCGCGCTGCAATTGAAATTCGATCAAACTCTTGCCTTTCTGCCGTTCGTATTGATCGCGAGCCATGGAAGACTTATCGGAACCGCTTTGATAATTACGATCCAGACGCTCGAGGTTGGCGCGGATGTCGTCAATTATTTTTTTCTTTTCCGCTATTCTTTGGCCAAGATCGTCAAGATTCTTTTGATATAAGTTTTCTTCTTCCGAAAGGCGGTTTAATATGTCTTTTTCCATTTCGCGGACGACGCGGATTTTACGTTTGAATTCGGGGTCGATAATATCGTCCTCGCTCAGTTTATTCAAGCGTTCCCGCATTTCGTTAATCGTTTTCTCGCGCTCGGTAATTTCTTTTTCCAAGTATTCGATTTTCCGCAGATGCTTTTCTTTATCCGAAATCAGGACCGCTTTTTCCTTTTCGTTTTCTTCCAACTTTTCCTTATAATATTCGATATCCCGCTCTTTTTGTTCGGTAAGAGTTTTTTGTTCTTCGCGGGTCCGGCTCAGTTCGTTCTGCACTTCTTTCATAATGGCGATGGAATCCTCGTGACTTTGCTTTTGTTGTTCCTTCAACGCCGCTATTTCTTCTTTAAGTTTATTGATCTCGTCGATCAATTCCTCCGCCGTCCTGTCGTCTTTGTTTGCGGCGGGTTCGTTACCGACCGGGTTTGCGGGCGCGGCATGCTGAGGCGACGCGTAATACGGGCAGTATTGCGATTGTCCTTGTCCCATTCTTTTTTCAAGTTCCAACCGCAAATTCTCGATTTCGCGCTCCTTGTCCTTAAAACCGCCATAACGCTGACCGTATTCCATGGAGGTGGCCAGGCGGTTAATTTCTCTTTGCAAGCCGTCAAGCTCGCGATAGATCGATACTATTTCGGAAGAACGATATCCCGCGGAATAATCGCGTGGCGCGATTGGCGCGTCCGCATAACCGAAAGCGGGCCGTCTGCCGACGACGTTATCAATTTGCTCGGATAGTTCGGCGAGCCGGCGCGCCTGCAGCTGGTGAGTTTCCTGCAACCGCAGGAAAGCTTGTTCCGCTTCGTCAATCTGACGGGCGTTATCGGAAACTATTTTCTCTAAATCCGTGATCTTTTTTTCCATAATCTCAAGTTGCTGCTTCCGCTTTTCGTAATTTTCTACAAACAATGACGACAGCCGGCAATCCTCGGCATCGTCCACCAGATTCATCCCGTCTAACTGCAATCTGAACAGCTTATCAAGTTTATCATGAAGATTATTTATTTTATCCTGTAATTCCGTCTTTTCCGCCTTCAGGCCCTCAATGACTTTTCTTTGTTCTTCAAATTCGTCGACGGAAATGAACTGTTCTCCTTCTTCCGCAGTAAGCATCCCCAAACTGGCAATTCTTTCGCTGATAGTTTTATCCTGTTCTTGCGCTTTTTTCGCTTCTTTTTCCATTAACTCTTTTTCTAGTAATTTCTGCGCCATGATTTGCTCTTTAAGCTTTTGCAAATTGCTTATCGGGGTTTCGTCGGGTTCGGGTTTCGCGACCGGCTTATCCTCTTTCGCGGCAACGATTTCTTTGTCTTCCGCCTTGGCGACAACCTTTACTTTTTCCTCGGCAGCGGGCTCATCTTTAGCAACTATGACGGGTTCTTTAACTTCGACTACCTCGACCGGCTCTTGCGCTTTGACATCCTTGGCCGGTTCTTTCGGTTTGTCAGTCTTGACCTTTCTTGTTTTCTTCGGTTTCGCTTCCGCTTCCTTCTTTTCTTCGGCGGGCGCCGCGGCGACTTCCTTGGCTTTTTTCGTCGCCTTCGGTTTGGGTTTCGGTTTGGTTACGGGTTTTACTTCCGTAACGGGAACATCCGCGATAGATTCCTCTTCGAACGCCGAACGGGACAACTGCAATTGCGCCTCCAACTGTCGTATCTCGGCGCGCAATTCCCTTTCCAACCGTTCGCGTTCTTTTTCGATTGCTAATCTGGTTTTTTCCCGCTCCCTTTCCTTCAAGGCCTCAAGCTTGGCCTGTTCGGTCGCCCTAATCTGTTCAATCTTTTCTTGGGTTGTCAAAGCGGCGGCTGAACGGCTCCGAGTGGGAGCCGCCGGCTTTTTTGCTTGCGCTTTCCCGGCTGCCGCCTTGTCGTCTTCCTCGTTTCCGCTAGCGTTTTCCGCTTCTACGGGATTGCTTTTTTCGGCAACCTCAGCGGGTTCCGCGGGTTTTGCGTTTTCGACGGCCTCTTCCGGTTCAACGAGTTTTGCATTTTCGACGGCCTTTTCCGGTTCTGCGGGCTGTGTATTTTCAGTGATATTTTCGCCGGTATTTAATTTTGCATTTTCCATTTTGTCCTCTTTCCCAGGCGCGAGAACGCCCGTAGTACAAATTTCTGAATTGGCAACTTCTATAGCGCTGCAATAATCACGTAAACGATACTATAGCCGTAAACAACAACCAGACCGACAATGCTTAAAATCAATAATATTGATTTAATAACTTTTAAAGCCGGTTCCGCTTTCATCAAACGATAAGATCTGTTTACCGTCGCTTTGCTTACAATATCAAACACCTCAATATTGACCTCGCCCTCCTGAATCTCGTTAATGTCCAGAGGGGGATAATAAGGCGTGCTTTTCTTCTTAAGGTAGCGCATGTAATATTTGTACGCTTTTTTTCTTTTCTTTTTATACTCGCGATTAATTTGCGTCTCGCTTCTGGTTAAATAGTCATTCGCTTCGCGATAATACTTGCGATAATCTTTGATGATGATTCGGAAAAACAACGAATGTATAATCAAAACAATGAGCAGATAAATAGAGATGTTGGCGACGATTCCCAACCACGGCGCCGACGCGTACATGGCGTCAAGGGCCTCCCGCAGGAACATGCCGAACCGGCCGCGGGCAATTTTTTGCCATAATGGGGAATCAATCCCGGCGATAAAAATCATCGCCGCGAACATCGCCCAAATCGCGAGTTCGATGTAAAACGGGAGCTTAATATTTCCAATACTTTTAACGACCTCGACGGTGCGGAAATTTTCCCGAAAAACTTGCTTTTTCTTTTTAACATAATCCCTGCGCCATGATCTAAAAGTTTTCTTGAATACTTTCTTCCTGACTCTAAGGGGAAACCGGGCATTCCTGATAATGTCGCCCAACAGATATTCCCTTTTTTTATATGTGACAAGAAAATCTTCAATGCTGTAAACTTCCGTCCCCGACCTTTCCGCGTTATACAAAAACGGATTTCCGCGCAAGGCCCGGGCTTTTTCCTCGGGAAGTTCGGTAGCGACGACGGCGGAGTCCTGAAAAGCGATAACCGGATCATTCTCCCGGCTTTTCACGTACCTGCCCGAAGAATCAAGTTCGTAAACGGAAATATCCAATTTCTCCGGTTTTGCCAAGAGAACTCCCCCTTTAGCGTCTATTGCTGCAAATATTGTTTTATTTCGGGACTAATTAATTTGTGATCGCTGGCAAGTAAATCTTCATAGAAGTCCTCAGATAATCGGTTTTCCACGGCCCCGTCCCGTAACGCGCTCCTCGCGTCGGCTAGCAGATGTTTAAGATAATCCGTCGCCTGTTTCTCGGATAAAAGGCCTTTCAAAACCAGTGTGTCCAACCCGCCCAACAAAGCGTTAGCGGTAATGGTTTTATCTAAATCAAAATAACGGTGAAAAATATAGCGGTGATAAAGCGCGTATCCCGACGAATCCGGGTTTGTAATCGCATCGATTATATAAGAGCGGAAAATATTATCCTTTTCCCACCGGTTCTTTAAATACCATTTCCCGTCGTCGGAGGCGAACACGATATTCACGTCCGCCGGCACATCGGGATATGCTTTTGCTTTTTCCCGGCATAATAGCAACCGTTTAAAGGCCGTTTTTATATCTTCGATTATCGGGTCGCCGTTGCCGGAAAACGCGGTCAAAAACCTCTCCCCGTACGCGCATAATGCGTCATAATCGGAATATAACGCCGAAAAACTTTCCCTATATTCGCCGAAGTCATTCGGCTCATCATCAAGCAATTGTCGGTATGCTTGATAATTCTCAAGAAAATGGCGAAAATTCGCGGCTTGTTTCCGAAACGCGGTTTTTTCCTTGAGATGACGGAAATCGCGGCTTAAGCGGTCCCCGTTAGCCGCAAGCGAAGATGTCACAGCCAAAAAATCGTCAAAGTCAATGTTTTCGCCGCGAAGAAAACAATAGAGTCGCCAATACCCGATGCTTTTATCCGCCCGGTCGCGGAAATCTTGTAATTGCGGCAGGATGGCGGTTGAGGCGTGAAAGATAATAACTCGATCCAAAATCTCCTTTTCTTCGACGGTCGTTAACAAAGCCGATATGAAATCGCCGTTTTCCAAATGACTATCGATTAAGGCCTGGGCGTCAGCGTTAAGTTCGGGGTAAAGGACGGCGGCGAAAAATTGATTTTCCGCCTCGACCTCATCAAGCCGCCGGTTGATTGCCGATAAATCGGCAGCGGCCTGCTCGCCGCTTAAATGCCGAAAAGCTTCCCGGTAGACGGCGTATTCTCTTTCCTTTGCTTTAATTTCATTCAAAAACGAAACCGCGAATACGGGGTGGCTCGTTTTCGCGACCATCGCCGTGACCGGCCTCTCGTAGTCAATCTCGACCACCGGGCTAAGGACGAACATCAACAGGACGATCGCCGCGTACCCGTTTATCAAGCCCATGATGACATTTATAATTTTCAGATGGATTTTATCTTTGTTCGTGATTTGTTTTTCCACGGGTTCGCGAAACAATAGCGTAATCAAGCGGATAATGATCACGAACAAAAAATATGTTAAAACAGCAATCGCGATCGCCGTCGGGTACTTTTTTTCGGCCGAAAAAGGCAGAACCTTGGCGATAAAATTCCCGAATCCGGTCTTTTCGGCGATTCCGGCGATAAAATCATATGAAAAATATATCAATAAAAAAGGCAGTAGGAAAGAAAGCGTTAGAGAGAGTTGTCTTTTAAAGCGGAAATACAGGGCAAACGCTACAAATCCGGCTATGACAATGGCGATAACAATGTCAAAATTGAATTTTTCGAAGATTGCCAAAACCGACCTCCAACCGCTTTTTTCCTATATTATATAATAATTATAACATTTTTAATCTCTTTTGACAATTATATTTAAAAATTATTATGTAAAAAGGAAAAGCGCGATTATCGCGGAAAAGGATATCTGTTAAAAAAATAATGCTCGATTGCTAATTTTCGTTGGGATTAAATATAGAAAAAAGGCATAGCCGGTTTTCGCGACTACGCCAAATTGTAAAACTTCAGTTATCTTATTGCTTTATCTTACTCCATCGGATAAATATTGTTCTTCATATCGCTCCAAAAATGCAAATAAGCTTCATAGTTTTGCGCCGGAACGTATATCTTCACGTCGCTTCGCAATTTCAAGCTTCCCTTAAATTCAACGCTATGAGGATTGATAACGTTCATGTATATTTCTTTAAGACCATTCAAGCGATCAAGAGCGTTTTCCATAAACACCAATCTGGGCGTGACGTCCCGAACCAAGAAACTGACGGTACCATAAATATTCGAGTCTCTCGTGCTCCTGGCGGTTATAGTAACCGCGAAGTCGCTTTTATCGAGAACGAGAACTTTCCCGTCATATTGATGAATTCGCACATTGGCGTTATTGGATTCCCAGATAATATCGCCGCTACTGAAGCCGTCGACTCCTAAAGCGGCATAATCGCCTTTGTAAAGGATATCAGTCGCGCCTTTTATAATAATCGGTTCGTAAGAATACGTAACTTCGAGAGGCTCGATATCGTTATTCTTATCGCTCTCTTTAGCCGGCGCAGGCTGCACCAAGATTATCGCCTGGGAATACAACGTGTTATCCTTTTTGTTGGTGGCGGTAATTTTAACCGTCCCGGGACCGAGAGCAGTCAATTTGCCGGTTTCATCTATGGTCGCGATCGCTTCGTTGTCAACGGACCACGTAACCTCGGCGCCGTTGACTTTATAATTCGGCTCGTCGCCGACATAAATCTTGGCGTCGCCATCAATTTGCATGCTGTCTTTTCCGATAACGGAAATTCTGCCGCCATATAACGAGCTCTCGTCAACATTGATTGTTAATGTCTCTAAACTGGTGCAACTCGCGAAAGCATAATTACCGACGTGTTTCAAGCTTTCGGGCAATTCCAATGTTTTTAACTTTCTCGACTGATAAAAAGCAAAATCCTCGATTCTTTCCACCGTGTTCGGAATAATTAGTTCTTCCATCTTGCTTGTCGAGATCGTAAAAGCCATCAAAATTTTCCGACTGTGATAAAACGCGTAATCGCCGATGGCTATAACCGGCACGCCTTCTATTTCCGAAGGAATCTCCACGACCTTTTTGTTTTTCAGCGGTTCAGCGATTCTAATATAATCTCCGGCTCTTGGCGAGCCCGGCGTTCCGCTATAGACGTATTTATATTTATAGTCTTCATATGTTTTCACAATGCTATTGTAATAATTATTGTCGGCTTTGTTGCCCATTAACGACGGATCATCGGTAGTTATGTTAACCTCCGATATAAATGTCCATTGTTTGGCGACGTTCCTTTGAAAATAAACATAAAATTGTTTATAGTCGTCATCAATTTCAATCGTAATATCGGCGCAGAAATAATCAGGGTTCGATAATTCGGTGTAAAAATCCACGGTTTTCACGTAGTCAAAATCAAAATACGTTTCGGGATCATTTTCTTCCAGGAACTGTTCGTACTTCGGCGTTCCTTTCGGATAATATACCTCAGCCACGGCTTCCAAATCCCTGGAATTCATAGCTTTAATGTATTCGTTCCATAAGTTTCTGGGTGAATTATCGCTTCCACATGCCGAAAGCATAATTAGGAAAAACATCAATAACGCAATAAGTATCTTTTTACTCTTCATGTCTCCTCCGGTATCCTTGCGGTAAAGAAGTAATATACTAATAAAATTATACTACAATCGCCGCTTAAAATCAATTAGTATTTTCATTTCGATAGTGTTTTATATTGGAAATAACCCGCCGCCGCAATCATCACGGCGTTATCGGTGCAATAACGCAGGGACGGCATCGTTAGCGCGACGTCGTCTAGTTTATCCGCTTCCGCCTTCATCGCCGTCCGTAATCCCCGGTTCGCGGCGACGCCGCCGGCCAGGATAATTTGTTTAACGTTAAACTTACGGGCCGCGGAAATGGTTTTATCCACTAAAACGCGGACGACGCTGTGCTGAAAAGAAGCGGCCAAATCGGCGCGCGATATTTCCTCGCCGCGCATTTTTTTCGTGTTAACTAAATTCAGGACAGCCGTTTTCAATCCCGAAAAAGAAAAATCATACTTGTCTTTGTCGAGATAAATCAAAGGCAAATCATAAGTTGCCTTTCCCGTCTGCGCGAGTTTGTCCAGTTCGGGACCCGCGGGATACTCGAGCCCGATAAGCCGTCCGACTTTATCATAACATTCGCCGACGGCGTCATCAAGCGTCTGACCGATAAGCTCAAATTCGAAATGATCGCGCATTAAAACGAGTTCGGTATGGCCGCCGGAGACAATGAGGGCAAGCGTCGGAAAACGAAAATCTTCTTCAATGTAATTGGCATAAATATGGCCGTGAATGTGATTGACCTCGACAAGCGCTTTATCGCCCGCCAGCGCCAAAGCCCCGGCGGCGTTAATCCCAACCAAAAGCGAGCCGATCAAACCCGGTCGGGAAGTCACCGCGATTAAATTAATATCGGAAAGTCTCATCCCCGCGCGGGAAAAAGCCTCCTCGATAACCAATGTTATTTTCATAAGATGATTCCGGCTGGCGATTTCCGGCACGACGCCGCCATATTCTTTATGCGCGGCTATTTGCGTGTAAACGACATCGGAAATCACTTCCCGGCCGTCTTTAACGATCGCCGCAGCGGTTTCATCGCAACTTGTTTCTATACCGAGCACTAACATAATTACCTCAAATGTTTGATTAAGACCAACGCGTCGGTCGAATCATTATAGTATTTTTTCCTTTCGTGCGAGTAGGCAAATCCTAACTTATAATATAGATTTATCGCTTTTTGATTGTCTTTTCTAACTTCCAGGCTGATTGTTTTAACATTAACAGACTCGCACAATTCAATGACAAATTCCATAAGGAGTTTGCCGAAACCCAACCCTTGGTATTCTTCCGCGACAAAAAAATTGATTATCTCGGCGCTTTCCTCGTATATCCAAAGGCCGATGTATCCTCCGAAGCCGCCGTCGATTTCCAAAACAAAATAGTGGGCGTAGGGGTTGATTTTCAGTTCGGCATAAATCATGTCATACCCAAGCGAGTAGCCGAAGATTCTTGTCTCGCCGCTTACGATATCGTTGATATCGCCTTCCTCAAGCGGCCTGATCGCGTATTTCACACGCTCCTCCGCAGATAATTCGGATTTAACTCATGCAAATTCGCGACGGGCCGAAATTCAATTTTAGTCGGATCGACCAAATAATTGTCTTCGTTCACCAAAAAGCAATCGTAGTCCTTAATCGTTTGCATGTACGTCTGCGCGTCGGCGCAAAAATCATCGACAAGGGTCAAAACCTTACCCTCTTTGACTTGCGCGACTTTACCGAAGTAATAATTCTTTTTTGCTATGATGCTTACGGCATAAATCCCGTCCTTATGAAAGTAGCCGCTGGCAAGCAAACTTAAGCTGCTCGCGGTGTAGACGGGAATATTTAAAGCCCAACCGAGCACCTTGGCGACGGTAACCCCGACGCGCAACCCGGTATACGAACCGGGTCCGATCCCAAGATAAATGCGGTCAAAATCAGAAAGGCTAAGCTCGTGACGCCGCAACCCCGCTTTCAAAGTCTCCAAAAAATTTTCCGAGTGGCGGCCTTTCCCGAGAAAAAACTCCTCGTGAATAATCTTGTCCGCCGATAAAAACGCCAAATATAAATATGATGAAGCGGTATCGATAACTATTGTTTTCATGACAGCGCTCTTTCAACAAAATTCTTATATAGCGAGGAACCGGCGACTATCGTGACTTGCCGTGAGGTAACGCCGGTAATCGCGATATCAATTCGCAAAAAATCATCCGGGAGTAAATAATCGATATTATCGGCCCATTCGATGACCGATACGCCCCCGGCGTAAAAATACTCTTCCAAATAATCGTCGCCGCTTGCCTCGTCTAAACGGTACACGTCAAAATGATATAAAGGCAAACGCCCCTGATAGATTTTTAGAATCGTGAATGTCGGGCTGTTAATAATGTCCGTAACCCCCAAGCCGGCGCCGATTCCCTTGGCGAGGGTCGTTTTCCCGGCGCCCAGATCGCCGCTTAGAGCGATAAGCATATCGGGGAAAGCGGCTCGTCCGATTTTCTCGCCCAACGATATCATTTCTTTTTCCGAATCTATGGTAAATGTCTTTTGCACAAAATTTCACCCTGGTCGAGCTTGCATATTCTCGTTATTTTCTAAAAACATCAATATTCCCGTAAATATAGCGTAAGCCATCCTATCCTGATAAACGGCGTCTTTCAGTAAATTTAATTCCTCCGGGTTTGATAAAAAACCGATTTCGACAAGACAACCAGTTTTCTCGGCGTTTTCGATTAAATACTTCCCGTTTATCGGCTTGGCGAACCTGCGGGTGTTTTGCAGGATCCCGCAAATCGCTTCTTGAATCGCTTCCGATAAAACTTTCGAGCCGGGTTGGTTTTTATTATAAAAAACCTGGGCGCCGCGGATTCTTTTATCGGAAAACTTGTTGGCGTGAACAGAGAGATACAATAAACAGTCGGAAGCGTTAATCATTCGGCACCGCCGGTGAATATCGTCGCGCTTACGGTTTTTACTGCTCCCCGGAGCAAGATCATAGTCGCCCGCCCGGGTCATTTTGACCTGAAAGCCGGCGTTTTCCAAATATGTCTTTAAACACAGGCAGACATTCAAGACAATGTCTTTTTCCGTTGTCCCGTCGGCGCCGACGGCGCCGCCGTCAGACCCGCCGTGGCCGGGATCTAGGTAAATCAAAGCCGGCGCCGTTAATCTTTTGTTCGCGATTATCGTCCCGGCTGAAGTCAAGAATAAAATCAATATAAAAACTAAATTTATAATATTCGTTGCCGTCCTGTTCATTTTTTCACCTAATTACAACTTATTGCGAAATATGAAAAAATATGACAAGACGCGAAAATAAATATTATAACCGCGCAAGCAAATCGCGATAGATCGCTTTGACTTCCTCTTTCTGCTCGTCGTTCAAATCATAGATAAAGCGACCCTCGTCGTCCTTTATCGTCGCGATGTGGTGACCGAGAATCTCCCCGTCCTTGACAACATAAACGTCGGGGACGATAATTTCTTTCAGCCCGTTTCGCTCAAGCAAATCGCCGACGGCGCCGTCCAAATAGCCCAACAACAAAACGTACTCCGCCGTCCGTTCTTTACGCATCGTGTAAATATCGATATAGAGTATTTTATCAACGCCAAGCTCAATCGCAACTTCGTTTAAAAGCGGGACGCAGGCAACGCAGTAAGGGCATTCCGCGTAGCGGGTGTCAAACCCGAAAAAAATGACATGGCCGCCGGGCGAAACCGTCAAGGCGTCGACGACATCGTCGTACCCGACCTTTTCATACACGTGATCGATTCCGCGCATTTGCGGGTAATCGTCCTCAAAACGGGCGGATTTCCGACAACCGCATAGCGTTGCCAATAGGAAGATGAGCGTTAAGAACACGGTTTTTCTCATAATTCCTCCAGCTTTTTCTTTAACTCTTCGTATCCTTTGCGGCCGAGAAGAGCGAACATGTTTCTTTTATAGGATTCCACGCCTTCCTGGTTGAATGGATTTATGCCGAGAAGATAACCGCTAACGCCGCAGGCGAACATGAAAAAATAAAGCAGGGCGCCGATATGATATGGGTCTAACCGTTCGATTGTAATCAGCAAATTCGGAATCTCGCCGGCGACGTGAGCCAATACCGTTCCTTTCAGCGCCTTTTTGTTTACCTCGCTCAATGTTTTACCGGCGAGATAATTCAACTCGTCAAAATCCTCGGATTCGGCGGGAATCGCGATGTCCAGATCGGGATTGGCGACGTCGACGATAGTTTCAAAGAGGTGTCGCTTTCCTTCCTGCACGTATTGTCCCAAGGAATGCAGGTCGGTCGTGTATAACGCCGAAGCGGGAAAAATCCCCTTGTTTTCTTTTCCTTCCGACTCGCCGAATAATTGCTTGTACCATTCGCCGAAAAAGCGCATTTTCGGCTCGTAAAAAACAAGCAACTCGATTAGTTTTCCCTTATTATACAAAAGGTTTCTTAAGGCCGCGTAAATCAGGGCCTCGTTTTCGGGATACGGCGCGGACTTGTGCCTGATGGCGGCTTCCCGCGCTCCGGCGATTAACTCCTTAATGTCGATTCCGGAAACGGCAAGAGGCAATAACCCAACGGGCGTAAAAACGGAATAACGACCGCCGATATTTTCCGGTATCGAAAAAAGTCGATATCCGTTTTTACGAGCCATGTTATATAAGGCCCCCTTGCCGATTGTCGTCGCGCAATAAACTCTTTTATAATATTCTTTGCCGTACTTTTTCCGCAATAACTGCCGGAACAGGCGAAAAGCAATAGCCGGTTCCGTAGTTGTTCCCGATTTGGATATGACGTTCAGGGAAAAGTCCTTATTTTCCAAGTATTCAAGCAACCGCGCCGTGTAGGAACTGGATAAAGTGTTCCCGGCAAAAATGATTTGCGTTCGCTTGTCCGCTGGGAAATAATCGCTCATCATATCCATCACGGCTTGCGCCCCTAAATACGAACCGCCGATGCCGATAACCACCAAAACCTTGGCGCTGTTGACGATTTCTTTCCCGGCTTCTATAATTTCATCGATTTCCTTTTCTTTGATCGTCAAAGGATAATCAAGCCAACCCAAAAATTCGTTTCCCGGCCCCGTCTTAGCCGTGAGTTTTCTCGCGGCCTCTTCCGCGCGGCCGGCGATATTGTGTATTTCCGCCTCGCTGACAAAAGGCAAAACGTGTCGATAATCAAGACCAATCATATTATGCTCCGTTTTTATTTAATTTTCGATTCCTTCAACTTTAACCTTTTTAATTGTTCGTTAATAAATACCGGTATTTGCTTTTCCAACGATTTAAAACCGATAATAAATTTAGGAATTTCACTTTTCACGCCGCGACGGCGATGGATTAATTTATAACTTAACTTTAATTTCTTGTTTTTCTCGTCAACGTCCAAGACTTTTAGTTTCACGTTTTGGCCGACGACGACATAATCTTTAATCCGGCGCACATAATTATCCGAAAATTCGGATATATGTATTAAGCCGTCATATTCGCCCACTTTTACAAACGCCCCGTATCCAAGGATGTTGGTGACGCGCCCGTAGACGATTTCTCCTTTCTTAATCATGACCCACCTCGTTACCAATTTCTTAATTTTATTATAACATAAAAGACGTTGATTGTTAAGTTAAAAATCGGCATTGCGGGGCGGGGCATGGACTTATAAATAGAAAAAACTTGACTATAAAAATCAAGTTTATTGTTTTGAATATTAATCGATTTTTTCCACGCCGATAACGCCGGGAACTTCCTCGAGCAAAATCGCTTCTATTCCTTCCTTGAGCGTAAAATCGGCGCTGGCGCAGCCGACGCACGCGCCGTGCAACTTGACGTAAACGATGCCGTTTTCCATCCTGACATATTCGACATCGCCGCCGTCGCGCTGCAAATAAGGCCTGATTTTATTAATCAAGGTTTTCACCTTTATTTCTGTTTCGTTACCACTGTTTTTTTGTTTCGGCATATCAATCACCTTTCTTTTATTTGTTATTATTATACTACAAATATCTTGTTTTTAAAAGCAAAATGCTATTCCATTATCGGATGCGGGATAAATTCGCTGTCTTTGTTGTTATAATAATATCTCGGGACTTCTCCCTGAACGATATGCACGATTAGCGGGATATGCATATCGACTCTAACCTCGTTCTTCTGCAACGGGATTATAACGGCGAAAAGAACGCTGGCGTTGACCTCGATTGTCAACAAGGTATTATTGATTCCGTGGTTTTCGCATTTGCTGACAATATCGACAACGGCGCTGCCCGCGGGGAGCAACCTAATGTTAATCGCCGGACCCAAAGACCCGAATAAAGTATCCGATAAAATTATCCCCAACGGCAATCTCAAATTTTCAAGCTCGCGGCTGTCAAAGTCGCGCAGCAGTTCGGATAATTTCCCCGATATTTGCGCGGCGATTTGATTAATCTGGTACGTGTTAACAAAGACGCTTTCCACTTTATTATTCTCGTTCGTAATGAATTTTATTAGATTATCAAGATCAATGTTAGGCAAAACTTCGCTTTTTATCGCTTCAGACAAAAGATTTGTCGCCGCCAGCGTCGCCTGCTGTTTGACATACGTTTTGACCCGTTCGGAAAAATAACCGCTGATAAAACTAACGCAAAATAAAAACAAACCGATAAAAAGCGCGGTTTTAAATAATATCTTGTATTTCCCCAATTTCATCTAAATCCCCCGTTTAATATATAGTTGTAAATATAGGATAAATGTATATTTTTTTTCTTTTTTATTATAATAACTTTCGAGGTGAAAATATGAAAATCAAAGAATTGATGACTAAAAAAGTAATTACCGCGAAAAAAAGCGACCCGATATCCAAGATAGCGAAACTAATGGCCAATTTCGATATCGGCATGGTGGTGATTATAAACGACAGCCGCGACGTGCTGGGAGTGGTGACTGACAGGGACATCGTAATCCGGGCTTTAAGCATGGACAAATTTAACGACCCTCCCGTCGAAACGGTTATGACCAATCATTGCGTCAACATCAACCGAAACGAAAGCGCGGTCAGGGCGCTCGAAATGATGGGCGAATACCAGGTTCGAAGGCTCGTCGTGACCAACGAGGAAAACAAGCTTGCCGGGGTGGTAAGCCTTGCTGATCTGGCCTTAGTGAAATCAACCAACAAACTGGTAAACGAGACTCTCTATGAAATATCTATTCCCAACCCGCAAAAAGAAAAACCGTTAAAATACCTGGAAGTCGACGATTACCGCTTATAAAAAAAACGCGGCTTAGCGCGTTTTTTATAAGTATTTTTTTACCGGGGTTTTCTTTTTTATCAGCGCGACGCACTCGCAGGCGATGGCTTCTCCCTTGCCGACGGCGTCGAGGCCCTCGTTTCTGGTCGCCTTGATATTGATCGCCTCCGGCGATACCCGAAGCAGGGCGGCGATATTGTCGCGCATTTGCTTTTTATAAGGGGAGAGGATCGGCTTTTCGAGAATCACGGTGACGTCGAGATTGGCGATCGCGTACCGACGATCCTCAAGCATATCGCGCGCCCTCTCAACAAAATAGCCCGAGAAAATATCCGCGTACCGGGGATCGTCATCGGGAAAGTGCGTTCCCAAATCTCCCAGGCCAAGGGCGCCGATAATCGCTTCCGCGACCGCGTGCAAAACACAGTCGGCGTCGGAATGGCCTTCCAAGCCAAGCGGAAAATCAATCGCGATACCGCCCAAAAACAATTTCCTCCCCGGAACGAGACGATGAACGTCCCGCGAGTAGCCGATTCTATAGTCCATAATAACCTCGCTCGATCATGTATTCAACGAATCTTAAATCGCGCTCATACGTTACTTTAATGTTATCATGACTCCCCTCGACAATTATCGGCTTAATGTCGAATTTTTTTATTATCAGACCAACCTCGTCGGTTGTCCGCTCCAAATCGGGGGAATCGGATTCGTACGCCGCGAGCAGGGCGGAACGCGCGACGGCCTGCGGGGTTTGCATATGCCATAATTCGCCGCGATCCAAAATCTTCATCTCGTCGCCGCGGACGCGATATATCGTGTCGGTCGCTTTAACGGCCAGCACCGCGAACCCTCCGTCATTGGCCGCTTCATAAACCTTAATAATGTCTTCTTTTTTTATAAGCGGCCGCGCGGCGTCGTGAGTCAACACCAAGTCGCTCTCGGTCAAAACCAAGCCGTTATACACGCTTTCGCGCCTGCGGGAACCGCCGATCGCGATTTTTATTCTGTCTCCATCCAAGTCGCTTGTCGCTTCCTCAACCGCCGAAAAATCGCGCTCGCCTGCGACCAAAATTACCTTCCGGCATTGGGGAAGAGCGAGAAATTGATCCAAAGAGTAACGAAATAGCGGTTTGTTTTTTACCGGGTAGAGGACTTTATTATAAGAAAGTCCCGTCCTGCTGCCGGAGCCCGCCATCAGCAAAATAACGTCAAACATACGCGCTCCGCTTAATCCTTAAGTAATTTATCCAAAAAGTCATCGCTCAAATCAATGTCGAAACGGCTTGGATCGTCAATGTTTTTTTGCGGTTGATAAACGGCGTGACGTTTCGTATATTTTTCGTCGGTCGCGAGATTAAGAGCGTCAAAACCCGCTTTTACGACGCTTTCGGCCGTTTGGACGACGACCGTCTGGGATTTTACAATCCCGACGGAGTTTCTTAAAACAAACTTCATTTCGTTAAGATTAATTTCGTCCCCGAGATAACCGCTGCTTCCGTTCTCTAGGTCGCGAACTATAAGGTCCATCTTATCGCTGTTCTCAATCACCAAAGCAAACTCGATTTGTCCAACCTTGTATATTTTCCGCGTCTCGCCGTAGTAGGAGGCCAATTTCCTGAAGTACTTGGAAACAACGATATCGCAACCGTCTTTTCCCGCCTTTTCCGTAATTTCCGGGATATCTTTAACGGCGATTATAACAAGGATAAAATCAAAATTTTTCAGGTTTTTCAAATCATCGATAAGATTAACGTAATTATGATAATCTAATTTCACAGTGGAAAAATCGGTGCGATATAGGACAATATAATTTCTGCCCTCGAACTCAATAGAACTTTCCTCGAACCATTCGAGACCGTTTATCGTCTTAACGCGATATAAGCTCCTGGAGACGCGATCGGGTTGGATTTGTCGGTTTTCAATTACTTTCCGATCATCTTCGGGTATTAATTGTTCAAAAACTTGCGCGCCGATCTCGTTTTCTTCGATTCCCAAAAGTCGGCACATCAACGAATTCAATATATACCGGTTTTTATTGAAATCATAATAGATGATGGGTTCCCCCAACAAATCAAAATAAATATGCTGTCTTTTCCGATACTCGTTATTTACGTTCTCTTTATAAATTTCCGACAGTGTCAGCGTTTGATTTATTAATACGTATCCCAAAAGCTTTCCGTTAGCGGTCACTTTTCTTTTGTACAACTGCGCTGGGACGATATAGTCGTTATTGAAAACAAACTGTATTTTATAATTCCTTTCCTCGGCGGAGCGAAGAAAATTCATAAACTGTTTGTAATTGTAATTTTCGTTTTCGATAATCGCGTGTCCGAGATACTTATGCCAATTCTTTTTTTCAATATTAAAATTGGCGAATAGCGCGTAGAATTGCTCGGTATAAATCAATAGCCTTGCCCGGTCGTCAAGATACATGTATACCTGGCTTTCAACATTGGAAGGCAACGCCAGAATCAAATTGGATATTTTATTGTAACGGTAGGATGCCCGCGCGTATGCCGCGCTGTTATAAAAAAAGGCTAAGACCGTTACCCCGGCGACGACAAGAACCAAATCAATTTTGAAAACTTGTATGTCTTTAATAATAATGACGATGAAGCCGCCCACTCCGACAAAAAACAATAATAATCCAACAATCGAAAACTTATTCCTGTTAGAATACGTATCCAATATCAGCAAGACCGTGGCAAACAAAAACGGGATTAGCAGGGTGAATTTATTTTCGACGATGAATTTAATTATTAGGCTCATGATTAGTCTCCTATTTGCAACTGCCGATTATCAACAGGGCAGCGGTATTTTTATTGGTTGCCAAAGGAATCTCGTAAACGTCGCACAATCGCAACAAGGCGCTAATATCGGGTTCGTGCGGTTGAGCGGTCAACGGATCCCGAAAAAAGATCACCATATCGATTTCTTCTTTTGCTACTTTAGCCCCTATTTCCTGATCGCCCCCCAGCGGTCCCGATTTAAAACGATGAATATTCAAGCCGGTTTGTTCCTCAATCATACGTCCGGTGGTTCCCGTGGCGTACAAAGTATGCTGCTTCAAAAAATCGTGATACTTAAGCGCGAATTCAATGATGTCTTTTTTCTTCTTGTCATGAGCGATTAGGGCTATTCTCATCATTTCACCTCTTAACACGATTATTATAACACAACTTTTATGCAAATACAAAAAAGAAAAAAGCAAAAGTATTACTCTTGCTTTGATTTCCCTTAAAAAATGGCGTGCCCAAGAGGACTTGAACCCCCAGCCTTCTGATCCGTAGTCAGACGCTCTATCCAGTTGAGCTATGGGCACACAAAAAACCATATATATTATATCAAAATCACGCGATAAAAGCAATTAAATTTTGCCTAAATAAAAATGTGTTTGTTTACCTATTTTAATACAATAGGTGCACCCTTACTTAATAAACCACTACTTTTATTGAATGTTTACAACTCCTACTTGGATAAATTAAAAATTTCTAAATTGAAAGGTTTGTTAAATTGTTTTTATATTTAAAGTTATATCCTTAAAAAAATTACTAGACCAAATATTAAGAACGGATACATCTTTTATAAAGGGAATAACATCTGCTTTATAATCATTTCTTACTAATCTCCTTTTCAATCAGCCTTTTAAGTATGTTTAAATTAGTACTTTTATATTTAGGTATTAATTTAATCATCAGTTCTTTATTTAGACTAGCAAACCTATCTTCATCAATTCTTAAACTTTCAAAAAGAAGTTTTTTTAATTCCTTTTTATTTGAAACCGGACTTATTGTATATAATTTATCTAAAAGTGCTTTTTCTGGTTTTGCCATAAATACTACATAATTATCATATAATATACTTTCAATTTCATATGGATATACCGCTTTTGGTACATCTCTATAAGAGTAATTGCCAAACTTTGTTTCAAACATTTTACTTCTTCTCTTATTAAAGGTTGCATTGGTATATAAAAAAACTTTCTCAGGAATTAAGCCATGATAAGAAAGTGCATAATCAAAAGATATATATGACGG
>Ga0208823_1000266_pt1 | contig 44553 bp, 53 predicted proteins | sample AD_UKC075_MetaG_FD_184440 | JGI IMG/M metagenome (GOLD analysis project Ga0208823, IMG submission 184440) | Active sludge microbial communities of municipal wastewater-treating anaerobic digesters from USA - AD_UKC075_MetaG (SPAdes) (version 2) | ecosystem: Engineered > Bioreactor > Anaerobic >...
TCTATATCTATTACTGCTACTTCTTTTCGTCCGTCTTCATGCTTTATTATCACCTTCATCACCTGCCTCTATTTTACCATATTAATGCGAAAAAGCCCAGCTTTCGCTGGACTTTTTCGACAAGCTGACAGAGGCTGCAAGAGCTTGCAGCCTCTGTTTTTGTCTATGAATTTTTCAACGCTATCGCCTGTTTTGCCTTGGCGGCGATGTTTTCGGCGGTCAGTCCGAAGAGCTTCATAAGCTCTGCGCCCGGCCCCGATTTTCCGAAAACATCCTCTACCCCGACACGCAGCACCGGCACCGGCGCCGCCTCGCAGACCGTTTCGGCGACCGCGCCGCCGAGCCCGCCCAGTATACTGTGCTCCTCGGCGGTTACGATGGCTCCGGTCTCCCGCGCCGCGGCGATTATGATTTCCCTGTCAATCGGCTTGATGGTCGCGATATTAATAACCCGCGCTGATATCCCCTGGTTTTTCAGCAGTTCGGCGGCGTCAAGCGCTTCGGATACCAGCAGTCCGGTCGCGATAATTGCTACGTCCCGCCCTTCTTTCAGCTGAACGCCCTTTCCTATTTCAAAACTGTACGAATCGTCAAAAATCACCGGCACCGCCAGCCGCCCAAACCTCAGATACGCCGGCCCGTCGAGTTTGACTGCGGCGCGCACCGCTTTCGCCGCCTCGACCGCGTCTGCTGGATTGATTACTGTCATGCCGGGGATTGTGCGCATCAGCGCGATATCCTCGCAGCACTGGTGGGTGGCGCCGTCCTCGCCAACCGAAACGCCGGCGTGGGTGGCGCCGATTTTGACCGGAAGATGTGGGTACCCTATCGAGTTTCGCACCTGCTCAAAAGCCCGTCCGGCGGCGAACATCGCGAAAGTGGAGGCGAACACCTTTTTGCCGCAGGCTGCAAGCCCGGCGGCTATCCCCATCATATTCTGCTCGGCTATTCCGCAGTTAAAAAACCTGTCCGGGTACGCCTTGCGGAACATGCCGGTTTTGGTCGCGCCGGCAAGGTCGGAATCCAGAACCACCAAATCGGGGTACTCGGCTCCCAGTTCAACCAGGGTTTCGCCATATGCGTCCCGCGTCGCTTTTTTTACTACTTCCGCCATTATACCGCCTCCTCCAGTTTCGCAAGCTGTTCCCGAAGCTCTTTCATCGCAAGGTCATACTCTTCCTGGTTCGGGCCTTTGCCGTGCCACCCGACCTCATTTTCCATAAACAATACTCCCTTGCCTTTGACCGTCTTCTGGATTATCGCCGTTGGCCTGCCCTTGCAGGCGGCGGCGTCCTTTAAAGCGTTTTCAATCTGCTCAAAGTCGTGCCCGTCAATCTTTATCACGTTAAACCCGAAAGCCTTATACTTTTCGCAAATCGGGTAGGGGGAACAGACTTCATCCACAGTCCCGTCAATCTGCAGGTTGTTGTTGTCTATGATAAGGCAGAGGTTATCCAGCTTTTTGTGGGACGCGAACATCGCCGCCTCCCATACCTGACCTTCCTCGATTTCACCGTCCCCCAGTATCGCGTAGACCCGGTAATCGGCGTTGTCAATCTTGCCGGCCAGAGCCATTCCCACAGCCGCGGACACACCCTGCCCTAAAGAACCGGTGGTCATGTCAATCCCCGGCAGCGCCTTCATGTCGGGATGCCCCTGCAGCCGCGAATTAATCTGTCTTAAAGTGGAGATTTCCTCAAGCGGGAAATACCCGCGCAGCGCCAGCGCGCCGTACAGCCCCGGAGCGGTATGCCCTTTTGACAGCACAAGGCGGTCGCGCCGTTCCCATTTGGGGTTGGACGGGTCAATCCTCATGTGCGAAAAATAAAGGACAGCCAGCAGTTCGGCAATGGACAGCGACCCGCCGGGATGGCCGCTTTTGGCATGGTAGGTGCCTTCGATAACAGCCAGCCGGATTTTTGTCGCGGTTATCGAAAGCTGTCTTTTTTTGACGTCATCCAATACTATCTCATTCCTTTCAACAAACCGGGAGCCGCCCGGAATTTATACTGTAAACGCTTATAAAATTATAGCATAACAATGGAAATTTGAACAGGGAAATAACCCAAAAAACCAACAGGTTTCCTCAAAAATGGCGGTTGCGCTCGCCGCTCGGCGGGGATATAATCAAAGTGTGCATTCTCCGCTTTGATAAGGGGTATTATATGGTTGACAAATCCAGTGTAAGCGAGATTTTGAATAAACACTCCCTTCCTTTGCACGGGTACTGCCGGTTTGACGCGCTGGCGGATAACCTGCTGCCCTGCCGCGCGCTGTCAAGGCTTGAGTCCGCTTTTTTGCCGGAACAGCCCAAAACTGTGATAGCGGTATTGTTTCCGTACAGGTTTGACGATATGCCCGGCAACCTGTCCCGCTATGCGCGGGTGCCGGATTACCACACCGCGGCGGGCGGATTTCTTAAAAAAGCCGCGGCAGGGCTGTCAGCCGCTTTTCCGGAGTACCGGTTTGTTCCCTTTATTGACAGCTCGCCGATACCCGAAGTGCGCGCGGCCGCGCTGTCGGGCCTTGGGGTTGTGGGGGACAACGGCCTTTTAATCAATCCCCTGTACGGCTCGTGGGTTTTCATCGGCAACATTGTTACCGATTTGGATTTAAAAATCACAGACAGCGAAATCAAGGAATGTAGCCACTGCGGCGCGTGCCGGAAAATCTGCCCGGGCGGGTGCGCGGGCGGCAAAACGCGGAAAAACTGCGTGTCCCGGATAACCCAGATTAAGGGGGAGCTCACCGCCAGTCAGCAGGCGCTGCTGCTCAAAAGCGGCATGGCGTGGGGCTGCGATATCTGTCAGGACGTCTGCCCGCTCAATCAGAACGCCTTAATCGCCCCCCACCCGTGTTTCGGGGATAAGCCGTTCAACCCCTCGCTGTCGTTTGAGGATTTGAACTCCCTTGAGGGCAGGGCCTACGGATGGAGGGGCGCGAAGACCCTTGAACGCAACCTTAACCTGCTGCAAAGCCTTCACGACAGCACATCAGATGCCTGACAACTGATATCTTGTCTGCACCTACTTGTATCCGCTTTCATATATTATTAATAGCCGCTAAGCGGCGCAATATACGGATTAGGCGGCTTGCGGCCGCCTTTTTCTTTTTCCTTTTTTAAAAAACTCCGCTGTCATATAACCGCAGAAAAAACTGTATAAATTACAAGGGGGGAATAGCCGGATGAAGGAAAGCCAGATAAAGGCAGTGCACCAGCGGGATTTAAGAAGGCTGTTAAAATCCCTTGGGGTGTTGGACGCCGTCCGCAGCAAAGCCAAATTCTGTTTTTTCTGCCGATGTACGATTGACGAGGAAAGGATTGCGGCCGTATTCCCTTACAGGGAGGAGGTTTGCTTCTGTTGCGGAAATCCGGAATGCTGCAGTGCGCTGATTGACTTCGGACAGGAGGAAGACAATGGATAAGCTGATGGGCGCGCTGGCTGATTTTCTGGTTTCGTACGGCGGATGGGGGATTGTCGCCGTTATGTTCATCCTGCTTTTGTTTTTCGGCGACAGGCTTCTTACAACCGTCGAGGGCTTCTGGGCGGCTTTCCGCAACATAAGCTCGTTTACCTTCAAACGGTACACCTCGACCAAGCTCTGCAACCAAATCCTGCACGCCACAAAGATTATCAACGACATCAATCAGGATTTTCTTCCCTACCGCGTAAGAATAAAATGGGTTAAAAACGAGGAAATCCACAGCTTTCTCAAAAGCGGGCAGGTGATAATAAGAATTAAGGACGACGAGGACATCAACAAATCGTTTGTGCTCGCGGTATCCGAGTTTGTCCGTCAGGGGCTGATACACAATGTAAAACGCCATTTGAGGGACCAGCCGCTGGTGCAGGCGATAGACTTATGCGCGGTAAGCAAGGTGCTTTCGCAGTCGTATGTCGAAAGCCTGTCGTATTTTGAAAAGAACATCCTTAATAACCTGCTGGAAAAGGACGACGAATTCGCAAAACGCTTTAACCAACTGCGCAGGATTGATTACAGCGGTCTGTTTTTGCCGGTGTTCCTCAACGAGATGGCCAAAACCATGCGTAGCTTTGACGGCCAGTATTTCATAGAGGATTTTGAAAACGAGGCAAAGTCGTTTTTGAAATTTCTGGTGGACTTCTGCAGCGATAAGCACAAAAAACTGACTTACAGCGGCAAATATATAAAGGTGGCGTTCGGGCTTGTCGCGAACCAGTCGTTTATATTCCGCCACGGGCGGGACGCTTATGTCGAAAAGGTGCGGAACAGCCTGTCGGCGGGCGCGCAGACGGTCTATCTTTTCGGCTGGGAAGACAAGGTCAAGATTGTCCGCCAGATTGCCGAGCGCGCCGCGCGCGCGGATTTGCGGATAAAAAAGGTTAAACACCACCACTACCGCCATGTTTTTGAAGACAGAAGCGCGGCCCGCGGTATCTGCGCCGAAATGAGCGCCATCCCCGCCGTTTCAGGAGCGGGCGCTAGGGGCAGGGAATTAGTAGCCGGGCGCTGATGTTCGGGGAATTAGCCGTTTTTTGTTTTTCTCCTCCCGTTCCGGCGCTTGAATACGGCGGGAGATGACCCGTTTTAACCTTAATTCAAAACACAGCAGCCCGGTTTACCGTTGCAAACCGGGCTTTTTATGTGAAAAATATAAAAGTGGGATTTACGCGCAATTTTCGATGATTTTGCGACGACTATTTTAAGCAGTCATCTGATTTAATCCTAATTTGCCGTCCAGCTGTGCCGCAAGGCTTTCCAAAGCCTCGATATGTATCTGCAGCGCATATCTCCTGTCGATGTGAAGCCTTTTTGAGATTGCGGTCCAGCTCTCATACTGCAGGTAATGAAGGTTCAAAATCGAAAACTGCCGGGGTGTCAGTTTAGCCTTGGACAATACCTCGGACAACTCTGTTTTGCAATCCAACTCAAGTGAGCGGAGTTCGTAGAATTCTTTTAAAATCGGCTCGGTACCGCTGACGTTAGCAAGACCCTCCAGCGCCTGCTCGTAAGCGCAAAGCTGGTCATATATCTTTTTGGCGCGCCCGACCCACTGCCGCACCGCGGCCACTTTCTTCTTCATTATATTACACCTCGCTTTCCCGTCCCGGCAAACCGACTTTTAAACCTTACACCGCTTTAACTGGCACCGACTTTTTCTTTTTCCCTCTTCTCTCCCGTTTGCTTTACCCTTTGCCTTGTGTCCCTGCCGTTTTCGTCTGTCAAAAAACCTCGTTTCGCCGTTTGAAAACCACAATCCGTTGAAAGCGAAGCCGCGGCTATCCGTGCGCCGCGCCAGCCCTCGGAGGATAGCCGGAAAACAATTGAGAATTCAGCCGCCTGATAAATACAGATATCACTCGTTGAAATGGTTGGTTGCCGCGCCTGCCAACATCAAACCAAACCCAGCCTGTGCCTTTCTCATGCTGTTATCCAATGCTCAACCTCCTTTTCTCAATTATGCCCATATATTACCATATTTAAAAACAAATGTCAAATATTTCTGCAAATGTGATATCTTTTTGTATATATTTTATAGTAGCTGGGGGTTTGGGGCTGGGAGTTAGGGAAAACTTGGGCGCGCTTGACCGTATTCCTGCGGTTATTTTTGATTTGCCCTGACATCAGTGGTTTTCGGCAGTGATTTCTTATCCAATGTTTGACAAATGCGGGGCGATGAGCATATAATAAGCTGTGATTTGTTGTAATCAGCGGTTCCCGTGTCGGGGCCGGCTCTAACCCCGCGCGCCGGGTTTTTGGGAAGGATGGTCTTTATAATGCAAGCAGTTCAAGTTCAGGAATTTATCCCGTCTGCGCTGACGGCCGCAGCGCAAGCCCCGCAGGCAAAACCCGGCGGGATGATTTTTGCAAGCTGGGCGATACTGATTGTGCTGGCCGCTATCGTCATCGTCTTTTTGCGCTACGGCAAAAAGGAGTATTCGGTAGCTGTGCTGCCGCTGCTGATAACCCCGTCGGTCTACATTTTCAGCGGGATACTGGCAAGAATGATATCACAACTGCTGCCCTACCCGGCCGCCGAACTTCGGGCCTTAATCACCATCATCGCCGGCCTGATATCCTGCCTGCTTCTCGGCTACTCGTCAAGGCGGCTGCAGGGCCCGCGGATACGCCGAGCCTTTTTTCTCTGCTGCGCGGCGTTTTTAATCATACTGACAATAGTCTTTGTGGCGAACATACTAAATATCAGCAAAATTTAGTACAAGCCTTATATTAAGTAACGCCCTGTTTTTACGCAAAAAACAGAGCGTTTTTATCGCTGCCGCGCTTAAAGGACAGGCACCCACAAGCCCGCGGCCCGCGGCGCAACCCCGGAACAAGGTGTCCGACGGCGTTCAGTATATTATCCTGCGCGCGGCGACAAATCTTTGCTGCCAATAGCTTACATTGATGTTTACCGCCTTGACCGAGCTTCCGGTGCTTGGGCTGTGTATCATCTGCCCGTTCCCGATATATATTCCGACATGGTCAACCTTGTTGTTCTGGTTAAAAGAGAAAAACACAAGGTCTCCGGGCTGCAGGCTTGCCAGCGCGACGCTTATTCCCTGTTTTGCCTGGTCGGCCGAAATCCGGTTTAAGGAATAGCCCACCTGCTTATAGACATACTGGGTGAAGCCCGAACAGTCAAACCCGCCGTCTGCCGGCGATTTGCCGCCGTAGACATACGGGGTTCCGACAAGGGATTTTGCGGTCGCGACGACCTTGTTGATTTTCTGCTGTTTTTCATCCTGCTGGCCTGGCAAATCCACCCGCAGATAAGTCTTGCTGACCCAGCCGGTCCGCCCGTCCGACAGCCTGATTTTATACCAGTTGCCGGAATCGTCAATAATCGGGACCCGGTTCCCGTTCCACAGTATATGCATTACATCGTAAGATGTGGACGGGCCGGTCCTGACGTTCAGCTTGGTGGCGGTAACCACGCCCGACGTTTCGGTGTTCAGTACCGCATAGTTTTTGCTTATCCAGCCGGTCCGCCCGTCCGACAGCCTGATTTTATAAAAGCCGCCGGACTCGTCAATAACAGGCACCTTGTTCCCCTGCCATAAAACATGCATGATACTGTACGAAGTGGACGGGCCGGTCCTGACATTAAGACTGGTTGCGGTAACAGTCGCGGTTTTGCCGGCCGGCTGGGAAATGCCCGCAGGTGCCGCGGCTTTTGCGGTGCCGAACGGTATGGTCGCGATTACTATCGCGCCGAGTATGAATTTGACGGCGTTTATTTTAACACCCGCGAATTTATCCTTTACCAGCTGCTGCGCCTTGTCTTCAAGCTTCTCTGCCTTTTCGGCTTTCCCGGACATATACTCGGCCGCGAATTCCGGCAAATCCTTATTCAAGTAGATTTCGAGGACATACCCGTCCTTATCCTCAACCAGCTTATAGCTGTTGTACCAGTCCATACCGCACTTCCTTGTAATAAAACGTTGCAGATTTATTATTTATTGTCAGCCTTTTAATATTCTGCCTTGATTTTACGAAATTATCACCTGATATGTGCATATCAGATAATAAACTTGCAAAACTTTTGGTAGATAAAAATAAAATAGTATGATATAATATCTGCGCAGACGGGGGCGTAAAGGTTTCGACGGGGATTGCGAACCTGAGTAAGCGAGCAGCGGTGCGGGCCCGCTATAAAAACCGCAAATCAAAAAATAAACGGCAACGAACCTGTTGCGTACGCAGCCTGATTAGGCTGCCGTCCTTACCCGGAGTACCGCGGCCGGGATAAGGGCGTCGACTAGCGGTGAACGTGAATAAAGGGGAGCCGTACCCTTTATCACGAACTAAACGGCTACCGTAACCGGATGTCTGTCTGTCGGCGTCAGGTGAGGGGAATCTAAAACGACAGACTGCGCTCGGAGAAGCCTCAGGCAAGCGGTTTTCGGACGGGGGTTCAACTCCCCCCGCCTCCACCATCTTTTTAGGTAAATAAAGATGCCATGCGGCTAAACCCGCATGGCATAAGGCTTTTATGGAGGTAAAGACCCCCATTTTTTACACTTCAAAATCAGAGATGACATTGGGCTTTTTTGGCAATCTGGAGAGAATTGAACCCTCGTATACAGCTGAATAAGGATTTTCAATAAAATGAGCGGATGTGTTTTCAAATGAAAATGCATCCGCTTTTTTTGTGCCCTTTTTTAGATAAAAAATTTAAACGATTGGAGGAAATCAAATGTCAAACATCAAGCAAACCGTCAAGTTTTTCAGTCCACTGTCGATTACAACATACCCTTCTCATGAATACGGCGAGTGCGGCGCAGGTGATCTGCCTGAAGAATTATCTCCATCAGAGGCGGTATATTACATGGATGAAATCCTTTCCGCTATCGAAAAAGAAAAGCTGCCCAGCGAAGGTGACCGTGGTCTGATGGTTTACTTCTACGATGACCAGGCACTATCTGAAAAAATCTATAGCCTCCACCCGACAGTTGAAGAATGGAACGGCAAGCTGTGGGGCGTAATGGTGGCAGAGGTTTATGGTGAGCTGACCGAAGCGGAAACAGACAAACTGCTCGATTTTGCCGTTGGTCAAATGTCTGACGGCTGGGGCGAGGGGTTCGAGCAGCGTCCCATCAAAACGGATGACGGTGAAATCTTCGTCAGCTTCTGGAACAGTGATCATTTCTTCATCAAACCGGAGCGGGAACTGAAACAGGAAAACGAACAAAACTTCAACGAACAGACGATGGGAGGAATGTAACATGCCCAATCATATCACAAACATACTTACCGCATATGGTGATAAGGAAAAGGTCAGGGCAATGTTTGAAGCCATTAAGAACGATGAGATTGGAGCCGGCAGCATTGATTTCAATAAAATTGTACCGATGCCGGAACATATCTACAGGGGGAATCTGGGCAGGGAGGAGATTGAAAAGTACGGTGCTGAAAACTGCTGGTATGACTGGAGCATAAAAAACTGGGGAACGAAATGGAATAGCTATGGCTATGACGAACATACCGCAGACAATTTTGACGGCAGCACGGTAAAATTCTTAACCGCATGGAGCAGCGTTAGCGATCTGATGAAAAAGCTGTCCTCTATGTTTCCAGATATCCGTTTCGACTACAAATGGGCGGACGAGGACTTTGGGCATAACACCGGCAAGGCAGAGTATAAAAGCGGCAAAACCTTAAGCTGTTATATCCCGGCGGGCGGTTCTGCCGAAGCCCTTGAACTGGCGGCAAGCATACTCGATATAGACCTTGCCGAAGCAGGATATATCTACAATGAAAGCACCGGCGAATATGAATATGTGGAAGATGAGCCGGATGAAATTCCTAAGATGGGCGGTGTGTAGAAAGACATGCCGCCTATACATATATCGAAAAGGCAAATGAGCATAAGGCGCTACCTGAAAAGGCGGCGTCTTATTTTGTTGCCGGAAAGGAGACTAAAACCTTGGACACAGATGTAAAACCACAGCAGAAAAAAGAAAACAGCGACCACGGGCCGCCAAAAAAAATCTATACCGTCCCCCTTCCCAAAGACTTAAACCGGTGCAAAGGCTGTCCTTATCCCGGCGTCGGTTTTATCTGCTGGGACACGGACGGAACCTGCCTGCGCACCGAGATGGACCGGGCCGGCAGGCCGGGGAGGTGATGGATGATTGAACAGCATCATCAGTTGGGTCGGCGGGAAAAAGGCCTTGCGCTCCCTTATCTACCAGCGGATGCCCAAGGAGTTTGGACGGTACGTTGAGGTCTTCGGCGGCGGTGGCTGGGTGCTGTTCGGAAAGCCGCCCGGTGCCGACATGGAAGTCTACAACGACTTCAACGCCGACCTTGCCAACCTGTTCCGATGCGTCAAGGAGCGCCCTTTCGCCCTGCTCAAGGAGTTGAACTTCCTGCCCTTAAACGGCAGGGACGAATTCAACGTCCTGAAAAAATATCTTGAAAAGGAGGAATTCACCAGCGAATACCTGCGGGAGGAACTGGAGCTGGCCCAGCAAAACTTGAGCGGGCCACAGTTCGAGGAAATCAAGGCCATCCTCATGGAGAACGCCGTCATGAATGACGTCAAGCGGGCCGCCGCTTTCTTCAAGCTCATCCGCTACAGCTACGGCAGCGGCTGCACTTCCTATGGCTGCCAGCCCTTCGACATCCGCAAAACCTTCCACCTCATCTGGTCGGGGAGCCGCAGGCTCAAAGACACGGTGATCGAGAACAAGGACTTCGAGGCGTTGATCCGTCAGTACGACAGGGACAACGCCTTTTTTTATTGTGACCCGCCGTACTTCGAAACAGAAGGTCACTACGCAGTGGAATTCCGCAGGGAGGATCACGCGAGGCTGCGGGACACGCTGGCCGGCTGCCAGGGCAAATGGCTGGTGTCCTACAACGACTGCGAATACATCCGGGAACTGTACAAGGACTATCAAATCGAAGCCGTCAGCCGCATCAACAACCTGGCCCAAAGGTATGACAACGGCTGTGAATTCCCCGAAGTACTCATCTCCAACTACGACACCTCGGAGCGCATGCGGGACATCCCCACGCAGATAGGATTGTTTGATCTGATGGACGACTTATACGACACGGAATAGCGGTCTGAAAAAGACCATGCGAAAAAAATTGAATACGCCCCAGTGATGGGGCGCCAAGGAGGAAACAGTTTATGAAAATGATTGAAATGCAAAGCGTTGTGGACGGACAGGGCCAGCTCACTGTCCCCGCCCAGCTCCTGAAGGACATGGGACTGGTCCCCGGCGACACGGTGAAGCTCGCCTACATCAGCAGCTCCACAGATTCCATCCACAACACCTATAAAGAATTTGTCTTGACACCGCACGGCGTCGCCGCTCTCAAGGACGATGAGGACGCGGAACTCACCCTGCCCCATGAACTGCTGGAGGCGGCGGAGATTCCCTTGGACAGCGACCTGGAGATCGTCTGCGCCAGGGGCACGGTCGTCATTTTGCAGGCCGATCTGCTGGATAGCTTGCCCGATGAGCTGCGAGAGCTGTTCGATGATCTCGGCATCCATCCCGACACCGTCCGGGAAGTCATGAGAAGCGGAGGTGTTTCGGATGGCCGGTAAAAGTATTTACAAGGTGCTGGACGACAAAGGCCGCGTCCTGATCCCCAGGCAGCTCCGCGCCGCCGCAGGGATGCAGCACGGCGACATTATAAAGCTGGCGGTGCAAAAAGGGGTCGTCACCGCCCAAAAGGTTGACCTCATCGAGGTGGGCGACCAGTCCCCGCAGGCGGTGGAAGCGTATGTGTTCTCCGCCGTCAAGACCATGGAAAAGCAAACCCTCCTCTCCCTCGCGGCGCGGCTCATCGCCCTCCTTGAAGAAAACAGCAAAGAGTAAGGAGGCTTTCACATGACGGTTAAAAACGCATTCACCCAGGAGGACTGCATCGAAACCGGGTATGCCATGTCCATCGCGGGCAAGGTCGTCGTATTGAAGCCGTCCTCCCTGCCGCCGGAGCGCCAGGACGGTGCGCATCAACTGTACTTTTGCGAAGGTGGCAACGGCAGCAACCCCAACCCCATTGGCCGTTCCATCTTCACGGTTTCCCTGGCCGACGGCGAGCGTGCGCGGTGGAACCGCGGCGACGTCCTTGGCATCCTGAAGCCGGAGCTTTTGCCCGACTCCGCCAGGCTGCACCTTTCGCAAATCCGGCCAAGAGGCGCTCTCGACCCGCGGGAGCATGAGCCGAGGTACAGCGGGTACAGCTTTCTGCCGGACGGCAGATACGCCTCGGGCGTGTGGCTCTGCAGCGAAAAGGAGGTGAAGGACTACATCGAGATGCAAAAGGAGTACCAGCACCGGGTGATGATCTGCAACCGCGACGGCTTCTGTGTGTTCGAGATGGTGCGGGGCGAGGTCATCCATCCATTACCGGAAACCATCGAGGCATTCCGCAAAGAGCAAGCGCGGGGCGGCATGAGCATGAACCTGTAAAGACGATGGAGTGTTGCAAGCATGGAACGGAGCCGGGGGACCCGAAGCGAGCCCCCGGCTTTTTGAATCCATAAAAAAAACGAACAGAAAGGATTGAAAACCACATGAAACAGAAAGGCAGGAGAATCTGCGTCCTTGCCCTTGTTCTGTCCTTGCTGCTCTGCGGCAGCGCATACGCCGCGGCGGTCCTGTTCCCCGACATCAAGGGACATTGGGCGGAACAGACCATCATCGAGCTTGCGGAAAAAGGCGTGATCAAGGGCTACCCTGACGGAACGGTCAGGCCGGACGCCACCATCACCAGAGGTGAATTTATCGCCCTGCTGGCCAGGAATCACAAGGTGGACACGGCAGCAGCGGGGAGAGAACCGCCCACCTTTGACGACATTGCCGGCCACTGGTCGGAGAAAAACATCGAGGCCCTTGTAGACCGGGGCATCCTCGACCCGGCGGATTATGGCGGCGGCTTAAAACCCGATGAACCGATTACCCGCATTGAAATCATCCGGATGCTGGTGCGGGCAATCGGCAAGGGGGAAGAAGCAAAACAGACCACGGACAACACCGGCTTTGCGGACGACAAGGCCATCAAAAGCTCCGACAAAGGCTATGTCAACATCGCAATCCGGTACGATCTGGTCAAAGGCTATCCCGACAACACCATCCGTCCGGAGGGCAAAACCACAAGAGCCGAAGCCTTCACATTGCTTGTGCGGCAGGATGAAGTACTGGAAAAAATCAGAAAAGAGGCAGAAAAGGAGGGCGAAAAGAAACCGCCCTCCGGCAGTTCGGGCGGAGGCTCCGCCAGCTATCCCAGGGCACAGGTTGCATTTGAACTGCCTGCCGCGGCGCACACCGATACAAGCATCACCGTAACGCCTGTCCTTAAATACGCCAAGACGCTCGCCTGGTCGCTCGCAAAAGAAGCCGCGGACGGCAGCGCGCAGCCCCTTGACCTTGCGGAAGCCGTGTCCGGTTCCCTGGATAAAGAGGGCGGCACCATTGTATTCAAGGAAAGCGGCAGCTATACCCTGACCGCCACCGCCACCAATTACGATGGCAAAACGACAAGCTGCTTGCAGCGTATCAAGGTCTATCCGGTGGTGGGCATAGCCTTTGAGCTGCCGCAGCACACCCACACGGATAAAACAGTTTCTATCGAGGTGGCCACCACCGGGCTTGGAAATCTCGACATCGTGTGGTCAGCCACCAAAGACGGCGAGGCTGTGGCATGGGACACGGCTATCGACGGCGACCTCTCCAACGAGGGCGGTACAATCACTTTCAAGGAAAAAGGCGGCTATGGCATCACAGCCACCGTCACCGACGATACGGGGCGCAGCTTTAGCCATTCCTCCTCCATCACGGTCTATCCCGTGGCAAGCGTAGACTTCGACCTCCCCGAAAAAGCGCACACCGATACAACCATTGACCTCATCACAACCCTGTCTGAAATGGACGGCCTCTCTATCAATTGGGGTCTCACCCGAAACGGCGAGGTAGTAGCCATCGGCGATTACCTTGAGGGAGAATTGACGAACGCCGGCGGCGCAATCCGGTTCAAAGAAAAAGGTGTGTACGCTTTAACCGCAACGGTTACCGATGCCACCGGCAGAGAGTATGCAACCACGTCGGAAACCACGGTGTATCCTGTTGGGGCGGCTGGTTTCTATCTGCCGGAAATAACCCACACGGACAAGGTTGTGACTGTAAAAGCCAGCTTTGAAAACATCGACGCCGCCACAGCGGTCTGGACGCTGACCAGGAACGGCGCGCCGGTCACCCTTGGCGACTACGTTGAGGGAACATTGACCAGCAACGGCGGCAGCATCCGATTCAAGGATAAGGGCAAATATATCCTGGCCGCCGCCTTTACCGATCCGGCAGGCAGAACCTACGGCTACTCCTTGCCGGTCACCGTTTATCCCGTTCCAAGCCTTTCGTTTCAGCTTCCGGCCACAGCGCACACCGACAGTGATATCAAGGTATATACCACATCCGCCGAACTGGATGGACTGACGGTAGAGTGGCTGGTGGACAACACCTACGGCTTCCAGGATTGGGCCACCTATGTGGACGGCAAATTGGACAATGATGGGGGCACAATCCGCTTCAAGCACGCCGGTGTTTACGAGCTGGTAGCCAGAACGACAGACGCCACCGGGCGGGTGTTCCTCTTTGAAAACGGGAGCAAGACCGAGGTGCATCCTGTGCTGAACATCCGGTTCAGCTTGCCGGAGGCAACCTATCCCGACCGGACAATCGACTTAAGGACCAGCGGCAATATTGGCGTCCTGCCGGTAGAATGGAGCGTATCCAAGGATGGAATAGCCGTATCCTTTAACGCCTGTGTGGAAGGCGCCCTCAACGCGCAGGGAGGAAAAATCCGTTTTACCCAAGCGGGTCAATATACCCTGACCGCTTCAATGACCGACGCCCTGGGCAGAACCTTCTCCTATACGGATTCTGTGGTGGTCTATCCCATACCTGAAATCCAGTTGGCATTGCCGCAGACCGCGTATGTGGGAGAAGCCGCCGCGGCGGCCGTCAGCGGAAGCGACTTGAAAAACCTCGCCGCCGCCTGGACCATATCGGCAAGCGGCGGAGACAGCAAGCCTTACACGGACTATGCCAGCGGAGATCTGTCCAATCTGGGCGGAAGCGTTACCTTTAAAACGAAGGGCGACTATGTGCTGACCGTCACTATGACGGACGAACTTGGCAGAGCCTTCTCCCAAAGCAAAGCCATTACCGTCTACCCCATACCGGAAATACAGCTAACGCTGCCGCAGGTTGGCTACGCGGGAGAAACCACTTCGGTGTCCGTGAGCGGAAATGATCTTGAAAACCTGAATGCTTCATGGACAATCTCAAAAGACGGCGGTGAGGCTAAAGCTTACACCGATTACGCTGGCGGCAGCCTGACCAACGAGGGCGGCAGCATTACCTTTAAAGCCAAAGGCAGTTATCTCCTCACTGTCACCATGACCGACACCCTGGGAAGGAGCTTTGCAAGAAGCGAGGCAATCACCATCTATCCCATACCGGAAATCCAGTTAAATCTCCCGCAGGTTGGCTATGTGGGAGAAGCGGCCTCCGTGTCGGTAAGCGGAAGCGAGCTTGATAACCTTACCGCCTCATGGTCTATTTCCAAAGACGGCGGCGACAGCAAACCGTACGCCGAGTACGCCGGCGGCAGCCTTTCCAACGTGGGCGGCAATATTGCCTTTAAAGCAAAAGGCGGCTATGTGCTGACTGTTACCCTGACCGACGCCTTGGGCAGAACCTTCTCCCAGAGCAAAGCCGTTGCCGTTTATCCCATACCCGACATGCAAATCAGCCTGCCGCAGCTAACATACAGCGGAGAAGCCATTCCGGTCACAGTTTCGGGCAATGAACTGGCCGGACTTAACATGGTCTGGCGCATCTCAATAGACGGAGGCGCGTTGGCGCCTTACACCCAGTACGCCGCCGGAACCCTCGGCAATAGCGGCGGAGAGGTGCGGATCAGCACGGACAAGACCATCACGGTGAAGTTTACGGCTGTCACCAACGATGAAAACGGCCGCAGCTTTACGTTTGCTTCCAACACCGCGGCTATAAAACCTATTGCGCAAATCCCATTTAGTATTCCATCCTCCGTTCATGTCGGCACAAGCTTCACTGTTGCGATGGGGAACGTCTCTGGCCTGGAGGGCAAGAGCATCACATGGTCGCTGACCAAGAACGGCGGTGCGGCAAGCTATACCGGAACCCTCACCAACGGCGGGGGCGGCATATCCATCGGCGCCACCGGAACCTACACCCTGATCGCCAGCGTCACCAATGATGTGGGTAGGACGTTCACGCACTCCGAAAACATCACCGTCACCAACACTGCCCCGAACAAGCCGACCGCCAGCGCAACGGTGACTAGAACAGCCAAAGACGGGAAGCTGCTTGTCAACTTTGCCGTATCCGCCACCGACCCCGACGGGGACGCGGTGACCTATGAATACTCCGGCCAGAGCGCGGACGGCTACTACGCGGTTGGCTCTTACGCCGTCAAGGTCAGGGCAAAGGACGCCTATGGCCTGTATTCCGACTGGACAACAATCAGCTTTACCGTTGCCAACTCGGAGCCAAACACGCCGGTCATCACAAGGACGCCGGATGGAAACAGCGTACCGCCCGGCACGCCCGTCACCATCACCGCGTCTTCCACGGACCCGGATGGAGACGCCATCACCTACGTGTGGGAGGGCAGACCGGCTCAAACATCCACATATCCGCTGGGTAAAAATACTGTCCGTGTGAAAGCGGTGGACGCCGTCGGGGCGGAATCCCCCTGGACGGCCATCGTATTCTTTGTGGCCGATTCCACCAATGGCGGCGGCATGACCCTGACGGGTCCCGAATCCGTCATCCTGGAGGAAGGTATTGAGGACGCGACCATCATCGAGTACACCTTCACAGTTCCCCCGGTCAGCGGCCACAGCGGAAGCGATTATGGCCGGGTGCGCGGCTACAACAAGAATACCCGCCAATGGGATCAACTGGACTACCAGACGACCACCAACGGCATCACCTTCAGTCGGACGCTGGCTCCAGGTGTCTATACCCAGTTGGAGTTCTACTACTATACCAACCATACCTGCATGTACAACAAGTCCAACATCACCTATTCGGTTAAGTATTACTTTGAATAGTGTGAACAGCGCGTTGATGAAAGGAGGGATCTTCAATGAACGGCGTCAGCATCAAAAACCACCGCGTCCTCTTCTACGGCAACACCGCGGGATACATCGAAAACGGCAGGGCAATCGTCGACCCCATGTTTCGCTGCGAGGAATTAAAGGATTATCTCACAATGAAGCAGGGCCTGGAAATTGAGTGGACAAACGGCGTGTACGACCGGCTGGCCGGCGGCGGGCTTGATACGGACGGCAACGCTCCGGTCCTGAAAAACTGCCGCATCCACCAGCTCAAGCCGGAAGTGGATGTCATGATGAAATTCATCGGCTACGATGAGCTGCTGGAGCGCTTCGGCGAGCCGAATCCGGACAACTACCGTGTAGTTTACGACGGTCAGATTGAAACCAATGACCTCGACGCCATCTATGAAAAATTCAACCTTGACCATCCGCCCGGCTATCAGGGCCATAGCCTCTCCATGTCGGACGTCATCGAGCTGTACGACCAAAACGGCAGCTCCTTCCACTACGTTGACCGCTTCGGCTTTAAGGAGATTGCGTTCCAGTCTCCCGAACAGGAGCAGCAATATGGCCAGACCATGGCCCTGTAGCAAAGAGACAGCCGCGCGGCTGTCTCTTTGCGTCCAAAAACCAAACAGACAGGAGGGAAAATATTATGAAGAAAACGGAAAACACCCAGGTCGCCCCTTTGGAAAGCGCGGAGCAGCCCCTGCCCATGAAAGTGGATGTGAAGATCGGCTCCATCCGTCCAGAGGGCGCCATCCGCGCCATAGCCTCGGTCAACCTAAACGACTGCTTTGCCATCCGCAACGTTAAAATCATGGACGGCGGCAAGGGCCTGTTCGTGGCCATGCCCAGCTACAAGGCGGGGAACGGGGAATACAAGGACATCTGTTTCCCCGTGACCAAGGAATTCAGGCAGCAGCTCAACGACGCGGTCATCCTTGCCTATCAGCAGGCGCTGAGCATGAGCCAGAACCAGACCCAGGGCGACCCCTCTTTCGCTTCCCCGGAGCAGACCCCCGGAATGCGGATGGGGTAAGCAAAGCAAGATCATGCCCCAATTATAGATTTACGGAGATGATGCCCATGAGCGAAGAAAAAAGCCTGTTATCCAAAGACGCCAACACCGGTCAAACCTCTTACCCGCGGCCTTCCGACGCAAAACTCCCGGAAAACTATACGATGCGCGACGGATTTTTAATCAAGGGCGGCACGCTTGTGTCCCTTGTAACTTCCGGAATTGTTGAGGCCGCGGCACGGGGCTTTCTCCATGTGGACGAAACGGAGGAATACAGAACCGGATAAAAATCTCACAGGTGGCATCCAGACACCGGAATGAACCACCGGTGTTTTTTTATTGTCTGCGCGGGGAGGTGGTAATTACGGAAGAATTGGAACTTGACCTGATCAGGGTTGTCCGCGATCCCAATCCTCTTTTCAAGTATCAACTGATTTACAAGGCCGGAAACGCCACGGGCATGGTGGGAGTGTACAGCTTTGATGAAGACTGGTACTACCTGTATAAAGAGGACAACGACAGGTACAAGGTAAAGAGGCGCAAAGACCTTGAAGGCATTCCGCCCGCCTTTACCTATAAACTGCCGCGAAGAAAGCAGGAAGAAAAACCGGCCGAACAAAAGCCCCCTGAGCAAAAAATTGCGGACGGGCCGTCTGTTTTGGAAGAAGCGCCGGAACAGGATTTCGGCATGCGGATGGGCGGCATGTAGAACCTGCCCGTTTTTCCTGTGGAAGATGTGCACGATACGGATTCACACGATGCAAATCCCCGCCATAGCGCGGAAATCTCAACGAAAATATGAATTTTGGAGGTAAATTGCCATGAGAAAAATTGCAACCAAGGTAAAGGATCAAATCACCGGCAAAGCATTGTTGGCAAAGGCTTTGCTGCGGTCTGAACGCGGTGAGAATTTTGTCGATTCGGCCATCCGCATATTAATCGCCGTGGTTATCGGCGCTCTTTTGTTGGCCGGACTGTATACCTTGTTCGGCGACACGGTGATGCCCACCCTCAAACAGCGCATTCAGGAGATGTTCAACTATGGGGGCTGATTTCAGCGGTCTGGGCAATCCGCTATTTCTGCTCAAGGGCGGCATTTTTATCGTCCTGCTTTTGACCGCGTCCCTCATTGATGTCAGAAAGAGGATCATCCCCGACGCCATCTGCCTGGCAATCGCCCTGGCGGGCTTTATCTGTTTTACGCCGGTAAAGCTGCTGGGCTGCCTTTCCGCCCTGCCGCTCCTGATTGCCGCCCTTGTTTGGGGCGGTATGGGCGGCGGCGACATCAAGCTGATGGCGGCGGCGGGCTTTGTCCTCGGCTTCAGGGGAGGTATGGCGGCCATGGTCATGGGACTTGCCGCCATGCTTCTTTTTTATGCCGGTTGCTTTATGGTGCAAAGGCTGCGCAAGAGGGACTGCCCCAGGGCGTTTCCCCTCGCGCCCTTTCTGTCCGCCGGCTGTATAGCCGCATATTTCATATTCCAAGGAGGAATCATACTATGAGCTTTTTAAGAAACAGGACCGTTCTCGGCGTGATCTGCATCGCGCTGTCACTTTTCATCTGCTTTGCGGTTACTCCGCTTTTCAATTCCGGCATTTCAAAAAAGACGGACATCGTCCGCGTCGCCAGGGACATCAAAGCCGGGGAGCAAATCACCAGGGACATGGTGAAAACCGTGGAGGTCGGCAGCTACAACCTGCCCGACAACGTGGTCAGAAGCCTTGACGCCGCCCTGGGCAAATATGCGGCGGCGGACATGGCGCCGGGCGACTATATCTTAAACACCAAGCTGACCGACTCGCCCGCGGCGGAAAACGCCTACCTGTACAATCTCACCGGGGAAAAGCAAGCCATGTCGGTCACCATCAAGAGCTTCAGCAACGGCCTGTCCGGCAAGCTGATCTCCGGCGACATCGTCTCGGTCATCGCGCCGGATTACAGGAAGATGGGAGCCACCGTCATTCCCCCGGAGCTGAAATATGTGGAGGTCATCGGCGTCACCGCCAGCAGCGGCTACGACACCGACACAGGCCAGGGGTTGAAAAAAGAGGACGAAAAGCAGCTTCCGGCCACCGTCACCCTGCTGGTGTCTCCGGAGCAGTCCACCATCCTCGCCGGGCTGGAGGCGGACGGAAAGCTGCACCTGTCCCTGGTGTACCGGGGGAGCAAGGAAAATGCCGCGAAGTTTATCGAAGCCCAGGACAAGGCGCTTAAAGCCCTGTATCCCGCTCCGGCGGGGGACGCAACAAAAGAAAACACCGGGGCCGCTCCGCCGACAGATAAATCCTCACCGGAAAGCGAGGGCGAATAACCATGCTCAACTTTATGAAAGGAAGTCTTTTTTCCAGAGACACCGGCAACCAGCCGGAGGGTCCGGCGGTGGAAAAGGATACGCAGGTGCTGGCCGTGTGGGGCAGCCCCGGATCGGGGAAAACAACCGTCAGCGTCAAGCTGGCCAAGCACCTGGCGGACAAAAAGCGCAATGTGGCGCTGCTCCTGTGCGATATGACCGCCCCCATGCTGCCCTGCGTCTGCCCGCCCTCCGACCTGGAATGCGAGAAGTCCCTGGGCAGCATCCTGGCGGCCGCCCATGTGACGGACACCCTCGTCAAACAGAACTGCGTCACCCACAAACGGTATCGCCATCTGCTCCTGATCGGCATGCTCAAGGGGGAGAATGTGTTCACCTATCCTCCCTATAGTGCCGAATTGGCAACAGAGCTGATCGACCATCTGCGGAATATCGCGCCCTATGTCATCATTGACTGCGGCAGCGCCATCGCAACAGATATCCTCTCCGCCGTTGCCTTAATGGAAGCGGACTCGGTGCTGCGGCTGGTGAACTGCGACCTGAAATCCGTCAGCTACCTGTCGAGCCAGCTTCCCCTTTTGCGGGACAACAAATGGGACGCCGACAAGCAGTACAGGGTGGCCAGCAACGTAAAGCCCCATGAGGCCAGTGAACACATTGAGCAGGTGCTGGGCAACGTGGCGTTCAAAATACCCCACTCCGGCGAGCTGGAGAGCCAGGCCCTGGCCGGGGATCTGTTCCGGAACCTGGCGCTCAAGGAAAGCCGCGGTTTCCGCAAAGAGATTGAAAAAATCAGCAGGGAGGTGTTCGGCGTATGAGCAACAAAAAGCACCGGCAAAAAGGCCGTGAAAACCCGCAAATAAAGAATCCGGGCGCTCCCCTGGCGGAAGCGCCGCAAATTGTCCGGCCCGTGAACTTGGCCGGCAGCCGCAATTTGTTCTTTGCGCCCGACGACAGCTCCAGGGATTTTGGAAGTGTTTTGCGCGAGGTGCAGGAGTACATCTCTTCGAAGTATTCCACCCTCATTATTGACGGCGGCGGGGACGAGGTCAAAACCCAGGTCAAGCGGTACATCGCCAAATACATCCAGGATGGGCGCATCGCCGTAAGCGGCATGACCGAGGGGCAGCTTGTGGACGCCCTCTATACCGAGATGGCCGAGTTTTCTTTCCTCACCAAATACATCTTCGGCACGGGCATCGAGGAAATCGACATCAACGCCTGGAACGACATCGAGGTCCAGTACGGCAACGGCTCCACGGTCAAATTGGACGAATACTTTGAGTCCCCCGAACACGCCGTCAACGTGATCCGGAGAATGCTCCACGTGTCGGGCATGGTGCTGGACAACGCCAGCCCCGCCATCCTGGGGCATCTTTCCAAGAACATTCGCATCGCCGTGCTGAAAACGCCCCTGGTGGACGAGGACGTGGGTGTTTGCGCTTCCATCCGGATTGTCAATCCGCAAAGTCTCAAAAAAGAGGATTTTATCAACGGCGGCACGGCGACGGCCGAGATGCTGGACTTCCTCGCGGAGTGCCTGCGCTATGGCATTTCGGTGTGCGTGGCCGGCGCGACTTCCTCCGGAAAGACCACCGTGGCGGGCTGGCTCTTAACCACCATCCCGGACAGCAAGCGCATCTTTACCATAGAAAACGGCTCCCGCGAGCTGGCGCTGGTACGGAAAAGAGACGGCAAGATAGTAAACAGCGTCATCCATACCCTGACCCGCAGCAGCGAAAACGAGAAGCAGAACATCGACCAGGACATGTTGCTGGACATGGCGCTGCGCTTTAATCCCGAAGTCATCTGCGTGGGCGAGATGCGCTCGTCGGAAGCCTACGCCGCCCAGGAGGCGGCCAGAACCGGCCACACCGTGCTGACCACCATCCACTCCAACAGCTGCGAAGCCACCTGGCGCAGGATGGTCACCCTCTGCAAGCGCAAATACGACATGGCGGACGACACCCTCATGTCCCTTGTCACCGAGGCGTTTCCCATCGTGGTGTTTACCAAGCAGCTTGAGGATAAAAAGCGCCGGATGATGGAGATCATGGAATGCGAAATCCTGCCCGACGGACAGCGGAACTTCCGTACCCTGTTCCAGTTCCAGATTGCGGAAAACCGCGTGGAGGACGGCAAATTCATCATTAAGGGACAGCACCGGCAGGTTATGGGCATTTCCCCAAGCCTGCAAAAGCGCTTCCTGGAAAACGGCATGCCCCAGGAGGTGCTGGCGCAAATCACGAAAGGAGGTCTGGCCGGATGATCACGCTTCAACTCATGGCCTGCGTCGGCCTGATTGCTGGCGCCTTTATTCTGCTTGGGCTGTCGCCCGCCGAATTCACCGGCGGCCTGTTCGCCTTTCTAACCAGGCGCCCCAGGGGCATCCGGGATGAGATCAATGAGGCCGTTAAGCGTAAAAAACCGTCCTTCCTGCGCCGGGAAATCCTGGAGGCCCAGGATATCCTCACCCTCACCGGACGAAGCGGCCGCTTCCCGCTGATCTGCGCGTCTTCGCTTTTGTTGTTCGCCGCCGGCGCAAGTATCGCCATCCTTCTGCAAAACGTGTTCCTCATCCCCGTCCTGGCGCTGGGCCTGATGTTTTTACCCTTCTGGTATGTCAGGCTGACGGCGGCCCACTACAGGAAAAACATCGCGGCGGAGCTGGAAACGGCTTTGAGCATCATCACCACGGCCTATCTGCGCAATGAGGACATCCTGACGGCGGTGGAGGAAAACATTCACTACCTGAACCCGCCGGTGCGCGGCGTGTTCGCCCAATTCCTCACTCAAATCAAGCTCATCAACCCCGATGTGAACGCGGCGCTCAAAGCAATGAAGCCCCGGATCGAAAACGAGGTGTTCCACGAATGGTGCGACGCCATCGCCGCCTGCCAGTACGACCGGAGCCTCAAGACCACCCTGACGCCCATCGTCGGCAAGCTGTCGGACATGCGGATCGTCAACGCCGAGCTGGAATACCTGGTGTTTGAACCGCGCAAGGAATTCATCATCATGGTGATCCTGGTGATGGGCAACGTCCCCGTGATGTATTTCCTCAATAAAGGCTGGTATGACACGCTGATGCACACCGCCGTGGGGCAGCTCGTCCTGGCGGTCTGTGCGGCGGCCGTTTTCATCAGCGCGGCCTTCGTCATCCGGCTGACCAAGCCCATTGAGTACAGGAGGTAGCGAAATATGCCGACATTACTGTTTTTATTCGCAGCCCTGCTCGCGGCGGGGCTGTTTTTGATCCTGGCCGACGCGCTGAAGCTGCCCACCCTCGGCGCGGCCAGGGCCATGCTCAGCGCCGGCAGGCGGGACAAAAAGGCCGCCAAAACCATGGAAACGTGGCTCATGTCCCTTGCGGTCAGGTTCTCGAAACACATCCCCATGGATGAGTACAAAAAGAACCGCATGAATAACATTCTCAAGGCGGCGGGCATCGGCGTAACGCCGAAGGTCTACGCCGCATACGCCATGGTCAAGGCGGGGATGATCCTTCTTAGCGCCGTTCCCTGCCTGCTCCTGCTTCCGCCGCTCTCGCCGGCGCTGGTGTTCCTGGCGGTGCTGGTCTACTTCAAGGAAACCCGAAAAGCGGACGAGCAGCTGCGGGAAAAGCGGGAGCGGATCGAAAGGGAACTGCCGAGGTTTGTGGCCACCTTCGAACAGACGCTGAAAAGCAGCCGCGACGTGCTGGCAATGATGGAGAACTACAAGAAAAACGCAGGGGAGGCCTTCGCCCGCGAGCTGGACATTGTGACGGCGGACATGCGCTCCTCCTCCTACGAGGCGGCCCTCACCCGGTTCGAGGCAAGGCTCAATTCCCCCATGCTCTCGGACGTAGTCAGGGGACTGATCGGCGTCCTGCGGGGGGACGACAGCGCCGTCTATTTCCAAATGCTGGCCCATGACTTCAAGGCCCTGGAGCTGCAGCGGCTCAAGGGCCAGGCGCAGAAGATACCGTCCAAAATCCGGGTGTTCTCTTTCATCATGCTGATGTGCTTTCTGTTCACCTATCTGGCGGTCATCGCCTATGAGATCGTAAAGTCTCTGAACGCCATGTTCTGAAGGTGGGCTTTAAATCTATACCAGGAAAGGAGAACGCAATGGAAAGGATTGAGAAAATAAAGGAGCTGTTTCGGGAAAAACTCGACGCCTGCTACCGGGCGTATATAGCCGGTCTGCAAGGCATGGACAGCTCCGCGCTGATTGAAAGAGCCGAGGAAATAGCCACTGCCAGGCTGGTCTACAGGGAACTGAAAGACGGCGGGTACAACGCGGATTATCTGGAATACCTGCTGCGCTTTCAAAACCCGCTGGAGGTGGTGCGGGACCAGTGGCGAAAGGAGCGCGGCTCGGTTTTGGACGGGGACATGGAGCATGTCCTCTGGACGCTTGCCGACAGAAAGGACGCGGAACAGGACTACGAGCTGGACGAGGCTTTCCTCGTACCCGGACAGGAGCAGGGGGTGCGGATGTGTTAACAAAGCTGCGCGATAGCCGCGGGGAAGGATACATCGATGTGGCTGTGCTGGTGCTCTGCACCATGCTGGTCGTTGCCCTGGCCGTCAAGGTGCTTCCTGTCTACATTGCCAAAAGCCAGCTGGACACCTTTGCCGCGGAGCTGTGCCGGGAGGCGGAGATCGCGGGCCGGGTGGGCAGTGAAACCAGCCTGCGGGAGCAGGTGCTGCGGGAAAAAACAGGACTTGATCCCGTCGTCACCTGGTCAAAGACAGGCAAAATCCAGCTCAACCAGGAATTCACGGTGACCGTTACCCTGCGGAGAGATATCGGCCTCTTTGGCGGTTTCGGCTCCTTTCCCATTACGCTGACGGCAAAAGCCACGGGGAAAAGCGAGGTGTACTGGAAGTGAAAATAAGGGAAATATATGGTATAATAAGGAATAAAAAGGGATCGTCATTCCCCCTGATTGTCTTCGTGGCCCTGGTTCTGGCGATGATTTTGTGCGGCGTATCCGAATACATGCGGCTGATGATGATCGCGCAGGGTGTTCGGGACGCGGTGCAGTCCGCCGTTGTTTCGACAGTGAACGACAACTATGACGACATCTATCACGGCGTGCGGGAGGGCTACGCCGGGGGCTACCAGCTAGTGGGCGCCTCCTGGGAGGACAGCGTCGACTACGGCGATATTTACGCGTATCTTGACAAAACTCTGGGCCTGCAAAAAAGCGGCGGGTACCATGTGAAGTATGCGGGCGAGAGTGTGGAATACAAGCTCTCCGGCCTGGCGGTGGACATCCGGAACGCGCCGCTGGCTCCCTCCGATCCCGCCGGCGTGCAGAGCTTCCTGGCCGACGCGGCGATCCGGCTGGAGGTTCCGGTATCCTTCGGAGGCAAGATACTGCCGCCCATGGGGATCAATCTCCGGGTGCGGGCAAAATATATGTCTGTATTTTGACTTTTTCGCAAATACGATAGACTTCCCGAAACTTCTGTGGTAGGGTGTGGACTATAAAGAGCTATCGAAAAACCGACAAGGAGGCAATTCTTATGAGGAATATACAGGACAAGACAAAGAAACGTCTGACCATCGCCGGGCTTGGCATTGTATGCGTGGCGCTGGTTATAGCGATATCCTCTCAATTTAAAACGGAAACGCCGCCGGACGGCGGGAACGCTCCGGCGTCCATTGCTACGGTCGAGGTCAACCCAAGCGCGGATATAGGCGGCAAGGCGGGAGAAAAAGAAGTGGTCGTCCCGGCCAGCGAGCCGACTGCGGCGCCAGCCGATAACACGGCGCCTCAGACCGACCAGCCGGTGCAAAACCTGCAGCCGGAAGTGACCAAACCGCCGGAGCCGACGGAAAGCCAGAAGACCGACCCGACCCGAAAACCGAGCGGGGAAAAGGTTGACAATGTGCAAGCCACGGACCACAACAATGTGCAGAAACCGGATGCCACGCAAACCGGTGAACCAAAGGGCGGCGAAAGAAAAGACGGCAAGGTTTATCTCCCCGGCTTCGGCTGGGTAACTGAAACAGGCGGCTCAGGCACAAAAGTAGACGGTGACGGTAATATCAACAAACAGGTTGGAACGATGGATTAGCCCCCGACAATAGAATAAAACATTCCAGGGAACGCGGCAGAAATGCCGCGTTTTTTGATGTTCAAGGAGGTCTCTATGAAACGTACACTCAGCATTTTTATTGTGCTGGTCCTGCTGCTGACCGCCCTGCTTCCCCTAACCGCCTATGCCGAGGGCGAAGGAAACATAGACAATGGAAGCGGCAGCATGGGCAGCGGCACCAGCGAAAACTTCTGGAGTCCCGGCGACGAGGGAGTGCGGATCACGGTGGTCAGAGCCAGTGATCACGCGGTGGTTACCATTCCCGTTGATTTTACCAACAAGCATCCCGACAACATACAGGCGCACTTCGGAAAGGTGAGCAAAATATCCTACACAAATGGTTTTTCCCTGACGCCCAGCATGCAGCAGTACACCTATGTCAATCCGGCGCAAGCGGTTCCGAGAATTATCAGCTCCGGCAGCGGTAATGCCAACATTGATGATATAAAAAGATATTTCTGTTCGGAATATACACTGATGCGGATTGCCGATGTTACCGGTTTCAATTACGACACCCTTATCAACGGCGACTATAAAATCCTGCTGGAACCCGTCGCCTACATGACCTTCCAGGGCGTAAGGATCGCCGTGACCGCAACCGAGGCGGCCCTCTACGACCAGCAGCTTGACGGCGGGCTGCGCAGCAAGATGGTGTCTCTTTCGCACAAGAACCTGCCGCTGGCGATGTTCCTCGAAACGCCCGACCTCGGCTATCCGGCATGGTCCGGCTCCCGGACGGCCGCCGCCTCCAACGCGGATATCATTTCTTCCCTTGGCCTTGGCATCATACGGTTCAGCGAGGCGGAGCCTCCCCAGGTGAGCGGTTATGACTACACCTACCGTGTCAACACACAGGTCATCACCTCGGTTACGGTCAGCGGAGGCCAGGCCGATCCCGACCATCCCGTGACGGCGCGCTTTACCATCGGCGGCCAAACTTACACGGTGAATAACATATATTATCCCGAAAGCGACAGCCAGCTTGTGTGGGTGCGCTGGACGACACCCTCCACGCCGCAGACCATGACCATCCATGTGTCCGTCACAGGCAGGGGCAGGGCGAGCCAGGGTACCATCACCGCCAATATTGTGGACCTGTCGGGACATGAGCCGCCAAACCCCGTCGCCGACGACCGCAACGACTCCTATACCCAACCGGCCGTTCCGAACAACCCGCAGAAAACCTCCGCCACATGGGGCGTCTGGCGTCCCTGGTGGCACGCGTATTGGGTGTGGCACTCCACCGGCGAGGATTCGGGGTACTGGTGTGATCACGGCTGGTGGGAGTTCGATTGGAACACTTACACCGCAAGCCTTTCGGCCTCCATGAGCGTCGTTCCGGATGCGAAAAATCCTACTGCTTCGGGCAAAACCATGAAAAGCGGGTATGGAATCAATCAGACCGTCACTGCAAATGTCAGCACCAACCAATCCTCGGCGGTGACGGCCGCGCAGACCGCTGTCACCTATTTCCCCGAATTCCGGTATCAGTCCTACTGGCGCCTGCTGGAGAGGACTGGTGGCGGCCTCGGCACCCAGTTTGAGTTTGCCAGGAACAGATATTCAACCTATAACCGGCGCACCCACTTCACGCCCATCTGGATGCCGGACGGAAGCTATACCCCCTACACCTACCTGATGGACTGCTGGACGCCCCAGGGGATGCTCAGCATGAACCTCGCCGACTCGGTGACCATCAGCGGGAACCTCTGGAGCGACTGGCATATCGCGCCGGTCAAGCCTTAAAAATATCATCAGAAAAAGAATGGACCGCAGGGCAAAAACAGCTTTGCGGTTTTTTCTTTTTCAGCAATAAAGGATGAAAGGTGGAAAAACCATGAAAAAAACCAAGAAGCTTCTGCTTGTCTTTTGCCTTATCCTTGTCCTGACAGGCATATTCTGCGTGACCGCCTATGCCGATCCCACCGGCGATGTGGCAGGGGCGATTGAAGGGACGTGGAAAGACGCGTCCGCGCAGATCAAAACCGTGGTCAACAAGGTGGTGTTCCCCGCCATCGACCTGATCCTGGCCGTGTTTTTCTTCGCCAAACTGGGGATGGCGTACTTCGACTACCGCAAACACGGGCAGTTTGAATGGGCGGCGCCGGCGATCCTGTTCGCAACCCTTGTGTTTATGTTAACGGCCCCCTTATACATCTGGAGCATCCTTGGCATGTGACACCTGTAAAATGATGCGCGGGAGCCTGTGTAAAAGCAGGCTCTCCGCTTTTCGGGAAAGGAGTGACACGCCCAATGTTTATATGGGATTTTGCCGCCGACCTTGTGCTGGGACAGATCATGGACTGGATATATGCGCAGATTGTTGGATTTCTCGGTGAGTTTTTCTCCATGATGGGCAACATGGGCGCCGAGTTGTTTGAGATGAGCTGGGTGCAGGCTGTCGTGCTGTTCTTCTCTTATCTCGCGTGGGCGCTTTATGTGACGGGGCTGGTGGTCTCCGCCTTCGAGTGTGCCATTGAATACCAGTCCGGACGCGGCAGCGTCAAAGACGCAGCTCTTAACGCCTTTAAGGGATTTATGGCGGTCGGACTGTTTACCGTTGTCCCGGTGGAGTTATACAAGCTGGCGATAACCCTGCAGGGCAGCTTTACATCGGGCATCACCGGTCTTGCCAACGGCGGGATCAGCGCCATGACGCTTGCCGCCCTCGCCAATGTCGGCGGCTTCGGATTCAACCCCATCATGGGGCTATTCTGCGTCATCCTCATGGGCTACGCGGTGATCAAGGTGTTCTTTGCCAATCTGAAACGCGGCGGCATTCTGCTGATCCAGATCGCCGTGGGGAGCCTGTATATGTTCAGCGTTCCCCGCGGCTACATTGACGGCTTCGTAAGCTGGTGCAAGCAGGTGGTGGGCTTGTGCCTCACCGCGTTTTTGCAGTCCACCATTCTCATCGCGGGGCTCATGGTGTTCAACAGCAGCATGCTTTTAGGCCTCGGCCTGATGCTGGCGGCCTCGGAGGTGCCAAGGATCGCGGGGCAATTCGGGCTGGACACCTCCACCAGGGGCAATCTGATGAGCACCGTGTACGCCGCCCAAACAGCGTTCAACATGACAAGGACGGTGGTAAGGGCGGTGGCGGCGAAATGACGGATAAGAAGCTGGTCTATATTGCCTCGCCCTATGCCGGAGATATCGAATACAACACCCGGATGGCAATAAAATACTGCCGCTACGCCGCGGAACACGGCGTTATCCCTCTGGCTCCCTATTTGCTGATGCCGAGATTCCTCTGCGAAGCGAATCCGGAAGAACGGGAGCTGGGGATCAAAATGGGGCTGCAGCTCCTTGCCTTATGCTCCGAACTGTGGGTCTTCGGCGGCCGGATATCCGAGGGCATGCGGCGTGAGATCGCGGAGGCCGAAAGGCTCGGCGTCCCGATTAAACACATCGGCGAAATTGAAATGACGGGAGTGAAGGATATGAAAAAATACGGAATATGGGCGAAAAGAAGCGCGGCCTCCGTCTGCGGCGCGGCGGAAGCCTGGCTCAAATCGGACGGAAAGCCCATAACCTTCGACACTTATGAGGAAGCGGCGGCCAAGGCCGAAGCGCTTATGAAGAATATCGGGACGGCCAACGTTTCCTATTATCCCAGGCCAATGGAACAGGAGCCAGAGGACGCGCCCGCTCCCAGCATGAGTATGAAATTATAAGGAGGGCTGAAAAGTGTATATTTACCCCGACAATTTGAAATCCAAGGCGGTGCTGTGGCTGTGGCAGCTCCGGGACATCGGCGTGATCGGTATCGGTTGCCTTATCTCTGTTTTCGCGCTGGCGCAGCTTGGCTTTTTGCTTCCCATCGTGGCGACGGCTCTCTACGCCTTTTTGACCATTCGATTTGACGACACCAGCATCCTTGACTTTATCCGCTATGCCTGCGCCTTTTTCCTGACCGGGCAGCAGTTCTACGAATGGCGGCTGCAATCCGGCGACCATTGGGAACCGGACGGAAAGCGGGTGGGCAAATGAGCAGAAAAGAAAAAAAAGAGCAGAAGCAAAGGCAGGCCACGCGGCAGCTCATCAACACCAGAGCCATCACCGACTACAGCCTGCAGACCTACGGCCACGGCGAGCTGGTATATTTTATCATCAAGCCCAGCAACATTTCCGTATTGTCCGAAGCCAGCGTCTCGGCGCGGATCTACGCCTTGATGACCGTGCTGAAAGGCATGGCGGAGATTGAGATGTGCTGCCTGAATTCCCGTGAGAACTTTGAGGACAACAAGCGGTTCCTGAAAAGCCGCGTGGAACAGGAGGACAATCCGGCCGTCCGCAAGCTGCTGGAAGCGGACCTGACCTTCCTCGACCGCATCCAGGTGCAGATGGCGACCGCGAGGGAATTTCTCATCATTATCCGGCTGCGCGATGAAAAAGAGAACGAGGTGTTCCCCTACTTAAACCGCATTGAGAAAACCCTGCGGGAGCAGGGATTCTCTGTCAAACGGGCCGGAAAAGAGGATATCAAGCGGCTGCTGGCGGTCTATTTCGAGCAAAACGTGACCACCGAAAAATTTGAGGATTTCGACGGGGAACGGTGGATTATTCTGGGCGACTGAAGATTAAGCCGTTCTTTGTCCATTTTGCATATAGACTTCCACCGCGTCTTCGTTTATTGTGTGTGCTGAGGTGATAAAGATGGCGGTCATACAAGATGAAATCCTGGACGCGTTTATCACGGAATTGCGGGAAAGGGCGCTTTCAGAGTTCCGGCGCGGCGAAAAGGAAAACCAGGACCGGTATGAGCGGGTCAGGGAGCTTAGCATGAAACTAAGGGATATTCTCTCCCAGCTCAGCGAGGGAAACAGACAGGCAATCGAAAGCTACATGGAGGAAAAAGACAGCCTCGCCAGCGACGAGCTTGACTACGTCTATCTGAGAGGAATAATAGACTGCTGCAGGCTGCTGAAAATGTTGAAAATCATATAGCTCCCATAGCCATACGGGATATTCGTGAGAGGCTTGCCTTATAATTCAGGCGGGTCTTTTTTTATTCATTTTTTACTCATTTGAAGGAGATGATACAATGCCGAAAAGCAACAAAGCCGCGCCTGCAATGTCGCGGGAGGATGTCCGCGTACAGGAATTCCTTGACATGATCGCGCCATCGGTCGTTAAATTCTATACCGACCACTTCATTTGCGGCAATACCTACCGCTGCGTGTGGGCGCTTCGGGAGTACCCGACCGCCACGGAGGAACAGGCCATCCTGCGCCACCTGGGCGAGAAGGACGGCGTCACCCTGCGCATCTATACCCGCCATGTCACACCGGTGGAGGAAAGAAAAATCATATCCAACGCCGCCAATAAGAACCGCATGAAGCGGAGCAGCACCAACGACCTGCAGCAGACCGTCGCCGCCGAGAGCAACCTGCAGGACGTGGCCAATATCGTGGCTTCCATGCACCGGAACAAGGAACCGCTGCTCCACGCCGCCGTATATATCGAACTGTCCGCCCACGACCCCGACCAGCTCAAGCTGCTGCAGACCGAGGTGCTGACAGAACTCATACGGAGCAAGCTCAATGTGGACCGGCTCCTGCTCCGCCAGAAGCAGGGATTTATTTGCGCAATGCCTTCCGGCTGTAACGTGTTCGGCGACCAGTTTGAGCGTGTGCTGCCGGCGTCGTCAGTGGCCAACCTCTATCCCTTCAACTACAGCGGCAAAACCGACGAGCGCGGGTTTTACCTCGGCAGGGACAAATTCGGCAGCAACATCCTTGTGGATTTCAACAAGCGGGCCGACGACAAGACCAACGCCAACATCCTGATCCTGGGCAATTCCGGCCAGGGCAAAAGCTACCTATTGAAACTTATCCTCACCAATCTGCGGGAGTCCGGCATGCATGTGCTGGCTTTAGACCCTGAAATGGAATACGAGGAACTGACGGTAAACCTCGGCGGCTGCTTCATAGACCTCATGTCCGGCGAATACATCATCAATGTGCTGGAGCCGAAAACATGGGATATATCCGGCGACCCCGGGGACACCGGTGCACCCCAGGCGTTCCGGCAGACCTCCAAACTCAGCCAGCACATCAGCTTTCTCAAAGACTTTTTCCGCTGCTACAAGGACTTTGACGACCGGCAGATCGACACCATTGAGATCATGCTGGGCAGGCTCTACGACAAATGGGGCATCACCGACCGGAGCAATTTCGACCGGCTGAAGCCCGCGGATTACCCCATCCTGTCCGACCTGTACGAGCTGGTGGAGGCCGAGTACAAAGCCTTCGACGAGAGCCGCCGCCAGCTCTACACCGCCGACACGCTGCGGGAAATCTGCCTTGGACTCCACTCCCTGTGCAAGGGCGCGGAGTCCAATTTTTTCAACGGGCACACCAACATCACCAGCGGCAGCTTCGTGACCTTCGGCGTCAAGGGGCTGCTGCAGGCGTCGAAGAACATCCGCAACGCCCTGCTGTTCAACGTGCTGTCCTTTATGAGCAACGAGCTGCTGACTGCCGGAAACACGGCCGCCTCCATCGACGAGCTGTATTTATTCCTCACAAACCTGACGGCGATAGAGTACATCCGGAATTTCATGAAGCGTGTGAGAAAGAAGGACAGCGCCGTCATTCTCGCCTCGCAGAATCTGGAGGACTTCGACATCGAAGGCATCCGCGAATACACCAAGCCCCTGTTCTCCATACCGACGCACCAGTTCCTGTTCAACGCGGGCAACATCGACACCAAATTCTATATCGAAAACCTTCAATTGGAGCAGAGCGAGTACAACCTGATCCGCTATCCGCAGCGCGGCGTGTGCCTCTACAAATGCGGCAACGAGCGGTACAACCTCATGGTGACCGCGCCGGAACACAAGGCAAGGCTCTTTGGAAAGGCGGGCGGCAGATGATCAAAAACCGGAGAAATCCAGTATGGGTGAAACGCCTGTGCTGCGACAAGGGGGTGAAGGTTTTTGGAGATGAAGGACCAGCGCTTCGGCATCGAAATCGAATTGACGGGACTGTCCCGCCTGCGCGCCGCCCAGGTCCTGGCGGAATACTTCGGCACGCCGGTTTCCCATGACGGGGGCTATTACGGCATCTATTCCGTCCTGGACGGCCAAAGCCGCCGGTGGAAGGTCATGAGCGACGGCAGCATCACTACAGAGAAAAAAGAAGGGCGGCGGATTGTTCCGGCCGACAGCACCTACAGCGTGGAGCTGGTCAGCCCAATCTGCAGGTATGAGGATATCGAAACCATACAGGAAATCGTCCGCAAGCTCCGCGCCGCCGGAGCCATCGCCAACGCAAGCTGCGGCATCCATGTCCACGTGGACGCCTCGCCCCACAACGCCAACACCCTGCGCAACATCACCAACATCATGGCCAGCAAGGAGGACTTGATCTACAAGGCGCTGCAGGTGAGCGTGGCACGGGAACGCCGCTACTGCAAAAAGGTGGAGCAGAGCTTTTTGGAGGAACTCAACCGCAAGAAGCCGAAAACCCTGGAGCAGGTCAGCCGGATCTGGTACAACGGTAATGACGGCAGGCATGAGCATTACCACAACAGCCGCTACCACTGTTTGAACCTCCACAGCGTGTTCCAGAAGGGCACGATTGAATTCAGGCTGTTCAACGGCACCACCCATGCCGGAAAGATCAAGGCATACATCCAGATCTGCCTTGCCATCAGCCATCAGGCACTGATACAGAGGTGCGCCAGCCGCATCAAAACCCAAAGCACCAATGAAAAATATACCTTCCGCACCTGGCTTCTGCGGCTGGGCCTTATCGGCGACGAATTCAAGACCGCCCGGCTTCATCTCCTGGAACATCTGGACGGCTGCATCGCGTGGAAAGACCCCGCCCAGGCGGAACGGCAAAAACAAAGGCTAAGGCAGAAAAAAGAAAAGGAACTGGCGCGGGCCGCCGGGGCCGTACAGGCGTCACAGGAACAAGATCAAACAGACATGGAACAGGCCGGGACTGAAGAAGGACCCAGCCTTTCCATGTCCATGTAGCAAGGAGGAATGAGAGAAAATGAAAAGCAAAACCCTATACATCGCTTACGGCAGCAACCTCAACCTGACGCAGATGGCCTGCCGCTGCCCCACCGCCAAAGTAGTCGGGACAAGCGAGCTTAAGGATTATGAGCTGCTGTTCAGAGGCAGCCGCCATAGCGCGGTGGCAACGGTGGAACCCTGCAAAGGCGGCCGTGTGCCTGTTCTTTTATGGACGCTGAAGGAAAAAGACCTGCAGACTCTCGATCGCTACGAGGGATACCCCCACTTTTACCGCAAGGAAATCCTCAATGTGGAGCTGAAAGGCGGGATCGTTCCCGCCATGGCGTATATCATGAACGACGGGCATCCCTTCGGCGCGCCCTCGGATCACTACCTGAACACCATCCTGGAAGGCTACAAAAGCGCAGGCTTTGATACCGAGTACCTGGAGCAGGCGGTGGGAAAATCCATCCGGCTGGCTGAGGAACAGCAGCCGGAACAGGAGAACCTGTTTGGCCTGAAATGGTGGTGAGAGCATGGCTGATCCCGCAACCATCACCCTTGCGGTCAGGGCGGCCGTCGCCGCGGCAACCGACAAAAGGACATGGAAGGCTGCCGGTGTTCTTGTCGCCGCCATCCTGACGCCCTTTATCCTTATCGTCGTGATGATCGTGAGCCTGCTCTCGGCTGCGGCGGATCACAACAGCAACGCCATAGAATTGTGCTTCAACGGCGGCGCGATCTCTTCCCGGGTCCCCGCCGATTACGCCGCCCATATCCGGGAGATGCGCGACGGCTTTTCGGAGCTTGACGCCGCCATCGCCGACATATCTTCGCAGGTGGAGGACGGACAGCTTGACGCCACCCGCATAAAGGCGGTTTTTTATTCTCTGTTCTTCGGCGCTGAAAACTTGCGGATGGACGCCTCGGATTACCGGGCCTTCGCCGACTGCTTCGTGCGGTACGAAACCCGCGCCGAAAAGGATGAGGACGGCAACAAAACCGGCGAAACCTGCGCCGTGGCCGTGCCGCTTAAATCCCTGCCGGAGATCTACGCCAACCTCCAAACCACCCTGGGCAGGACAATCACCCATGAGGACCGGGCCAACGCCTCGGAGATTTACCACCGCGTATTGTACGGCGGCAGCGTCCCTGACTATGGGGAGGCGTTCAACGCCTGGTCAAACGGACTGCCCCTGTCCGACGCGCCCTTTGTCGGAGCCGACGGCTTCTGTTCTCCCCTGGGGGAAGGCTGGCGCGGCATGGTGACCTCGGAATTCGGGTACAGGACCGACCCATTCACTGGTCGGCACAAAGGACACTCCGGCATCGACCTGGCCGCGCCCCAAGGGACGCCAATCCGCGCTGCGCTGGACGGCACGGTGCTGTTTGCACGCTATAAGACCACAGGCTACGGCTATCATTTAGCCATCGACCACGGCGGCGGCTTTGTCACTTTCTACGCCCACTGCTCCAAAATCCTCGTCGCCGAGGGTCAGGCGGTCAAGGCCGGCGACATCATCGCGGAGGTTGGCAGCACCGGAAGAAGCACTGGCCCGCACCTGCATTTTGAGGTGCGCATCAATGGAGAAATCCAAAATCCAAGAAGCTATCTGCCATAGAAAGGAGGAAATGAGACATGAGAGAAACGGAACTGAAGATACTGTTCCCCACGGAGAAGCTGGAGGCCCTCCGTTTTTTTATGCGGAAAAAAGAGCTGGACATCGAGCGGGAGCTGAAGGATTACCTTGAAAAAACCTATGAGAGGATCGTCCCCGTCCATGTCCGGGAGTATGTGGAAAGCAGGATCGGACAGGAGCCTGCCCAGGAACAGACGCCCGGGCCGGAAGCCCAGGAACGGCAGACGGAACCGCAGCGCCAGCCAAGGCAGACCCGCCGCCAGCGTGAGCAGGCAACGGCCGAGGCGCCTTCCTCTCCGCAAGCTCAGACCGGGACGGAGGGACCTGCCGAGGAAGAAATCCAGGGCATGACCATGAGCATGTAAACAGCGGAAAGGAAAAAGGAGGTGTTAATTTCAATGATTAAGCTTGGTGTGGACAACGGAAACTACAACACCAAATCCTCGGAGGGGATGCTCTATGCCTCCGGATATACGGCAAGCGACAAGGAATTCATCACGCCGGACATGCAGCTTTTCTACGATGGCAGGTATTACGCCGTCGGCGAGCGCCGCATGCGGTTCCAGCAGGACAAGACCAGAGAGCAGGATACCTTTATACTGACGCTGCCGGCTATCGCCGACGCGATGAAGCGCGCGGGAACCACAAGCGCAGAAATCGCCCTTGGCGTGGGTCTGCCTATTGACAGCTACGGAACGCAGAAGGAGGTGTTCCGGCAATATTTCCTGCGCGACAATGTTTCGTTCCTGTTCGAGGGAACATCCTACCGCTGCCGCATCGCCGAGTGCAAGGTGTTCGCGCAGGGTCATGCGGCGCTGTGCCGGTATTATCCGCAGCTGAAGGATTACCGAAGCATCACGCTGGTGGATATCGGCGGGTATACTGTGGATATCCTCACACTCCATGACTTCCGGCTGGACAGATCGAGCTGCGCCAGCCTGCGCATGGGAACCATTACCCTCTACAGCCGGATTCAGGATACGCTCCAGCGCAATGACATCCTCCTGTCGGACGAACTTATCACCGACGCGATCCGCGGGGATATCCAGCACGCCGACAGCAAATTGATCCATGTTGTGGTGGAGCAGGCTGTGGCGGCTTACTGCAAGGAACTGCTCAATGCGCTCCGGGAGCGCGGACTTGACTTGCGGCTCCCCACGGTGTTCGCGGGCGGTGGCGCGGAACTGCTCGAACTCATGCTGCGCAGGAGCGACCTCAATACTGTGGCGGTGCTGAACCGGTTTGCCAACGCGGACGGCTACAAGCTCCTGATGGGGTGAGCATATGTCCGGGCGAAAACGATACTATCTATCCTTTGATATGGACAACCCAAGGCATCGGGAAGCCGAGGCACTGTTTGCACGGCAGGCCAGCAGGCAGCGCACAGAGTATGTGGTCACCAGCATCCTGACGGCGCATCAGACGGAAAGCCTGGAACAGCTTGTCCGGCAAGCGGTCAGAGACGAACTGCGAAATGCTGTGCCGCCACTGCAAAACACGCTGCAAGGGAAAACAAATGCCGATGTTCAGCTGTCCGATCTCCCCGGCAGCCTTATCCATGCGCTGGAGGAATTGTGACCATGTTGGCTCATTTTCCCGCCGCCGTTTTAACGGCAGGCCAGGAAAGTACACCAACATGGCTTACTTTTTTCTGCCATACAATAATTTAAAAAGGAGTAACCCATATGAGAAAGGCAACGATCCAATTCAATACGACGCCGAAGAAGCTTCGCGCCATCCGCCAGTACAAGGGCAAAAATGAGGCCGCCTTTAACAATGAACTGGAAGATGTGATACAAAAGCTCTACGAAAAGCATGTCCCCGCACCAGTTCGTGAGTACATTGAAAGCCGGGATTCCAGGGTAAAGGAAAAGCCGAAAAGACCGGCCCGGCCTTCCTCTACTGCTGCTGCCAATAATGACGTCAACACCACCGTGTAAATAGCATACTAAAAGCCGCATATTTGGCGGCTGTGTGCCCTTGTGCGGCCTTTTCAGGGGGAAGGTGGCGTCTATATACCTTTGGGCAGTTTTCCGCCCCTTGTTGGGGCTTGTTGAGAGCATAAAGAAGACGGCAGCAGGCATGGCGTTTATTATCCTCAGCAGGGGTGAACCATGGGGTCGAAAACGGTGCAGGTTAAAGAGGGGTGGTCGCAGGCGACCATCCCTCAAATCACATCAGCCCGCAATGCGGACTGAAAGGCTTTGAAGCAGGTGCACCTGAACAGGGCTGCGGTTATCTCGTGGGTGGTCGAAAATCTGGGTTTTTCCCGTATGCAAAGGCTTTTACAGGTACACCTCCCAGGTGGTTGCAGAATATGTGAATGGAATCCAGACAAGGAACGGAGGTGGATTGAGAGTGGCAGAGGAGAATAAAAAGAGAATTCCCCTGTGGCTGTATCCCGAAACCATAAAAAAGACAGACGAGCTTTTCCCGAAGAACAACTGCAAAAGCCGGAGCGAGTTTATAGAAAAGGCCATTCACTTTTACAGCGGATATATCACATCCGGTGAAAACAACAAATATCTTCCCAGTGCAATTACTTCCACCCTTTCCGGCATCGTTGAAAGCTCTGAGAACCGTATTGCACGGCTGCTTTTCAAGCTGGCGGTGGAGATGTCCATGATGATGAATGTCCTTGCGTCTACCGTTGAGATCGATGAAACCCTGCTGCAAAAGCTCCGTGGGAAATGCATCAACGATGTAAAAAAGACCATCGGCTCCGTCACCTTTGAGGAAACTGTGAAATATCAAAAGGGTAAGTAAGGTGATATGCTATGCCCAGGATCATATTCAAATGCCGGTACTTAAAAAATGCACCCAAAGCACACTTGGCCAATCTGGTAGAATATGTGGCTACCCGTGAGGGTGTTGAAAAAGTCTCCGACAGCTCTCACCTTCTTCCTGCGACAAAAAACCAGCAGCAGCTGATTTCTGAAATCCTGAAAATGCTGCCGTATACTGCTGACCTATTCGAGTACGAGGACTATCTGAACAATCCTACTAGGGAAAATGCATCGGAGTTTATTTCTATTGCCTTTGAAAACAATCTCGACCTGATCGGCAAAAAGAAAAATTTTGTAGACTACATCGCCAATCGTCCGAGAGTTGAAAAGATCGGCAGTCACGGACTCTTTACAGATGAAGGTGTACCTGTTGTACTTTCACAGGTTGCTGAGGAAGTTTCAGAGTATTCCGGAAATGTGTGGACAAATATTGTATCCCTCCGGCGCGAAGATGCGGAGAGGCTTGGATACGACAGTGCAAAGTCGTGGCAGGATTTGATCCGGGCACAGCGGAACGTCATCGCGGAAAACATGAAGATCGCTCCGGAAAATTTGCGATGGTATGCTGCTTTTCACAATGAGAGCCATCACCCGCACATTCACCTGATTGCTTACTCCATCAATCCCAAAGAGGCCTATGTCACAAAGCAAGGAATAGAAAACATGCGGGGAAGTCTCGCACGGGAAATCTTCCGCCAGGACCTGATGCAGATTTATGAAAAGCAGACGGAACGACGCAATGTCCTGACCAAGCAGAGCCGTGTGGCCATGCAGGACATCATTGCTCAAATTCGTTCAGGTGTATGTGAAAATAAAAATATAGAAGAATTGATTGCCCGCCTTGCTGAAAAGCTTAAATATACTTCCGGCAAGAAGCAATACGGTTATCTGAAGGCTCCCCTCAAGGCACTCGTTAATCAGATTGTCGATGAGCTTGCAAAGGATGAAAGAGTAGCAGAGCTTTACAGCAGCTGGTACGAAATGCGCAATGAAGTTTTAAGCACCTATGCCGACAAGCTGCCGCATCCTCTTCCATTGTCGCAGCAAAAAGAATTTAAAAGCATTAAAAATATGGTGATTGCCGAAGCGTTAAATATCGGCAGTCACCATTTCACTTTTGAGCCGGACGAGGAACAGGATATATCAATAAAAGATAATGGTGATATTACTGCTGCCACCACATGTTTTGAGAAATCTGCAAAGCTCGGAAATGTCAACGCACAGTATATGCTCGAAAGGATTTATCTTGAATCGGACAGCGAGCATGAAAATGTAGCAAAGGCATTGCAGTGGCTGGGGAAAGCTGCGGACAACGGGAATGCTCTCGCACAGTATGCAATGGCGAAGCTGTACCTTACAGGAAACCATCTAGAGAAAGATGCCGTAAAGGCTGTGGAACTGTTGACCAAATCTGCAGTACAAGGCAATCAGTATGCGCAATATGCCCTCGGCAAACTGTATCTTTTGGGGCATGATGTCAGGCAGGATAAGGAAACAGCGTTGCATTGGCTGTCGGCAGCTGCAGCACAGGGAAATATCTATGCAAAGTATTTGCTGGAACGCATGGATTCCTTCAAAGACCCATCCATACTCCTTGCAGCAACACGCTTGATGCATCACTTGGGCAACATCTTTAGAGAGGAGTATCAGAAAGCTTTTGGCAATCCTCTCATCCAGGTTGACCGAAAGCTTCGCAAAAAAATCATGGAGAAAAAACTGGCGCGAGGTCATGCATATAACGACCATGCGCCACATCAAAGCTATTAGGAGGAATTCGCATGAAGAAGAACTACCTGCAGAAAAAAGAAAAGCTCCCCGTCTCTTATATATTCTCAAGACTGAAGCCACCTGTGAAAAGGGTGGCTTATTTTCGCAGGTCGGGCAAGAGGAAACGCTGACAAAGGAGGATGGCTATGGCAGAGTACGTACATTTTACCGATGAGCAGAAACAGCGTGCAAACTCCGTTGACCTTGTGGACTTTCTCAGACGGCAGGGAGAGCAGCTCATACGCTCCGGCAGGGAGTGGCGTTGGAAGCGTCATGATAGTGTGACAATCCGGGGCAACCGGTGGTTCCGCCACAGCACCGGGCAAGGTGGTCTGGCCATTGATTTTGTGCAGGAATTTTATGGACTCTCATTCCCTGATGCAGTGACACTGCTCCTGGGCGGCGAACAGGGTACGGCGTTTAAGCAAAGTGATAAAAAGGCGCCGGAAGCAGAACGAAAAAAATTCGTACTGCCGGAGGCTGCAGATAATATGCGCCGGGTATATGCCTACCTCTTGAAGCAGCGGTATATTGACCGGGATGTCCTCACCCACTTTGTCAGAGAGAAAAAAATATATGAGGACAAGGAATATCACAATGTTGTTTTTGTAGGCTATGATGAAAACGGTACTGCCCGGCATGCACATAAAAGGGGAACCTATTCCAACGCTGCTGGTTACCGTGGCAATGTGGAAGGCTCCGATCCAAAATACAGTTTCAATTACATTGGTACAAGCAGTATTCTTTATGTATTTGAATCTCCCATCGACATGCTGTCATTTATCACCCTGCATAAGAACGGCTGGCAGCAGCACAGCTATGTAGCGCTGGACGGTGTGGCTGAACATGCCATGCTTCATGTGCTGTCAAAAAATATGCACATTAAAAAAGTGGTATTGTGCCTCGACCATGATCCTGCCGGTATAGAAGCTTCCGGGCGATTTACAGACATATTGCATGAAAAAGGATACGCCTGCATTTCATATTTACAGCCCGCATGCAAGGATTGGAATGAGGACTTGAAAGCGCAGCATGGCATAACACCGATTCCAGCAAAACCGCATCCAAAGCTTGAAGCCTGCAAAGAGCTGTGCGGAGAGATTCGTTACTTGTGTAGCCATATCAAATCCGTGAAAAATCCCCATGAAATGCTGATGGAGCACTATGAAAAAGCAGTGCCCCTCATGCAGTCATCAAGATCAACCGATAGACAAAAAGCTGTCCTGATGGAACAGCTGCTAAGCATGGCGGTATATGCGTTATTTGCAGTAATGGCGCAATACCGGCAGCTTGAAAAACCAATGAATTTTAAGCAACTGACCGATGAACTCTGTCACAGCTATCATCCGCACCAGGACCGGGGAAAGCTGAAAACCAAAGCAGAGGATATCCAGCAGGATGTCAATGCCATTAATGCTCAGCTCAAAACATCTGGAATCCGTACCCTTGAGGATAAGCAAAAATTAATCGCATCATATATGAGTCTTGCACTAAACTGTGTCAAGGCTCAAATTTTTATATGTCTTGAAGAGCAGGAACAGAGAATAGAAGCTCTGCAAAAGCAGAATGAAGAGAGAGTCGATTATATGCAGGCTGTTTGCGAAGAATTTTTGCAGCCTGGTATTTAGCAACATTATAACTACGGATTTGAAAAAAGCCATGTGCGAATGAAAAACCATTGGTGCATGGCTTTCTTAAATTGGAAAGAAGGAGGAAACCAATGCAAGCATCACAGGTGGTTACTTTAATCATAGCTGCAGCAACTATGTTTGGAGTCATCGGTTTTATCGTTCTCCTGGCTCATTACTATACCTTGAATGGCATCAAGGCAAGGACTGTAGGTGACGGCCAGCATGGCACGGCAAGGTTCGCAACGAAGAATGAAATCAAGAAGACCTATGCTCATGTACCCTATGAGCCGGAACGGTGGCGCAAGGGCATCAACCTGCCCAAGGTGCAGGGTCTGGTTGTGGGATGCAAAACGGCTCCAGGATCGGTCACCGCTCTTGTAGACCAGGGGGATGTGCATGCATTGATGATCGGTGCAGCGGGTGTCGGCAAGACCGCAAATTTCCTTTATCCCAATCTGGAATATGCCTGCGCGTCCGGGATGAGCTTTATTACCACCGACACCAAGGGCGACCTTTACAGGAATTACGGATGCATCGCCAAGGACTACTATGGCTACGACGTGTCCGTCATTGACCTGAGAAACCCCACCCGCAGCGACGGCAACAATATGCTGCACCTTGTGAACAAATATATGGATGAATACCTTGCCAATCCCGATAATCTCCCAGCAAAAGCCAGGGCGGAGAAATATGCAAAGATTATTGCAAAAACCATCGTCAACTCCGGGGGACTGGATGCAGGTTCCTACGGCCAGAATGCATTTTTCTACGATGCAGCCGAAGGCTTGCTAACTGCCGTCATTTTATTGGTGGCGGAATACTGTCCAAACGAAAAACGCCATATCATATCGGTCTTTAAGCTCATACAGGACTTGCTGGCTCCCTCTGGCGTAAAAGGCAAAAATCAGTTCCAGCTGCTTATTGAAAAGCTCCCGTCAGAGCATAAGGCAAGATGGTTTGCGGGAGCGGCATTAAACACTGCGGAGCAGGCGATGCAAAGCGTCCTGTCGACAGCCCTTTCCCGGTTGAATGCATTCCTGGACTCGGAACTGGAGCAGATACTGTGCTTTGACACTGCCATCGATGCAGAGCGTTTTTGCAAAAGAAAGTCTGCCATCTTCCTTGTCATGCCGGAAGAAGACAATACAAAATACTTTCTAATTTCTCTCATTGTCCAGCAGCTCTACCGGGAGATACTGTCGGTGGCCGATGAGCAGGGCGGCAGGCTTCAAAACCGTGTCATGATGTACCTGGATGAGATCGGCACCATACCAAAAATTGAATGTGCGGAGATGATGTTTTCCGCTTCCCGTTCCCGCCGTGTTTCCATCGTGGCCATCATACAGAGCTTTGCGCAGCTTGAAAAGAACTACGGCAAGGAAGGAGCCGCCATCATCATCGATAACTGCCAGGACACCATCTTCGGAGGCTTTGCCCCAAACTCGGAATCAGCGGAGATACTTTCCAGAAGCCTTGGCAATAAGACGGTTTTATCAGGTTCGGTCACCCGGGGAAAGCATGATCCGTCCCAATCCTTGCAAATGATCCAGCGTCCCCTGATGACTCCCGATGAATTGAAGACCCTGCCCAAAGGCAGCTTCATTGTCGCAAAGACCGGCGCCTGTCCTATGAAAACAAGTTTAAAGCTGTTCATTGAATGGGGCATCCGGTTTGAAAAGGTGTATGAGCTGCAGGAAAAATCCGCCCGCAAGGTTGCCTATGCTGACAAAAAAGAGCTGGAAGAGGAGATCGTCAAGCGGCACATATCATATGAAGATATAGTAGAACAGGAACCATACTTCACATCAGCTCAAGGCGGCATATCCCTTGCACCTGCTGAAGAGATTCAGGAAAAAGCATTGAAGTCCAGGCTGCAAACAAAGACAAAAACACAGCGGCAAATGGAGCCGCCGCTGCGTACAGATTAGGAGGTGCCTGATGGGCTATTTTGAATCGCTTTATGCATCAGAGCTTCCCCATAGGGCTGTAGCCGTCTACATGTACCTTCGTGACAGGGCCGACAGGGACGGCAAATGCTATCCGGCGATCGGTACCATCGCCGCAGAACTGAAGCTGTCACGGAGCACTGTAAAAAGAGCCATCGCGGACCTTGAAAAGAGCGGTTATCTTCGCAAGGAGCAGCGGTGGCGTGAGAACGGGGGCAAGAGCAGCAACATGTATTTTTTAAAATCAGGGATGGGGTAACTCTGAAAAACTTTACTTTACACCAAGGGGGCAGTCTGTTTATTTGGTGAACTGTGGTACGGTTCACTGTGAGCTATGCAGTGAACTCCCCACTCTAAGAAATATTCAACATCAGACAAAGAAACAAAATAGTTTTATTGATAAATAGCATGAAAGGTGGAAGATGAGATGAATTTAGAAAAATCAAGGAATGCGGAGTACAAGAAGTGTGCAGCTTTATTGTCTCTGCTGGTTGGATTGTCTTGGAACACCCTCATATCATGGAACCAAATGAAAAACAGCTTGAAAAGATAGGACTGTTCAATGAATTCATTTCCTCTTATAACCTCCTGAAAATCTATGAATTATTTGGGGGTTGCAATAAATAAGCATATTTTGTAAGTAATATTGCGATCACAATAAAAAATATTGAAATTGCGTAATCAAAAGTATATGCTATAACTAAGGGACGATGGAGGTGAAATACGTGCCGGTAAGCTACAAAAAGCTGTGGAAACTGTTGATTGATA
>Ga0208823_1000269_pt1 | contig 44282 bp, 41 predicted proteins | sample AD_UKC075_MetaG_FD_184440 | JGI IMG/M metagenome (GOLD analysis project Ga0208823, IMG submission 184440) | Active sludge microbial communities of municipal wastewater-treating anaerobic digesters from USA - AD_UKC075_MetaG (SPAdes) (version 2) | ecosystem: Engineered > Bioreactor > Anaerobic >...
AGACGGGCGTCTTGCGAGGACAACCCATCAATACCGGGAGTTCCGCTGTCTTACATGAACCCGACACCGTGTGTCACACTTGCCCCACCCGTCACACCGCTAACTGAGCGGCATTGCGGTGAGGCCACCAACGGTGGGGTGGCCCTGGCAGGTGTCATCGTCGGGGTCCTCGCCGTCATCGCCAGTTTGATCTTTGCGGCGTTCTGGGTGGGATTGTTCAACGAGGTGGGTGCCGGTGACTACCTCGACTGCCTCCAGCAAGCCGGCCAGGATCGCACCCTGGTCCAGGAGTGCTCGGACCGGTTCCAGGAGTCGGTGGAGAGCAAGTTCTCCATCACGCCCACGCCCTAGCGATTAAGCGGGCTCCGCCCGGAAAGGCGATTAAGCGGGCTCCGCCCCGAAAGGCGATTCGGCGGGCGACGCCCGGATAGGCGATTCAGCGGGCGGCGCCCGGAAAGTGCTTGACGATGCCCTCCTGGGCGACCGTCGCCACCACCTGCCCGTTCCGATTGAAGAAGTGCCCCATGGCCAGCCCACGGGACTCGGCGGCCACCGGTGAGGCGGTGGAGTACAGCACCCAGTCGGAGAAGTCGACGGGGCGGTGAAACCACACCGAGTGGTTGATGGTGACCGCGAAGATGCGGTCCCATCCCCACGACAGGCCGTGCGTGGTGATGATCGAATCCAGGACCGTGGTGTCTGAGGAGTAGATCATCGCCGCCTGATGGACCACCGGGTCGTCGGGCATATCTCCCCGCGCCGTCATCCACACCCGATTGCGGGCCAGTCGTTCGCCCTTTTCCCGCATCACCCAGGCCGGGTCGTTGGTGTAGCGCCATTCGATCGGGCGCATCGCCTCGACGAACAGGGGCACGACCTCCTCGTAGCCCACCAGCAGTGCGTCGATCGACGGCAGTCCATCCGGTTCGGGAACCTCCGGCATGGCGAAGTTGTGCTCGATACCGGTTCCGCCGGAAAGGTAGGACACCAATGCGGTGGCCAACAGCTTGCCATCCTGGGTGGCGTCCACCCTCCGGTTGGCGAAGCGGCGCTCGTCACGCAGCCGCACCACGGTGAACTCGATATCGCGGGCCGGATCGCCACCGGCGATGAAGTGCACGGACAGCGCGCTGGGGGGCAACGATTCCGTCAGGGTCCGGCTGGCGGCAACGAAGGCCTGGGCCATCAACTGACCGCCGAAGGTCCGCACCGGGTTCTTCCGCGGGTGGCGACCTAGGAAAACGTCCGGACCGGCCGGGGTGAGCTCCAGGATGTCCAGAAGTTCGTCGAAGTCCGATCTGGACACCACATGCGCTCCCGCCGGATCAGTGATCGTCCTCCCCGATGTGGTGGACGTGGATCAAGTTAGTCGAGCCTACTGTGCCCGGAGGTGCACCGGCGACGATGATCACCAGGTCGCCCCGCTCGTAGCGGCCCAGTTTCAGTAACTCCTGATCCACCTGCCGGATCATGTCGTCGGTGCTCGCCTTCTCCGGCACGATGAACGTCTCGGTGCCCCAGGTCAGGGCCAGCCGGCTGCGCAGATCCGGTTCGGTGACGAACGCCAGCAACGGCAGCCTGCTGTGCAGCCGCGACAACCGGCGCACGGTGTCACCCGACGAGGTGAAGGCGATCAGGGCCTTGGCGTCCAGTCGCTCACCGATATCGCGGGCCGCGTACGAGATGACCCCCCGCTTGGTGCGCGGAACGTGCACCAACGGCGCGCCGGTGGAATCCTGTTCCACCCGGGTGATGATGCGCGCCATCGTCCGCACCGACTCCAGCGGAAACCGGCCCACCGACGTCTCTCCCGACAGCATCACCGCGTCGGCCCCGTCGAGGACGGCGTTGGCGACGTCGGAGGCCTCCGCACGCGTCGGCCGGGAGTTGTCGATCATCGACTCGAGCATCTGGGTGGCCACGATCACCGGTTTGGCGTTCTCCCGGGCGATCTCGATCGCCCGCTTCTGCACCAGCGGCACCTCCTCGAGTGGCAGTTCCACCCCGAGGTCCCCGCGGGCCACCATGATGGCGTCGAAGGCCAGCACGATGGCCTCCAGATCGGCCACCGCCTCGGGCTTCTCCAGCTTGGCGATCACCGGGACGTGCCGTCCGATCCGATCCATCACCGCATGGACCAGATCGACGTCGGCCGCCGAGCGCACGAAGGACAGCGCCACCATGTCGACACCCAGATTCAGGGCGAACTCGAGGTCGGTGACGTCCTTCTCCGACAGCGCGGGTACCGAGACCTTCATCCCCGGCATGGACAGGCCCTTGTTGTTGCTGACCGGTCCGCCCTCGGTCACGGTGCACACCACGTCGTTACCGTCGACCTTGTCGACGACGAGGGCAACCTTGCCGTCGTCGATCAGGAGCCGGTCACCCGGCCGGGCGTCGTCAGCCAACTCCTTGTAGGTGGTGGAGACGCGGTCGTGGCTGCCGACGCAGTCCTCGACGGTAATGCGCACCGTTTCACCGTTCGCCCAGACGGTTTTTTCCTCAGCGAAGCGGCCCAGGCGGATCTTGGGTCCCTGCAGATCGGCCAGCACACCGACCGCGCGGCCGGTGACGTCGGAGGCGTGCCGCACCCGGCGATACGCGGCCGCGTGGTCGGCGTGCTCCCCGTGGCTGAAGTTCAACCGGGCCACATCCATCCCGGCTTCGACGAGGGCCCTGACCATCTCGTCGGTACCGGTTGCTGGGCCCAAAGTGCAGACGATCTTGCCGCGCCGCGTCACGACGCCTGAGCATAGTCGGCTGCGGCGGGCCCGGCGGGCTAAGAGCCAAGCATCGTGGGAACCAGGGGAAAGCCCGGCATGTTGCGGACGACGGTCCACACCACGGCGGCAACGGAAATGACGATGACGACCGGAACGGAGAACGCCGGCCGTCGCCGGGATCGCCGCCACAGCCACCACACCGCCAGTAGCGGCAGGCCGGTCAACAGGAACACATTGTCGGCGACCGCCGCCTGAAGGTCGGCGTGCAGGACGTCATGTGTCATCCGCAGCCCGCCGCAGCCGGGGCAGTACCAGCCGGTGAGCATCCGGAACGGGCACGGCGGGAACAGTGAACCGGGACGGTGCGGATCGGCCAAACCGATATAGCCCAGCGCGGCCACCCCCAGCGCTGTGCCGCCGAGCACGACCGGCCGGCGGCTCTTTACCGAATCAGAGGCCATCGCGCAGCGGCCGGCCCATCGGGTCGCGAACCCTGTCGGTGAAGATCAGCACCGCGTCGACGATCGCCCAGATCACCGGAACGATGAAACCGAACCCGCAGGTGACAATGCCGAACAACAGGCAGCCGACCAGTTGGGCCACCCCGAAGCTGGTCTGGCCGAGGTAGATCCGACCGACGCCGAGGACTCCCGCCAGTCCGAGGAGCTGAAGCAGCCCCGCGACCAACTTCGACTTGTCCGACAGCGGCTCGCCGGTGAGGGGATGGCGGCCGTACGGAGCCATCGGGTCCGGGTAGAAGCCGGGCGGCGGGTACAGCGGGGGCGGAAACGGCCCGGGAGTTCCGTACTGGCCAGGCGGTGGCGGTGGGTTGTACGGCGGCGGGAAGGGAGGCTGGCCGGGATACGCCTCCGAGCCCCCGAACGGCGGTTCGGTCATGTGCTCAGCATGCCAGAGCCGGGTGTGAAGGCCGCGTCAGTCGCGGCTCTGAGCGCCCCAGAGCAGACGGCGAAGAGCGCTGCTGAACTTCGGGGGCGTCGCGTCCTCGGGCGCTGCCGCCGTCGTGGTGTCGGACTCCTCCCCCGCGGCGGTCTCGTCCATCTGGGCGGACTCGACCTCGACAGTCTCGACCTCGACAGTGGTCTCAGAAGGCTCCGCCTCGACCTCGCTCTCGTGCGGGGCTGCGTCGGCCTCCGGGGCATCGGGCTCCGTCGGAGCCGTCTTGCCGGAATCCTCGTCCTCATGCTCGCCGGCGACGGTCACGGCGGCGATCAACCCGCTGCCCTTGGCCGCGGCCACCAGCAGATCCTCGGTGAACTCCTCGACCGCCTCTTCGACCGGGCCTTCGACCGGTTCATGACCGCGTAGCGTCGCGGGATCCTCCCGGCCCTTGGGCGCGAGCAGGATGTAGACCACTGCCCCGATGAAGACGAATGTGGCCGTGAAAACGTTGATGCGGATGCCGGCGATGAGGGTGGCGGTGTCATCGCGCAGCAGTTCCACCCAGAACCGGCCGACGCAGTAGGACGCCACGTACAGCGCGAACAGCCGACCGTGCCCGATCCGGAACTTCCGGTCGACGAAGATCAGGACGAAGAAGACGCCGACGTTCCACAGCAACTCATACAAAAACGTCGGGTGGACGACGGCGGCGACCTGACCGGTGGACACCCCGTCGAGGGAGTGCACATCCAGCACCCCGGAGGAATCTCGCCGGTAGAAGATCTCCATCCCCCACGGCACGGTCGTTTCCCGACCGTAGAGTTCCTGGTTGAAGTAGTTGCCCAACCGGCCGATCGCCTGGGCCAACACGATGCCGGGCGCGACCGCGTCTCCGAAGGCCGGAAGCGGAATCCCCCGCCGGCGGCAGGCGATCCAGGCGCCGACACCGCCCAGCGCCACAGCGCCCCAGATTCCCAGGCCGCCCTCCCAAATCCGCAGCGCAGCACCGATCCCGGCACCGCCCGGACCGAAGTAGGTACGCCAGTCGGTCATCAAGTGGTAGACCCGGCCACCGATGAGGCCGAACGGCACCGCCCACAGGGCGATGTCGTAGATGACACCACGCTCCCCGCCACGGGCGGCCCAGCGCCGGTCACCAATCATCAGGGCGGCGATGATCCCGGCGATGATGCACAGGGCATACGCGCGGATCGGGACGGGCCCGAGGTACCAGACGCCCTGCCCGGGGCTCGGGAAGTAGGCAAGCACCGTCGTCGTCACGTGGCAGGCACCTTTTCTCGCACCCCGGCGGCCAGGGTCTCAGTGAGGCTTCGCGCGGCGGTGACCCCGTCGGCCAGGGCGGATACCAGTGCGGAGCCGACGATGACCCCGTCGGCATAACTGGCTATCTCGGCGGCCTGCTCGCGGGAGCGAACGCCCAAGCCCACGCCGACCGGGATATCGGACACCTCTCGCACCCGACGCACCAGTTCGGGAGCCGATGACGAGACCGCGTCCCGCGCGCCGGTCACCCCCATGGTGGAGGCCGCATAGACGAATCCGCGTGAGGCTTCCACCGTGCGGGCCAGCCGCTCCGGCGTCGAGGAGGGCGCTACCAGGAAAATCCGGTCAAGATCGTGCTGCTCGGCAGCCGCCAGCCAGGCGTCGGCCTCGTCGGGAATGAGGTCGGGGGTGATCAGGCCCAGGCCGCCGGCGGCGGCGAGGTCGCGGGCGAACGACTCGACCCCGTAGTGCAGCACGGGGTTCCAGTAGGTCATCACCACCGCATTACCGCCCGCGCCGCTGACCGCCTCCACGGCCCGCAGGGTGTCCCGGACCCGGACCCCGCCCTGCAGGGCAGCCTCGGTGGCGGTCGCGATGACCGGGCCGTCCATGCCGGGATCGGAGTAGGGAACCCCGATCTCGATGATGTCGCACGTGCTGCTCAGCGCCACCATCGCCTCGATCGAGGTCGGCACATCCGGGTAGCCGGTGGGCAGATAGCCGATCAATGCCGCGCGGCCGGCGCTGTGGCAGGCGGCGAACACCGGGCCGAGCCGGCCCGGCGGACTGTGTTGCGGGGTCATTCGGTGCCCTGTCCCGGCTCGTCGAACAGGCCGAACCACCGCGCCGCGGTCTCGACGTCCTTGTCACCCCGCCCGGACAGGTTGACCATGATGATCGACTCCGGGCCGAGTTCAGCGGCAAGTGCGACCGCGCCGGCGACGGCGTGGGCGGTCTCGATGGCCGGGATGATTCCCTCCAGCCGACACAACAGGCGGAAGGCGTCCATCGCCTGCGAGTCGGTGATCGGGCGGTACTCGGTTCGGCCGATGTCCTTGAGGAACGCATGCTCCGGGCCCACGCCGGGGTAATCCAGACCGGCCGAGATCGAGTGGGATTCGATCGTCTGGCCGTCGGCGTCCTGCAGCAGATACGAGTAGGAGCCCTGGAAGGCACCGGGAGACCCGCCGGTGAAAGTCGCCGCGTGCCGGCCGGTCTCCACACCGTCTCCGGCAGCTTCGAATCCGATCAGCCGTACCGCGGGATCGTCGATGAACGCATGGAAGATTCCGATCGCGTTGGACCCACCGCCGACGCAGGCCGTCACCGCGTCCGGGAGCCGGCCCGCCTGGTTCAGAATCTGCGTCCGCGCCTCCATGCCGATCACGCGTTGAAAGTCGCGGACCATCATCGGGAAGGGATGCGGCCCGGCAGCGGTGCCGAAGCAGTAGTAGGTGGCATCGGCGTTGGTGACCCAGTCCCGGAACGCCTCGTTGATCGCGTCCTTGAGCGTCTTCGAACCGGACTGCACGGCAACCACTTCCGCTCCGAGGAGCCGCATCCGGGCCACGTTGAGCGCCTGCCGGGCGGTGTCCACCGCGCCCATGTAGATCACGCACTCCAGACCCAGCAGGGCGCACGCGGTCGCCGTCGCCACACCGTGCTGACCTGCCCCGGTCTCGGCAATCACCCGGGTCTTGCCCATCTGACGCGCCAGCAGCGCCTGACCCAGCACATTGTTGATCTTGTGCGAGCCGGTGTGGTTGAGGTCCTCGCGCTTGAGGAAGATCCGGGCTCCGCCCGCGTACTCGCCGAGCCGGGCCGCCTCATAGAGCGGGGAGGGCCGGCCGGCGTAGTGGGTCTGCAAGCGGTCGAGTTCGTCGAGGAAGGTCTGATCGCTGCGGGCCTTCTCGTAGGCGGCGGTGACCTCCTCGATCACCGCCATCAGAGCTTCGGGCACGTAGCGACCCCCGTAGACACCGAAGTGCCCGCGGGCGTCGGGTTCGTGCCGGGTCGGTTCGGCGACCGCCGCGCTGGCGCGGGGCATGTTGGGAGTGGAGGTATCGGCCATAGCTGTGAGGGGCGTCAGCGCACCGGTTTTGGACACGACGGGTGTGCCCCGGCGGTGACCAGATCGGCTACTGCGCCGCGGGGATCGCCGCTGGTGACCAGGCCCTCGCCGACCAGGACGGCATCCGCCCCGGCCCCGGCGTAGGCCAGCAGGTCCGCGGGCCCGCGGACACCGGACTCGGCGACCCTGATGGTGTTCGAGGGCAGACCCGGGGCGATCCGGGCGAAACAGTCCCGATCCACCGAAAGGGTCTTGAGGTCGCGGGCGTTCACACCGATGACCTTGGCCCCGGCCTGGAGCGCGCGGTCGGCCTCCTCCTCGGTGTGAACCTCCACCAGTGCGGTCATTCCGAGCGACTCGGTTCGGTCGAGCATCGACACCAGGGCGGACTGCTCAAGGGCGGCGACGATCAGCAGCAGCATGTCCGCGCCATGGGCCCGGGCCTCGTGGATCTGATAGGGGCGGACGATGAAATCCTTGCGCAGCACCGGAATCGACACCGCTGCCCGCACCGCGTCGAGGTCGGCGAGCGAACCCTTGAACCGGCGCTCTTCGGTCAGGACGCTGATCACCCGAGCGCCGCCGCTCTGGTAGGCACGGGCCAGGTCGGCGGGGTCGGCTATCGGGGCGAGCTGTCCGCGGGAGGGACTGGCCCGCTTAACCTCGGCGATCACGGCGATTCCCGGAGCGCGCAGGGCGGCCAGCACATCCCGCGGTGGCGGAGCGGCTTCGGCGGCGGCCTTGACCTCCGCCAGGCTCACGCGGGCCTCGCGGGCGGCGACGTCAGCGCGGACTCCCTCCAGGATGGAGTCGAGCACTGTTGCCGAACTCATGACGGCTCGCTTCCCTCCTGCAGTAGCCGGCGAACTCGTGGACGTGCGTGAAAGGGTAGCCGCCCGCCCGCCGGACCCCGTCACCGCCCCTCGGTGTCGGTCGGGTCGTCGCCGGCGTCGAGGGCATCCCACATCCCCCGCCCGGAGAGCGCCGGCTGTCCGGCTCCGTTCCCGCTGCCCTGGTAACGAGCCACGGTCGCATCGGCTTTGGCCGCCGACCGCATCAGCAACACCGCGGCGACAAGCGCGACGAGCGCGGCGACGAGGGTGAGTACCGCCCCGAACACGTGGCGCTGGCTGCCGACGAGTTCCACGATGGGCACCTCGGCCAGCGCGGCGCCCCGGGGCGCGACATCGGGCATGACGATCAGGCTGACACCCAGATAACCCAGTGCGAGGCAGCCGACGGCCACCAGGATCGCCACCGCCCGCAGCATCCAACCGCGGACCGCCAACGCCGCCAGAGCGGCCGCCAACAGCATTACCGCGATCGGGATCAGCGCGGTGGACCAGGTTGCGCCGTCGAGCGTCGAGGTCGTGGGCAAGCCCAGTCCGTCGGAGCTTCGAAGCGACACCCACGTCATCCGGGAGGCACCCCACAGCCCGCCCGCGGCCAGGATCAACAGGAGTTGCGCGACCCGGATCACGGGGCGGCCAGCGTCTCGGCGGCGGCGACGGCGCTGAGCACCGCGCGGGCCTTGTTGCTCGCCTCGGTGTACTCGTAGGGGCCGTTGGAGTCCGCCACAACACCGCCGCCCGCCTGGACATACGCCGTGCCGTCGCGCATCAACGCCGTCCGGATGGCGATCGCGAAATCGGCGTTACCGGCGAAGTCCAGGTATCCGACGACACCGCCGTAGAGGCCACGGCGGGTCTTCTCGACCTCCTCGATGAGTTCCATCGCCCGGACCTTCGGCGCACCGGACAGCGTTCCCGCCGGGAAACACGCGGTCACCGCGTCCAGCGCCGTCCGACCGGGGGCCAGCAGGCCGGTCACCGTGGACACCAGGTGCATGACGTGGCTGTAGCGCTCGATGTGGCTGTAGTCCCCGACCCGCACCGTGCCGGGCACGCAGACCCGGCCGAGATCATTGCGGCCCAGGTCGACCAGCATCAGATGCTCGGCGCGCTCCTTCTCGTCGGCCAGCAGTTCCTTCTCCAGCAGCAGGTCCTCTTCCTCGGTGCTGCCGCGCCACCGGGTGCCGGCGATCGGATGGGTGGTGGCCCAACCGTCCTGGACCGTCACCAGCGCCTCCGGGCTCGAACCGACGATCGAGAACGCCGTCTCCCCCGACTCGTCGGGGATGTGCATCAGATACATGTACGGACTGGGGTTGGAGACCCGGAGCATCCGGTAGACGTCGATGGGCCGTGCGGCGGTGTCGATTTCGAAGCGCTGCGAAGGCACCACCTGAAAGGCCTCACCGGCTTCGATATCGCCGACGAGTTTCTCGACGATCGCCCCGTACTCCTCCATCGTCCGCTGAGACCGGTAGCGGGGGGCGGGCCGGTCGAAGGTGGCCACCGTCGATCCCAGCGGCTGTCCCAGGGCCCGCGTCATCACATCCAGGCGGGCGATCGCGTCGTCGTAGGCCGCGTCGACGTGCTCGTCGGTGCCGTTCCAGTTGACCGCGTTGGCGATCAGGGTGATGGTGCCCTCGTGGTGGTCGACCGCCGCGAGGTCGGTGGCCAGGAGCAGCAGCATGTCGGGCAGGTGCAGGTCGTCGACGGCCAATTCGGGCAACCGCTCGAGGCGCCGGACGAAGTCGTAGGCGATGAAGCCCACCATTCCGCCGGACAGTGGCGGCATACCGGCAAGCGGTCCGGTGGAGAGCAAGGCGATCGTCTGACTCAACACCTCCAGGGGGTCGCCGCCGGTCGGAGCGCCGACCGGGGTGGAACCCAGCCAGACCGCGTGGCCGTCGCGAACGGTCAGCGCCGACGGCGATCCGGCGCCGATGAATGACCACCGGGACCAGGATCGCCCGTTCTCCGCGGACTCCAGGAGGAAGGTGCCGGGTCGGTCGGCCGCGAGTTTGCGGTACGCCGACAGCGGAGTTTCGCTGTCTGCCAGCACCTTGCGGGTCACCGGCACCACCCGATGCTCGGCGGCAAGCATGCGGAACTCGTCGCGGGTGGTGGTTTGCACGGCTTCATCTTCCCAGACCGCGTCTGACTTCCCCGACCCCAGCGTCGGTTCCGACCGGCGTACGGTGGCGGCATGAAACCTGGGGACCGCGTTCCGGACTTCGAGTTGCCCGACCAGAGCGGGACGGTTCGTTCGCTGACCAGCCTGCTGACAGGCGGACCGGTGGTGTTGTTCTTCTACCCCGCCGCGATGACGCCCGGATGCACCAAGGAAGCCTGCCATTTCCGCGATTTGGGTAAGGAGTTCGCCGCCGCGGGCGGGTCGCGGGTCGGCATCAGCACCGACAGCATCGACAAGCAGGCGAAGTTCTCCGACTCGCAGCACTTCGACTATCCCCTGCTCTCCGACAGCGATGGACGGGTCGCGGAGATCTTCGGAGTCAAGCGTGGCCTGCTGGGCAAGTTCATGCCGGTCAAGCGGACGACGTTCGTCATCGACACCGACCGCACGGTGCTGGAGGTCATCTCCAGCGAGGTCAACATGGACACCCACGCCGACCGCGCACTCGAAGTACTCAGATCGCGGTAGCCGCCGGGGCAACGACCGGTGGCTCAGCCCTCGGGTGTTAGCAGGACGTCGGCGTCGAAGCAGGTGTGGTCGCCGGTGTGACAGGCACCGCCGGCCTGGTCGACCTCCAGGAGCACCGTGTCGCCGTCGCAGTCCAGACGCACCGAGTGCACGTACTGGGTGTGGCCGGAGGTGGCGCCCTTGACCCAGTACTCGCCGCGGGACCGGGAGAAGTAGGTGGCCGCCCGGGTGGCCAGGGTCCGGGCCAGGGCTTCGTCGTCCATCCAGGCCACCATCAGCACCGCTCCCGTGCCGTGCTCCTGGGCGACCGCCGCGAACAGACCCTCGGCATTGCGCTTGAGTCGCGCCGCGATCGCGGGGTCGAGAGCGCTCATCGGACGGGTATCGGATTTGTCCTCTTCGCTGGCGCTCATCGGACGGGTATCGGATTTGTCCTCTTCGCTGGCGCTCATCGGACGGGTATCCCCTCGGCCGCCATCGCCACCTTGACCTGAGCGATCGTCAACTCCCCGAAGTGGAACACGCTGGCGGCCAGCACGGCGTCGGCACCGGCCTGTACAGCGGGCGCGAAATGCTCGACCGCCCCGGCTCCCCCGCTGGCGATCACCGGGACGCTGACCGCGGCCCGCACCGCCCGCAACATCGGCAGGTCGAACCCGGCCTTGGTGCCGTCTGCGTCCATCGAGTTCAGCAGAATCTCGCCGACACCGAGTTCGGCTCCGCGCCTGGCCCATTCGATCGCGTCGATGCCGGTGCCCTGCCGTCCGCCGTGGGTGGTGACCTCCCAACCCGACGGGGTCGGGGGTTGGCCTGCGGGCACAGTCCGGGCATCGACCGAGAGCACGATGCACTGGGAGCCGAACTGGCGGGACAGTTCGGCCAGCAGTTCCGGGCGGGCAATCGCGGCGGTGTTGACCGACACCTTGTCGGCGCCGGCGCGCAGCAGCGAGTCGACATCGGCGACCGATCGCACCCCACCGCCGACCGTCAGCGGGATGAACACCTGCTCGGCGGTACGGCGAACCACCTCAAGCATGGTGGCTCGGCCCGATGAGGACGCGGTGACGTCCAAGAACGTCAGTTCATCGGCGCCCTGGGCGTCGTAGGCCGCGGCGAGTTCGACGGGATCGCCGGCGTCCCGGAGGTTTTCGAAGTTCACTCCCTTGACGACCCGGCCGGCGTCGACGTCAAGACAGGGGATCACCCGCACCGCCACGTCCATCAGCGGTAGTCCTCCGGCGATCCGACACCGTCGATGATGTCCATGATCTCCTCGTAGGCGCCCGGGGCCGCGGCCACGGTCGACCGGGATTGCGGTGTCCACGGCTGTCCGGCGATATCGGTCACGATCCCACCGGCGGCCCGCACCAGCGCCACCCCGGCGGCGTGGTCCCACACCTTCCCGCCGAAACTGACTGCGGCGCTGAGGATTCCGGCTGCCACGAAGGCCATGTCGATCCCAGTCGAGCCGTGCATCCGGGTCTTCGAGCACACCCGGGTGAGCTGTTCGAAGATGGCCAGCCGGTACCGGCCCGGCAACCGGCCGCCGGAGTCGACGTTGAAGGTGCCGACCCCGACGATCGAATCCGCCAGCGAACGGGTGGTCAGCGGCGGTAACTCGGCACCGTTGCAGACCACCGGGCCACCGGATGTCGCCACGTACCGCTGGTCGGTGAACGGCATCCAGGTCAGCCCGGCCACCGGTTCGCCGTCGTGCAGCAGGGCGAGCAGGATGGCCGCCATCGGGGAGCCCGCCGCGTAGTTGAATGTCCCGTCGATCGGGTCGAGAACCCAGACCAGCGGGACGTCGAGGTCGGCCTGCCGGTACTCCTCCCCGTGCACGTCGATACCGGTCAGCGACCTCAGCGATTCGGCCACCTGCCGTTCGATGGACAGGTCCAGTTCGGTGGCGAAGTCGTTGCCCTTCTTCCGGACCGCGGGATCGGCCCGATGGCCCTCGACGAACTCCATCGACACCTCGTCGAGGACGGCTGCCGCCGTACTGACCAGGACGTCGAGATTCAGCACGGTCACCGGCTGACCGCGGCCAGCGCCTCCGGCAGGGTGAACCGCCCGGCGTACAGCGCTTTTCCGACGATCGCCCCCTCCACTCCGCTGTCCACCAGGGTGGCGATGGCACGCAGATCGTCCAGACTGGAGACGCCGCCGGAGGCGATCACCGGGGCATCGGTGCACTCTGCCACGCCCTCCAGCAGATCGAGGTTGGGCCCGGTCAGGGTGCCGTCCTTGGTCACGTCGGTGACCACGAACCGTGAACAGCCTTCGCTGTCAAGACGTTCCAGCACCTGCCAGAGGTCGCCACCGTCGGTCTCCCAACCGCGGCCACGCAACCGGTGCTCGTTGTCGACGATCTGGACGTCCAGGCCGACCGCGACCTTGTCCCCGTATTCGGCGATCGCCCGGGCGCACCACTGCGGGTCTTCGAGAGCGGCGGTACCGATATTGACCCGTGCGCAGCCGGTGGCCAGCGCGGCGCGCAACGACTCGTCGTCGCGGATGCCACCGGACATCTCGACGTTGACGTCCAGCGCTCCGACGACCTCGGCCAGGAGTTCGCGGTTGCTGCCCCGTCCGAACGCGGCGTCGAGATCCACCAGGTGGATCCATTCGGCACCATCGCGCTGCCAGGTGAGTGCGGCCTCCAACGCGGAGCCGTACTCCGTCTCGCTACCGGCCTTACCCTGCACGAGTCGCACCGCGCGCCCTTCGACCACGTCGACAGCCGGCAGCAGAATCAATTTAGTCACAGTCCCTCAACCCAATTCGTGAGCAGCGCCGCACCGGCGTCGCCGCTCTTCTCCGGATGAAATTGTGTCGCAGCCAGCGCCCCGTCCTCGACTGCCGCCAGGAACCGCACATGGTGGGTAGCCCAGGTGAGCAGGGCTTCGGGGTCGCCCTCCCACTTCTGCGCGGCGTAGGAGTGCACGAAGTAGAACCGGGTCGCGGGGTCGATACCGGCGAACAGCCTGCTGCCGGTTGCCGGTTCGACGACGTTCCAACCCATGTGCGGGATCACCGGCGCCTCCAGCCGGGTGACCGAACCGGGCCACTGCGCGCACCCGCGGCTCTCGACCCCGAACTCCACCCCGCGGTCGAACAGGATCTGCATGCCGACGCACACCCCGAGTACCGGGCGGTTCGCGGCGACCCGGTCGGCGATGATCGCGTCGCCGCCGATAGCGTGCAGCCCGCGCATGCACGCGTCGAAAGCACCGACACCGGGGACCACCAGACCGTCGGCGTTGAGTGCGGCACCGCGGTCCGAGGTGACCTCGACGCGGGCCCCGACCCGCTCCAGTGCGCGCTGGGCCGAGCGCAGATTGCCCGAGCCGTAGTCCAGGACAACGACCGATCGTTGTGTCACAGAACACCTTTGGTGGACGGCACCCCGGTCACCCGGGGGTCGGGCTCCACCGCCTGACGCAGCGCGCGGGCCACCGCCTTGTACTGCGCCTCGGTGATGTGGTGCGGATCGCGGCCGTACACGGTCCGGACATGCAGGGCGATCCGGGCATTCGTGGCCAGCGACTCGAAGACGTGACGGTTGATCACGGTGTGGTACGGCACCCCGGAACCGGCGATGGTGTAGCTCACCAGGTAGTCCGGCTCACCGGTGTGCACGAAGTAGGGACGCCCGGAGACGTCGACCGCGGCATGCGCCAGCGTCTCGTCCATCGGGATGTACGCATCGCCGAAGCGGCGGATGCCCTTCTTGTCGCCCAGAGCCTCACCCAGGGCCGTGCCCAGCACGATCGCGGTGTCCTCCACGGTGTGGTGCGCCTCGATATCCACGTCACCGCGGGCGGTGACGCTCAAATCGAAGCTGGCGTGGCTGCCGAGGGCGGTCAGCATGTGATCGAAGAACGGCACCCCGGTGTCGATCGAGACCTGCCCGGTGCCGTCGAGGTCGAGTTCGACCACGATGTCGGACTCCCGGGTCCGTCGCTCGACCCGCGCACGGCGCGGGGTGCTGCCACTCATGGTGCTCCTAACGGCTGGGCGAGATCGGTCCTGGCGAGCCGTCGGCTGGCAGCCAGGAAGGCGTCGTTTTCGGCGGGCAATCCGATGGTGACGCGCAGGAACCGGGGAATACCGACATCGCGGATCAAGATGCCGTCCTCAAGATAGTTCCGCCATGCCGCGGGGGCATCGGCGAACTCGCCGAACAGGACGAAGTTCGCGTCGCTGGGGATCACCCGGAAACCCGTTTCCGCCAGGGCCGCCGAGACCCGTTCGCGTTCGGCGACCAGCGCAGCCACCGATGCCAGCGTCTGGTCGGCGTGCCGCAGTGCCGCCCGTGCGGCGGCCTGGGTCAGTGCGGAGAGGTGATAGGGCAGCCGAACGAGCAGCATCGCCTCGATGACGGCGGATGCCGCCACCAGATACCCCAGCCGGCCACCGGCGAACGCGAACGCCTTACTCATCGTGCGACTGACGATCAGCCGTGCCGGGTACTCGTCGAGGAGCGTGACGGCACTGGGCCGGTTGGAGAACTCGCCGTACGCCTCGTCGACGACCAGCACCCCGCCCGTCATCGCATCCAGCAGGCGCCGCAACTCCGCGATCGACGTGCTCTGGCCGGTCGGGTTGTTCGGGCTGGTGAGGAACACCACGTCGGGCCGTTCGGCACGGATCGCCGCGACCGCGGCGTCCGGGTCGAGGCTGAAGTCACCGGATCGAACGGCCTCGATCCACCGGGTCTGGGTGCCGTCGGCGATGATCGGGTGCATCGAGTAGGACGGCACGTAGCCGAGCGCGGTGCGCCCCGGCCCGCCGAAGGCCTGCAGAATCTGCTGCAGGATCTCGTTGGAACCGTTTGCCGCCCAGACGTTCTCGGTGGTCAGCGGCACCCCGGTGGTGGCTGTCAGGTACGCCGCGAGGTCCGATCGCAGGTCGACGGCGTCGCGGTCGGGATAGCGGTGCAGTTCGGCGGCGGCGATACGCACCGACTCCGCGACATCGTCGACCAGTTCGCTGCTGGGCGGGTGCGGGTTCTCGTTGGTGTTCAGCCGCACCGGGACGGCGATCTGCGGGGCGCCGTACGGGGACTTGCCGCGCAGGTTGTCCCGCAGTGGCAGATCGTCCAGTCCGACGCGGGCCCCGGGGGTGCGATCGGTCACCGTTCGAACCTCCGGCGCACCGCTTCCCCGTGCGCCGGCAGATCCTCGGCGTTGGCCAGCGTGATCACGTGGCCGGCGACGTCCTTCAGGGCGGCCTCGGTGTAGTCGATGACATGGATGCCGCGCAGGAAGGTCTGCACGGACAGGCCACTGGAGTGCCGCGCGCACCCCGCGGTCGGCAGCACATGGTTGGAGCCGGCGCAGTAGTCGCCCAGGCTGACCGGTGACCACGCGCCCACGAAAATCGCTCCGGCGGCACTGATCCGGGCGGCCACACCGGCGGAGTCGGCGGTCTGAATCTCGAGGTGTTCGGCGGCGTAGGCGTTGACCACCCGGACCCCGGTGTCGATGTCGTCGACGAGCACGATGGCCGACTGCGATCCGGTCAGTGCCGTGGTCACCCGTTCGCGGTGCACGGTGGTCTCCAACTGGGCGCGCAGTTCGGCATCGGTGGCGTCGGCCAGGTCGATGCTGTCGGTCACCAGGACGCTGGCCGCCATCACGTCGTGCTCGGCCTGACTGATCAGGTCCGCGGCGACGTGCACCGGGTCGGCGGTGTGGTCGGCCAGAATCGCGATCTCCGTCGGCCCTGCCTCGGAGTCGATGCCCACCTGGGAGCGGCAGATCCGCTTGGCGGCGGTGACGTAGATATTGCCCGGCCCGGTGATCATGTCGACCGGGGCGAGTTCGGACCCGTCAGTGTCGACACCGCCGTAGGCCAGCAGCGCGACGGCCTGCGCACCGCCGACGGCCCACACCTCGTCCACCCCGAGCAGCGCGGCGGCGGCCAGGATGGTCGGGTGCGGAAGTCCGCCGAACGCGGCCTGCGGCGGGCTGGCCACGACCAGGGATGGCACCCCGGCGGCCTGGGCCGGCACCACGTTCATGACCACGCTGGAGGGATAGACGGCGGTGCCGCCGGGAACGTACAGGCCGACCCGTTCCACCGGAACCCATCGTTCGGTGACTGCGGCGCCGGAGGGGAACAGCGTCGTGGTGTCGGTGCGGCGCTGGTCGGCGTGGACGGCGCGGGTGCGGTCGATGGCGACCTCGAGCGCCGCCCGGACACTCGGGTCGAGGCGGCTCAGCGCGGCATCGAGTTCGGCGACCGGCACCCGCACGGCCGCGGGCCGGACACCGTCGAACCGCTCGCCGGCATCGAGGGCGGCGAGCGCACCGCGGCGCGCGACGTCGTCGACGATAGGTCGCACGGCCGGCAGTACCGAGTCGACGTCAACTCCGCCCCGGGGTAACGCCGAGCGCAGTTGCGCGGCGGTCAGGGTGCGGCCGCGCAGGTCGATACGGGTCATGGCGAAGCTGGTCATCGGCTCAATTGTCACCGATCGGTGCACCCGAATGAAAATCATTTGGGTCCCGGTGGGTCCGGCCCGGATACTGCGGCGTATGCGGTGGGAACTGTGGCTGGCCTTCCTCGGGGCTGCGATCGCGATCAGTGTCTCGCCGGGTGCGGGTGCCATCCAATCGATGGCGACCGGCCTGACCCATGGGCTCCGTCGCGGTTTCTGGAGTATCGCCGGTCTGCAGGCCGGCCTGATGTTGCAGTTGGCGCTGGTCGCGGTGGGGCTGGGCGCCGCGGTGGCCAAATCGGTGTTGGCCTTCACCGTGATCAAGTGGCTGGGCGTGCTCTATCTCGTCTACCTGGCCGTACGCCAGTGGCGCAGCGCGGTGGGCGACCTCGGCGACCAGCTGGGAACGACCGTCGAGGGCGGCCGGGTGACCTTGCTCACCCGGGGCTTCCTGGTCAACGTCAGCAATCCCAAGGGGCTGGTCTTCCTACTCGCGGTGCTTCCCCAGTTCATCGTCGTGACCGAATCCCTGCTGCCGCAATACCTGATGATCGCGGCCACCATGCTCGTCGTCGACATCGTGGTGATGGCCGGCTACACCGGACTGGCCGCTCGGCTGGTGGGCTGGCTGCGCACGCCGGGCCAGCAACGGGCGGTCAACCGCATCATGTCGGTGCTGTTCGCCACCGCGGCGGTGCTGCTCTCCCTGGTGCGCCGCGGCGCACCGGGCGCATCATGAGACCCATGCGCGTGCGGGTTCACATGTCCAAACCGATGTCGAGCACCCGCACCGAATGGGTGAGCGCGCCGACAGCGAGATAGTCCACCCCGGTGCCGGCATAGTCGGCGGCGGTGTCGAGAGAGAGCCCGCCGGAGGACTCCAGCAGCACCCCCGGGGCATGGGCATCCCGGCGTTGCACGGCGATCTGGGTCTGCCAGACGGGGAAATTGTCCAGCAGGATTAGTTGGACGTCCTCGGCCAGCACCTCGTCGAGTTGCTCGAGGGTGTCGACCTCCACCTCGCAGGGCAGGTCCGGTGCCGCGGCCCGCACCGCGCGCAGTGCGGCCAGCACCGATCCCGCGGCGGCGACGTGGTTGTCCTTGATCAACGCGGCGTCGCCCAGACCCATCCGGTGATTCACCCCGCCGCCGACCCGGACCGCGTACTTCTGCAGGACTCGCAGTCCGGGCAGTGTCTTTCGGGTGTCACGGATCTTCGCCCTGGTGCCCTCGACCGCGTCCACCCACCGCGCGGTGGCGGTGGCGATCCCGGACAGGTGGCAGACCAGGTTCAGCATGGTGCGTTCGGCGGTGAGCAGGCCGCCGGTGGGCGCCTCCAAACGCAGCAGCGGATCGCCGGGTCGCAGACGTGCACCGTCCGGGACACGGTCCAGCACCCGATAGCCGTCAGGCCCGAGGACCTCGTCGAGGACCATGAGTGCCACGTCGACACCCGCGGCGACACCGCCCTCCCTGGCCGCCATCACCGCTTCGGACACGGAGTCCGCGGGCACGGTGGCCAGTGTGGTGACGTCCGGGCCGTATCGCAGATCTTCCTCAAGCCCGCGGCGGATGACGGCCAGCGCCTCAGCTTTCTCGTCGTCGGTCAGGGTCATGGCAGCGGCGCGGCGACGGCGGGCCGGTCGTAGATCGTGCGGCTGACGGACTGCGACGGATCGGTGCCCGGATAGTCGCTGCGGTGGTGGCATCCGCGGCTCTCGGTCCGGGCCAGCGCCGCGGCGGTCACCACCTGAGCGGTGGCGGTCAACGCGGCGTCCTCGAAGTCGGCCCGGTTCCGGATCGGCCGGGCCGGCGCATCGTCGAGGACGGCGGCGAGGTCGCGCAGACCGTCACCGTCCCGGACCACCGATGCCCACGTGGTCATCGCCCGCTGAAGATCCTGACGATCATGGGAGTGACGCCGGTGCAGTTCGACGTTCGCCATCGGAGCGCCCGCGATCCGGGCGTGCTCGGCGGCAGCCCGACCGGCGCGGCCGCCCACCACCAGCCCCTCGAGGAGGCTGTTGGAGGCCAGCCTGTTGGCCCCATGCATTCCGGTGCGAGCCACCTCACCCGCGGCGAACAGACCGGGCAGTTCGGTTCTGCCGTGCACGTCGGTCAGGACGCCCCCGCAGCTGTAGTGCGCCCCCGGGACGACCGGGATCGGCTGCCGGGTCGGGTCGATCCCGGCCGCGCGGCAGGCGGCCGTGACCGTGGGGAACCGCTGCTCGAACCGTTCGACGGCGCGCGCGTCCAGAAACACGCACTCGTCTCCGGTGTCGCGGAGCCGGGCTTCGATCGCCGCCGCCACCACGTCGCGTGGCGCGAGGTCACCCATCGGGTGCACACCCTCGGTGACCGATTCGCCGCGGGCATCGCGAAGCACCGCCCCTTCGCCGCGCAGCGCCTCGGTGATCAGCGGCCGGCGCCCGCGGGCGCCGCGGTCGAACAGCATCGTCGGGTGGAACTGGATGAACTCGATGTCGCTGATCCCGACACCTGCCCAGAGCGCCAGCGCGATCCCGTCACCGGTCGACCCCTCGGGGTTGGTGGTGGCGCTGTAGAGGTGGCCCAGCCCACCGGTGGCGAGGGTCACCGACGGCGTGTGCACCACACCGAGTCCGTCGGAGTTGCGAACCAACACACCGGTGACCATCGAATCGTCGTGCAGGATTTCCAGCGCGACGTGGTTTCGCCGGATCTCCAGGGTGGCGGCGGCGTGATCGAGCGCGCGCTGCACCTCGGCTCCGGTCGCATCGCCGCCGGCGTGGATGATCCGCCGGAGGGAGTGCCCGCCCTCGCGGGTCAGCGCCCACCGGCCCGGGGCGCTTTCGTCGAAGCGGGCACCGTCGGCGACCAGGTCCGCCACCGCGCCGTATCCGTCGGCGACGATGGAGCGCACCGCGTCGGGGTCACACAGTCCGGCGCCGGCCACCATGGTGTCGCGAACATGGGCGTCGACGGAATCCTCGGTGTGCGGAAGGACGACCGCGATACCGCCCTGGGCGTGGAACGTCGCCGTCTCGGTGGCCTTGCTCAGAATGACCGTCCGGCTGCCCCTGCGGTGCGCGGCCAGCGCCGCCGCCAGTCCGGCGACCCCGGTGCCGACGATGACGACGTCGGCGCGCTGCTGCCAGTCCAGCCCGGCATGATTGCCGCCGCAGGCGACTCCCGCCGGGCGGCCGGCCCCGGACACCCGGCGGGTCATTCCCCACCGCCGGGCTGGCCGATCTCGATCATCCGCTGCACACTGGCCCGCGCCCGATCGGCGGTCGGCCGGTCGACGACGACCTCGTCGGCACCTTCGAGCAGGCAGCGCAGCAGCGCGGCCGGGGTGATCATCTTCATATACCGGCAGGACGCCCGGTCGTTGACCGCCTGGAAGTCGACCCCCGGTGCGGCCCGGCGCAGCTGGTGCAGCATGCCCACTTCGGTGGCCACCAGGACCTGCTTGGCATGCGAAACCCTCGCAGCGTCGAGCATGCCCCCGGTGGAGAGGATCTTCACCCGGTCGGCCGGGAAGGCCCCCTCCCCGGCGAGGTAGAGCGCCGAGGTGGCACAACCGCACTCGGGGTGCACATACAGCTCGGCATCCGGGTGGCTGCGCGCCTGCGCGGCGAGCTCGTCACCGTTGATGCCGGCGTGGACGTGGCACTCGCCCGCCCAGATGTGCATGTTCTCCCGCCCGGTCATCCGCTTGACGTGGGCACCAAGGAACTGGTCCGGGCAGAACAGCACGTCGCGGTCGGCGGGGATGGCCGCCACCACGTCCACGGCGTTCGAGGAGGTGCAGCAGACGTCGGTCAGCGCCTTCACCGCCGCGGTGGTGTTGACATACGACACCACCACTGCCCCCGGGTACTCGTCCTTCCACGCCTGCAGTTCCTCGGCGCTGATGGAGTCGGCCAGGGAGCAGCCCGCCCTCTGGTCGGGGATCAGCACGGTCTTGTCCGGGCTGAGAATCTTCGCGGTCTCGGCCATGAAGTGGACACCGCAGAAGACGATGGTGTCCTCGGGCGCCTCGGCGGCGATCCGGGACAGCGCCAGCGAGTCGCCGACATGGTCGGCGACGTCCTGGATCTCCGGCAGCTGATAGTTGTGCGCCAGGATGGTCGCTCCCCGCAGCCGGGCAAGCCGCCGGATCTCGTCAGCCCACAGGGCATCGCCGGCCACGCCGGTGAACCCGCCGGGGCCGTCGACGATGCGGGCGGCCAGACCCGCGGCGCCGCCGGTCAGGTCCATCTGTTCCGTGACGGTCATCGCCGCCTCCTGTCGTTACCGAGGTTTTCGATCTAGAATCGAAAACATGCCACATACTAGCACCGAACACGAGGTACTGGCCGTCGTATTCCAGGTCGGTCCACCGGCCGTTTCGGTGCCCGGCCCTCCGATCGGTCCCGGCGACTCCGGCAAACCCCGCCTCAACGTGCTGTTATGGCAGCGGGCGATGGCCCCCGAACGCGGCAAATGGTCCCTTCCGGGCGGCCGGCTCGCCGACGACGAGGATCTGATGAGTTCGGCGCGCCGCCAACTAGCCGAGAAGGTCGACCTGCGCGAAGTCGCGCACCTCGAACAGCTCGCCGTGTTCTCCGAACCCACCCGCGTGCCCGGCGCACGGGTCATCGCATCGAGCTTCCTGGGCCTGGTGCCCTCCCCCGCCACCCCCGCACTGCCGCCCGACACCCGCTGGCATCCGGTCGGCGAGCTGCCGCCGATGGCCTTCGACCACGCCCCGATGGTCGAATACGCCCGCACCCGGCTGGTGGCCAAGCTGTCCTACACCAATATCGGTTTCGCGCTGGCACCCGAGGAGTTCGCGCTCTCGACCCTGCGGGACATCTACAGCGCCGCCCTGGGCTACCCGGTGGATGCCACCAACCTGCAGCGGGTGCTGGCCCGTCGCGGCGTCATCACTCCGACCGGCACCACCACGCCTCCGGGGCCCAACGGCGGCCGACCGGCCAAGCTCTACCGGTTCACCGAATCCCGCTATCGGGTCACCGACGAGTTCGCCGCGCTGAGTCCACCGAGCGTGCCACGCTGAGTCCTCCCAGCGCGCCACGCTGATGCCCACCGAGCGCCCGACTGGCTTCTTAGAGCCTTCTTAAGGTAAGAATGATGCGATGACAACGGCTAACGGAGCGCTCAGTCCGGAGTGGATCGGCTGCGTGCCGCACGAGGACCTGCAGCGCGGCCAGCGGCCGGTGCTGCCCTCGAAGGACCCGTTCTACCAGGCACCGGCGGGCTTTCAGCACGCCGAACCCGGAACCGTGCTGCGTTCCCGGGACGTCGAACTCGGCTTCCTCGGCCTGATCCCCCAGCGGGTCCGGGCCACCCAGTTGCTCTATCGCAGCACCGACCGGCACGGCGAGCCCCAGGCCGCCGTCACCACGGTGCTGGTGCCGGCCGCGCATGCGCGCCACCAACCCCGCCACGTCGTCTCCTACCAATGCGCGATCGACGCCGTCACCTCGCGCTGCTTTCCGTCCTATGCGCTGCGCCGACGCGCCCGTGCCGTCGGTTCGCTGGCCCAGTTCGAGTACCTGCTGATGGCCGCGGCGCTCGCCGAGGGCTGGGTGGTGTCGGTTCCCGACCACGAGGGTCCCGACGGCATGTGGGGCTCGCCCCACGAGCCGGGCTACCGGGTCCTCGACGGACTCCGGGCCACCCTGGACTTCGAGCGCTTCGGACTGGCCGCCGACAGCAAGGTCGGTATCTGGGGCTACTCCGGCGGTGGATTGGCCAGCGCCTGGGCTGCGGAGATGCACGCCGAATACGCGCCCGAACTCAATGTCGTCGGGGCCGTGTTGGGTTCGCCGGTCGGCAACCTCGGCAACACGTTCCGCCGGCTCAACGGTTCCAAGTTTGCCGGGCTACCCGCACTGGTGGTCTCGGCGTTGGCCAAGACCTACCCGGGGCTCAATGACGTCATCGAGGAGCACGCCACCGAGGACGGCCGCGCCAAATTGGCGCGCCTGGAGCGGATGACGACCCTGGAGGCGATCCTGCGGCATTTCCGGGCCGATATGGACACCTGGGTACACCCAACCCTGGAGGACGTGCTGTCGATGCCAGCCGTCAGGGAGGTGTTCGAAGAGATCCGCATCGGCCGCACCATGCCGGCACCGCCGGTCCTGATCGTGCAGGCCGTCCACGACTCGGTGATCGCCGTCGACGATATCGACGAACTCACCGGCCTCTACATCGACGGCGGCGCCCAGGTGACCTACCACCGCGACCTGTTCAGCGAGCACATGTTGCTGCACCCGATGTCGGCCCCGATGACCCTGCGCTGGCTGATCGACCGCTTCGCCGATCGGCCCCTGGACGCCCACATCGTGCGCACCAAGTGGCCGACCCTGTTCAACCCGATCACCTACGCGGGCATGTGGCGGCTCAGCGGCATCGTCGGCCGGGTCATGCTGGGCGGCCGGGTGCCGTTCCGGCCCCTGTAGACCTCTCAGTAGACCTCACGCCGACTGCTGAGCGCCGACCTGTGCGGGCGCGGCCGACGGCTGATACCCCTCCGGCGGCCAACTGCCCAGATCATCGCGGGGGGTGGCCACGGTCAGCAGCGCATAACCCAGGGCGGCCAGCGCGGCTGGCAGCAGCAACGTCAGTGCGAGCTGAAATCCGTTGTGCCCGAAGAAGACCGGCGGGGCCTCAGTGAAGTAGTGCACCCGGTTCTCCGGGCTGAGCGGCACCCCCTGACGATCAGGTGTGCCGTACCGCACGTGCGCCATGGCGACTCCGGTGCCGGTGGCGGCGGCCCCGGCGAGCACCTGACCGATCCACAGCGCGGTCACCAACGCCGGGCCGCGATGGGCCCGCCACTGCCACACCGCCGCCGTGGACACCACGGCCAACATGCTCAACAAGCCGACCATCATGGCGGCGGACACGAACATGTTGTCGGCGTCCCGTCCCATGAAACCGTCCACCCGCTCGCCTGCCTTGGTCAGCGCGGTGACGGTGTGGATCGGCGGGGCGGTCAGCGACCACAGCGCGCCCAGGGCCACCCCGCACAACGTCAGTGCCGCGAGGACGATCCCGACCGCGGCGCGTCGGGACCGCCGGGGCGGACCGCTCACCGCTGCGCCTCGAGGTCCGTCGAATCCACCCGGCCGTGCCGGGAGCACTGCGCCCACCAGCCGTCGGGCCGGACCTGGACCATCATGCGGCGGCCGCACTGCGCGCAGAACCGCGGGGGCTCCAACCCCAGTCGCGCCGCGGTGGGGGTGTCATCACCCGCCGGTGCGCCGGTGTGGACTTCGCCGGTGTAGATGTTGTAGGAGCCCGCAGCCACCGGGGCCGGCATTGGGTCGACCGTCACAGCTCGACCATCACAGAGTGGCGTTGAGGGCCTTGATCGGCATTTGCAGATCGTCGAGCAGTTCCAGATCCGCCTCCGCGGGACGACCCAGGGTGGTGAGGTAATTACCGACGATCACCGCGTTGATCCCGCCCAGAATGCCCTGCTTGGCACCCAGGTCGCCGAGGGTGATCTCGCGGCCGCCGGCGAAACGCAACATGGTGCGCGGCAGAGCCAGCCGAAACGCCGCGACGGCTTTGAGCGCCTCGCTGGCCGGCATCACTTCCAGGTCTCCGAACGGCGTGCCGGGCCGGGGATTGAGGAAGTTCAGCGGCACCTCATGCGGGTCGAGTTCGGCGAGTTCCGCGGCGAACTCGGCCCGTTGCTCGAGGGTTTCGCCCATCCCGAGGATGCCGCCGCAGCACACCTCCATCCCGGCGTCGCGCACCATCTGCAGGGTGTCCCAGCGTTCTTCCCAGGTGTGCGTGGTGACGACGTTGGGGAAGAACGACCGCGCGGTCTCGAGGTTGTGGTTATAGCGGTGGACGCCCATCTCGGCCAGGCGTTGCACCTGCTCGGCGCTCAGCATGCCGAGCGAGCAGGCGATGTGGATCTCCACCTCATTGCGGATGGCCTCGATCCCCGCGGCGACCTGGGCGAGCAGGCGCTCGTCGGGACCACGGACCGCGGCGACGATGCAGAACTCGGTGGCGCCGGACTTGGCGGTCTGCTTGGCGGCCTCCACCAGACTGGGAATGTCCAGCCAGGCACTGCGCACCGGGGAGGCGAACAGACCCGACTGCGCGCAGAAATGGCAGTCCTCGGGGCAGCCGCCGGTCTTGAGGCTGATGATTCCCTCGACCTCGACCTCGGGGCCGCACCAGCGCATCCGGACCTCATGGGCCAGCGCGAGCAAATTCTCCAGGTGCTCGTCGGGAAGCCGCAGCACCTCAAGAACCTGTTCGCGGGACAGCCCTTGGCCGCGCTCCAGAACCTGTTCGCGTGCCTGTTGCAGCAGGTCGACCGGTGCCTGTGTCACGGTCCCTAGGTTAGTCGGCTCCGCTGATCAGCAGATGGTCGACCCGGTTGTCGCCGTCCCAGCGGCGCAGGCCGACCAGTCGGGCGGTGATGTCGGCGTGCAGACCGTCCTCGTCGAGGGCCAGTGCGGCGCCGATCTGAACCGCGGTGAATCGCCGGCCCAACGTGGCGTGCGCGGTCCAGTGGCCGGGCCGGCAGTGCGCGAAGGCCTCACCGTCGATGTGCGGCCGGCACAGTGCGAACACCGTGGCGTGCAGTGCCAGCAGTTCGGCCGACGGCACGATCAGCCGCGCCAGCGTCTGTCGCGGGCCGGGGAAGACCACCGGTGCGCCGACCACGCACTGCAGGGGCAACGCCGGGGCCAGTGCCCGCAGATCGTCGTCGACGTCGGCGGAGATCTGGCGCGCGGCGACCAGGGTGACGTGCGGGCGGTTGGTGTCGGACTTCACGTGCACCTGGCTGGGCAGTCCGGCGGCGGCGAGGCTTCGCCAGATGCGCTGGATGGCGTCGTCGCCGACGGGATCGAAGATCAGTTCCACCGAATGGGCCATGTCAGCCGCAACGTCCCATGTCAGGTGAGCCCGGCCACCCAGTCGCCGTCGAACGCGCGCCGGCTCATCTCGGCGAACTTCGCCGGGCTGAGGCCGGCCGCACCGGCCGGCAGCACCGCCCGCACCGGGGCGAGAGCCGCGAGAGCCTCCCGGTTGGTTCGCTCCGCGGTGCCCGGTTGAGGTGGCCACGCACCGATCACCAGACCCGCCGACGTCAGCCCCCGGGTGGCGAGGGCTTCCAGGGTCAGCGCGGTGTGGTTGAGGGTGCCCAGACCGGCCGCGCAGACCACCAGCACCGGAGCCTCGAGGGTGACGGCGAGGTCCCGCAGCGTGGTGCCCCCGGCGGCGAGTTCGACCAGCAGTCCGCCGGCCCCCTCCACCAGAGTCAGCCGGCCCGGTCGGTCGACGGCCCGGACCGACGCGACCACGTCGGCGGCCGAGGGCAGCGACCGGCCCGCCAGTGCCGCTGCGGCGGCCGGGGCCAGCGGTTCGGGATACCGCGCCACCTGGGCCAACTCGGTCACCCCCGCCAGCCGGTGGATCTCGGCGAGATCGTCGTCGCCGGGTCCGTCCGCGGGTGCGGTACCGGTCTGGACCGGTTTGCACACCGCGACATCGGTGCCCGCCGCGCGCGCCGCCGCAGCCAGCGCGGCGGTCGCAATGGTCTTGCCCACCCCGGTCCCGGTCCCGGTCACGACGAGAATGGTCATGCCCGGTGAGCCGCCAGGACCGATCCGAGCACCCGGCAGGCCAGATCCATGTCCGCGTCGGTCAACGAGGCCCGCGCCGTCACCCGCAGTCGGGAGGTGCCCGCCGGCACGGTCGGCGGACGGAAACACCCCACCAGGACGCCGTCGCGCAGACAGGCCGTCGCCGCCGCCACCGCGGACTCGGGATCGCCGAGGATGACCGACACCACCGCCGACTCAGGGGTGTCCGGGACGTCGCAGACCGAGGCCAGCGTCCGGGCGTGGGCCAGTACCGCCTCGGCGCGCCAGGGTTCGTCGACGAGCACCCGCAGTGCCGCGAGCGCGGAACCGACCGCGGCCGGCGCCAGGCCGGTGTCGAAGATGAAGGGCCGCGCGGCATCCACGAGGTGCTCCCGCACCACCGTCGGTCCCAGCACCGCACCGCCCTGACCGCCCAACGCCTTGGACAACGTCACGGTCATCACCACGTCGGGAGATCCGGCCAAACCGACCTCGTGCAGCAGACCGCGGCCGCCGCTCCCCCGGACCCCCAACCCGTGTGCCTCGTCCACCAGCAGCACCGCGCGGTGCCGGCGGCACACCTCGTGCAGACGGTGCAGCGGGGCCAGCGCGCCGTCGGTGCTGAACACGGAGTCGGTGAGCACCACGGCGCGTTCCTCGGTGCGACCGGCCAGGGCCGCCTCCACCGCATCGACGTCGCCGTGCGGAGCCACGACCACCCGGGCTCGGGAAAGCCGGCAGGCATCGACCAGCGAAGCGTGTACGGCGGCGTCGGAGACCACCAGCGCGCCGGGTCCGGACAGCGCGGTCACCGCCCCCAGGTTGGCGGTGTACCCGGAGGAGAACACCAGGCCGGACTCCGCGCCGACGAAGTCGGCCAGCGCCGACTCCAGTTCCTCGTGCAGTTCGGTGTTGCCGGTGACCAGCCGGGAGCCGGTCGATCCGGCACCCCAGGTGCGTAGCGCGGTCACCCCGCCCTCGATCACCATGGGATGCCGGGACAGGCCCAGGTAGTCATTGGACGCCAGGTCCACCTCGGGGGCCACCGCGCCGCGGGCGCGCAGTGTCCGGCGCAAGCCGTCCCGACTGCGCTGCCGCGCGACCGTGTCGAGCCAGGCCAGCGGCGAGACGTCGGTGCCCGGCGGGGTTCCTGCGATCATGTGGTCTCAGCCTATTGCGGGGACATGTGTTCGGCGACCGCCACCATCGCGTCGGCGATCTGTGCCGCCTCGTCCGGCGTGCAGACGAACGGCGGCATGGCGTAGATCAGATTGCGGAAGGGGCGTAGCCAGACCCCGCGGCGGAGGGCGATCGGGGTGGCGGTGGCGAGGTCCACCGGAGCGCGGGTCTCGATGACTCCGATGGCCCCCAGCACCCGGACGTCGGCGACGCCGGGCAGCGCGCGGGCGGGTTCCAGGCCGGCCGCCAGGCCGGCACCGATCCGCCCGACCGCGGACCGCCAGTCCTGGGAGAGAAGCAACTCCACTGAGGCGACCGAGACCGCGCAGGCCAGGGCGTTGGCCATGAACGTGGGGCCGTGCATCAACGCCCCGGCCTCCCCCTCGCTGATCGTCTGCGCGATCTGAGCTGTGCACAGGGTCGCCGCGAGGGTGAGGTACCCGCCGGTGAGGGCCTTGCCCACGCACATGATGTCCGGGCAGACACCGGCGTGGTCGGCGGCGAACATTTCGCCGGTACGGCCGAACCCGGTGGCGATCTCGTCGAAGATCAGCAGGACGTCGTGGCGATCACAGATCGCCCGCAACCCGGACAGATAGCGGGGGTCGTGGAAGCGCATACCGCCCGCGCCCTGAACCACCGGCTCGACGATCACCGCCGCCAGTTCGTCGGCGTGCTCCCGCAGTTGCGCCTCGAAGCCCGCCAGATAGCCGTCGTCGTACTCTCGCGGCACCGCGGGGGCGAACACCTGCTCGGCGAGCACATCACGCCACAGCGCGTGCATCCCGCCCTCAGGGTCGCACACGCTCATCGGGGTGAAGGTGTCGCCGTGATAGCCGCCCCGCCAGGTCATCAACCGGCGTTTGCCGAACCTGCCGGCGCTGCGCCAGTACTGCAGAGCCATCTTGACGGCCACCTCGACGCTGACCGAGCCGGAATCGGAGAAGAAGACCATGTCGAGGCCGGCCGGGGTGATGTCGACCAGGAGCTGCGCCAGCCGGGCGGCCGGTTCGTGGGTCAGCCCGCCGAACATCACGTGATTCATGGTGCCCAGTTGCCGGGTCAGGGCGGCATCGAGAACCGGATGACCGTGCCCGTGGATCGCCGTCCACCACGACGCCATCGCGTCGAGGACCTCGACCTCGCTACCGTCGCGGACCACGGTCAGCCACGGACCGCGGGCGGCGCGGGCCACGACCGGTGGCAGCGCCCGGGTGCCGATCGGCGCGTACGGATGCCAGATGTGCGCGGCGTCGATGGCGCTGATCTGCTCCGGAGTCATCGACGACACGGTTGATGACCCTAGTCGCCGAGGTATTCGCCGCAGCTGAGAGGCAGTCCGGAGTTGATAGATTGTCGGGCGATCATGTCCACCCTGACTCTGCCGCGTCCGTCGGTTGCGGCCCCCCGCATCGGCGCGGATCGCGCGCCGGACGCCGCGCGCGGCGGGTACCGGCACGACCTGGACGGTCTGCGGGGTGTGGCGATCGCACTGGTGGCGGTGTTCCACGTCTGGTTCGGCCGGGTCTCCGGCGGGGTGGACGTGTTCCTGGCGCTGTCGGGGTTTTTCTTCGGCAGTTCGGTATTGCGGGCGGTGCTGCGGCCGGGTTCATCCCTGTCCCCGCTGCCGAACCTCACCAAGCTGATCCGCCGACTGCTGCCCGCTCTCATCGTGGTTCTGACGGCCGCCGCCGTCCTGACCGTCCTGATCCAGCCGCAGACCCGGTGGGAGGCCTTCGCCGATCAGACCCTGGCCAGTCTCGGGTACTACCAGAACTGGGAACTGGCGGCGACGGCAGCGGACTATCTGCGTGCCGGGGAGACCGTCTCGCCGCTGCAACACATCTGGTCGATGTCGGTGCAGGGCCAGTTCTATGTCGCCTTCCTGCTCCTGGCCTTCGGCCTGGCAGCCCTGCTGCGCCGCTGGTTGGGCAGCCGACTCCGCGCGGTCTATCTGGTGGTCATCGCAGCCCTGACGGTGGCGTCCTTCGTGTACGCGATCATCGCCCACCAGAACGACCAGACCATGGCCTACTACAACAGCTTCGCCCGCGGGTGGGAGCTGCTGCTCGGTGTCCTGGTCGGGGCGATGCTGCCGATGATCACCTGGCCGATGTGGCTGCGCACACTCGCCGCCCTGGTGGGCCTGGTGACAATCCTGGCCTGCGGCTGGTTGATCGACGGTGTCCAGCAGTTCCCGGGACCGTGGGCGCTGGTCCCGGTGGGGGCGACGATGCTGCTGATCATGGCGGGCGCCAACCGCGGGTCGCGCCCGTCGACCCGCGACCGGCTGCCGTGGCCGAACCGGATGCTGGCCACCCGTCCGCTGGTGACCCTGGGGAGCATGGCCTACTCGCTGTATCTGTGGCACTGGCCGCTGCTGATCTTCTGGTTGGCCTACACCGGCGGCGCGCATGCCGGCTTCGTCGACGGACTGGTGATCCTGGTGATCTCGGGAATCCTGGCCTACCTGACGATGCGGTTCATCGAAGAGCCGCTTCGCCGCCCCGGTAACCGGAAGACCGCCGACGGCACCGCCGAGCGCCCGCGGACCAGGCTGATCCGGCCCGCGACCGTCGGTGGCACCGTGGTGGCGCTGCTGGGGGTGGCGCTGACCGTCACCTCATTCGCGTGGCGCGACCACGTCACCCAACTTCGGGAAAGTGGATCCGAACTGGCCGGTCTGAGCGCCAGCGGCTACCCGGGCGCCCGCGCCCTCGTGGACGACGCCAAGGTTCCGCAACTGCCGTTCCGGCCCACCGTCATGGAGGCCGAGGAGGACCTGCCGAAATCGACCAGCGACGGCTGCATCAGCGATTTCGACAACGCCGGGGTGATCACCTGCAGCTACGGCGACCTGACCGCGACCCGCACCATCGCCCTGGCCGGCGGATCGCACGCCGAGCACTGGATCACCGCCCTGGACATGTTGGGCAAACAGCACAATTTCAAGGTCACGACCTACCTGAAGATGGGCTGTCCGCTGACCACCGAGAAGATGCCACTGGTCATGGGCGACAACCGCCCCTACCCCAGCTGCCGCGAGTGGAACGAACGGGTGATGGCCAAACTCATCACCGACCGGCCCGACTTCGTGTTCACCACGTCGACCCGACCGTGGAACATCAAACCCGGGGACACCATGCCGGGCACCTATATCGGGATCTGGCAGAAGCTCAGCGATCACGACATCCCGATCCTGGCGATGCGGGACACCCCGTGGCTGGTGCGAAACGGCAAGGCGTTCCGGCCCGCCGACTGCCTGGCGAAGGGCGGCGACGCGGTGTCCTGCGGCGTCAAGCGCTCCCAGGTGCTCTCCGCGCGCAACCAGACCCTGGACTTCACCGAACGATTCCCGAAGATGAAGGTGCTCGACATGAGCGACGCGGTGTGTCGTGCGGACATCTGCCGGGCCGTCGAGGGAAATGTCCTGATCTACCACGACGCCCACCACCTGTCGGCCACCTACATGCGCACGATGGCACCAGAACTGGGACGGCAGTTGGGCGCGGCGACCGGCTGGTGGTGACCGCCCGTCGTATCGGAGCTCGGAGATCGGCCCACCGGAGGCGGGCGCGTCGATAAGGTCGGGGAATGCGCTCTCGGCCGGCATCCTCCACACCGTCCCGGCTCATGGTCTGGCCCGGAACCCCCTATCCCCTGGGCGCCACCTACGACGGGGCGGGCACCAACTTCTCGGTCTTCTCCGAAGTCGCCGAAAAGGTGGAACTGTGCCTGATCGGCGACGACGGCAGCGAGACCCGCATCGACCTGGATGAGGTGGACGGCTTCGTCTGGCATGCCTACCTGCCGACCGTCGCCCCGGGACAGCGCTACGGGTTCCGGATCCACGGCCCGTGGAACCCCGCCGCCGGCCAGCGCTGCGACTCCAGCAAGCTGCTACTCGACCCGTACGGGAAGGCCTTCGACGGGAACTTCAACTTCACCCAGGCCCTCTACTCTTACGACCTGACCGCCGCCGACCCCGCCAGCGGGGGAATCCCGCCCCGACTCGATTCGCTGGGACACACCATGACCAGCGTCGTGATCAACCCGTATTTCGACTGGGGTTCCGATCGCGCGCCGCGCACCCCGTACCACCGCACCGTCATCTACGAGGCGCACGTCAAGGGGATGACCCAGACCCACCCGGCCGTACCCGAGGAACTCCGCGGCACCTACGCCGGCCTGGCCCACCCCGCGGTGATCGAGCACCTGCTTTCGCTGAGCGTCACCGCGATCGAACTGATGCCGGTGCACCAATTCCTGCACGACAAGCGGCTGCTGGACCTCGGCCTGCGAAACTACTGGGGCTACAACACCTTCGGCTTCTTCGCTCCGCACAACCACTACGCGGCGAACCAGCGTGCCGGCGGCGCGGTCGGAGAGTTCAAGACGATGGTCCGGGCGTTCCACGACGCCGGCATCGAGGTCATCCTCGACGTGGTCTACAACCACACCGCCGAAAGCGACCACCTGGGCCCGACGATCAACTTCCGCGGCATCGACAACGCCGCCTACTACCGACTCCTCGACGGCGACCTGCGCCTATACAAGGACTTCACCGGCACCGGAAACAGCCCCAACGCGCGCCATCCGCACACCTTGCAGCTGATCATGGATTCGCTGCGGTACTGGGTGCTGGATATGCACGTCGACGGGTTCCGGTTCGACCTCGCGTCCACCCTGGCCCGGGAGTTCTACGACGTCGACCGACTCTCGGCCTTCTTCGACCTGGTGCAGCAGGATCCGGTGATCAGCCAGGTCAAGCTCATCGCCGAACCGTGGGACGTCGGCGAGGGCGGCTACCAGGTGGGGAACTTCCCCGGTCTGTGGACCGAGTGGAACGGCAAGTACCGCGACACGGTCCGCGACTATTGGCGCGGCGAACCGGCCGCACTGGGCGAGTTCGCGTCCCGGCTCACCGGATCGTCCGACCTGTACGAGGCCACCGGACGCCGCCCGAGCGCGAGCATCAACTTCGTGACGTGTCACGACGGCTTCACCCTCGCCGACCTGGTGTCCTACAACCACAAACACAACGAGGCCAACGGCGAGCACAACCGGGACGGGGAGAGCCACAACCGGTCTTGGAACTGCGGGGTGGAGGGCCCCACCGACGACCCGGACATCCGGGAACTGCGGCATCGGCAGATGCGCAACATCGTGGCCACGCTGATGCTGTCCCAGGGCACCCCGATGATCAGCCACGGGGATGAGATCGGCCGAACACAGCGCGGCAACAACAACGCCTACTGCCAGGACTCCGAAATCGCCTGGGTGAACTGGGATCTGCAGGAGCAGAACTCCGATATCCTGGACTTCACCCGGGCGGTCACCGCGCTGCGGATGAAGCATCCGGTGTTCCGCCGCCGCCGGTTCTTCGACGGCAAGCCGATCCGCACCGGCGACGAGATCCGCGATATCGCGTGGCTGACCCGCGACGGTATCGAAATGACCCCGGCTGACTGGCATTCCGGCATCAAATCCGTGGCGGTGTTCCTCAACGGTGAAGCCATCCCCGAGCCGGACGAGCGCGGCGAACCGATCGTCGACGAGTCGTTCCTGTTGTGTTTCAACGCCCACGGCTACCCGGTGGACTTCGTCACCCCCGACGGCCAGTACGCGCGGGAGTGGACCACCGTCGTCGACACCGCGGACCCGCGCCTCACCGAAGGCCGGGTGGTGACCGCAGGCCAGACCCTGACGGTGACCGCACACGCCGTCGTCGTGCTTGAAAAGTCCGCCTAGCGGGAACCCGACAGCCATGTCGCGCCCCGTGCTGTCCACCTACCGACTGCAGTTGCGCGCCGGCACCGGCGTCTCCGCCTTCACCCTCGGCGATGCCGAACGGCTCCTCGACTACCTCGACGACCTGGGCGTCAGCCACCTCTATCTGTCACCGGTGCTGACCGCCGTTCCCGGCTCCGGCCACGGCTATGACGTGACCGACCCGACGACAGTCTCGGCCGACCTGGGCGGCCGAAGCGGACTGGCCGCGCTGTCCCGTGCCGCCCAGGCCCGCGGCATGGGTCTGATCGTCGACATCGTCCCCAATCACGTTGCGGTGGATCAGGCGCGCCACAACCCGTGGTGGTGGGACGTCCTGACCTACGGCCGCTCCTCGGCGTTCGCGGACTTCTTCGACATCGACTGGGCAGCCGACCCCGACGGCCGCATCCTGCTGCCGGTACTCGGCAGCGACGAGGAGCTCAGCACCCTGGTGGTGGACGGCGACACACTGCGCTGCCACGCCATGTCCTTCCCCATCGCCCCGGGCACCGCCGACGACGGGGCGCCCGGGCCGGTGGTGCACGACCGGCAGCACTACCGGCTCACCGGCTGGCGCGACGGTGTCTGCGGGTACCGCAGGTTCTTCGCCGTCACGTCGCTGGCGGGCCTACGCCAGGAGGATCCGGTCGTCTTCGACACCAGCCACGCCGAGGTCGCCCGATGGATGGCCGAAGGACTGGTCGACGGCATCCGGGTCGATCATCCCGACGGTCTCACCGACCCGGTCGGGTATCTGAACCGGTTACGTGCCCTGCTGGGCCCGCAGGCCTGGATCGTCATCGAGAAGATCCTGCAGCCCGGTGAACCGCTCGACCCTGCCCTGCCCGTTCAGGGCACCACCGGGTACGACGCCCTGCGCGAGATCGGCGGCGTGTTCGTCGACCCATCCGGAGCCACCGCGCTCGGCGCGCTGGCCGACAACGCCGGGGCGTCCGATGCTGTTGACCCGGAGTCTTTGCGGCAGTTGAAGATCCGCACGATCAATCAGGTACTGGGTGCAGAGCTGGCCAGATTGTGCCGGAGCGTCGAACGGTCCGCCGGCACGTCCCACCCGCGGTTACCGGAGGCGGTGACCGCGATGCTCACCGAGGTCGGCGTGTACCGGTGCGACTATCCGGTACTGGCCCAGACGCTCTCCGCGGCGATCGCCCGGACGGTATCTCGGCAACCGGAACTCGCCGCGCCCCTGCAGATCGTGGCCGCCGCACTGGCCGCCGACGGCGAACCGGCGGCGCGACTGCAGCAGGTGTGCGGGGCGATGACCGCCAAAGCCGTCGAGGACTGCTATTTCTACCGCCACCCCCGGCTCGTCTCGCTCAACGAGGTCGGCGGCGAACCGGAGCGGTTCGGGGTGAGCGTGGCCGAGTTCCACCGCAGCGCTCAGATCCGCTGCCGGATGTGGCCGCAGACGATGACCACCCTGTCCACTCACGACACCAAGCGCGGCGAGGACGTGCGGGCCCGGATCGGGGTGCTGTCACAGGTGGCCGCGCTGTGGGCCGATCAGGTACGCCGTTGGGAGGCCCGCCACCCCTGCCCCGACCGGCTGACGGGACTGTTCCTGTGGCAGAACATCTTCGGGGTCTGGCCCGCCGACGGTGCGATCACCGAGCGGTTCCGGGCGAGACTGCGTGCGTACACCGAGAAGGCCGTCCGCGAGGCGGGTCTGCGCACCACGTGGACCGATCCGGTGCCCGAGTTCGAGGAGGACGTCCAGCGGTGGATCGCCGGCCTGCTCGACGGGCCCGTCGCGGCCGAGATGACCGCCTTGGTGGCCAGGCTGCTGCCGCACGCACACAGCGACGCCCTCGGCCAGAAACTGCTGGCCCTGACCGTCCCCGGGGTGCCGGACGTCTATCAGGGAACCGAGTTGTGGGAGGACAGCCTGGTGGACCCCGACAACCGCCGCCCCGTCGACTTCGCCCGGCGGCGGCTCGCGCTGCGCCGCCTCGATCATCCCAAGATCCGGGTGGTCGCCGCGGCGCTGCGGCTTCGGCGGGACCGCCCGGACACTTTTCTGAGCGGCGGCTACCGGCCGGTGCTCGCCACCGGGACGGCGGCGCAGCATCTCCTGGGTTTCCGGCGCGGTGATGACGTCCTGGTCGCGGTGACGCGTTGGACCGTCGCCCTGCAGGACAGCGGCTGGGGCAGCACCGCCCTGACGCTTCCCGATGGCCGCTGGTCGGACCGGATCACCGGCGCCCGGCACACCGGCCGGGTCGGCGCGGCGGAACTCTTCGCCGAGTTACCGGTGACGCTGCTGGAGCGCACCGATGACTGAGTTCGCGGTCTGGGCCCCGCTGCCCAACAGGGTGCGCCTCGATGTCGACGGCCGCCGGCACGAGATGACCCGCCACGACGACGGCTGGTGGCGGGCCGAGGTGGCGGCCGACTCGGAAGCCCGCTACGGATTCCTCCTCGACGACGACCCCACCGTCGTACCCGACCCGCGGTCGGCCCGCCAGCCCGACGGGGTGCACGGGCGCTCCCAGCTGTGGGACCCGGACCGGGCGACCTGGACCGACGCCGGCTGGGGTGGTCGGTCGATCGAGGGTTCGGTGATCTACGAGCTGCACACCGGGACCTTCACCCCCGCAGGAACATTCGAAGCCGCCATCGACAAGCTCGACCACCTGGTCGAGTTGGGGGTGGACTTCGTCGAACTGATGCCGGTCAACGCGTTCAACGGCACCCACGGTTGGGGCTATGACGGGGTGTTGTGGTTCGCCGTGCATGAACCCTACGGCGGGCCCGACGGCCTGGTCCGCCTGGTGGACGCCTGCCACACCCGGGGTCTGGGCGTGCTGATCGACGCGGTGTTCAACCACTTCGGACCGTCCGGCAACTATCTGCCCCGATTCGGCCCGTACCTCTCCCCCGTAGCCAGCCCCTGGGGTGAGGGGGTCAATCTCGATGGACCGGGCTCCGATGAGGTTCGCCGCTACATCGTCGACTGCGCGCTGCGCTGGATGCGCGACTTCCACGCCGACGGCCTGCGGTTGGACGCGGTACATGCGCTGTCCGATCGCACCGCCGTCCACATCCTCGAAGAGCTGTCCACCGAGACCGCCGCACTGTCGGTCCAGCTGGGCCGACCGCTGTCGCTGATCGCCGAGAGCGACCTCAACGACCCCCGACTGATCACCCCCCGTGACCGCGGCGGTTACGGGCTGACCGCGCAGTGGGACGACGATATCCATCACGCGATCCACACCGCGGTGTCCGGGGAACGCCAGGGTTACTACGCCGACTTCGGGTCGATGTCCGCGCTGGCCGGCACGCTGCGCAACGGTTACTTCCACGCCGGGAGTTACTCGTCCTTCCGCGGCCGCCGGCACGGCCGTCCCCTGGACACCGCGCTGATCCCGGCGACCCGGTTGCTGGCCTACACCTGCACCCACGACCAGGTGGGCAACCGCGCCAACGGCGACCGGCCCTCGCAGAACCTCGATCCCGGACAGCTCGCCGTCAAAGCAGCGCTTGCACTCGGATCCCCATACACCGCAATGCTTTTCATGGGTGAGGAATGGGCCTCGACCCGGCCGTTTCAGTTCTTCAGCTCACACCCCGAACCGGAGTTGGCGCGATCCACCGCCGAGGGCCGGAAGGCCGAGTTCGCCGCCCACGGCTGGGACGCCGATACCGTGCCCGATCCCCAGGACCTGCAGACCTTCCTACGATCGAAGCTCGACTGGGACGAACCCGAGCGGCCCGGACACGCCGAGATGCTTGCCTTCTACCGGGAGCTGATCCGGCTGCGACGGACCGAACCGGACCTGGCCGATCCCTGGCTGCCGCACCTGAACATCGCGTTCGACGAGGCGCAGCGCTGGATCGTGCTGCATCGCGGGCGAATCGCCATCGCCTGCAATCTCGGGGTGGAGACCGTCAGCGTTCCCGCTGCCGGGGAACTGCTGCTGGGCTGGGGCGCACCCACGATGGGCCCCGAGGCGACGCTGTTGACCGGCCACTCGGTGGCCGTCCTGAGGTCACCAGGCCGGCCGACTCAGGTGAGGTAGCGGTACGCCGGCGAACCCGGTTCCAGGGGTTCGACATGCAGACCGGAGGAATCCATCCGCGCCCGCAGACCGTCGTAGTCCGCGGCCGATCCCAGTTCGATGCCGACGAGGGCCTCCCCGGTCTCCCGATTGTTGCGTTTGACGTATTCGAACAGGGTGATGTCGTCACCCGGGCCGAGGACTTCGTCGAGGAATCGCCGCAGCGCCCCCGGCTCCTGGGGGAAGTCCACCAGGAAGTAGTGCTTGAGCCCCTTGTGGACCAGAGAACGCTCCAGCACCTCGCCGTACCGGGACACATCGTTGTTACCGCCGGAGATCAGGCAGACCACCGTCGAACCCGGCTGGACCTCCGTCTCCAGCAGCCCCGCGACCGATAGCGCTCCGGCGGGCTCGGCGATGATGCCCTCGTTCTGATAGAGGTCGAGCATCGCCGTGCACACCGCCCCCTCGTCGACGGTGGTCACCGAGACCATGTCGCCGGCAGCGGACAGTGCCTGGAACGGGCGTCGGCCCGCCCGCTTGACCGCGGCGCCGTCGACGAACTGGTCGACATGGTCCAGGTCGACGGGTTCGCCGGCGGCCAGCGCGGCCATCATCGACGCGGCACCGGCCGGTTCGATCCCCAACACGGCGGTGCCGACGGTTCGCTCGGTCAGATAGGTGGTGATCCCGGCGATGCATCCGCCCCCGCCGACCGGAACGATCACCAGGTCGGGTTCGGTCTCGAGTTGGTCGAGCAGTTCCACCGCAATGGTGCCCTGCCCAGCCATGGTGCGGGGATCGTCATACGGCGGAACCAGGGTCGCGCCGGTGCGGGTGACGTCATCGAGTGCCGCCGCGGCGGCGTCGTCGTAGGTGGCCCCGCCGACGATGAGTTCGATGAAATCGCCGCCGTGATAACGGATCCGGTCACGCTTCTGCTTGGGAGTCTTGGCCGGCACATACACCCGGCCGTGCACCCGCATGGTCCGGCACGCCAACGCGAAGCCCTGCGCGTGGTTGCCCGCCGAGGAGCACACCACCCCGGCATCGAGTTGCATCTCGGAGAGTTGCTTGAGCAGGTTGTAGGCGCCGCGGATCTTGTAGGACCGGACGCTTTGGAGGTCCTCCCGCTTGAGGTAGACGTTTGCCCCGGTGACGGCGGACAGGCGATCGCTGTACTGCAACGGAGTGCTCAGCACGACGTCGGAGATCCGCTTGGCGGCCTCGTCGATATCGGCCGCCGTGATCGTCTGGCTCAGATCCCCGGGCACCGCACCATGGTGCCACCGGAGGGGTCCCGTCAGCGAACTGGGGTCAGCACGAACACCGGGATCTCGCGGTCGGTTTTCCGCTGGTAGTCGGCGTAGTCCGGCCATACCGCGACCGCACGCTCCCACCAGGCCGCCTTCTCCTCGCCGAACACCTCGCGAGCCTCGTAATCGCCGGTGGCCGGGCCGTCCTGCAGTTCGACCCGCGGATTCTTGACGACGTTGTAGTACCAGACCGGGTTCTTCGGGGCGCCGCCGAGCGAGGCGACGATCGCGTACTCACCGTTGTGCTCCACCCGCATCAGGGGGGTCTTTCGCAGCTTGCCGGTCTTGGCCCCGATGGTGGTCAGGAGCACCACCGGCTTCCCCTGAAGTTCGGTACCCGCCGTTCCTCCCGAAGCCATGTACAACTCGGCGTTCTCGCGGGCCCAGTCCGAGGTGCTCGGCTCGTAGTCTCCGTTCAGCGGCATCGTGTCAGCCTAAACGTTGCGGAGTCCGGGGTTCTCCATCAGCTGTTTGAGCGCGGCCAGGTCCGCTGCGACTGCCTCTGCGTCGGCGTCATAGTCGGCATCGGACATACCCGGCCGACGCCGAAGGTCGAACACCATCTCACTCCACGCACAGTCGCGCTCCGCGCCGGCCGGCAGCACCCGCAACGGGTTGAACACCCGTTCGCCGTTGGTGAGCGTCACGGTGTGATCGAGCACCCCGAGATCGTTCGCCGGGGTGAACCGCACGCTGACCTGGCCCATCGGGGACTGCGCAACCCAGACTTCGCCGGTCCTGGTGAGTTCGGCCTGCGCCAGGCCGGCGGCCCAGAGCGGAAGGTTCCGCGGGTCGGCGGCGAAGCGGTACACCTCATCGGCAGGCCGGCGAATCCACACACTGATGTGGCGGCATCCCGCGGGACGGTCCATCCCCGGAGGATCCCACAACCGACAGAGAGTCAGCATGAGTTTTCCGCACCGTCGGACTGGCTGCCAGTTGCCGGGTTGCCCTCGCGTCCGGAGCCCGATTGCGGGACAGTTCCACCCGTGGCAACTGAAACGCGGGATCGCGGTCTGCGCCGGGTAGCAGCGGCGAGCTATGTCGGGTCGGTCATCGAGTTCTATGACTTCTTCATTTACGGGACCGCGGCGGCGCTGATCGGTGCCGTGTTATTCGGCCATTTCGGCGACCGGCTGGGCCGGAAGCGGGCGCTGGTGGTGACACTGCTGATGATGGGTGTCGCCACAGTCGGTGTCGGGCTGATACCGGGCACCGCGGCGATCGGGGTGGCCGCACCGTTGTTGCTCACCGCGCTGCGGGTCCTGCAGGGATTGGCGCTGGGGGGCGAATGGGCCGGTTCGGCGTTGTTGAGCGCCGAGCACGCACCGCTCGGCCGCCGGGGCTACTACGGGATGTTCACCCAGCTCGGACTGGGCAGCGCGCTCGTGCTGGCAAACCTGGTGTTCCTGGTCGTCTACGGCGGATTCGGAGCCGACAACCCGGCCCTGCTGAGCTGGGGCTGGCGAGTTCCCTTCCTGTTGAGCGCGGTCCTCATCGTCACGGCACTGGTCGTCCGGACGCGGGTCAGCGAGAGCCCGGCGTTCGTCTCAGCAGTGACAGGCGAGGCAGCGGCAGGCGGTGCGCGCGAGGCGCCGATCGCCGCCCTGATGCGTGAGCAGCGCCGCCAATTCATCCTGGTGTCGGTCGCGGTGGTGGGAATGCTCGCGCTGGTCTACGAGACCGGCACGTTCTTCACCCACTTCGCGTCGACCCACATGGGCTTCTCGGCGTCTCTGGTGTTGCTGGTCGGTGTTCTGGGCGGGCTGTGCACGGTGTGTGCGGTCGCCGCGGCGGCCATTCTCAGCGATGCCCACGGACGGCGCCGGGTGATCACCATCGGCTATTGCCTGGCCGTTCCGTGGTCCTTCGCGGTTCTGCCGTTGATCGCCACCGGCAACGCCATGGTGTTCGCCGGCGCCATCATGGTCACCTACACCGTCATCGGCATCGCCATGGGGCCGATGGCCGCATTCGTTCCGGAGATGTTCGCCACCCGCTATCGCTACACCGGCGCGGGGCTGTCCTACAACATCGGCGGCATCATCGGCGGTGGCATCCCGCCGGTGATCTCCGAGTATCTGCTCTCGGAGTACGGCAACGGGTCGATCGGGGTGATGCTGGGTTCGCTGTGCGCGCTCAGCCTGCTTGCGGTACTGATGCTGAACGACGTGGGAGACCTGAACCCGGTGTCCGTTCGCAACCCGGCTTAGCCGCCCAGACAGCCCGGGCCGAGCAGCGCCTTGAGATCACCCATCAGGGCCGAGGACGGGGTCACCCGCAGCGACTGGTCGAGTTCCAGGGTGGTGATCCGGTCGCCGCTGATCAGCCGCAGATGCACCTGTGAGGTGCCCGGGTGCCGGGCCAGCACCTGCTTGAGGGCGGTCACCTTGTCCAAGGTGCACTGCCGGGTCGGCAGGCTCAGCGCCAGCGGCCGGTTCGGCTGGGCATTGGAGAAGTCCGGCACCACGAGGTCGTTGGCGAGCAGGGTGATCCGGTCCTCCTGGACCCGTACCTTCCCACCGACGATCACCACGGCGTCGTCGGCGATGTCCGCTCCGAACAGCGAGTAGGTCTGCGGGAAGAACATCACCTCGATCCCGCCGGTCAGGTCTTCCAATTGGGCTGAGGCCCAAGGCATTCCGTTCTTGTTGACCCGTCGGTTGACGGACGCGAGGATGCCGCCCAGCCGGACCTGGGTGTCGTTGGCGACGTCACCGGCGAGGATCGCCGGGATGGCGGTGTCGACCTGGGTCGCGAGCAGGTGGGCGACGCCGTTGAGGGGATGCCCGGAAACGTAGAGGCCCAGCATCTCCCGTTCGAGAGCGAGTTTGTGCTTGTCCTCCCACTCCTCATCGGGCACTTTGATGGTGAACGCCGAATCGCCGGTGTGGGCGTCGTCGTCCGATCCCGAACCGAACAGGTCGAACTGGCCCATCGCCTCGGCTTTTTTGGTGCCCAGCACCGAGTCGACCGCGTCGGCGTGCACCAGGAACAGGCCCTTGCGGGCGTGTTTGAGCGAATCGAAGGCACCGGCCTTGATCAGGGACTCCGTCACCTTCTTGGTGCAGACGGTGATGTCGATCTTGTTGAGGTAGTCGGAGAAGTCGGCGAATCGGCCCTTGGCGTTGCGGGTGGCGATCAGGGAACCGACCACGTTGGCCCCGACGTTCCGCACGGCTCCCAACCCGAACCGGATGTCGGTGCCCACCGAGGCGAAGTTCAGTTCGGACTCGTTGACGTCCGGGGGCAGGACCGTGATCCCCAGTTCGCGGCAATCGGCGAGATAGATCGCAGATTTGTCCTTGTCGTCGGCCACCGAGGTGAGCAGACCGGCCATGTACTCGGCCGGGTAGTTGGCCTTGAGGTAGCCGGTCCAGTAGGACACCAGACCGTAGGCGGCGGCGTGGGATTTGTTGAACGCGTAGTCGGCGAACGGCAGGATGGTGTCCCACAGCACCTTGATCGCGGCGGCGGAGAACCCGTTGCCCTTCATGCCCTCGGCGAAGCCCTCGTATTCCTTGTCGAGGACTTCCTTCTTCTTCTTGCCCATCGCCTTGCGCAGAATGTCGGCTCGGGCCAGCGAGTAACTGGCCACCTTCTGCGCGATGCGCATGATCTGTTCCTGGTAGACGATCAGGCCGTAGGTCTCGGCCAGGATGTCGTTCAGCGGTTCGGCCAGTTCGGGGTGGATCGGCGTGATGGCCTGCCGGCCGTTCTTGCGGTCGGCGTAGTCGGTGTGGGCGTTCATGCCCATCGGGCCCGGGCGGTAGAGCGCCAGCACCGCCACGATGTCCTCGAAACCGGTGGGTTGCATGCGGCGCAGCAGCCGCCGCATCTGCTCGCCGTCGAGCTGGAACACCCCCAGGGTGTCGCCCCGGCCCAGCAGTTCGTAGGTGGCGGGGTCATCCAGTGGCAGCGATTCCAGTTCCAGGTCGATACCGCGGTTCGCTTTGATGTTGTCCAGCGCGTCGTTGATGATCGTCAGGTTGCGCAGGCCCAGGAAGTCCATCTTGAGCAGGCCGATGGCCTCGCACGACGGGTAGTCCCAGCCGGTGATGATCGCGCCGTCCTGGGGGCGCTTCCACAGCGGGATGGCCTCGATCAGCGGTTCGGAACTCATGATCACCGCGCAGGCGTGCACGCCGGCGTTGCGTACCAGACCCTCCAGTCCGCGGGCGGTCTGGTAGATGGTGCGCACGTCCGGGTCGGTGTCGATGAGCGCCCGGACCTCGGCGGCCTCCTTGTACCGCTCGTGGGCCGGGTCGGTGATGCCCGACAGCGGGATGTCCTTGGCCATGATCGGCGCGGGCAGCGCCTTGGTGATCCGGTCGGCGATCGCGAACCCCGGTTGGCCGTAGTGCACCCGGGCGGCGTCTTTCAGTGCCGCTTTGGTCTTGATGGTGCCGAAGGTGATGACCTGGGCGACCCGGTCGCTGCCGTACTTCTCGGCGGCGTAGCGCACCATCTCGCCGCGGCGGCGGTCGTCGAAGTCGATGTCGATATCGGGCATCGAGGTGCGTTCCGGGTTCAGGAAGCGCTCGAAGAGCAGACCGTGCTCGATCGGGTCGATGTCGGTGATGCGCAACGCGTACGCGACCAGCGACCCGGCCGCCGAACCGCGTCCTGGACCTACCCGGATTCCCACTGAGCGGGCGTGGCCGATCAAGTCGGCGACGATGAGGAAGTACGACGGGAAGCCCTTGTCGCAGATGACTTCGATCTCGTAGGCGGCGCGTTCGGTGTACGCGTCGGGGACGCCGCCGGGAAACCGGCGGGCCAGTCCGGCGTCCACTTCCTGGCGCAGCCACGTCGCCTGGGTGTGTCCGGCGGGCACCGGGAAGATCGGCATGCGGTCCCGGGGTGTCCACACTTCGGCGTAGGACTGCACCCGCTCAGCGATGAGCAGGGTGGAGTCGCAGGCGCCCGGGATCTGGTCGTCCCACATCTGGCGCATTTCCGCGGCGGACTTGAGGTAGTAGCCGTCCCCGTCGAACTTGAACCGGTTGGGGTCGGACAGCGTCTTGCCGGTCTGCACACACAGCAGCGCCTCGTGGCTGGCAGCGGCGTCCCGGGTGACGTAGTGGCAGTCGTTGGTCGCCAGCGGCGGGATGCCGAGCTTGCGGCCGATCTCCAGCAGCCCGTCGCGAACCCGGCGCTCGATCGACAGCCCGTGGTCCATCAGCTCCAGGAAATAGTTGTCCGCTCCGAAGATGTCGCGCCAGGTCGCCGCGGCTTCGAGGGCCTCGGCGTGGTGGCCGAGCCGCAGCCGGGTCTGCACGACTCCGGACGGGCATCCGGTGGTCGCGATGATCCCTTCCGCGTGCTCGGCGATCAGGTCGAGATCCATCCGTGCCCACTTGCCCAGTTGGCCCTCGAACGATGCCAGCGAGGTCAGTTTGAACAGGTTGCGCAGGCCGGTGGCGTTCTCGGCGACCATCGTCAGGTG
>Ga0208823_1000270_pt1 | contig 44280 bp, 37 predicted proteins | sample AD_UKC075_MetaG_FD_184440 | JGI IMG/M metagenome (GOLD analysis project Ga0208823, IMG submission 184440) | Active sludge microbial communities of municipal wastewater-treating anaerobic digesters from USA - AD_UKC075_MetaG (SPAdes) (version 2) | ecosystem: Engineered > Bioreactor > Anaerobic >...
AATGTCAGCCCGCATCTTGAATCGCCCCGGATTTGGTGGAGGCTCTAACTCTTGAGAAGATAGAGCCATGAAGAAGTCAGTTAAGTTCTCCCCCGAAGTCCGTGAGCGGGCCGTGCGCATGGTTGCCGAAAGCCGTGCCGATCATCCGTCGCAGTGGTCAGCCGTTGAATCCATCGCCGCCAAGATTGGTTGCACGTCGCAGACGCTATTGACCTGGGTGCGTCAGCACGAACGAGATAGCGGCCAGCGCGAAGGGCCGACCACGGCGGACCAGAAGCGCGTCAAAGAACTGGAGCGCGAGGTCAAGGAGCTGCGCAAGGCCAACGAGATTCTCAAGCTTGCCAGCGCGTTTTTCGCCCAGGCGGAGCTCGACCGCCGATTCAAGTCTTGAGGTCTTTCGTCGACGAGCATCGTGATGCCTTCGGGGTCGAGCCGATCTGCAGGCAATTGCAGATTGCCCCGTCGGGCTACCGGCGCCATGTTGCCCTGCGGCGCAATCCTGAACAGCGCAGCCAGCGAGTGCGGCGTGATGCGGTGTTGGTGCCCGAGATCGAGCGTGTCTGGCAGACCAACCTGCAGGTCTATGGGGCCGACAAAGTCTGGCGGCAACTGAACCGTGAAGGCGTCGTGGTGGCGCGCTGTACGGTCGAGCGACTCATGCGGCGTCAAGGCTTGCGCGGTGTCATGCGTGGCAAGGTGGTGCGCACCACGATCAGCGACAGCAAAGCAGCTTGCCCGCTGGATCGGGTCAATCGGCAGTTCAAGGCTGAGCGTCCCAATCAGTTGTGGGTCTCGGACTTCACCTATGTCTCGACCTGGCAAGGCTGGCTGTACGTCGCCTTCGTTATCGACGTGTTTGCCCGACGCATCGTGGGCTGGCGCGTCAGCAGTTCCATGCACACGGACTTCGTGCTCGATGCGCTGGAGCAGGCACTGTACGCCCGCCAGCCGAGTCCCGAGGAAACCTTGATCCACCATTCGGACAGGGGCTCACAGTACGTCTCGATCCGCTACAGCGAGCGACTGGCCGAAGCGGGGATTGAGCCATCAGTCGGCAGCAAGGGCGACAGCTACGACAACGCCTTGGCAGAGACGATTAATGGCTTGTACAAGGCCGAGATGATTCACCGGCGGGCGCCCTGGAAAACCAAGGAATCCGTGGAGCTGGCAACCCTGGAATGGGTCTCCTGGTTTAACCACCACAGGCTGCTTGAACCGATTGGCTATATCCCGCCCGCAGAAGCTGAGGCAAACTACTACAGGCAACTCGCCGAGCAGGCCGACATCGTGGCCTGACTTAAACCAACCAGCCTCCACGGAACCCGGGGCGATTCACCGTGGTCAGTGACCGGTACCAAGTGGTCCAGCCTCGTGAGGTGCTGGAGTTCTATCGCGACTTGACCGAGATCTCGGGGTACGAGCTGGAAACAGCCGGTGTGCTGAAAGAAGGCCGGAAGTTCTGGGCTTTGGCACGTACGGGTAAGGAGACCGTCCTCAAAGGAGGCGACTGCGTCAAAAGCTATTTGCTTCTGGCCACGTCCTGCGATGGGACGCTGGCCACAACGGCCACCCCGACGACGATTCGGGTGGTCTGCAATAACACTTTGTCGGTTGCCTTGAATGGCGCCACGTCGGCGATCAAGGTGCCTCACCGCACGAGCTTTGATGCTCAGGCGGTAAAGAAGCAGTTGGGAGTCGCTGTCGCCCAGTGGGACAGTTTCATGTACCGGATGCGCACGCTCTCGGAGCGGAAGGTGAAGAGCCACGAGGCGCTCAACTACTTTCTGCGGGTGCTCTGCAATAGCGATACCGCCCAGGACTCCGGTCGCGGTCTCACCAATGAGCGGGCCTTGAAGAAGGTCCAGGCCATGTATGAAGGACATGGCCGGGGTGCGGAACTGGATGCGGCCAAAGGTACGGCTTGGGGTCTGCTGTGCTCAATCACCGAGTATGTGGATCACGAAAAGCGTTCCCGTGGTCCTGAGTACCGTCTCGACAGTGCTTGGTTCGGTCAGGGTGCGGTCCTCAAGCTGCGTGCCCTTGATGAAGCCTTGGCGCTTGCTGCCTGATCCTCACGCGCTTTTCTCGTTTCCGCTTCGCTTCGTTCTCAATTTCCCTCCCCGCCCGGTGCATGCCGGCCGGGGATTTCTTTTGTGTTCGCTTTTATTTGAAGGAGCCGCCATGAGTGCGACTGCACCGTCTCCCGTACCGGAAGCCAAGCCCCGTAAGGCGCTGAAGCTCGTCAAAACCAACAAGCTCGGCCGGGATGAATGGCTGGGTGTACGCAAACAAGGCATCGGCAGTTCAGATGCTGCCGCTGCCGTGGGTCTGAATCCCTACAAGTCTCCACTGGAGCTGTGGCTCGAGAAAACCGGCCGGGATGGCGATCTGCCGAAGACCGATCCGAACGATGAAACCAGTCCCATGTATTGGGGCACCTTGCTGGAGCCCATCGTGGCGAGCCACTACACCCGGCGAACGGGTAACCGAGTCCGGCGCATCAATGCGGTGCTGCAGCACCCAACCTATCCGTGGATGCTGGCGAATATCGACCGGGAAGTCACCGGGGTGCCGGATGTCCAGATTCTGGAATGCAAGACGGCGGGAATCAACGGTTCGATGCTGTGGCGTGAGGGGGTGCCGGAGTACGTTCAATTGCAGGTGATGCACCAGCTCGCCGTGACCGGCAAGCAGGCGGCGGATGTGGCGGTGCTGCTGGGGGGCCAGGATCTGCAGATCCACCGGATCGTGCGGGACGATGACCTGATCGACAAGCTCACCACGCTTGAAGAGCAGTTCTGGCGGTTTGTTGAGACGGATACGCCTCCGCCGGCGGATGGTTCTGAGTCAGCGGATCGGGCGCTGCGCTGCCTGTACCCCAGGGATTCGGGACGGATCATGGATCTCTCGGAAGACCGGCCCATGTCGGCGCTGTTCTCGGATCTGGTGAATGTGCGACTGACCCTGGCGCGGGATGCGGAAACGGAGAGCCAGCTAAAGCAGCGGATTCAAGAACGGATGGGGGATGCGACGCGGGCGATCTTTGAAACGGGTGAAGTGACGTGGAAACGCAGTAAGGACAGCACGGTGCTGGATGTGTCGGCGCTGACGGAGGACCATCCCGATCTCACACAAACCTACGTGAAGACCAAACCCGGCTCCCGGCGCTTTCTGGTGACGGCGTGACAGGACGACAAAGTGGCCATGCCCCCCCAAAGGAGCATGGCCTTTTTTTGCTTGGATTCGGGCGTAACTGCCCAAGACGAAAGGAACAATCATGATCAAAGGTTTGGCTTTGACTCCGCCGGTGGTGGGACGTATTGCCATCGGCAAGGTGGTGGAGAAAGGCGGCAAGCGGCTGCCGGAGAAGGACGACGAATTTACCCTCACCAGCCAGGTGCAGGCTCGGGACGGATGGATCAATCATCCGCTCGATGAAACGCTACGGAAAGCGCCCGGCGCCAAGCTGCGGGCGATTCCGGTTCGACTGCTGTTTGACGAGGTGGATCTGAACCTACGGGCGAATTACACCTTGTTCGACCGGACCAACGGGCGACCGGTGTGTGTCGGGAATGGGGAGACCTGCAAGCGGGCGACCTCTTCCGGGATTCAAGGCATGCCCTGCCCCACGCCTCACGGCTGCGAGTTCGGCCAGGGGGTCTGCAAACCCTATGGCCGACTGAATGTGCGGATCGGGGACGAGGATGAACTGGGGAGCTTCGTGTTCCGGACGACAGGGTTTAACAGCATCCGGACGCTGGCGGCGCGGCTGACGTACTACTTCGCCTTATCTGGGGGAATGCTGTCTTGCCTGCCGCTGGATCTGCGGCTCCGGGGGAAATCGACGACGCAGTCGCATCGCACGCCCATCTACTACGTGGACCTCACGGTTCGCACCGGAATGACGCTGGCCGATGCCTTGGCGGAAGCGAAGGCGGAGCGGGAACGACGTCAGGAAGCAGGGTTTGATCAGGGAGCGCTCGACCTGGCGGCGCGGGTGGGCTTTGCCAACGGAGCGTTTGAAGAACTGGAAGAGGACGGGTCTTCGGTGGTCGATGAGTTCTATCCCGAAGGCGGTGCCGATGGGGGCACTGCAGCGATGGGCTCGATGAAGGACTTGCAGCAGAACCCGCTTCATGATCGGCTCAACTCGCGTCTCAAGGGCCGAGATCAAAGTGCTCGCGCTGATATCCCCCTCAACTAGACCTACACTTACATCCGCTGAATCCGTGCCCTGACTGCCTTGCGGTAGTCGGGGCATTTTTTGTTCACAGAGATCAGGCGGATGGCTTCATTTGGGAGTACGAAACATGAGCACGACCTGCACCATGCACGGATTGCCAACCGCTGCCCTCCTCGCCCTTCTGGTGGGAGAGCAGGCTGCGCATCAACTCGCCAGGCGTCCGCTACCTCAACTCTTTTCCTTGTATCCCGAGCCGCCGTTTCTGAAAGAGCCCACCGTGGATCTGGAGACGGAGCTGATCCTCAAGGCCTCCAAGGAGCTTCTGGCAAGAGCCCTGCGGGAATCCATGAAGTCTCGGAGCCTGCTGGATACGCCTGGAGCGGTCCGCGACTACCTGAGGTTGCGTCTGGCCGATCGGGATCACGAGGTATTCCATGGACTGTTTCTGGACTCACAGAACAGGCTGATTGCGGATGTCGAACTCTTCAGGGGAACACTGACCCAGACGTCCGTTTATCCGAGGGAAGTCGTCAAAGCGGCCCTTGGCTACAACGCGGCAGGCGTGATCTTTGCCCATAATCACCCTTCTGGCGCCTCCGAGGCGAGCCACGCAGACACTCACCTGACGGAAATACTGAAGAAAGCACTGGCGCTGATGGATGTCAGGACGATCGACCACTTCATCGTCGGTGGCGATCACAGCCCTCTCTCTATGGCGGAGCGAGGGCTTCTTTAGTCCGTCAGGAAGGGATGCAAGCCAGCCGCCGGGCTTCTCGCCGCGTGCAGAGACGCGTCGATCAAAGTCTTTGCGTGCTCGATGCGAGGAAAGCACACACCCCTGAGGCGTGTGCTTTTTTTTCTGGTGAGATCACATTGGCGTTACCGATTTGGAAACAGGCTACTCGACCTTTGTACGCAGGTACTCCATCACTGCCATGGCCTGCTTCTCGGTACCGTAGGCGAGATTCAGCAGGAGAGCGACCGGCTTCGGCACATTCCGACCGCTCTCATAACGCGAGCCGCCCGACTGAGTGACCTGGATGCGACGCCAGAACTCCGACTGGTTGAGGCGAAGCTTTGTGCGCAAGGCTTTCAGCTCAGGGCCTGTGGTGAACGCCAGCTTCGGAACCTTTGGGATCTTCTTGGCGCTGGGCTTCGTTTCAGTCATGGCAGCGATCTCGTCCAGTTTGTGAAGAATGGTCTGTGTCTTGGTTTCATCGGCCTTTGCTGGGACTTCAAGCACATCGATATCGTCATCTGAACAGGCAGGAAAGCTCGAAACGAGCATCTTCAGGGGAAAGCTCCCTGTCGCCTCGACCTTGTGAGCGGTACCTGGTGGGATCTGAATCGTGTCTCCGGCCCTGATCTGGTGCCAGTCATCGCCCAGGGTCATACGCCCGTTGCCAGAGATGATGTAACAGACTTCTTCGCTCTTGTTGTGGCGGTGCAGCAGCGTCGCCTTTCCTGTCTTCAGGGTCGATTCCACCATAAAGGGAAACGCTCAAATTAGCTCTATAACGTTGAGCGCAGCCAAAGCACGTAAGTGCTCGTCTAGTAGTACCGGGATGTGTCCACCCGCGATGAGGACTCCTGCCTCCATGTTTCGGTCCATCGCGTAGCCGGTCAAGTTTGCACTGGTGATGAAGCATATTTTGCCATCGGCGACAGCGACTTTGGCGTGTACGCGGCCTTCCGAAAACGCCACCGCCTTATCACGCCAAGCATAGAGTCGTGCCTCAGGAACGAGGGTTCGCATCTTGCCCATCACGTCGAAATCAAGACTGCCGCCGTGCTCTTGGGACAATTCGAGCAGTATCGAGACCGTCACCCCACGATTAGCTGCAGTATCGAGTGCTCGGACTATGGTCGAGACATCGTAGGCCACGAAGCTCGTCATGAAGAGTGTGTGGTCGGCAGCGTTGATGACTTGCAGAAGCGCCTGCTCCGTTCGGCGGGCCGAAACGACGGGGGTCGTTGGTCCAGTCCAGACGAGCTCAATCGATTGCCGACTCATCGCCTGGGTGAGGACATGGCTAGCCGCGAGCAGCATCGACGCAAGTTCATCGGGGCTGACCTCGCATGCTCGCCAAGCGTCGACAAGCCGATCCACAACTACAGCGGCAGCGGGCGTATTGAGCACATTCGCAAGTACGCTTACTGCCTTGTCGGGATCGACACAGCGAATTCGGTTGGCGATCGCTTGAAGCTTATCTGGCGGGAGCAGAGAGGCTGCGGCCGCGACGGCATCCAGGAGCTTCTCCATGTCACAAGCCTCGGAAGAAACCCGCGTCCCCGCGCTCCAGGGTCGGAATCAGTAAAGACCGATCCAGATAGCGGTTTCCTCGCTCACAAGAGGTCTCCGCGACCAAACTGCACGCATGGCAAGCAGCGCCATGCAGGGAGCGATCCTTCTCTGGATCATGCTCCGAACAGAGCGGGTCAGAGGAGCAGACCTTCGAACGATTCAGGGCCTGTTCAAGCAAGCGGCCAAGATTTTCTGGATTGCCGAGATCGACTAGGCCACCCAAGGTGCCGTCAGAATCGGCTGCAGCCGTGTAGATGAGGATGCCTGCCTGCGGGCTATCGCCAGACGTGTCGGCATAGATGCGTTCACGAATGCTTGCGGCGTTGTACCCGCACTCCAGCGCCAACTCCCGAATCAGTAAATGAGAGAGTGTGTGCAGCATCGCATAACGAATGCCGGGGTAGCCCTCGTTCGGGTCGAGATGACGCGAATTGCGCCATCCTCTATGACCGCCACGGAGCATCTGGTCGACCTTCTTCACGCCATCCAGAGCTTCCCACTTGACGAGCGCAACCTCATCGAACTGGATGAAGATTCCTTCACCATGAACTTGGTTGGCTGGCACCCAATCCGGCTTGCTGCGTGACAGGCTGGCCATCTTCGGGCGCTCACTGGGATCGCCTGATTCTTCGGGTGCTTCGACCCGGGTAAAGCCAAGCAGCGCGTTCACCTCGCGCAAACGCTCGAGGAGCAAGACTCGACTAATATGGCCACCGAGTCCCAGTGGCGTAGCGACCTTCTTGCTCATGAAGTGCGGGTAGTCCGTGGGCGGGTTAGCCTCGGTCAGCACATCCCACTCGGGCCCTTTGATGTCGGCCTCACCCACGACATCCTGCCCGCCGCCGGAGCGATGCGCCTCAATGGCCGACCAGATCGCAGCTGCAGCATATTTGTCGATTCCTGGCAGTGCGCCGGTCTTCTTCAGTGTCTTCACCGTCACCGACACTTCGGCTTCGGAATCGAGGTCTTCGAGAAACTCCCAGCCATCCTGGATCAGCTGACTGAGCGGGTCTTTGGTCTGCGGAATCGCGAGCGCCGAGAGCGTGATGGGGAACCAGCTATTCGTGGCACCCAGCAGAACTGCGCGCGCTTCCTCATCGCATTCGTGATCGAAGTGGTCTAGATGGGGATGTCGCCCTCTGCAACCCGGCAGATTCTCTTTTCCTGCCTTGCCGAAGGCGTGCGCCATGCTTCGGGAGGCCCCACAGGCATCACACTTCACCCACAGGTTTTCGGTTTGCAACGATGCGCCGCTCTCGAAGAAGCGCAGCGTGCCCTTGCACGAGCTGTTGCCACCATGGACGAAGTAGTGCCAAGGGAAATCGTCGAGGTGCCCGTCGCGGCAGGCCAACAGGAAACGTGCGGGAACGGCATCCGCATCCTTGGCCGGTTGGTCGCCTTTGGAACCACGGCAACCTTTGTGAACGAAGCGGGTTCGCTCCGGCCTGAAACGGTTCTCCTTGATCTCGAACAGTCCGGCATCGAAGGGTGACAACAGGCCGCACTTGACGCAGCGCATCCAGCGCGGGAATGGCCGGACGGGAACGCCGATGTTGGCCTCGGCCGACCAGACGTCGACGAGTTCACTCTTCTGGAATGGAGGCATCCGCAGGTTCTCGACCTGCGTTCCCAGAACTTTCCGAACGGCAGTAAGCAGCCGTGCCTCTTGAATCGGCTGGCAGCGATCTTTTTCCCAGCGGTCGATGCCGAGCGTCACTACGGAAAGGCTGGGCAGATCGATCAGCGCACCGGGGCCATAAGTCCACAGCAATTGGCTGGGACGTACTTCGCCGACTGGAGTCTTGTCGTTGATGATCATGTTCAATCCTCATCCTTCGTTGCGGGACGAGGCTTCCAATCGTGATCGTCCGTGATATGGCTCGTGTTCATGATCAGACGCACGCCGGGCTCGACCTCCCGCATCGACATCGGAACTGTCCAGTTGTCCCAGGCTTGAAGCCCTGGCGACTTGATCAATGCCACGGTCTTGTCTTTTTCGGGGCCTCGCTTCTCATACGCCAAGATCCGTCCGCCCTTGCTGACTTCTTTTGCCCATTCGTCGGCACGCTCTTTCAGTTCAGCCTCGGCTAACTGTTTACGCGCGTTGTCTTCGGCAACATTGCCCGCGCGAGTCGCCAGCACATTGATGGCATCGACGATCTCCGCCTGATTGGACATGCTCAGTTGGCCAGCGCCTTCGTTCGGGCTGAACTCGTCGTTCTCCAGACGCATCAAACTCAACAACGAGCCTGTCAGACCACGATCCATTGCGCGGGGCGAGAACGGCGTTACCGATTGCGCTTCCACGTGTTTGTAGAACGTGGCGTGGTAATGCTCGAAGGTTTCGTAATGCGACAGGTCGCGCGGTCTCGCCCACGTCAGCACCGTGCAGACCAAGCCCGGGAAGGAACGCCCGACACGACTGGTGGCCTGAATGTATTCGGCGGTTCCCTTGGGTTGCCCGTTCACCGCCATCAGACCGAGTCGATTCACGTCGACACCCACTGACAGCATGTTGGTCGCCAGCACCACATCGATAGCGCGCGTGTCACCTTCCTGCCAGCGGGTCACATACTTGCCGGTGGCAGTGTCGAACTCGGACTTGAACTTGACCTCCAGATTGTCGAGGTACTTGGGAATGTCCTGACTCGATACCCGCGATGTCAGCTCGCGAATGTTGCTGATGCTGCGTTGTGCCAATGCGGGGCGCTCCACCATGCTCATCTGCACGCGGTAGGAACGTGTCTGCACATCATCCTCTGCCAGCCGCTTCATCCCGCCCAATTCACGCAGGGAGTTGAAGTAGCCGACCATGGTCATGTATGGGTCGGCGGGCTCGCCAAAGTGATAGAACAGTTCTTGTGCCGCCGTCAGGAACGCGGTGTAGACACGGATCAGCATCGCGGGGCGTGAACTGCCGGGGGAGCACACGCCGAGGTAACGCCGTCCTGGCTTTTCTTCGATCGGGCGTTGCACCGAGAAGAAGTTGTCTTCCACATCTAGTCCATGTGGCGGAAACACCGATACGCGGCGCATGAAGACGTTGTTCACTTGCTCCTTGGCTTTACGCACCGTCGCAGTGGAGGCGATGATCTTTGGTTTGACCGTCTTGCCATCGAGCGTCCAGCCGCACAGTTCATCCACGGCGGTCTCATACAAACCCACCATGGTACCCAGCGGCCCGCTGATCAGATGGAACTCGTCCTGAATGATCAAATCCGGTGGGCGGATGGGGCTGATGGTCTTTACCTTCGAAGAAGGAAGCCCTTTGCCAGACTGGTGGTTGCCATTGCAATCGGCACCTTGCCAAAGCAGTCCGTGGCGCTCGCACTCCTGGCCCACGCGACCAAAGAGTGTGCGCACCTGACCACGCCAAGCCATCATGGCGAACTTGTCCACGGTGGCGATCATCATCGTGGGGGGGCGGTGGTAGATCTCTTCATCCACGACCAGCACCGGAATCCCCGGATGTGGCTGCTTGCTGGATTTGCCCTTGGAAAAGTCGCAGCGACCCTTCTTGTCTCCGCAATAGACGAAGGTACGGCCAGAGCCTTTGTCGACCTCGACGTCGCGCCCAGGGGCCACTTCCGAGCCGCACCAAGGGCAACTGGTGAGCTGCGCTGGGGATGCTGCTCCGGCGTTGTATTTGCCGGGGTTGCGCACATCCTCGATGGCACGGTGGCTGTCCTCGGTCGTACCCGGCGTAACCTTGTTACCAACCCACAGTCCAATGGTGAAGGGTTCCGTGCCGAGGGATTTATCGCCTTTTTCCAGTGCCTTGCGCCGCAGCACTTCCATCGCGCAGATCAGCGCCGTGGCACGCTGGAACTGTTGCAGCGTCAGCAGACGGAGCGTGTAACGCATGATCACGGCCAAACCGCGCGAACTGTCGAACCCGCCAAGATTGCCCTGCATGCGCCGGATAGCCATGGTGAAAGCGGCCACGCCCAAATAGGCTTCGGTCTTACCGCCACCAGTGGGGAACCAAAGCAGATCGGCGTAAGCCTCGACGGGTTCAACGCGATCCGGGTGGCTCGGATCTGCCAGAGACGGAATCGAGAGCAGCAGAAACGCCAATTGGAACGGACGCCAGCTGCGGTTCTTCAGCACATCGAACTTGTCGATGGTGACATCCTCGCCCCGGCGCATGGCCAGCGCGTATTGGCTGCGCACGCGTTGCGTCGCCATCGCTCGGTTGGCAAACCGGAACGCGGCCAACGCTTTCTCATTGCTCTTCAGCGTGTCGATACCCTGCTGGAGGCGGGTGTGGATCTCCTGGCATCGATCCATCGCTTGTTGCGACTGGGTGTCGTAGCCGGTCACTTCAGCCCCGACACGAGCGCGCTGTTCATCAATCCACGCGGCGTAGTCCTTTGTCAGCATGCTCAGGGCATCTACCAAGGGGTCGATGTCCAAGGTCGCCAGTCGCTGCATGTCGAGTAGGCCGCTGCTGACCATCTCACGCATCGCCTGGCGATCGGATGGATCAAGCCCGGGCGTCTCTGTTACCTGCACCTCGTACTGCGGCATCACCGTTGTGCGCACCTCAATGGCCAGTGTCACATCCTCTGCGGTTTCGGCATGAACCGCAACGCCATGGCCTACGGCGAACTCGACGCGGTTGCGGTAGATCATCTCCAGCGCTTCACGCTCGGGGTCCATTCCGTCTGCGTCCAACACCGGCCTACGCCGGAAGATGGAGCGTTTGGCTGCATCCTGGGTCGAGCGAACGATCAGCTCGGGCTGGAACACCCACGCCGTATCGCGGTTGGTGTCCGGCTCCTCCTGTGCATTCACCAGGAACAGCGTGACTAGCCGATCGCCGTTGGCATTTTTGGCTCGAATGGAGCCCTGCACGCGCACTTCTGGAAATTCGTTGTCGGGAGCCTGATGCGGAATCACGCCTTCGGTCAGTGGTAGCACGATCTTGCCGCCACAAGGAATGCGTTGCCACACCTTGGCTTTCTGCCCGTTGGACTTGAGCAGCTCATGCTCATTATTCGGTAGCCGCTCGTAGCGGCCCCAGCGCGCTTCGATCTCGATCCGGTCGATGTCGCCATCCACGCAGAAGGTCATGCCGAGGCTGCTGGGCACCAAAGACTGGTTGCTGGCGGCGTCGATCTCGTCAGCCGAATCCGATTCCGGCTCCACACGCCCGGTGGCCGTTCCAAACTCCGCGCCCGACTCGTGACGTCCCGGAGCCTTGGCCTCCGTGGGCGGCTCAAAGTCGTCATTGGCCAGTGGCCCGTCCAGCCCCTCGATGCCGCCCTGTGCGGCCTCACGCGGGGCCAGTTTGCCAACCAGGTAGCGATCCCGCACACCCATGTCGACGATGCGCTCACGGGGGCCGCCTGCCGGGCCGTGCAAGTCGTCCATCACGGCCAGTTGCAGCAGTTCGCGGATATAGGCCTGATCCTCGATGGTCGGCACGTCGGCGATGGTCTTGTGCAACACCTTCGGAAGCGACTCCAGAAAGTCCGTCCATTGTATTCGACCAACGCTGCCGGAGGACGGCGGGGTGAGTGACGTATGGCCGATCGAAACCGGCGGATCGCCCAACAGCATGCGGTCGAAGTAGATCGTTGTGGTCTCGAGATCGGAACGAACCCGCAGTACCCGTCCGACCCGCGTGATGTGGCCAGCAGCGTTCAGGATCAGCACCCAATCGTCAACGGCGATGGCTTGATATAGGGAACGCTCGCCTTTCAGCCGCAACGTATAGGGTGCCAGCGTGAGATCGGCAGCAAGGCCATGATCAATGGCGATCCACGCATTGGGTTGTTTCACTGCTGTACCTGTCTGCATCTTTCCCCCTTACGTCCCCACCCTCATTGGCGCTGGAATCTTTGAAAACTGTTGGTGAAATTCTTGCCATCTCGCGGTATCGACGTCTTTGACGAAAGCGATCAAACCTGCGAGGTGGTTATGGAAGCCAATAGCCGAATCAAACCTCTCATGCGCAGCAACGGCAACCAGCCCATATTTCTGTGCTGCGTGCAAGTGCCTGTCGATTCGCTTGTAAGTCTCTCTCGACAACCTGGGAACCGCGCCGTCAACGAGCAAACCGAGCACCACCTTCTTTGATCCCGGCCCCGCAACTCGTGTTTTCTTCGTGTTTTCACGAAAACCGCATTTGCGAATAATCCCGACGATGGCTCGATGAATGTCGCCAATCGACATGCGCTCGGGCAATTCTCCTTCAGCAGAAAAAGTCAAATCGTCGGCATATCTCGTATAGACAAATCCGTACAGATCCGCGAAGGCCGTCAGCTTTTCATCTAGATCAAATGCGGCAAGGTTGCTCAGCATTGGGCTTGTCGGAGCCCCTTGGGGGAGTACGCCCGTTGCACCGGTTCGCTCTAAATAAAATTGATATGCCTTCTTTGACGCCACAAGGCGCTTGGGTCGTAGATGATGTTTCAGATGCGCAGGGAGCCTGGTTGTCGTGCATAGTCGAGCCAGTTCAAATGCAAGCAACGGTCGGTAACCCGATTTCATGAAAACCCGATAGGCGTCGGATTCACTGAGCGCGTGAAAAAAGTTTTCCAGGTCGTATTGGAACAGCCAGCGAGCACCGCAATGCACAGATGCGCATTTGCGAATACCGCCGTCTGCATGAAAAGCGTATGAGGCAGGGTGTGGCCTCATCTTTTGAAGAAGTTCCAGATTGATGAACTGCTGAACTTTGAATAGATCACCAGAGACGGCGTGGATGTGGCGTCTGCCGCCGCTTCTCTTCTTCACTGCAAACATGCGGTAGTTGGCTGACTCTCGACGCCGTTCTACCGTGGCCCGTAATACGCCGTACTCAACCGCAGCGATTTTTGCGAGGTGTCGCAAGGTAAAAATCACAGGCAGACCCGCCCGGGCCAATCGATTGGCATAGGTCTTCAAGTGATCGGCCGCTGGCTTGCCTAGAACAGGCGTGGCAGCTTGAGAAAGGTGATGTACTGACCAAGCTTCCATTCACCTATCCTTTGAGCCCAAGGGGCCATCAGTGTCATGGTTCTCCCGAGACACCGCAGGTGATTGGAGCATGACACTGAAGGGCGGCGCAGCAGCCTTAGCGTCAGATCTTTCCAGAGATGTCTGTCCGACATCCCCATCCGTAAAAGCCGAAACCTCCACAGAATCTGCCAACCCAAGAGAAGCGAACTCCTCCTTGATTGACGGCTGAACGGTTGCCCGGCCAGCACACCACGAACTTGGAATATACAGGCTTCGATCCCAAACCGGCAGCACACGACTGGAATCGGCACTTTTCAGACGATCAAGGCCAGCGGCTGTAAGGCGCGCCTGCAGTGTTAGCAAGCCCATTACTTGCGCGCTGCCGAGGAGTCCGACAGCGTACTTGTGGTCAACACCAAGCCTTGACGCGATGCTTCTGGAGCTGCGAACACCCCGTTTGATGAGTGCCAGTAACCGAACCATTTCACCAGTTTGAGATGTTGCCACCTCCGATGCGACCAAGGATGTCTGATCAATAAGCGCCAACAGCCAATCGGGCACTGCGCGCCCGGGCATGAGTCCTTGCCATTTCTCGCTGGTAAACCACAAAACGCCAGGAATGTTGTTGGGTACGCTGTGATAAAAAACCAAATTGGCCATTACGCCACCGTACCCGAGCCGCCTCTTTGTAGGGATTTTTGTCTGGCCGCGACAAAGCTGAATGACCTGCTCGTGGTTTTCTCCCCAGCGCCCTTCCAGCCAATCGGTGTCGTAGACAATCTCGCTGGTGTAATCGACTTTCGATGACTTACGGAATTTCCGCTTTCCATGGTCGGAGCCTTTTATCTTGGCGACGATCTTCGCTTCGGCCTCGCGGGGCCTTGCAAAGCTGACGACATGGATTCTGACGAGTCCGAAACTCCACCAACTCAGGAACGTTGGGTGGCTGAGCATCGCATTGATGAAGCCCGAAACACGGTCACCGCTACCGATCGAATCATCGATCAGCAGGTAATCATGAATCTTCTTGTCTCGAAGTTCGGTGAGCGCAGAGTGGTCGAGCAGAGTCTGAGGATTGGCTCTCGCCAGATTGGCGACCAATGAGTAAACCAAGTCCTCACTACCCAGTGAGTCACCCGGACGGGCAACAATATCGCCCTCGTCATTCCATAGTGGCGATCCATCGTCCAGTTTCCGAACTGAGTAAAGCGCGTAAGTCTTCCCAATCGGCAACCCAGAAACGACTCGCTGCAACCATGCTGAATAGACATCGCGTGAAACGAATTGCAGGTGGCTCAACAGCAACTTGGCCGTGGTTCTCTGAACTTCAGGGAATTGGGACAGCCAACCCTGAATTTCTGGTGAGGCATCTATCTTCGACGGCGATAGATTTTTGAGTTGCTGTTTCGCTGTGCTCATGGCTTGGCCCGCCAGCGGCTGCCGTCGGCGTGAGTTTCAATGAATTCATCGCTCAGCAATTCCGTAATCGCAGCATTCCAGTCATCTGCTGCAGCTCCGCATCCAACCAAAATGGCCTGCTTGGCAAACCATCCTGTATGTGCTTCGAGCCACGCCAAAATCTGGTCAGATGACTTCTCACCCCATTGATTGCCTTTGGTCGGCGTGGATGCTGATTTCTCCAGGTGAACCGTTGAAATTCCGAAATCAAGTCCTGCTTGATGGTACGAAGACGTCACATGTGCCGGAGCCGCTTGACGTTTAACGGCCTTGGGGGCACTACTGCGTGCCAAGTTTTCGTGTAAGCCAGCGGCAACCTCTTGCTGATAGCGCTGGCGATTCAGCTCAGATAGCCGTCGCAGCACGTCGACGCGCGCAGTCTCAGAGATGGTGAAGCGGATGCGATCGTTTTCCGGCAGGTACGGGACTTCTTGGAAACCGTGTCCGAGGTCAAGATCTTCCCAGCCGTATGCGGATGCGACAGCAGCATCCATTTCTCGCTGCAATTCGCGCAGATTCTTGATTCGAGGATCGTGTTCAGTGTCGGTATGGAAGCGGTTGTAGAGTTTGGTCAGGCCGATGCGATCGGTTCGCATGACTTCGATGCGTGCCTCGTGCAACCGTTCTCCCAAGCCATCAAGAGAGTCGTTTGATCCTCCGCTGAAACCTTCAGGGAAAGCAAACGGTTCGAGTGCATCCGTCTGGCTGTATCGCAAATCGCTCTTGAGGCGAGATGCGTGCTGCCATGCGAAGACGGCATGGACGTTGGATTGCAAAAGCGCGAAGTCCCGCCCTCGACCGAGCGAGAAAGCGACAGTCGCATCAGAGAACACGATGTTGGAGTCGACGAACGAGAACGCCAGCGTCTTGCTAACGCGCGTTATTGCCAGCACTCGCGCTGGCTGGCTCCGGTTGGGCGACCAGCCGTCCGGGTGCCTTACGAAATGGCGTCCACGTCCGATGGCGTGGTAAAGCTCAGATCGTGCTCGAAGAAACAGCCACCACTTCTCTCGTGCGCCCTTGTCCTTGTTAGCAAGGCGCTCGGCCTTCACGTTATCTTCCAACCACTTGTAAGGTAGTGTGTATGTCTTCGCCTTCGTTTCCGGCCAATCCCAGAAGTTGATGACCCAGCGGCTTGGCTTCTGTTCTGGGTCTGAATTGAGGTCATCGCCGTTAATGTAGGGGAAAATCACTTCTGCGCTCTTCGGATCGGCTTCTAGCATCATGCTCGCCTGATCGGGCAGAAGCACGAAGCCCATGCCCAGCACGATTGACCCTTGATACGCCAACCCTTCGTTCGCCTTCAGACGTTCTGGACTCCACTCCTCACGATCAGACAGGAATGCCGATATGAAGGGGGCCGGTCGCCCGAGCAGCGAGCGTTCGCCAGACCATTCGCCCTTGTGGACATGGACGCGACTGGTGATGACTGCTGCCTTACCGGGCCACGGTTCATTCGGGTAGGCCGCGTGGATGACGGCACCTGCGCCCAACATGGCCTCCAACCCAACTTGACGTGTATCTCCCTCCGCGATGGTATTGACTGCGAGCAGCCCGAAACCACCGCCATCGCGCAAAAGAGCCCATGAACGCAGGAAAAAATAGGCGACCAGATCAGCAGAACCACGCCGCCCCTCAGCGATATGAGCTACCAGCCAATCACGGAAGGCCGTGCCCGCTACTCCGGTGATGCGCTGCCCGCCCAGAAATGGTGGATTGCCGACCATACCGTCGAAGCCGCCGCGCACGCGAGCGAACACCTCGGGGAACTCCAGTGGCCAATGGAAAGGCTGACGGGCTGGTTTGTCTGCGGGCAGATCGGTCGAGAGCGTGAGGAGGGATCGTCTGCGAATGGCATCAAGGGAACCCGGGCTGCCATCAACAGCTTGGCCTGCCAAAATTGCAAGCGATGCAAGTCCAGTTTCTATGGCAGAAGTATTGAGTCCTGCTGCGAATACATCACCGATAAACGCATCAGCGATGTTTTCCGGCACTTCGAGTCTGCGGCGAGCATTCGCATCGAGATGTGCCATGGCTTCCACATCCCGGATATCGCGGATGGGCATCTCGCGTAACTGCTGCCGCAGTTCGATGGCCTCGCGCACAGCCCGCTCAATGTTCTGGCCAAACAGACGTAGCTGCCCTTGACTGGTGGGGTTCGTCGCAAGCTGGGTTAGCTGATCTAGCCGATGAATGCCCAGCAGGCTATTACCGCAGCGAAGGTTGTGATCAAGGAAGCCAAAGGGACGACCCTTGGCCAGCGTCACCAACCAAATCGACAGTTTGGCCAGCTCGACGGCCAGTGGATTCAAGTCGACGCCGTACAGACAACGCTCGGCGATGAGGCGGCGCGCGATCACTGTGCGTGCTTCGCTGTCGCGCGGCAGAGGTTCCTTGGCCGCTCCTGCGTCCAGGACTTCACCATCCACACTCACGGTTTGGCCCGAGGCCTCGACCTGAGACCAAGCCTCGACGAGGCGATCCGATAACCAGCGGCAGACCTGCACCAAGAATGCGCCCGAGCCCATTGCGGGGTCGCAGATCTTGAGGTCGAGCAGTTCGGTGGGGGATTTCAGTGCCCATCGATCGCGCGGCGTTCCCTCTGCAGGGCCGACATAGGCCACTGGCGTGAGAGTCTCGGCGACGATCGCTTCGGTCAGTGATTTCGGGGTGTAGTGGGTGCCGGTTTCGCGCCGGTCGGAGCCGGTGGTGACGATGAAGGCACCAGCGGGATACACCAGCGGATAGCCCCATGGGTCGGTGCGCAGCAGATGGGCATAGGGTTTGACGCGATCGCGGAGCTTGGTGTCGCCTTGGCAAGCAGTCAGCAGGCGGTCGGCCAGGGTGTCGTCGACGGCGTTGACCAGATCATTTCGCACCCGGCTGGCAGAGCTGCCGGAGCGTTCTTGCAGCAACTCGGCGAGTCGCGCGGCACCATCCAAGCGGGCCGAATCCAGCTCGGCCAGTTTGACCCATGGCGTCTTGGCGCTCTTGGTAGCATCCAGTTCCAGCGTGACTTCATCGGTGCGCTTGACGGTGCGTTCGAGCAAACCCTCGTACACGTAGCCGATCTGTTCGACATCCAACGCGCGGTAGGACAGCGTGCGGCCCTGGAATTGCTGGATAGCTTCCAGCAACAACAGAACGGTGCGGTTGTCGATGGGCAGCGGTGTGGCCGCATCAGTACGCCAACTCGAGCCCTTGGCACGACCTTCGAGGAAAGGGAAACGATCCGGATCGAACAGTGATCCGCCCAGCGCTGGGAGACGCAGATTCTCGTGTTCGATGCCGCCGAACACCGCGCGGAAGATCGCCAGCAAGCGCGACCATGCGTCCCAGCGGCGTTCGAGGATTTCCTCGGATTCCTTGCGCAACTGCATGCGCAAGGTGGAGAGCGCGTAGTTGGCCTCGTAGCGCTCATCGCCCATCAGCAGCAGGCCGCGCTCCTCGGCGGAGAGCAGGAACACCAAGCGCATCATCACCGTCAGCGCGGCCTCATAAAGCTCGGGTTCCTTGACGTCGTGCAGGAGCTCTCGATTGCGATCCTGGTCGGCTTTGTCGAGGGTCTGAATCAATACTTCGACGGCGCGGCGTACTTGCTCGCCGAGGGCGTCGGTGACTTCATCCTGGAACTTCAGGGAGCGATCGAACAGTGCAGGCAGTTGTTCGGATTCATCGACGAAGAAACGACGAATGCCGAGCAGGTGCACGAAGGCCTGCAGGGTGATGGGCTCTTGGCTCCAGATGCGGGCATACCAACTGGCAAAGGTGCTGACGCCACCGACCGGAGCATCTACCAGCATCCAGCGCTCGCCGTTGGTCACCAGCCCCAGGCGGCAACCGAGTGAGCGGCACAATTGCACCATGCGATCGGCGGGTGTCGCGGCCCAGCCGTCTTGCTTCAGGGTGGCATCGAGGTCGACATCCTGCGCATAGGTCTGGATCAGCAGCAGCGGTTTGTTGGCGCGTTGCTCATCGACCACGGCAAGTACAGGCGACAGCGTCACACCATGTTCTGGCAAGTTGGCCTGCAGATTAGCGGCGCACCAGTCGGCGCGCTTGAGAACGTCGCCTTTGCCGCCTTCATCAAGCTCAAGGCCACGCGACAGCACTTCGTCGATCCAGGCCACGTGCAGCTCGATGAACTCCGCATCTTCCTGCTCCAGTGCTTCGCGCCATTCCTCGTAAGCTTGGCGCAGACGTTTGCGCTTGGTGGCATCAAGCTCTTCCAGACCTTGTGGAAAAGCTTCCTTCAGAACGGGAACGGCGAGGAAAGGGCCGGAGATCTCGATCAGCGACAGCCAATCATCACGCACGCTGATCGTACTCATGCGGCACCTCCTTGAGCTGCCGATTCAGGCACCAGAAAGATCACAGCGACCGGGAAGGTCCGGTCATTGAGTTTGGCGTAACGGGTTTCGATGGCCTCGGCCTCTTGCTGGCGCTCGGCTGGAATGCGGGCAAGACGTGCTTCCAGTGCGGCGGTGTCGCGCCTGAGCTGTGTTCGCTCGTCTTCCGAGAACAGGGATAGCTGTGCCGGTTGCTGATCTTTTTTCAGTTCGGCTTGAATGGCTCTTTCAAGCTCATTGAGCACGGCGCTGATGTCGGCCACTTCCTGCTGCTTGCGGGATTGCAGGGTGTTGGTCAGGAACTTGAGCCGGTCTTTCGATCGGGCATCGACCGACTGCAGGATAGCGCTCTGCGCGCGGTCGAAACGCACACGAATGGCATCGAACAGAGAGTCTACTGCGGTCAGTGGCTTGGCCTGATCCAGCCATTGCTGGACTTTGGTGACGCCATCCTCACGACGGAAGGACTTGTCGCCCAGATAACCTCCAGCCACCGTCAGCTCTTCGTGGAGGCGGTGATGATTGCCGCCAGTAACTACTAGACGCGAGATGACGACCACGGCAGGGCCGTCGATCACTGCGTCTGGCACGGATCGCACGGTGACGCGATGCAATTTCCTCACATCGTCCTGTGCCCAGACTTCGGCGCGCAGTAAGCGCAGGCACATCTGCACCAATCGGTGGTTGAGGTGAACCAGCACCACGTCGTCACGCCCGGTGGCGACGGCGTGATCGAATGTGATGGGCCGGATTTGCAGGGTATGAGGGTGACGCAAGCCCTCAAGGCAGCGAGCCCACGAGCCCGAGAGCGCAGGCATCTTGAATACGGTACCCGCCGGGGCGTCTGCCAGGGCAAAGGGTTCGAGCGGCGGTCGGCCTTCCAAGGCGAGGCCCGTCTTGACCGCCATGAGGATGCGTTCAGGCGTGAGATGGAAATCCTGCTGCGTGGTCAGGAGCCGCTCGTGCAGCTTGGCGACGCGGTCTTTCAGTTCGCGCTCGGCGCGCACGAAGCGTCTTGCCTTGGCGATCTTGGCCTCGGCGAGACGGGTATCGAGGTCTTTGAGCGAGCCTTCGATCAGCCCCGACATCTGCGGCGCAATGACTGGGTTGACGCTGCCCATGTCCGCCCGCATGGATTCGAGTTTGCGCAACGCACGGATGATGTCGTCGCCGTAACCGCCAATGGTTGCTTTGCCTTGTTCTCCGCCATCGACGGGGTGCCAGATCAAGACTTCCTTCTGGCGCTGACCGTGCCGGTCGATACGACCGTTGCGCTGCTCCATCACATTCGGGTTGTAAGGGATCTCCAGATGGATGAGGCAATTACAGTGGTTCTGTAAGTCGATACCTTCGGATGCGGCATCGGTGGCCAGCAGGATGCGCACCGCTGAATCCTTGGGCGAAGTTTGGAAGGCCGCTTTGACCTTTTCGCGTTCGTCCTGCGCCATGCCGCCATGGAGAATAGCCAGCCGATCACCACCGAAACCGTGGCTGGCCAAGATCTCATGCATCCACTGGTGCGTAGTGCGGTATTCGGTGAACAAGATGACCCGACGATCATTCCACAGACCGTCAGTCTTGAGATTGGTGGTGAGCCAGTCGAGGACGGCTTGGGCTTTGGCATCGACCTGATTCTTGGCCGTCTGCGCCCACGACCGCAACTCGTTCAGCAATTTCTGCTGTTCTGCCGTCACCGGTTGCGCACGACGTGAGGCTTCTTCGACGGCCTCGGACTGGGCGTTTTCGACTTCCTGATCGTTGGCGTAATCTTCTTCGACCCGCAGGATGACTTTGCGCAAAATGCGGTCGGCCATCGCATCCTTGTCTTTGCGTTGGCTGCCATTGGCCAGACTGGCAACGTGCTTCTCGAGCGTGGATGCGAACGCGGCGGGAGAGGAGAAGAGCCGTTTCTTGAGCAGCTGGTTGACGAACGACGTACCGAACGCATTGCCGACCTTTTCGGCATCCTGCTCGCGGCTCGCGCAGTAGTCGTTCAGCTTCTGGTGAATGGCGCGCTCTTGTGCGGAGTACGAAGCCAGCAACGCTTGCAGCTTGCGCTGCGCATAGAGCGGCTTGCCTTCCGCATCGACCAGATCGCTCTTGAGGCGACGGATCATCACCTGACTCAACTGCTTTTCATCCGGCAGGATGTTCCGAGCGAAACGCTGGTCGTCGAGCAATTCGAGCAGCGATGTGAAGGATTCCGTGTAGCCGTTGTGTGGGGTGGCCGTCAGAAATAGGCGATGCTGGAAGTGCGGGCTGATGGAACGGATGAAGCGTGTGCGTTGACTCTCCAGCGCGTAGTTCGCACCGGCAGCGGGGGCGATGTTGTGTGCTTCATCGACGACCAGCATGTCGAATTTGCGTGGATAGCTAGTATGCGCGGGCAAGACATCGCGCATGGCGCGCAGTCCTTCGCCGCTCTTGACCCAGTCCATGGAGGCAATCAAGCGCGGATGCGACGTCCACGGGTTGACATGGATGCCGCGTTCTCGGCGTAGCTGCTTGATGTAGACCGTGTCGACGACTCGGAATTCGAGGCCGAATTTTTCCAGCATCTCGACGCGCCACTTCTCTTGCAGCGATGCGGGACAGACGATCAGGACGGTGCGGGCACGGTGCCGCAGCAACATCTCCTGGATGACGAGACCTGCCTCGATGGTCTTGCCCAAGCCGACATCGTCGGCGATGAGCAGATTGACGCGGGCCATGTCGATGGCACGTACCAGTGGGTCGAGCTGGAAGTCCTCGATGCTGACGCCGCTTCGGAATGGCGCCTGCAGGAAGCCTCGGTCGGCATTGGTGGCGGCCCCCCAGCGCACTGCATCGAGAAACGCTTCGAGCGTGTCGGAGTCATCCTGGCCGGTGATCAAGGGCAGACCAGCACGTTCGATGACTTGCGCACCGGGCTCGATCTCCCAGATCACCTCCAACTCTTCGCCGAGGCCATCTTCGTCGATGGAGGATAGCGTCACGCAATGCTCGACACGAACGCCTCCAGAGAGTTGGGAAGCAGCGACTTCGGCTACGACCCACTGCCGCCGGCGAACTTCGACCAGTTGCCCTGGTTCTGGCGAGCTTAGTGTGAAGGCAGCCTTCGAAGTTGCAAATTTGTCCGTTGTCTGCATGTTTGATGTGTTCTTTCTTGAGAGCATTCCAAGGCCATGCTGGCCTCGGCTTGGACGGAGAAACATTGGCATGTTTCTCAAGAGCTGTATCGTGCTCCGCCGTTCTCTCGGGTTCGAGCTCGATTCTACCTTGATCAGATTTGCATAAAGACAACACAGGCGAAAGTTCGCAACCTCCTCGATCTTGAGCGCAGTGACAGGTAAAATGCGAACAAAGAGGTGACGATGATTGAGGCGGTAGATCTTTTCTGCGGGGCGGGAGGTTTGAGCGCTGGGCTCAAGAGAGCGGGCGTTCGGGTGCGTGCGGGCTACGATCTTGAGGAGGCTTGCAGGTACGCTTTCGAGTACAACATCGGCGCCTCTTTCGTCGCTGCAGATGTCGCTCGCGTAAGCGGTAGTCAGCTGACGCAGTGGTATTCCAATCACGCAGTCAAGTTGCTGGCAGGCTGTGCCCCATGTCAGCCGTTCTCGACATACAACCAAGGCCGTGACACCCGCGACGACCGCAAGTGGCCCTTGCTTTATCAGTTTGCCCGACTGATCTCCGAGGTCCGCCCCGAGTTGGTGACGATGGAAAACGTGCCGGACGTCACCCGACATGACGTGTACCGCGACTTCGTCGAAGAGTTGAAAAGCGCAGGATATGCGATTTGGGCGAATCCGGTGGCTTGTATCGACTATGGTCTGCCACAGCAACGGCGCAGGCATGTTTTGTTGGCGTCACGTCTTGGCCTGATCGAGTTGATTCCCCCGACGCACCAAGGTAAGCCCGTTACCGTCGCTGAAGCGATTGCCGGACTCCCGCGTATCGAGGCAGGCCAAGTTTGCCCCAACGACCCTTTGCATCGCTCAGCATCGCTCAGTGAAACGAACATGGCCCGAATCCGGCACTCCAGACCAGGAGGCAGTTGGAGAGAGTGGCCTGAACAGCTCCGTGCGGCATGCCATCGCAAGTCGAGTGGGAACACCTACCCCAGCGTGTATGGCCGGATGGCGTGGGACGAACCTGCCCCGACCATGACCACGTTGTGCTACGGGTTCGGCAACGGTAGGTTCGGCCATCCCGAGCAGAATCGTGCCATTTCTTTGCGAGAAGCGGCGATTCTCCAATCATTTCCGAGAGACTACCGCTTTTCTCCTCCTGACAGCCGAATCGAATTCAGGCCGATCGGACGGATGATCGGTAACGCTGTGCCAGTCAGACTGGGCGAGGTGATTGGTGAGAGCCTGAAGCTTCACGTACATCGGTATGGATAGCGCGGAATTCACCCTTGAGCTTGGCCACCAATCGGTCCAAGTCATGTGTCTCGCAACTCCAGACCACGAGGACATGCCAACCCAAGGTCTCTAGCTCCCGAGTCTTACGCGCATCCCTCTCAACGTTCGCCGCGAACTTCGCTTCCCAGAATGTCGTGTTCGTTTTGGGGATGGTACTGAATCGGCACTCTGGATGCCGATGCCAAAAGCAACCATGTACGAACAGCGCCGTCCGATATTTGGGGAGAACAACATCGGGTGTGCCAGGCAGATCTTTCCGATGCAGGCGAAATCGCAACCCGAGCTGATGCAACAGCCGTCTAACGATCATCTCCGGCCCAGTATCTTGTCTGGGCACGGCCCGCATGATGTCGCTGCGCGTTTTTACCATACAGTGCTTTTGATCAAGGTCTGCCGAGGGCTGGGGCGTTTTCAGCGGCGTCTGCTCTCGCCTGTTGATAATGAAAACAAGACGCCAGATGCACTCCAACCGTGTACCGGCTTGCTCAGTGAGCTAGTTGCGGGCATCCCTCTCAGTTGCAGCTCAAGATAGGCGCCACGGGAGAAGAAGTCTGCCATCGTGCGCTCGCAGGAACCGTCCGCAGCACTCTACTTCACGAGATACCCGCTTAGCCCGCGATCCCCACGGGCTTGCCGTCGCCCCGCTCTATCCGCCAGCGCACCGCCCTCCCCGTTTCGTAGCAAGGCTCATAGACGGCGTCTGAGGGGCTGATGCGCAGCTTCCTACGTTTCTAGGCGCTACGCAAAGAGAGCTTCTCTCCCGCCGTCTCGGATCAAGCGTTGTAGGTGCTTCGCGCGATCTTGGCATCCTTGGCCCAGGATGGAATCAGACCGAAGCATGCAGGAACCCACATCCGGGGAGCGAAGTTGGTGACGACGGGAACGATGGAGCCCGGATAAGCCTCGCCATAGCTGAAATCGGGCGATGGCAACGGAAACGCAGCCAGCGCTTCACAGGACGATGGACGGTAGTTGGCGCACATGAGCAGAGCGTAGCTAACGTTAGACAATGGTCGAGATAGTGTATATTTTTATAGTATCCGTGTTTTGGCCATAAGCACTCCCATGATCACCGCAGCCTTACCAACGCCCGAGGACTTCCCGGAGCACTGGTTTCCCTTCCTGGATGCCCTCAAACAGACCTGGCCGCTGGGGCTTACGCCCATCTCCGCGGGCTTCCCCTCCCCTGCCGAGGACTACGCAGATCGGCGCCTGGACATCAACGAGTACCTGGTGCGCAACCCGGTATCGACCTTCTTTTTTTCGGTTCAGGGGGACTCGATGCAGGGCGCGGAGATCTTCGACGGGGACATCCTGGTGGTGGATCGCAGCATCTCACCCGTGCATGGGCACGTCGTTGTGGCTTTCCTGAACGGTGAACGGCTGGTCAAGCGGCTCCATCGCCGCGGTGGTCGAGTGGCGCTGGTGGCTGAGAATCCGGCCTATCCCCCTATCGAGCTTCAGGAGGGTGCGGAACTGGTGATCTGGGGGGTCGTGGTAGGCAAGTTCAAGCGGATCGGTGCTTGAGATGACGGACTTCGCCCTGGTGGACTGCAATAACTTTTACGCGAGCTGCGAGAAGCTGTTTGATCCCACCCTGCGTGATACCCCCATCGTGGTGCTCTCCAATAACGATGGCTTTAATCAGCCCTTTTTCACATAGTTGTTTAGGTGAGTGAGTGAGTGGCCCATAAAAACGGCCATTCTGGCCATCCTAACAAATATGTATTATGTATTCCGTAGTTGTGCTGACGGCCATTCCGAAGCCTGGCCAAAGATGACGAACTAAGCCCGCTTCGTGCCCCGACCTGCCGTTCGAGCATTTCCAGACCGGACGTTCGCCGATAGAGCCAACGTCGTGCAAGCGGCCGTTGAATCCTCTCAGGACGATGCGGGAATTTAAGCGGCAGGTTCGAAAGCGGCCCACGGGATAACGTCGAACGGCCCGCGCCCCGAAGGGATCAGCATGAACCAATCTTCTCTGGCGAGCGACGGCTGCGCAGGACAGGCTCGCAGGGATCATTGTGCCGCATGCATGACCAGGCGATCGCGCCATGGGTGATTGCCGCCTATGCGCGGTGCCAACGCAGCACCGCCTGTGCGCCGTAGACCAGAAGGCAACGCAGATCGGGATAATGTCTGTTTCATCCAACAGTGCTGCCCGCGAGGCAGCCGAAGCTCAGGAGAAATAATGGATGCGCTCGACACACTCTTTGCGCATTTCAAACCCGCGGCACGGATGTCGTTCAGCGGTGCTGTGTGCGGCATGCTCGCCGATGGACATGACGATGGGCTGGGTCATCTGCACTTGCTGCGGGCCGGCCGCATTACGGTCCAGCCGCACGCTTCGCGGGCCTTGCATCTGGCCGAGCCTGGCGCCGTCCTGGTGCCGCGCTCCTTACCTCACACGTTGACCGCCGACGAGGGCAACGACGCCACACTGGTATGCGCCACAGTCGAGATCGGCGCGCACGCCGGCGCGCCGCTGGCGCTGGCGTTGCCTGCAGTGATTGCAATGCCCTTTTCGACCCTGCCACAGTTGCGACCTGCGCTCGAGTTACTTTTCAGTGAGTTCGATGGCGCCAACTGTGGTCGGCAGACCGCATTGGATCGGTTGCTTGAATACATCTTCATTTGCCTGATCCGTCATCAGATTGATGCGGGGGTCGTCCGCCAAGGCTTGCTGGCCGGCCTGGCCGATCCGCACCTTTCACGCAGCCTTGCTGGCATGCACGAGAATCCGCAACGCCACTGGACCTTGGAGACACTGGCCGAGGAGGCGAATCTGTCACGTGCACGTTTTGCCGAGCATTTCCATCAGATCATGGGCTTGCCGCCGATAAGTTATCTCGCGGCCTTGCGCATGAGTGTGGCGCAGGAACTCCTGCTCCGCGGCCGGCCCGCTAAGGTGGCTGCCACGCGGGCCGGATACTCCAGCGCTGCGGCCTTTACGCGAGCGTTCGTTCGCAGCGTGGGGCAATCTCCCACTCAGTGGCTGGCCGCGCGTGCTCAATCGTAGCCGCGTGGCGCCACCCGTCGCGCTCGCGGGTCGGTGGCGTATACCCACGACCAGCGCGATACGTTCTCGGTGCGCCGCAATCGCTAGTCCGGGTGGAAACGGCTGCCCGAGTTGCGCACGTTAGGGCGCTGCCGCGCGGTCGTAACCCAGCACTCGAAAAAAGCGGCACTGCCCTCCGATGGCAGGCGCGTTCTCAACTCGCGGCTGGCGTTCAATCCGATCACGAAGGGTCGCGCCAAAAAAACATTCGAGACAGCAGTTTGTCCTTCAATACGAAGGCATGGAACAAGGCTGCTGCAACATGGATACCCAACAGAACCAGAAAACCAGCGATGAGCATCCTGTGCCAGTGGAACAACAGGTAGGACAGGCCGCTCTCCGGGCGGGAGACAAGGTTGTACACGGGCACCAAGGCAAACGCTTCCTCCAGGCGGCCTTCGAGCATCCGCGCCAGCCAGGGTGCGAGCGGAATCAGCAGCGCGACGCTCAACAGCAGCGCATGCCAGAAGCCAACCCAGCCCTGTCGGAAGCAGTCGCGCCGCAACCAGAGCCACACGATCGCCAGCATGCCCACCATCAGCCCGGCCCCGCGATGCAGTGCAAAAAGCCCGTCCCGTGTCAGTATGCGCGGCGGCGAGCTGAAATCGAACGCCTCCAACCCGGTGAGCAGAGCAGTAAGCATCAAGCCGATGATGAGCAGGTGCCCCAAACGTGCGGCAATCGGCTTGATGGTTTTCGACCTCTCCGGCATCGCTCCAAAGTCGTTCATTCCCAATCGCATTTCACTGCGAGAACAGCGGGGTCCTGTCCCCGATGTCCGGTGGGCGTTCATGTTGTCGAACGGTTGTGCTCGACCGGGCGCCGCTGCAGCTTCCAGTTGGGTCGCACAAAGTGGCAGGTGTAGCCGCCGGGGTTGCGCAACAGATAGTCCTGGTGCTCGGGCTCTGCCTGCCAGAATTCACCGGCAGGCCGCACCTCGGTTACCACCTTGCCAGGCCACAAGCCGGACGCCTCGACATCGGCGATGGTGTCGATGGCGATCTCGCGCTGGACCTCGCTGGTGTAGTAGATGCCGGAGCGATACGACGCGCCACGGTCGTTGCCCTGCCGGTTGGTCGTGGTGGGATCGTGGATCTGGAAGAAGAATTCCAGGAGGTCGCGGTAGCTCAGTTTGCGCGGATCGAACACCACTTCGATCGCCTCGGCGTGACTGCCATGATTGCGATAGGTGGCGTTGGGAACGTCACCGCCGCTATAACCCACGCGCGTGCCCGTTACGCCGGGCAGCTTGCGGATCAGATCCTGCATGCCCCAGAAGCACCCTCCCGCAAGGATCGCAGTTTCGGTCGTATTCATGGTGAACTCCAATTACTTCAATGTCGCAAGGTAGGCGACGATCGCATCGCGTTCGTCGGTCGCGGCGACGCCCTTGAAGAAGCGCCCCATCAGGTTGCCGGGGATGAATCCACGTGTATCGGCCAGATGCTTGACGAGATTCCCGGGTGACCAGACCACGCCAGAGTTACGTAATGCATCGGAGTATTGATAACCCGGTGCGCTTCCGGCCGTGCGCCCCATCACCCCGAACAGCGATGGCCCGGTGCCATGCTCGTTGGCAGTGGCCGAGTGGCAGGCGGTACAGGTCTGCATGAACAGTTGCTTGCCCATGGCCACCTTTGGCTGCTCGTCCGTCATTTGCGCGCCGCTGGTCGTGGCCTTGACGCGATGCCCTTCGTCCGGTTTCAGACCTCCGCTGCGCGCGGCCTCGGGGGTGAACTGCAGCGCCTTTTCGCCGAGCGCTGGATAGGCGTAGACGTAGATCCAGTCCATCGCTTTGGCCGGAACGTGACATTGGAGGCAGTCGGTCTTGTAGTTTGTGGCGATTTGCTTTGAGCGATCCTTCGGATCGAACTGTGCCCAGCCCCAGCCATCACCCCACAACGGGTTGGCTGGGAAGCGCCCCTTAACGTCCTTGACCATGACGAACCAGGTTTTTCCATGAGCGCCCCAGAAGGCCTTCCCGGTCGTATGGGCAGATCCGATGGCCTCGAGCACCTCCTTGATGATCACGGCCCCGTCGGGGAACGCGCCGCTACGGCGGTAATGCGCCACGTCTTCGGGGCGCGCATAGACGACGTGCGTGTCGGCCACACCATCGGCTCCGGCCACCGCCCAGGAGCCGATGTGCACGTAGCCGCTGGGGAAATGCGCGGGGAAGGTGATGTTGCCACCGGCGTCGACGAGGGAGCTGAAGGATGCCTCCTCCCCTCGCCGAGCCGATGAATCCGCGGCTGCGGCCGTCGCCGCCACGATGGTGGCCCCGAATAGGACGTAACGAACGCAGCTTTGCATCATCACTTTCTCCTAGGTCGTAGCGCGTTTAACGAGGAAGCGGATTCAGGATCGGCTTGTAGAGCTTGACGTACACCATGTCTTCATCGGCGTTCGCAATGTGGCAACCTGCGCACTCCCCGACCGGGCGCAGCGACGCCGCCTTCAGGTAGGGCGGTGCGCTGTGGTTGAAGTTGAAGTAGCCCCAGTTCTTGGTTTCGGCGAAGCGCTTGCTGTCCTTGACGGACACGTCCAGGCCGTTGACGGGGCCCGGGAAGTAACCCCGGCCCGAGGGCTCAAAGCGCGAACCGTCCGGGAACTCGGCCGGTCCGTCGACCAACTGCAGCTCCTTGACCATCATGGTCCCTTCGGGCCACTTGCCGGTTGCGCGGTAGGCCTTGAACGCCGACGGTTGCACGTACACGTTATGGAACTCAGGGAAGTTGGCCTTGCCGTTGTTCAGCCCGTGCGGCGTCAGCGGCGCGCCGATGAACACCCACTGGCGGAAATCCACTGGCTGCACCAGCTCCCCCTTGGCATTGAATTCCGGCGCGTATTCGATCTGCGGATAGGCGGAGTTTTTCGGCTTCGCAGCGTCTGCGCCCACGGCAGATCCTGCCGTGAGCGCGGAAAGCGCCACGATGCTGCAGGCCAATGCCTTCGCGGGTGTCGATGCCGTGATCCGATGTCCGAATATTGTTGTCATGGGTGTCATGGTCATTCCTTTCCTTCTCTGTGTTGGTCGTCCCGCGGCGCCCGGCGTGCGCAGTTGCGTCTCGGGTGAGGTAATACTGGCACTTGCAACTGGTTCAATTGTCTCGAATGCTTTGCCGTTCGTCTCGAGCCAGCCCGTGGTGACGAACGCCCACACCGTGCATACCCATACGAGGTAATCGCATTTAAGACAACCAGCGGTTCCGATCAGACTATTGATCAAACCAAACAGACCATTGGTTCCTGTCGCGTCCTAGACTGCAACGAACCTCTCTCTTGTCCAAAGCGTAGATCCGAAACGGGAGCTCTGTTGCATATGGATTCGACGATTCTTGACCTCGCGGCCGCCCTCGGTTGGGGGCTGGTATCCGTCGCTGGCCTTGCGGTGGGCGCCTTTATCGGCTTGTACGGGAGTCTGAAGCATCGGTCCGTGGCGGCGACCATGGCGGTGGCAGCCGGCCTGCTGCTGGCGGCGGCCACGGTGGAGTTGGCCGCGAATGCCATCGAGATTGCGCCGTCCGCCGCCGCCGGGCTATTGGCCTTGCTCGTCGGCGCCGTGGCATTCAGCTGCGCCAATGCCGCCTTGGCGGCGCGCGGCGCGGCAGACCGGAAGCGCTGCGGGGAGTGTGTCGCCCAGCCCCAGGAGGCGCTCGCGCCGGGCAGCGGGCTCGCCATCGCACTCGGCACGGCGATGGATGCCATACCCGAAGCGCTGGTGCTTGGCCTGACGCTGAAAAGCGTTGGGCCGCAGATGGTGCTGATCACTGCCATCTCGCTGGGCAATCTACCCGAAGCGTTGTCGGGCTCGGCGGGGATGCTCGCGGCAGGTCGAAAGCCGGGCTGGATCCTGTCGGTGTGGGGTGCCGTGGCCATCGCGACGGTGGCGCTTACGGGCATGGGCTTCGTTCTGGCCGGCAGCATTTCACCCGGCATGTCGGCCGTCCTGGAGTTGTTCGGCGCCGGCGCACTGATCGCGATGGTGACCGAGACGATCATCCCCGAGGCCGTGCATGGCACGCCGCGATTTGCCGGCACCGTTGCCGCCGTTGGTTTCGGCGCCCTGCTGCTGGTTGGTCAGTTGGCCCATTGAGGGCCATACATTGCATCCGGCGAGTGGCTTTTTTGGAGAGATCGAGATGCACCAATGGACTGACGTTATTTCACGCGCCCAGCAGGGCAATCCCGCGCCCGACCGGCGCATCGAGAAGACACCCGACGAGTGGCGCAAGCAACTCACGGCCGAACAGTTCCGCGTCACTCGCCTTGCCGGCACCGAGCGTGCATTCAGCTCAGCCATGTGCAGCCTGTTCGAGCCCGGACGCTACCGCTGCGTATGCTGCGGCACGGAGTTGTTTGACGCTGCGAACAAGTTCGAATCGGGCACCGGCTGGCCCTCGTTCACGCAACCGCTGAGCGATAATGTCGTTGCCTACATCTCCGACGGCAGTCATGGCATGCAGCGCATCGAGACCCGCTGCAACGTCTGTGCCGCGCATTTGGGTCACGTGTTTCCGGACGGACCACCGCCTAGCCGGTTACGTTACTGCATCAATGCAGTCGCGCTGGAGAAGGAGAAATGAAGCGGCCTGTGCACGAGTTGGGGATCGTGGGGCAACTCGCCCCGGCCTGGTCGGCGCAGCGCTGGGTGGATGCCCAGGGACGGCCGCGTGCGCCGCTGACCCTGTCCAATCTGAGCGGACGATGGAAAATTCTGTTCTGTTTTCAGAGTTGGTGTCCGGGTTGCCACTCGCACGGCGCGCCGACGATGCGGGCGCTGGTGCAGGGTTTGGCCGGACAAGACAGCGTCGCGTTGCTGGCCGTGCAAACCGTGTTCGAAGGCTTTGAGGTCAACACCTACGACGCGATGCTCGGTTTCCAGGCCGAGCAGCGCCTGTCCATTCCCTTCGCGCATGATCCCGGCGATGCGGCTACCGGCCTGAGGTCGGATATCCTGATGCGCTACCGCACCGGCGGCACGCCATGGTTCATCGTGATCGACCCGCAGGATCGGGTAGTGTTCAACGACTTCCACGTTGACGCCGACGGCCTAGTGCGGCAGGTGGCGCCAGGGGTGGATTCAGCCAGCGGGGAGGAGCCGCTCGCTTGAAGCGGTGCGGCGCACGTTAATGGGAAGTCTGCGCGAATTGATATCGGCCGGACCCCAGCCCGGCCGCATCGAGACCATCGTGCTGCGTCCGGCACGCGGAGTGGCTGCGGTCGTAGTGGACGAGGCAGAGTTGGTCGAGGGGCGGGGGCTGCTGGGCGACCGGCACGCCGCGCGCACCGCACTGGGCGTCAACGGGCAGGCGCGCGCCCTGACGCTGATCCAGGCCGAGCATTTGCCGCTGCTGGCGCGCTGGACGGGGGGCGAGCGGATCGATCCTGCGTTGTTGCGGCGAAATCTTGTCGTCTCCGGGCTGAACCTGCTGGGCCTGCGGTCGCCATTTGCCGATCAACCGCGGCTGTGGCGGATCGGACCATCGGCGGTCATCGAAGTGAGCGGCCCGTGCGAGCCGTGTTCACGCATGGAAGACGTGCTCGGCCCGGGCGGATACAACGCGATGCGCGGTCACGGCGGCGTGTACGCGCGTGTCGTGAAGGGAGGGCTATTGCGTCGGGGCGATCTGTTACAGGCACTGGGTGGATGACATGCCTGTCTCAGCCAATCAAGACCACCACTATCCCTGTACCAGCGCTGCTCCGGGCCGAGCAGGCGCCTCATTTCGCGGTGGCCGCGGATTCCCGCGAGCGCCGCGACTGTATCAGATTTCAGGCAGTCGGAATGGTAGTAGCTGGCCCACCAGCAGCTCCCGCCGTCGTATAAGGGATTCTGCCGCCGCGCACAACCTCAGCCGACACAAAAACGGATTCTTCGCGCAATTTCGTGTCTCGCAGGGTGACAACGTGGTTAAACACTGCTGCCCTTGCGCGGTGCTCGTGCCGGTCGCTAACGAAGTAGCCGAACCGCTCAAACTGCATACGGACGACCCTTGGCGCCAAAGGAGTCAAACGTTGAGCAGATATCCGCGGTTTCCTGGCCTTCTGGAAAGGGGGGCGGATCGTCGACTGAGTCGTTGTCAGTCACCCCATTGACGATGAGGAGAACCGTGTGTCGTTTGCCCTGAGCGCTATCGCCGTCGCCTTTGCTGTCGGTTTCGCCATGAAGCGGGCCGGTCTGTGCACCTATGCGGCGGCGGAAGACATTGTCCAGCACGGCGATCCGGGTCGTCTGCTGGTATTTGTCGGCGCCACCGCCTGGGCGGCGTTGGTGGTGGTGCCCCTGAACTGGCTGTTTCCTGGGTTATTTGCCCTGTCGGACAGCCACGGCCTGTGGCTCACCGCGCTGCTGGGCGGCTTAGTGATGGGTCTGGGCGCCCATCTGAACCGGGGCTGCATGTTCGGCACCTTCGTCCAGCTGGTGAGCGGCAACCTGACCTACCTGGGGACCCTGGCCGGCATATCCCTTGGGGTGATCCTGGTGGATCAGTTGCTGGGTTTGGTGGCGCCCGCTCTGAACCGGACCTCCGCCTTGGTCGGCCCCGGTGCCGCGGCCGCCTTGTGGCTAACCCCACTGGGGCTGTTCGCTCTTGCAATGTTGGTGCGTCCCGCGGTGATTGAGCGGCTGTGGGCGCGCTCCGAGACGGCGGTCGCGACGGTGTTGGTAGCCGGAATCGGAGGCGGCACGCTGTACGTCGCGGTGGCCGGCTGGGACTACGCCAGTGTGGTGGCCGGCACCACCCGAGTTGCACTCGATGCCAGGGTGTCGGGGCTTACGCTGTTGGCCGCCTCTTGCACCCTGGCACAGATCGTCGGCGGGATTGTCGCGGCGCTCAGCAGCGGTAGTTTCCGGCTGCAGTGGCCGCGATCGCGGCCGTTGATCGGCAACATCTTGGGGGGCACGCTAATGGGCGGCGCGGCCGCAATGGTCCCCGGCGGCAACGACGGCATGCTGCTGACCGGTATCCCCAGCCTGGCGCCCCACTCGATCATCTCCTTCAGTTTCATAGTCATCGCCATGCTTGCGCTGGTTTACCTGCTGCACAGACGGCCGGTGAAGCAAACACAACCGGAGTAAAAGATGCGCTAACAAGTCACCTTCAGGAACATCCGCTTCAACCCAGACATTTCCTCCTTTCACGAGCCCATTTTCCTGTGACCGACGTGACCAGACAGATACCGTCATATCACCTGCTCGCGCGGCTGTTGCGCGGCTGTTGTTGCACTGGATCATCGCCCCCGTTGAAATTCTGGAGCAGAACTTGTTGATCGGTCGTCCGGTTGCGAATAGCGAACGCGAACTGGTGATCGGCCGTCGTTCGCATGGATATTTGATCTTGTATCGCCATGTCCCCGGGATTCATACGGTGTTCGTGCTGGTGATCTGCCGCCAGAGCGAGGCCGGCTACTCCGAGCGAGATTCGGCCGGGTAAAGCTCTTACTACCGTATTGCAGAGCTGACTCTTGTGGTGGTTAGTCTGAACGCTCCGGACGTCGGGTTCAGGGTCGGCTTTATGTCATTCTCGCTACCGCATTCTTCCATACGGCTACGTCTCTTGATGGCTAGACCGAGAGCTCGGGTAGGCGATGGCCAACGTCTGCAGCGCTCGGAAGGCTGCCCCTTGCCTGCGAAAAGTCGAGTAGCCAGGCGAATGGCGGCTTACGGGGGCACCGTCCACTCAAGGTCGGCTTTGGGGAAAAATCGCCACCGGCAGGACATGGCCGTACCCGGACCTTGGGGCGCTGCCCCAAACCCCGCACTCGCCGTGGGGCAGCCGGGGCGGGTTAAAAACCAACCCACCCCAGCAGCCGGGAGCGTTGGGTCGCGTCGTTCAGTCAAGGGCTTTCGCGGCATAAACAGGCTTCCTCCCGCAAGCGGGCCCCTCCTATTTATTCCACGGTCCCTTGACAGCCCGTCGCTCATTTCAGTCCCTTGGTCAGCAATCTCGGCAACATCACATTCCGACGAGCGGCGGTGGCTGGGGCTTTGATGGAGGCGTTCGTAGCATCCAGATCTCCCACCAGCACCACCTGATCGACGCCCCGGGTGACTGCTGTGTAGATCAGGGTTTGGTCAAGCAAGCGAGACTTGCGGATCGGCACGATCACCCGCGTGAACTGGCTCCCCTGACTCTTGTGCACCGTGATGCTGTAGCTGTGGCTGAGAGTCTGGACCTGGGTGGAGTCAAGCAGGTACTCACCGCCTTCAAACATGCAGCGGCAGCAGGGGTCATCCGGTTCGCTGACCGGCAACGCTCCGACAATGCGCCCGAGACTGCCATTGCGCAGGCCAAGCTTGTAGTTGTTTTCGGTGAAGATGACTAAATCGCCCACGCACAGAGGTATGCGGTCGAGCGTATTGGCGGCGACGTTGCCGTACTCGGCGTCCAGCGCCATGACCACCTCGCCATCGGCCTGATAGCGATTGTGCAGGGCGACATTGAGGTTCTTCACCCCGCCCAGGTTGGCGTTGGTGATGGAGAGGATTTGCACGGCGTAGTCAGTGCCATTGCCGCCCAAGTCTTCGTAAATGGCCTGTACCGTATCCTCAAGTCGCGCGTCATCGCAGGGCACGAAGGACACCCCTGATCCCTTGCCCTGGTACTCCACCCAGGCCGGCACCTGATGGGCGCGGATCGCGGCGGCAACTTGCGGGATGCCACTGGCGCTGCTCTGGCGCTTGACCACCTTCAGTTCGGTTTGCGGGATGCTCGGCAGCTCCGCCAAGGCATGCAGGACGAGTCCGGGGCCGATGGGCGGAAGCTGGCTGGGGTCGCCGACGAGAATCAGGCGCACACCCGAGGGGATATGGCGCAACAACCGATACATCAGGATCACATCGACCATCGAGACTTCATCGACGACGACTGCGCTACCGATTTCGATGGAACCCGGCTCGATCCCGGCAAGAAAGCCGGCGATGGTCATGGCCTCGCGTTGGGTGGCCTCCGCCATGCGCTGGGCGGCACGGCCGGCCAAGGCAAGCTGATAGATCGGCATATTCTCACGCTGATCCCCCAGTGCTTCATACAGCGCCTTGAGCACGGTGGTCTTGCCGGTGCCGGCTCCACCCAAGATCAGGCTCAGATGATTGGCGGCCGAGGTACGCACAGCGAGGCGCTGTTCCTCGGACAGGGTGATTCCGTGCGTGGCCTCATAGTCGTCAATGACTTGTTCAATGCCCCTGGGGTGGGGGGCGATCTGCGCGAAGAGGCCGGACTGTCCTGATTCATCCTCGCCCGCGACCATTTCGTGCAGGCGACGGGCAACGTAGCTTTCGATCAACCATGCGCCATGGGCTTGCAGGAGGCCGTCAATGCGGTGAAATGGAATGCCAGATACATCCTCCGATTGGGGATCATTTTGTGGCAAAGGATTCAGCGCCCGCTCGGCCAGCTCAGCGCTGTCCAGAAGCCGGGACAGGCGTGTGCGGGCCTCGCTCTCGGGGAGGCAGGTGTGGCCGTGCCTCATGCTGCCGTACAGCACGTCCTCGACCGCTCCGGCGAGGCGGCGGGGATCGTCTTCGGCGATGCCGAGGCGGGTGCGGACAAAGGTATCGACTTTCTTCCAGTCGGCCTCGAAGGAGATCAGGGCATAGGGGTTGGCCTCGATCTTCTCCTGCGCCTCGCCCTTCCAGTAGCTGACGACGCTCTGGCCCATCTTGCGGCTCATGCCCACGCGATCCAGCCAGAGCAGGGCATTGGCAACCTTGAACTTGTCGAAGGCGTTGCATAGCAGCTCAGCGGCTTCCGCGCTGATGATCTGGGTCAGGGCCTCCAGGTCGCGGTCTTCAATGAGGTCAGCCAGATCGGGACCGAAGCGGTCATACAGCCGTCTGGCCTTGACCTGCCCGATCCCGGCACAGTCGGGGCAGTTGGCGATCCAATCGATCATGTTGCGCCCGGTGGGTCGCAGCATCTCGGCGGCGGTGGCGTTGATGACCTGCTCATGCCGGAGGATGGCGGTACTGCCGACGGTCGCGCTGCGCATCGTCACCGGCCCCTCGATGAGCCAAACCTGACCCTTCTCTATCAGGCTGGCATCCGGAAGGAGGCGGTAGTCGGAGACGACGGCGTAGTGCTCTGCGCCATCGGTCACGCCGGCGAACACGGCACCACCGGCCTTGCCGCGACTGCGGATCGACGTGATGCGCAGGCTGACATTCACCATCGGCGGGGTGAGCCGGGCGTTCATGCGGGCAGCAGCCTTCCGGTACGAGAAAGGTGATCATCCAGATGCTCGAAGCGGCGCAACCGCTCACGCAAGCTGGCGACTTCGGCCTTGAGGCTGGCGTTCTGTTCTTCCAGCGCCTTGACCCGCGCTTCCGCGCGACCCTTGGCGGCCATGATCCGCTTGTCGATGACTTTCTCGGAGGCGGCTGCGGCCTCATTGGAAGCGTCAGGAGCGGTTCTTAGGGGTTGGGTGAGGCCAAGGGTTGTCAATCGACTCTCCAGGGCCTCCAGAGCCTCCTTGACGGCCGGGTTCTGACGCATGACCGACAGGGAGAAGTCGCATTCGGCGGCAATCTCGCTGCGGTTGAGCTTGTCGCCTCGCAGGTAGTCGTGCCAGTCGTTGGTGACCTCGCGCTCAGCGATCCACGATTGGAACTTGGCGAGGTTGTCACGTGCGAGTTGCTGGCCGGATTGGTTGGATTGGCTCATACCCGCTTTCCCTTCACTTCCAGCATTGGCGTTCTGTCACTCCTGCCGAGGATTTTGGCGATGGCGGTGGCGAAGCCCGGATTGAAGACGAAGCGCCCGCGTTCATCTACGATCTCCCCGGTATCGCCGATACGCAGCTTTTGCTGAGCCAGGGACTTGGGATCGATGGCGGCAGCGAGAGCATTGCGTTCGGAATCGGTGAGTTGCGCTGCCGGTTCGATTATCGCTACATTCGTTGATCCCTTAGCAATCTCAGCCCCCAACGGCCTCATGTCGATGGGAACGACTGTCACGCTCTTGAGCATGTTGAGTTCGGCGCGAATCTTGTCGCGCTCAATGATCGCCATCTGACAAAGGCTACGGACGGCCGGGTCTTCAATCTTCTTGAGGAAGGCATGCTTGTCAGCTGGTGCAAGCTGGGCCTTGACCGCTTTCGACGGCTTGGGACCGTTGTAGGCTTCCCACGCCTTGATCAGTGCTGCGTAGTCTTCCGACTGCTTGTTGTAGATCGTGCGCGCCTTGAAGAGTCCATGGCTCTCAGCAACGCGGGCCATGTTGGCTATGCTCAGGTCGCGGGCGCCCTGGCTGTGCCGGCTGTATTCCAATGAGCACAGCTCATGGATCTTGCGCAGCTTCTCTTCCTTGTCGCGACGATTGCCCTTGTCGAGGATCGCCTTCAACACTTCGTCAGGATGCACGTCGGTCGTCATGATCGTCCTCCGTCGTTGGCTTCACAAGACGCAAGGGCGTCTGATTCTTGGCGGGCAATGCCTGGCGCGCAATCTCATTCAGCTTCACCCCAAGCAGCTTTTGCAGCGACTCGCCACGGTCAATGATTTCAACCACTGCCCGGCGTCCGAGCAGATGGTTTTGCGGGTTGGCGTGCCGCTCCAGTTGCCGCATGAGGGCGTTGGCGCACTGCATCTTTTCGTCCTTGGATAGTCGTACTAGGATGCGTGGATGACCCTCGCACTCGAAAGCGTTGTCGAGCAGATCGGCATAGGCATAGACCGCCTCGCCAGTATTCGATTGAAGGTCTGGGTACAACTCCATGTCTCCCACCACATTCGCCAGTTGCAGCAGCTCACTGGCATCTTCAATGACAGCGTGGGCGGTCAGGGCATCGCCTTGTAACGCCAGTACAGTGGGGCCATCGACGTTGACGGGCAGGGCCATGACCCGATCGATGGTGCGATTCAGCGCTGCAACATCCAACGTGAGTTCCTGCATTCGATGCATCGCAGCTTCATGGCGGCGCTCGGCGCTCGTGAGATCATGAGTCTGGCCGAAAGGTTCATTAGCCGCCTCGGTTCTAGCCTTGGACTTGAGAATCGCATCACGTTCTCGAAGTGTCGCCAAGGCTTCGTTCGAGGCATTCTGAAGGTGCCAGGATCGGTTGGTCAGGGTCGCAGCGAGAGAGTCAAGGTGCTCCTTGCCCGATGCACTCCAGCGGCAACGGCAGCAGTTACGCACGCCGCCCGGAACCGGGTCGTGGATGTCTTTCTGATTTCGACCTTCTTTGGTTCTGACCGGGCCGCCGTTATGGCAACCGGGGACCTGGTTGTCTCCATGTGTATTGCCGCCTGCGAAACAGACTCGATCATGCATGTAATACCAACCAAGTGGCGAGCGATCCGCAGAATTCAGCGGTAGAACCGTAGTCCAGTCCTCTGTATTGAATACGGCGATTTCACGCATCCGTTCTGCATTTGCGCTAAGCAGATCGCGCTCAAAGGTCTTGTGCTTCGTTTCTTCCAATACTTTTGTCGCCTGCTTGATCGAATTCTGGATGCCGACAAGTCCGGCCTTGGTGTAGTAAAGGGTCATGATGAACCGCGCATGACCGACGACCTTCGTCATAATGATAGGCGGCACGTTTCCGTCCATGATCAGGTGCGTGATCAGGCTTGGGCGGGTCGCGTGGGGGGAACTCCATGCTCGACCTGTCTCGGGATTGATCAGTTCGATGCGTTCTCCTGTAGGACTGCGAATGCCCTGCTCGCCGAGAGCGCTTTCGAACGCGGTTAGGAGAATTTGCCAAGCAACATTGGCTCTATTTGATGAAAGTGGCCAATCGGGGTGCTTGGCATCTTCCGGAAGCCGAAACAGAAAGGCTGTATCGGGATAGTCCTGCAACCGATTCTTGCTCTGGGGAGAGAGTTTGGTAGCGCCTTCCAGGTCAATCCATCGCGTCAGACGTTGGATCGGGTTGTACTTCATCTGCCAGTCCCGCAGTTTGGCAAGCCAACGGTAGGGGTCTTCGTCCGATTCCTCCATCTGCGGCCAAGGACATTCGAACCCCAGTGCTGATCCGCCTTTGCCTATATCGGCGGTCTTGTTGGAGTTGAAATAGAGCGTGATCTTTGCTCCTGCGGACTCTTCCTCGGTCGAGGGGCGACGGAACACACCCTGCTGGCGTGGGTTGCGGGCCGAACCTTGGCAGAGTTTGCTTGGATTGGGAATGAATTTAGCATCGTGCCAGATGAAGGTGTCTGCCTCGCCGCTGTCGGCCATGCGCGCCTGACCTCCCCGTACGGGGGTTTGCAGGTGCAGTAAGGCATGCACCCAGCGCACAGGCGACCACATTTCGAGAACGGGCCGATCTACAGTTGAAGGGCTTCGTACCCGCCAGACGCAATCTAGATCGCTCTTGTCGAGTCGATCCTCGCTAACCTCGAACCAATCGGGGCCAAGGCTGTTCCCATCGAGGTCTTTATTCCCCATCAAACCCTGCGCCCAAGTCCAATCGCGGAAGTTCGGACCCTGTACGATCTGCTTGCGCAGAAGAGAGACGAGCAAGTAACTTAGCAAGGTCTTTGTGGATTCCCGAGCTTGCGGTAATGCATCTTCACCACCAGCATTAGGATCAATCGGATTACGATAGAGGTCGGTAAAGCGGAGCGGTTCGCCGTCCTCCATATCGGCAAATTGCTCGCTATCCAGCACCCACTCGATCAGGTTGTAAATCTGGGTGTTATATGTTCGCCCTGACTTACCCTGCGGACAGGCAGCATAGAAGTCAGGTACCAACTGTTTGCGGTTGAGTAAGTCGGCTGGATTCAGGGGAAGGCGATGGGCGAGGAGGTAACGATCTACGAATACGCTCAGAGCGTTAATGAAGGTAGAAAATGGGGGACTGTGGGTGGCGGCATACTCGACAATCAATTTGCGCCAATGCTCAAGACTTGAGTCTCTTTTGGCTATCCACATGAACTGATCATCGTCTGATTTTGAGACATTTTCCGGTCGCTTGGCCTTACCTTCGGCAACATCCCGCCTAAACCAACTGAGTACAGCAGTTGAACTAACCCCCAATCGTGTGGCTACGGAAGTGGAAGATTCGCCGGTTTCCATAGCGCGTATCGCCTGAGCGCGAAGGGCGTCATCAGTGCTCTTCTTTCTGTATATCCCTAATGCCGCATAGATAACCCGTCGTGGAAGTTTCAGTTGCTCGGCAATCTGCCCGTATTTCTTACCAGTCTGGCGCGCATGCCATATTGCTGCCGTTTGCTCATCAGAAAGTTGGTAGTCGCTGGCGACATTTTTGATGTGATAGTCAACTGTTCCGACGCTGTAGCCTAATTCGCGAGCGATCGTTTTTGCTGATTCACCCTCAATTGCGCGGCGTATGATTTCCTTTCTGACCTCTTGTGGCACTTCGGGCAGTTTTCGAATGACGTGCTTGGTGTAATCCTGAACGGTTACTTTGGATAGGCCGAACTCCTTCGCGAGAGCGTTCTTTGTCTCGCCACTTTCGACGCGTCTTACGATCTCCATTTTCTGCTCACGCGTAACACGTGGCGGCACTTTCGGCGCGCGGTCATAGACAAGGTGGACGGCGATACCCATCGTTTTTGCGATAACAGTACGGATCTCACCATCCGCCGCTCGTCTCTGAATTTCGTCCTTTTGCGCCTGCGTTAGCTTGCTTTTCAACTTTGTCCCTCAGTTATCAAGTTCGCTTGTCAGCGCTAATTGCTGCGATGGAACCATCAGGTTATTTTGACGCAAGGTTTCTACGCCCTTGCGCAGCGTGTCCTGCGCCTCATTAAATTCGGCTTGGGTATATACAATCTGACTATCTGGCGAGCAATGGTGCATGAGTCGCTGGACGATGATCGGATCGATGCCCCCCCGTCGCGTACGCTGACCGTAGGCATGCCGTCCTCCGTGGGCCGTGGTGCCGTAGCTCTTGCCATATATCAACCCAATGCGCCCGACAGCGTTTTGCAGGGCCTTTTCATACTGCGCGATGGTGTAAATACCCCCCTGTTTATCGCTACCTACATTGATCCATGCATAGGGATGATTGCGCTCAATGTCGGCGATCTGCGCCATGTAGCACTTCCAGATTTGCATGAACCAAAGCCCGTAGGTTTCTGGATACCAGTGCACATGCATATACCAACGGTCATCCAGCGCAGGATGCTTCCAGCCCGCGTTGAGCTTGCCCCGTATCTTGTGACGCGGAACCAAGCCATATTTAAGTGCAAGGTATTCCTGTCTTGAACCCCGCTGACCGGTTGGGGTTTTCCAGTCATCGGGCGCGTAACCAAGACTCGGATGATGGACGGCGACGAATGCGCGGCTGGGATCATCCCAATGGGGATGCACATCGGCAACGTACAAATGGAACGGTTCGCTGACGCGAAGTCCACCACCAAACAGCAACAAAGTGATCAGCATGCCGCGATAGTCCTGCTTTCCTGCGACCCGGAATCCTTTGACTAACAACTCCTCGAACCGCTCTTCGGGGAACGCCGGAGGGCGCTTTGGAAGCACCTTCGGGGTACGTTCGCCCCGCGTCAGTCGTCCACGTTCTTGGGGTTTGGTTGACCACGCGTGTCCAAGGAACGCCTTATCACGACGATATTTGTACGCTTGGTAGTCCAAGCGTCGATCATGTGTGTTGCCTTCATAGCGAGGATTGAACTTGGCTGCGCGCGGCGCATCCTCGCGACCCAGCCAGTCAAAGAAGTCGCTGAGTTGGGTGATCATGAAGTTAGCTTCGCGTGGTGCCATTCCAGACCACCAGAGATTGCTTGGGTCGTCCCGTGTGTCGGGATCGACGGTGCCGACATGCAGGGCGTTTGAGAAGTTGCGGAACATCCGCCATTCCTCTTCGCCCTGGACGGCATTGACCTCCAGGTACTCCAAGAACAGTTTGACGCCACGCACCAACTTTTCTTGCCACGCGAGACTCCTGCGCAGCGAAAGGCAGTAGTCAATCAACGGGCGGACAGGGCCTTGCGGTGTCATTAGCACCGGGATTTGCAACGATGTACCGGTATTGTCGGAATAGACCTTGCCGCTGACCACGCTAAAGACCACAAGTAGTTCCTTCGATCACCATAGTTCTGGTTGCATTATATGTATTAAAGGAGGTGATAGCACTATACTTTTGGGCAAGTTTTTTTAGTTTCGCAAATTTTGGTTCGAAAAAAGGGGGCAGAACGGGGAAAGTATGTGTTCGAAAATGGGGGTCATAAATGGGTGCGTGGTCGCTCGTTCCGCAGAGTCGAAGGCGCTAGGCGTGCCGATGGGCGCGCCGTGGTTCCAGTTGCAGGATCTGGCGAAGCAGCACGGGATTCGGGCGTTCTCCAGCAACTACGCGCTCTACGCGGACATGAGCAGCCGGGTGGTAGAGATCCTGAGGGGCTTCACGCCTTCGTTAGAGGTCTACAGCATCGATGAGAGCTTTCTGGTGCTGGATGGGCTGCCGGGCGCGCTGGAGGAGATCGGCCGGGAGATTCGGGAGCGGATTGTAAGGTGGGTCGGCCTTCCCGTGTGTGTCGGGATTGCCGGCACCAAGACACTGGCGAAGCTGGCGAATCATGCCGCCAAGAAGGTCTTGGCCGGTCACGATGGGGTGTGTGACTTCGAGGCGATGACGTCGGATGAGCTGTCGGCGTTGTTTGCGAGCATCCCGGTATCGGAGGTCTGGGGCGTCGGGCATCGCATCGACGAGCGGCTTGCGGATATGGGTATCGGCACCGTGCAGCAGTTGAGAGCCGCGCCGCCTGCATGGATTCGCGAGCACTTCTCCGTGGTGCTGGAACGTACCGTGCGGGAGCTGAATGGGGTCTCGTGCCTGAGTCTCGAGGATGTGACACCAGACAAGCAGCAAATCATGGCGAGCCGCTCCTTTGGGCATCCGGTGTTCGATCTCGAAGGCCTGAGCGAGTCAGTGGCCAGTCACACGACCCGTGCGGCCGAAAAGCTGCGTGCCCAGCGCCATGTGGCCGGGGCGATCACGGTGATGATCCGTAGCAACCCTTTCAAGCCCTGGGAGCCTCAGTACAACCGCAGCGAGGTGGTTCCCCTGCCGGAGCCATCTGCCGATACGCGAGAGTTGATCCAGGCTGCCCTATGGGGACTGCGGCGGATCTATCGGTCGGGCTACGCCTACAAGAAGGCCGGGGTGATGCTGTCTGGGCTGGAACCTGAGCTGCGACGTCAGGGAAGCCTGTTGGTCGATCCCGAGCGTGAGCGAAAGTCGGCTGCCCTGATGCAGGCGATGGATCACATCAACGAGAAATGGGGGCGTGGCAGCCTGAGGCCCTTGGCGACGGGTTTTGGGGCCAGCTGGAAGATGCGACGGGAGAAGTTGTCACCCGACTGGACGACGCGATGGGACGCGCTGCCGAGGGTGACGGGCTGACGGGGAAGCCTCAGCGAGATCTCGCGGGGCCTGGTGTTTGTTCTTCACGCCAACGTGGGCAGATCAACCACGTCCAAAACCACCTAACCGAAGCCAGGATGCCATGGCATACCAGATGGCACACCGGCAAAGGCAGAAAAGAAAAAAACCCTTGAAAAACAAGGGCTTTCTCTTAAAATTTGGCGGAAAGGGTGGAAGGCCTCTTCTTCAACCTCAGCGACCACCATGCCACGAACAGTCCCGAGGGT
>Ga0208823_1000274_pt1 | contig 44134 bp, 40 predicted proteins | sample AD_UKC075_MetaG_FD_184440 | JGI IMG/M metagenome (GOLD analysis project Ga0208823, IMG submission 184440) | Active sludge microbial communities of municipal wastewater-treating anaerobic digesters from USA - AD_UKC075_MetaG (SPAdes) (version 2) | ecosystem: Engineered > Bioreactor > Anaerobic >...
ACCGTGAGCGGCCCTGCGGCGCACCGCTCGCGCAGCACGGCTGCGTCGAGGTCGACGCCGACCCCGCTGGCCCGGGCGATCCGGGTCAGGTCGGTGACCAGCCCGTCCGAGACGTCGATGAGAGCGTGCGCCCCGGAGGCCGCGGCGCGCGGCCCCGCCTGCCACGGTGGCACCGGCGCCCGGTGGTACGTCACCAACGCGCGCACGGCCGCGGACCGCGACGACCCGGCATCCGGCCCGCTCCCGTCACCGTCGCTGCACCCCGGCTCGTCCCAGACGGCCGCGCCGCGCGCTCCCTCACCCCGGTGGAGCAGCGCCAGCCCGCCCCCGGACCGGCCGAGCGACCCGCACACGGCGACGACGTCCCCGGGCCGCGCGCCCGAGCGCAGCACTGGCGCGCGCCCGCGAAGGTCACCCAACGCCGTCACCGACACGACGACGACCCCGGCCGGTGCCCCCGAGAGGTCGCCGCCCACCACCGGCGCCCCCGCCCGGGACGCCAGCGAGGCGATGCCGCGGGCGAGGTCAACCGCCCACGCGACCTCCAGGTCGGGGTCGGCAGCGAGCGAGACGAGCAGGGCCGTCGGCTCGGCCCCCATCGCAGCGATGTCGGCGAGGTTCTGGGCCGCGAGCTTCACCCCCACGTCGTGCGCGCTCGACCAGTCGTCACGCCAGTCCAGGCCGCACACCATCGAGTCGGTCGTCGCGACGACGCTGCCGCCGGGGGCGCTGACCACGGCCGCGTCGTCGCCCGGGCCGACCGGCACCGAGCCCTCGTCGACGTGCCCGCTCCCGGCATAGATCGGGAAGATCCGAGCGAGGAGTTCACCCTCGCTGGTGTCGCGCAACCGCACCGTGACCTACCCTCCCGGAGACGTGGGGACCCCTCGCACGGTAGCGTGCGGGCAGCGCCGGTCACGACGGGCGCCCCGGCCGCACCGGGCCAACCCGGCCAATCGGCCCGACGGCTCGACCTGCACAGACCCGACACGAAGAGGTGGCACTGAAAGTGGTACAGGCCTACATCCTGATCCAGACCGACGTCGGCCGCGCCGCGACCGTCGCTGCGTCGATCTCCGAGATCGAGGGCGTTGCCCTCGCAGAGGACGTCACCGGCCCCTACGACGTGATCGCCCGCGTCGAGGCCTCCACGGTCGACGAGCTCGGCAAGCTCGTCATCGCCAAGATCCAGGACGTCGAGGGCATCACCCGAACCCTCACCTGCACCGTGGTGCACGTCTGATTCGGTACCGACTCCGGACGACGGCGGCTGCGCTCGGCGCGGCCGCCGTCGTGCTGTCCGGATGTTCCTCGGCGGTCGAGGTCTCGGTGCCGGCAGGGGGTTCGACCCCCGCCTGCGAGCTGGCTGGGGCGGCCTTCCCCGCGGAGGTCTCCGGGATGCCGCGCGTTGACACCGCGCCCGCGTCGCCTGCCGTCGCGGCCTGGGGCGACCCCGCGGTCATCGCCCGCTGCGGCGTCGGCGCGGCACCGCCGACCGATGTCGAGTGCCTGGAGGTGGACGGGGTGGGGTGGATCCCGCAGGAGCTGAGCGACGGCATCCGGTTCACCTCGTTCGGCACCGACCCCGCGCTCGAGGTGCTGGTACCGGGCGCGTACTCGCCGGAGGGGTTGCTGCTGCCCGCCTTCGCGGATGCCGTGCGCGCGCTTCCCGGCAACGGCCTCGCCTGCCGCTGACCCGCGGCCCGACGGTGGCACCAAGCCACGCCAAGCGGACACCCAGGGGCGCAGCCCGACACGGGTTGGCGGTGCGGTGCCCAGCAGAGCCGGCGTCAGCGACGCCGTGCGACGCAAGGGCGGTCAGCGCAGACCGGTGCGGCGTTCCAGCGCCAGGGCGATGAGCTCGTCGATGAGCTCTGGGTAGCTCAGCCCGGTGGCCGCCCACATCCGCGGGTACATGGAGCTCGGCGTGAACCCGGGCATCGTGTTCACCTCGTTGACGAGCACGTCGCCGCTCTCGGTGAGGAAGAAGTCGACCCGGGCCAGACCCTCGCAGCCAGCCGCGTCAAACGCCTTGGCCGCCATCTCGCGAATCCGGGCCGACACGGCATCCGGCACCTCGGCCGGGGTCACCAACCGCACGTCCGCGGCCGAGAGGTACTTCGCGTCGAAGTCGTAGAAGTCGTGGTTCTGCACGACGATGCACTCCCCCACGACGCTCGTGCGGGTCGCATCGATGCCACGACCCTCGAGCACCCCGCACTCGATCTCGCGCCCGACCACCGCGGCCTCGACGACGACCTTGGGGTCGTGCTCGCGGGCCGCCTCGATCGCCGCCTCGAGTTCCTCGGGCTGCGACACCTTGGTGATGCCCATGCTCGACCCGGCCCGCGCGGGCTTGACGAACACCGGCCACGAGAGCCCGTGCACGGCATCCATCGCCGCGGCGCGGTCGCGCTGCCACTCCTTGTCGCTGATGACGACGTATGGGCCGACCGGCAGCCCCGCCGAGGCCAGCAGCACCTTCATGACGTGCTTGTCCATCATCGCCGCGGATGCCGTGACCCCCGACCCGACGTACCTCACGTCCGCGAGGTCGAGCAGACCCTGGATCGTGCCGTCCTCACCGAACGGACCGTGCAGCAGTGGGAAGACGACGTCGACCTCGCCCAGTGTGCGCGGCGGCTGCCCGGGCTCCTGGACGACGAAGGTGCGGTCGGTGGCACTGGTCGGCACGATGACGCTGGGGGCGCTGCTGGCGACCTCGGGGGTGTGCCCCGCCGCGAGGCGCAACGACTGCGGGTCGTCCGGGGCGAGCACCCAGTGCCCGTCCTTGGCGATGCCGACGGGCACGACGTCGTAGCGGTCGCGGTCGAGCGCCTCCAACACGCTGGATGCCGTCGCGCACGAGACCGCGTGCTCCGAGGAACGGCCACCGAACACGAGGGCGACGCGGATCCGGCGGGGCGCCTCCGCATCATCGGAACGGGCAGGCAGGGTCGGGTCGGTGCTCATCGCCGTCGACTCTATCGGCTGACCGGGCCCGATCCCGGGCGCAGGCCCGATGCAGGTCCGTGCTCCCGAGTGCTGGGCCTTGCTCCGCCGGAAGATCCTTGCTCCGGTTGTGCGCCCATGCAGCGGCGCACGACCGGAGCAAGGACTCACATCGGGGGCAAGGACCTGCGAGCGCATACCCTGACGCCGTGACGATGACTCCCGGCCAGCCCGAGCACCCCGACCCCAAGCACCCCGACACCGACCACCTCTCACCCGCGACCCGCGTCGTCGCCCTCGGGCGTGAAGCCGCCGCCCCCGGCCAGCAGGTCGGGGCGCCACTCGTGCTCAGCTCGACGTATCACGCCGGCGGCGAGGTCATGTACGCCCGCTCGGGCAACCCGACGTGGAGCGCCTTCGAGCAGGCCCTGGGCGATCTCGAGGGCGGTGATGCGCTGGTGTTCGCCTCCGGCATGGCCGCGGTGTCGGCCGCGCTGTCCCTGCTCCCCCACGGCGGCACCGTCGTCGCCCCCGACGCCGCCTACAACGGTGTCGTCGCGACCCTGGAAGCCCGCGAGGCCGAAGGGTCGGCCACCGTGCGCCGGGTCGACGTCACCGACACCGCCGCCGTGATCGACGCCCTCGACGGCGCCGACCTGCTCTGGCTCGAGTCACCGACCAACCCGCTGCTCGAGGTCGCCGACCTGCCGGCGCTGCTCGGCGCCGCCCGCGAGCACGGGGTGCTCTCGGTCGTCGACAACACCTTCGCCACTCCCCTGCTGCAGCGCCCCCTGGAGCACGGGGCCGATGTCGTCGTGCACTCGGTCACCAAGTACCTCGCCGGGCACAGCGACGTCCTGCTCGGTGCCGTCGTCACGGCCAGCACTCCGACCGGCCACGCCCTCCACGATCGCCTGTTCACCCACCGCACCCTCGCCGGCGCGATCGCCGGCCCGATGGAGGTCTGGCTCGCACTGCGCGGGTTGCGCACCCTGCACCTGCGGGTCGAGCGGGCCCAGGCCAGCGCCCGTGAACTCGCCACTCGCCTGGCGAGCCACCGCGCGGTGACGCGCGTACGGCATCCGGGCTGGGGCGGGATCGTGTCGATCGAGGTCGCGGGCGGGGCGGATGCCGCGCAGCGCGTCTGCGAGTCGACGCACCTGTGGGTGTACTCGACGAGCCTGGGCGGGGTGGAGAGCCAGCTGGAGCGGCGACGCCGCATCCCGAGCGAACCGCCGCAGGTACCCGAGAACCTCGTGCGGCTCTCGGTCGGCATCGAGGACGTCGACGACCTCTGGAACGACCTGAGCCAGGCCCTCGACCAGGCCTGACCCGGTCAGGCGGTTTCGGCTTTGCGGGGGCGCGAGAGCAGGGCCGAGACGACCTCCTGGGCGCTGCGGTCGTGCTGGATCATCGCGTCGACCTGCTCGATGATCGGCACGTCGACCCCGGTGTGCCGTGCCAGCTCGAGGATCGAGGTGCACGACTTCACACCCTCGGCCGTCTGCTTCGTGACGGCAATGACCTCCGAGACTGCCAGGCCCTGCCCGAGGCGCACCCCGAACGAGTGGTTGCGCGACAGCGGCGACATGCACGTCGCGATGAGGTCGCCCACCCCGGCGAGCCCGGCGAACGTCGGGGCCTCCCCACCGAGCGCCATGCCGAGGCGCATCGTCTCGGCCAGGCCGCGGGTGATGATCGAGGCCTTGGAGTTGTCGCCCATGCCCATGCCCTCGGCCATGCCGACGGCCAGCGCGATGACGTTCTTCACCGCGCCGCAGATCTCGGTTCCGACGACGTCGGAGCCGGTGTAGGGCCGGAAGTACGGCGCCGCGCAGGCAGCGGCGACGAGCTCGGCCATCGCCGGGCTCGACGACGCGACGACCGAGGCCGCAGGCTGCTTGACGGCGATCTCGCGGGCCAGGTTCGGCCCGGACACGATGACGACGCGCTCGGGCTCGACGCCACCGACCTCCGAGATCACCTCGGACATCCGACGGGTCGTCCCCAGCTCGACCCCCTTCATGAGCGACACGATCGCCGCCGACGACGGCAGCGCCGATCCCCAGGCCTCGAGGTTGGCGCGCAGCGTCTGGGACGGCACCGCGAGCACGACGATGTCGGCACCAGCCGCGGCCTCGAACGGGTCGCTCGTGGCACGAATGGTGCTCGGCAGGCGCAGCTCGGGCAGGTAGTCCTCGTTGGTGCCGGCATTGATCTGGTCGACGACCTCCTGCCGGCGGCCCCACATCGTCACGTTCGTGCCGGCATCCGCGAGCACCGACGCGTACGCCGTGCCCCAGCTTCCCGTGCCGTACACCGCTGCGCTCGTCATGAGGCCTCCTTGAGGGGTCGTGGTCTGCCGATGGGGGTCACGCCGGCGGCGCGGGGGTCGAAGCGGATGCCGGGAGCGCGCTCCCCGCGCACCCCCTCCAGATCGGTGGTCAGGGCGGCCATGATCCGGTCGGTGGCGTCCTGGAGCACCTCGGCGGTCAGCGGCAGGCCTCGCAGGTCGTCGAGCTCGACCGGTGGGCCTGCGTGCACGACCATCGTCTTGCGCGGCAGCAGGTGCGGCCAGTGCCGATAGGGCCCGAGGATCTCGTGGGCGCCCCACGAGACGACCGGAACGACGGGGCAGCCGGTCTCCAGCGCCACCCGGGCAGCGCCGGTCTTCCCCCGCATCGGCCACAGGTCGGGGTCGCGGGTGAGGGTGCCCTCAGGGTAGATCGCGACGACCTTTCCGGCCCGCACGGCCTCGACGGCACTGCGGAAGGCGTGGATGGCCCGGCCCGACTCGCGGTGCACACGGATCTGGTCGGCCCTGGTGAGGATCCAGCCGACGACGGGGATGCGGAAGACCTCGACCTTGCCGAGGAACCGGGGCGAGAAGCCGTGGTCGACGAGGAAGTGCCCGAAGACGAACGGGTCGAGGTGGGAGGAGTGGTTGGTGACGACGACGAAGCCACCCTCGGTCGGGAGGTTCTCCTGACCGGACCAGCGACGCTTGGTGAAGATCATCAGCAGCGGTCGCAGCAGGGCCACGACAAAGCGGTAGGCACGAGGCCTGGAGTGGTCCGTCGGGATGCTCACGCGCTGCCTTCCGTGCGGGCGGGTCACCGCATTGTGGTCTGCGACAGCGGCGATGTCGAGCATGACGCCACGTGTTGGCAGGATCAGGGCGTGCCCGATCTCGTTCCGCAGTGGGCGGCCGTCGTCCCGGTCAAGGGCGGGCCGCAGGCCAAGAGCCGGTTGGCCCTGCCCGGCGCCGCCCGCAGCGACCTCGCGAACGCGTTCGCCCGTGACACCGTCGCCGCTGTGATCGAGGCGCTCGAGGGGATGCCGGTGCTCGTCGTGACCTCGGACCCGACGGTCTCCTCGTGGGTCACCCCTGCTGGTGCGCGGCTCGTCCCCGACCCCGGGCTGGGTCTTGACGCGGCGGTGGCGGCCGGATGCCGTGTCGCAGCGGCGGCCGGAGCCACCCGTGTCGCGGTGGTGCTGGGCGACCACCCCGCGCTGCGCGCCGCGGAGGTGAGGGTCGCGCTCGAGGCGACCGGACGGCATCCGGCAGCGGTTGTCCCCGACGCTGACGGCCTGGGCACGGCGATGTTGACCCTGACCGTGCCCCGGGGCGAGTCGATGGCCGGGGTGCGGACGGCGTTCGGTGCCGGCAGCGCCGCCGCGCACGAGGCCCTGGGCCACGTGCGGCTCGACCTCGACCTACCAGGACTGCGGGTCGACGTCGACGACGCCCGGTCCCTCGCGGAGGCCACCCGGCTCGGGCTCGGCCCACACAGCGCCCGGGCACTGGCTCGCGCTACGGTTCACGGTGTGCAGGCCACCATCCACCGCATCGCCGACGACGGCTCCGGCTCGGCCCTGCTCGACGACGGCGTGGAGGTCGACCTGCCACCTGACGCCGCGCAGCGCAGCGGGCTGCGCCACCTGCGGGTGGGCCAGCGGGTGAGCATCGAACTCGACGAGAGTGGGGCTGCGGCGACCCGGGTGTGGATCACTGGGATCGGGCCCGGCGAGGACATCCACTGAGGCAGTGGCGCCCGACTGCGCTGCCCTGATCGGGTCGTCAGGGGAGCTTGTAGACGGCCCCGAGGTTGTCGAGCTTTTCGGAGAAGCGCTCGTACCCGCGGTGGATGAGGTCGATCCCGTGCACCGTGGAGCGGCCCTCGGCCGCCAGGGCGGCGATGACGTAGCTGAACCCGCCGCGCAGGTCCGGCACGGTGATCTCGGCAGCCTGCAGCGGGGTCGGGCCGGAGATGACGGCCGAGTGCTGGTAGTTCGCCCGCCCGAACCGGCACGGCGAGCCGCCCAGGCACTCGCGGAAGGTCTGGATGTGTGCCCCGGCCTCGACGAGGGCGTCGGTGAAGCCGAGGCGGTTCTCGTAGACGGTCTCGTGGACGATGGACAACCCCGTGGTCTGGGTGAGTGCGACGACGAGCGGCTGCTGCCAGTCGGTCATGAACCCGGGGTGCACGTCGGTCTCGATGGCGATGGAGTTCAGCGTGCCCCCGGGGTGCCAGAAGCGGATGCCGTCGTCGTCGATCTCGAACTTGCCCCCGATGCGTCGGAAGACGTTGAGGAACGGCATCATCGGCAGCTGCTGGGCGCCGCGGACGTAGATGTCACCACGGGTGGCCAGGGCCGCGCAGGCCCAGGAGCCGGCCTCGATGCGGTCGGGGATCGCCAGGTGGTCGAAGCCGCCGAGCCGGTCGACCCCCTCGATGAGGATGACCCGGTCGGTCTGGACCGAGATGATCGCGCCCATCTTCTGCAGGATGGCGATGAGGTCCATGATCTCGGGCTCGATCGCGGCGCCCCGCAGCGTCGTGCGACCGATGGCGCGCACGGCGGTCAACAGCACCTGCTCGGTGGCGCCCACACTCGGGTACGGCAGGTGGATGTCAGCGGCATGCAGTCCGTTGGGCGCGGTCAGGCGCAGGCCGTCCTGGCGCTTCTCGACCACCGCCCCGAAGGTGCGCAGCACGTCGAGGTGGTAGTTGATGGGGCGTTCGCCGATTCGACAGCCCCCGAGGTCGGGGATGAACGCCTCGCCGAGGCGGTGCAGCAACGGGCCACAGAGCAGCACGGGGACCCGGGAGGATCCGGCGTGGGCGTCGATGTCGGCGATGTGGGCCTGTTCGACGTTGGTCGGATCGAGGACCAGTTCACCGTCACGATCGGTGGAGTCGATGACGACGCCGTGCAGCTCGAGCAGGCCGCTGACGATCTGCACGTCGGAGATCTCGGGCACCCCGCGCAGGCGGCACCCCTCCTCGGCGAGCATCACCGCGACCATGGCCTTGGACACCAGGTTCTTGGCGCCCCTGACCTCGATGTCACCGACGAGCGGGGAGCCGCCGTCGACGACGAGGGATGAGGTCATGGGCCAAGCCAAACACACCCGCGCACCGGGTGCGACACAACGATCACCGGCATCTCGCAGTCAGATCAGGCGGACGCCGACTTCTTGGCCGCGGCCGTGCCAGCGGGGGCACGACCGGTCGCGGTGCCGTCCTCGGGCAGGGTGTGCGGCTCCTTGACGTAGGACTTGAACGCGGTGCCGGCCCGAAACCGCGGCGCCTTGACCTCGGGGATGGGCACCGAGGTCCCCGTGTGCGGGTTGCGGCCGGTGCGGGGAGCTCGTTCGACGCGATCGAACGTGCCGAAACCGGTGATCGAGACCTTCCCACCCCGGGCCACTTCCCGGATGATGGTGTCGAGAACGGCATCCAGTGCTTCCGCTGCCGCTCTGCGGCTGCCGAACGTCGACTCCAGTTCCTTGACCAGATCTGCCTTGTTCACGTGGACGTACCCCAACTCCTGAAGAGCGCGCCGGGCGCAGCGCAACCGCGAACCGCCGAAATGACCGGTTCGGCACCGACCGTAGGGCCTTCGAACGCCGTCGTCCACCGCTAGCGGCGCGTCGTCGGGCGACGTCGGACGCCTCTGCGAGGGCACCCCAACGGGGCCGTGCGCTCGGTTCGGGGTCGACTGCGGCAGTGACCCGCTCGCGCACTCAGGCGGTGACGGAGGGCTTCCAGCTCGGACGCGAACCTTCGAAAGTAGAAATGTCACCCTCGTGACGAAGGGTGAGACTGATGTCGTCGTGGCCCTCGAGCAGGCGCCACCGCGTGTAGTCGTCGACCTCGAATCGGGCCACGAGATCGCCGGCGGTGATCGTGCGTGACACCAGGTCGACGGTGACCGACGTGCCCGGGTGGTTCTCGAGCAGCTTCCACAGCAGTTCGACGTCGTCCTGGCTGCACTGGGCCGTCAGCAGCCCCTGCTTGCCGCTGTTGCCACGGAAGATGTCGGCGAACCGAGAGGAGATGACGACCCGGAAGCCGTAGTTCATCAGCGCCCAGACCGCGTGTTCGCGCGAGGACCCGGTGCCGAAGTCCGGCCCGGCCACGAGCACCGACCCGGCGGAGTAGCTCGGGTCGTTCAGCACGAACGTCTCGTCGCCACGCCAGGCGGCGAACAGGCCGTCCTCGAAGCCGGTGCGGGTGACCCGCTTGAGGTAGACGGCCGGGATGATCTGGTCGGTGTCGACGTTGCTGCGGCGCAGTGGCACGCCGACGCCGGTGTGGGTGGTGAAGGCTTCCATCAGTTGCTCCCTGCGGTCACGGGCTCGAGATCGGCCGGGCTCGACAACGTCCCCCGCACGGCGGTGGCCGCCGCGACGAGTGGGCTCACGAGGTGGGTGCGCCCGCCCTTGCCCTGACGACCCTCGAAGTTGCGGTTGGAGGTCGACGCGCTGCGCTCCCCCGGCACGAGCTGGTCGGGGTTCATGCCCAGACACATCGAGCACCCGGGCAGGCGCCACTCGGCACCGGCGGCCGTGAAGACCTCGTGCAGCCCCTCGCTCTCGGCCTGGAGCCGAACCCGAGCCGATCCGGGCACGACGAGCATCCGCACCCCGTCGGCGACCTGACGCCCCTGGAGCACGGAGGCCGCGGCCCGCAGGTCCTCGATGCGCCCGTTGGTGCAGGACCCGAGGAAGACCGTGTCGACGTGCACCTCGCGCAGCGGCGTGCCGGCCTCCAGGCCCATGTACTCCAGGGCCCGGCGGGCGTTGGCCTTGTCGTTCTCGTCCGGCATCAGCTCGGGGTCCGGCACCGCCGAGCCGAGCGGCGCGCCCTGACCGGGGTTGGTTCCCCACGTCACGAAGGGGGTGAGTGCCGCGGCGTCGAGGACGACCTCGTCGTCGAAGACGGCGTCGTCGTCACTGCGCAGCTCGCTCCAGGCGGCGACGGCGGCATCCCAGTCGGCGCCGGTCGGGGCGTGGTCACGCCCGCGCAGGTACTCGAAGGTCGTCTCGTCGGGGGCGATCATGCCGGCGCGGGCACCGGCCTCGATCGACATGTTGCACACCGTCATCCGGGCTTCCATCGACAGCGCACGGATGGCGCTCCCCCGGTACTCCAGGACGTAGCCCTGGCCTCCGCCGGTGCCGATGCGCGCGATGACGGCGAGCACGATGTCCTTGGCCGTAACACCGTCGGCGAGGTCGCCCTCGACGGTGATGGCCATCGTCTTGAACGGCTTCAGGGGCAGCGTCTGGGTCGCGAGCACGTGCTCGACCTCGGAGGTCCCGATGCCGAAGGCCAGGGCGCCGAAAGCCCCGTGCGTCGAGGTGTGGCTGTCTCCGCACACGATCGTCATGCCCGGCTGGGTCAGGCCCAGCTGCGGTCCGACCACGTGCACGATGCCCTGCTCGGCGTCCCCCATCGGGTAGAGCGTGACGCCGAACTCCTCGCAGTTGCGGCGCAGGGTCTCGACCTGGGTCCGGCTCACCGGGTCGGTGATCGGCCCGGGGGTGGTCGGGACGTTGTGGTCCTCGGTCGCGAGGGTCAGGTCAGGCCGCCGCACCGGTCGCCCGGCGAGTCGCAGCCCGTCGAACGCCTGCGGGCTGGTCACCTCGTGAAGCAGGTGCAGGTCGATGTAGAGCAGATCGGGCTCGCCCTCCCCGCGGTGCACCACATGGGACTCCCAGACCTTCTCGGCCAGAGTTCCGGCCATTGCTCCACCTCCACGACGTGACCGCCGCTGGGCGGTCTCACGACTTCGACGCATGCGGACGCCCGCGTCGGGCGCCATCGCTGTCCACCGACATTCGCACGGGCAGATGGCCAACGAATGTGCGTCTCAGGCAATGAGACGCTAATATCAAGACATGGACAACACAAGTGGCGTCGGGGTGCTTGACAAGGCCGCGATCGTGCTCAGCGCCCTCGAGGCCGGCCCGTCGACGCTGGCCCAGCTCGTGACGGCAACCGGGCTGGCCCGCCCGACGGCCCACCGGTTGGCCGTCGCCCTCGAGCACCACCGACTGGTCACCCGCGACCTGCAAGGTCGCTTCATCCTCGGCCCCCGTCTCGGCGAGCTGGCCGCCGCAGCGGGCGAGGACCGCCTGCTCGCCGCTGCGGGCCCCGTCCTGGGTGCGCTGCGCGACCACACCAACGAGAGCGCCCAGCTCTTCCGACGCCAGGGCGAGCACCGGGTCTGCGTCTCCGCGGCGGAGCGCCCGGTCGGCCTGCGCGACTCCATCCCGGTCGGGGCAGCACTGTCGATGCGCGCCGGTTCGGCCGCTCAGGTCCTGCTGGCCTGGGAGGAGCCGGACCGGCTGCACCGCGGCCTGCAGGGAGCAGCCTTCTCCGCGACGTCGCTGTCGGGGGTACGGCGCCGCGGCTGGGCACAGAGCGTCGGCGAGCGCGAGCCGGGCGTGGCCTCGGTGTCGGCTCCGGTGCGCTCCCCCTCCGGCCGGGTCATTGCCGCGGTCTCCATCTCCGGGCCGATCGAGCGGTTGTCGCGCCAGCCGGGCCGGCTCCACGCCGCGACCGTCATCGCGGGCGCGAACAAGCTCACCGAGGTGCTCGCCCGCCACGCCGCGCAGCAGGACGCCCAGAACAACGCCTGACCCGCGACCCCTCGCGACTCATTGCACGCAGGCCACCTCGCCCCCGCGAAACACGGAGTTCACACGGCGACGCGCCCCCGGCAACACCACGACGGCATCGTGACGGCATCCGATGACGTCCGTCGCGCGAGGAGGTTGCCCGTGTCCCTCACCACTGCCCAGCGCATCGCCCGTGACCGCACCCGTCTGCTCGGGTTCCCGAGGCCCGGCCGCCGCGCGATCGTCGTCGGCGGGGGCGCGATGGCGGCGCGACGGGCCGCGGCCCTGACCCGGGCCACCACCCCCGTCACGGTGTTCGCCCCGTCCCTGTGTGACGACGTGTTCGACCTCTTGGCCGAGCGCCTCGTGACCTGGGAGAACCGTTGGCCGGTCGAGGCCGACCTCGCCGACGCCTGGCTCGTGCACGCCGCAACCGGCGACCCGGAGCTGGACGCGCGCATCTGCCTCTGGGCGGCCACGGTGCGCGAAGGCGGCCTCAGCGCCTGACGATCCGCTCCCGGGCGGTCTCACCGCGGCGGCCCACCGGCACGGTCCCGCCCACGTCGGCCAGGCCGAAGGGTGCCGGACCCGCGTACAGGCTCTCGGCAGCCGACACGGCATACGTCTCGTGCCAGATCGTCACGGCGGAGGGGTCCTGACGAGCAGCACGGTGGAAGGCGAGCCATGCCGGCGGCCCGGGGGCGGCTCCGAGCCCGGTCGCCCCCCTGCGGATCACCGACGTCGTCCCCGACGCAGACGTCGACGGCCCCGCACCGGAGCTGGCGGAGGGTGTGCGAGCCCTGCACACCCGGCACCACGAGCGATTCCGTGAGGGTGGGAAGGCGACCCTCAATGGTCTTCTCCCCCAGCCATGGCTATGGTCGGGGCCATGAGGCAGCAGGCGTTGCGTGACGGGGCCCACTGCCTCGACGTCACCCACCTGCCTGACCACGTGCCCTCCGGCGCAGCGCTGCTCGCGATCGCGCTCGGCGAGGAGGCCCGCGGCATCCGCGGCCTCGACGTCCTGCGTCGCAGCGTCGACCGCGCGCCGCCCGCCTGACCTTGACCCAGCCCCTCCCGGCTGTTCCGTCACCCTGACGGAGCGGCCGTTCCCCGGTCGCGCCCTTCGAGCGCGACGCTGACCTGTCAAGGACACCACCATGAACACCCCTGTCACTTTTGCGCGCCCTGAAGTACCTCCCGCCAGGGCGGATCACCTGCGAGGGCTCGAGGCCACGCTGGACGAGCAGTTCCGATCCATGCCGACTCTGCCGGCCGACGACGTCGCCGCGGCCCACCGCGCATCCGTCGAGCGCACCCTCCACGAGGTGCGCCTGGCGCTGCGGATGTACGCCGAGGGTCGGTACGGAACGTGCATCCGGTGCGCCGACCCCATCTCCGTGGTGCGGCTGGAGGCACGACCGTGGTCCACCCGCTGCATCCGCTGCGCCGACCTCGTCGGATGGTGACCCCTGGCGAAGGCGGCCGCCCCCGCCAGGTCGTCGTCGTCGGAGCAGGCATGGTGGGCCTGTCCACTGCCTGGTTCCTCCAGGACCACGGCATCGACGTCACCGTGATCGAACGCGGTGACGTCGCTGCCGGGGCCTCCTGGGGCAACGCCGGCTGGCTGACCCCCGGCCTGACGGCCCCGCTCCCCGATCCGGCCGTGCTCGGGCAGGGGCTGCGAGCGCTGCTCGACCCGTCCTCGCCGGTGGTCGTCCCCCGGATCCCGAGCCCGCGACTGCTGCGCTTCCTCACCGGGTTCGCACGCCACAGCACCACGCGGCGGTGGCGTGCCGGCATGAGCGCCTACCTGCAGGTGAACGCCATGGCCCTGGGCGCGTTCGACCGCCTGGCCGAGGGCGGGGTCAGCGAGCCGACCCACGAGGCGGACCCGTTCCTGGCCTGCTACCGCACCCCCGAGGACCGTCGGTTCCTGCTCGAGGAACTGGAACAGATGGCCGGCGCCGGTCAGGACGTCCGTTTCGACATCCTGACCGGTGAGGAGGCCCGGCGCTGCGAACCGGCGCTGTCGCCCACCGTCGGGGCAGGCATCCGGATCCACGGCCAGCGGTACATCCACCCGCCCCGGTTCATGGATGCCCTCGCCGCCTCCTTCCGAGCCCGAGGCGGGACGATCCTGACGGGAAGGACGGTCACCGGGCTCCAAGATCGCGGGGAGTCGGTCGAGGTGGCTGACGACACCGGGATCACGCATCGGGTCGATGCCGTGGTGGTGGCCAGCGGTGCAGAGCTCGGCGACCTGACCAGGGCGTTCGGGGTGCGACACCTCGTCCAGGCCGGCCGCGGGTACAGCTTCACCGTCCGCGCACGCCAGCTCCCGTCCGGGCCGGTGTACTTCCCCGCCCAACGCCTCGCCTGCACCCCTCTGCGGTCGCCCACCGGCGACCGGTTGCGCGTGGCCGGGACGATGGAGTTCCGCTCCCCCTCGGCTCCCCTGGACCGTGAGCGGATCGACGTCATGGCAGCCGCCCTGGCACCGCTCATGGACGGGCTGGACCTGCACGAACGGCAGGAGGAGTGGGTGGGGTCCCGCCCCTGCACCACCGACGGTCTCCCCCTCGTCGGCGGCACCAGGTCGCGTCGGGTCTTCGTCGCCGGCGGGCACGGCATGTGGGGCATCGTGCTCGGGCCGGTCACCGGGCAGCTCCTTGCCAGCCTCGTCGCAACCGGCCAGCTCCACCCCGCGCTGACCCCGTTCGACCCCACCCGCTGACCCGGCACCGCAGGCCGGAAAATGCCAAACCCCCCGGCGAACCGGGGGGTTTGGCTTTTGTAGCCCCGACGGGATTCGAACCCGCGCTACCGCCTTGAGAGGGCGGCGTGCTAGGCCACTACACAACGGGGCCTCGTGCTGCACCCATCCGCTCGAGAGCGGCTGGGCAACGGAGCAGAACCTTACGCCACAGCGAGGTCCTTCTCCGAATCGCGCCCGGCGACAATGCCGGGTGCGATGGCTGGGGTACCAGGACTCGAACCTAGAACGGATGAACCAGAATCACCAGTGTTGCCAATTACACCATACCCCATGGGGTATGCCATCTGCCGTTGCCGCGAGGGCGTGGGCTTCAGGCGAACCGAGGCACGATCTTAGCGGGCACGTTCGCCAGCACCCAAATCGCCGACCGCCACACCGGCTCCGCGGCCACCTCAGAGGGTCGAGCGCAGGGCGTCCAACCGGGTCAACGTGGCCGTCTTGCCCAGGATCTCCATGGACTCGAACAGCGGCGGCGAGATCCGGCGTCCGGAGACCGCGGTGCGCAGCGGCGTGAAGGCGACCTTGGGCTTGAGCCCGAGCCCGTCGATGACCGCGGCACGCAACGCCGCCTCGATGGCCGGCGCCGTCCACGTCGACTCCGACGCCAGGACCCCGCTGTGCTCGTCGGGCAGCGCCTGGAGCGCCGTGGACGCCGCGTCGAGGACGCGCACGGCATCCTCACCCAGCTGGGCGCGGGCATCATCGGCGACGTCGACCATGTCGTCCGGGGCGAAGAACGGTGCGACCAACGCCCCTGCCTCGGTGAGGTGGGCGATCCGCGTCTGGATCAGGGCCGCGACCTCGCGCAGTCGCCCGAGCTCGCCCAGCGAGGGGTTGCCGCTGAGGATGCCGTCGGCCTCCAGGTAGGGCAGCAGTCGCGAGGTGAAGTCGTCGAGCTCCAGGGCGCGGATGTGCATGCCGTTGAGCCAGTCGAGCTTCTTCAGGTCGAAGATCGGGCCGACCGGGTTGACGTCGGACCAGGAGAACCGGGCGGAGAAGTCCTCGAACGTGAAGACCTCCACGTCCTCACCCTCCGGGCCCTTGGCCGGCGGGTAGGCCAGCAGGGCGAGGAAGTTGACGAGGGCCTCGGGCAGGTAGCCCTGCTCACGGAACCAGGTGAGGCGAGCGGCGGGGTTCTTGCGCTTGGAGATCTTCGAGGAGTCCGGGTTGCGCAGCAGGGGCATGTGCGCGAACTTCGGCGGTTCCAGCCCGAGCCACTGGTAGAGCAGGATGTGCTTGGGCGTCGAGGAGATCCACTCCTCGCCGCGCACGACGTGGGTGATGCCCATCTCGTGGTCGTCGACGACGACGGCCAGGTGGTAGGTGGGGAAGCCGTCGGCCTTGAAGATGACCTGGTCGTCCGGGCGCGGTGCCGACACCGTGCCGCGGATGAGGTCGTCGAAGACCAGCGGGACGTCGTCGGGCACGAACATGCGCACGACGGGCGTCTCGGAGAAGCCGGGAAGCTCTGCCCGCTCCTGCTCCGTGAGCCCGTGGCACATGCGGTCATAGCCGGTCGGCTTCTTGTCCCTGGCCTGCGCCTCGCGCATCTGCGCCAACCGCCCCGGTGTGCACCAGCAGTGGTAGGCGTGGCCGGACTCGAGCAGCCGCTCGACGTAGGGCCGGTAGGTGTCGAGGCGCTCGCTCTGGCGATAGGGCTCGAAGGGGCCACCGATGTCGGGGCCCTCGTCCCAGGTCAGCCCGAGCCACGACAACGTGTCGAACACCTGCTGCTCGGAGTCGGCGCGAAACCGCGTGCGGTCGGTGTCCTCGATGCGCAGGACGAAGCGCCCCCCGTGCTGGCGCACGAACGCCAGGTTGAACAGCGACATGTAGGCCGTACCGACGTGGGGGTCACCCGTGGGCGAGGGTGCGACCCGAAGGCGCACGGCCCCGGTCAGGGCGCCGACGGGTGCTGCTGCGGAGGTCTCGGACACGGACTGCTCGCTCTCTGCGGGTCGGTGGCGCCCGTCGGGGTGTGCGTCGCTCGGTGACCCGGCGGCATCCGAGGTCTCATCGGCGGGGGGGCCGGCGTGGCGGCCTTCATAGGTCGGCTCTGTCATGGTGGGCGACAGCCTAGTGACGCACGAACGGATTGCTGAGCACCCCGATGCCGTCGATGTCGACGTCGACGCGCTGCCCCGCCTCCACGAGGCCGACTCCGGCGGGCGTCCCGGTGAGGATGACGTCTCCCGGCAACAGGGTGAAGGCCTGGGAAGCGAACGCGATCAGGGCGGCGACGTCGTGCACCATGTCCGACGTCGCGCCGTCCTGCACGATGTCACCGTCGAGCATGGTGACGATCCGCTGGCCGGCGGGGTCGAGGTCGGTCTCGATCCACGGCCCGAGGGGGCAGAAGGTGTCGAAGCCCTTGGCCCGCGCCCACTGGCCGTCGGTGCGCTGGAGGTCACGGGCGGTCACGTCGTTGGCGACGGTGTAGCCGAAGACCGCAGAGAGGGCCTCGCTCGCCTCGACGTCCTTGCACAACCGCCCGATGACCACGGCCAGCTCACCCTCGTAGCTCACCTCGCTCGTCTGGGGAGGCATCACGACGGGGTCACCCGGCCCGACGACGGCCGTGTTCGGCACGAGGAACATCAGGGGGGTCGACGGGGCCTCCCCGCCCATCTCGAGGGCGTGGTCGGCGTAGTTCTTGCCGATGCCAATCACCTTGCTGCGGGGGATGACGGGGGCGAGCAGTCGCACGTCGGCCACCTGGTGGACGGCACCGGTCAGTTCGATGCGCTGGTAGAGCGGGTCGCCGGTGATCTCGGCGATCTTCTCCCCTGCCCCGTCGACCAGCCCGTAGGCCGGGTCCTCACCCGTCGTGAACCTCGCGATGCGCATGGGCACAAGCCTAGGCCCGTCACCGGTTCACACGATGTGCAGGGCCTGACCCGTCAGCTCGCGGCACCCACACCCGCGGTGGTCGCCGCGTCGGCGAGCACCCGCGCCACGGTGGCGGCACCCTCGTCCGAGAAGTGGATGTCGCGGGCGGTGCAGAGGTTGGTCAGGGTGCAGACCCGGGCGGCGTTCTCGGGAATGGTGCGCCCACCGATCTCGGTCGGTGTGGTGTCGTTCGTGGCGAACGCCTCGTCGAGACTGACGAAGGTCGCCCCGGCGCCATCGGCCGCCGCCTCGATCGCGTCGCTGAGGTCGGCATAGCCCTGGGCCGCCTCCTCAACACCCTCGACGGGCTGGTCCAGCGTCTGGGCCGCGACCCAGGGGTTGTAGTAGCCGAGCACGAGCACGGGAACCTCCGGCCCCGCCGCGGTGCGCAGGCGCTCGAGGATGGTCGGCAGGTTCTTCTCGACGGTGGCGACCCCCTTGGTCACACAGGCCGCGTCGATCTGGGCACCGCCGCGCACGCACGCGAGGAGATCGTTGCCACCGATGTCGATCGTGACCAGCGCCACCTCACCCTTGCGCTCGGCGAGCACCGCCTCGGCCTGCTCGAGCTGGCTGCCCTCGTCGAAGGTGCACTTGCCACCCTCGATGAGTGAGGTCGTCGTCTCGCCGCTGCAGCCCAGGTTCTCGACCTCGAGAGACGCACCCGCAGCCTCCAACCGGTTCGCCGTCAGCGCCGGGTAGGCCGTGTCGCGCAGCTCGGTTCCACCCGGCTGGTAGCCCGCGGCGAGCGAGTCGCCCAGGGCGACGTAGAGGCGCTCGGGCGCGGCATCCGACGGAGTGGGTGACGGCGAGCTGGACGCGGAGGGCGCCGCCGGGGTGCTCGGGGCAGCCACCTCGGCGTCGGCGCTGCAGGCCGAGAGCGCGAGCACGAGCGCGCTCGCCGCAGCGAGGAACGGCAGGGTGGAGCGGGTCATGGGGTCCTCGTCGGTCGTGAAGGAACGCATCGGATGACGCTGGGCTCGGAGTCGGTGGCCTCCATTGTCCCCTCAGCGAGCAGCGGACCCGTTCGGGTTCCCGTCCTTCGACACCACCGAGCCCGGCAGCGAGCACCGCACCGCCGGTGCGTGGGTACCGTGGTGCGGTGACTGACCGCGTGCTGACCCTCGACGAGTGGCGCCAGCTCGAGGCCGCGCACGAGCAGCGCGTCGATGCCGCCACGGCCGCCCACCGCGAGCGCACCGCCGGCGGCCGCACCCACCCCGTCGAGGACTTCCTCTTCCGCTACTACAACAACTCCCCGGCCCGGCTGCGACGCTGGCACCCGGGCCCCGGCGTCGCCCTCGCGGAGGCCGCCGGGCTCCCCCGGGCATCGTGGACCCACTACCGACGAGCCGGGGATGCCGTGCACCTCGACGTCGGCGCGTTCCTCACCGCGCGTGCGTCGGCGGTCTCCTTCGTGCGGGACCTGCTCAGGGCCACGGTGTCGCGCCCGGCCCACCTCGGGTGCTTCGGCCTGCACGAGTGGGCCATGGTCTACCGGTTGCCCGCCGACGACGTGCGGCACTCGGGGTGGCCCCTGCGCCTCGGCGGCGAGGGGACCGACGCGGTGGTCGAGGGGCACGGCATCCGGTGTTCGCACTTCGACGCCTACCGGTTCTTCACCGAGCCGGCGGCGCCGCGCAACGCGTTGCGCCCGACCCGCGAGAGCCAGGTCGCCCTGGAGCAGCCGGGCTGTCTGCACGCCGGGATGGACGTCTACAAGTGGGCCTTCAAGCTCGCGCCGCTCGTTCCCAGCAACCTCGTGATGGATGCCTTCGACCTGGCCCGCGAGATCCGGGTGCTCGACATGCGCGCGTCCCCCTACGACCTGCGTGAGCTCGGGTACACGCCGGTGGCGATCGAGACACCCGAGGGCAAGGCCGCGTACATCGAGGCGCAACGCGCCTTCTCGCAGCGGTCCAACGCGCTGCGCCAGCGCCTGATCGACGTCATCGGCGCCGCCACCCTGCTCGCGCCGTCCGGTCAGCCCGCGGCGACGAACCAGCCGTCCAAGAGCACCGGCACCGCGGGTGACGTCGCTGGACCTGCGGCGATGGCGACGTCGGCCGCGAACCCCTTCTCGACGAGTTCGACCCCGCTCGCGCAAGCCGCCAGCCTGGCCGGCAGGTCCGGGCGCACGGCGCAGTAGCCCTCCCGGGCCGCTGCCGCCTCGGGGCTGAGGGTCGCGGACGGTTTCGCCGCGACCATGGCGTCGATCACCGCACCGGCTCCCCAGACGTCCTCGACCGCGGGGCGCAGCGACCCGTCTCCGGCCCAGCGCTCCCCCGCGGCGAGAACCCCGACGGGCCCACCGTGCCGGGCCAGCCACCGGCCCACGGCAGGCGCGTTGCGCAAGGATGCCGCGACGACAGCGACGTCGACGGCTGCCAGCTGCTCACAGATCGCCGACCCGTTGGGTGACGGGAGCACCAGCCGCGGTGGTGGGGGCTCGGCCAGGATGCTCGCCGGGGACAGGGTGATCCGACCGGGTCCCCCGTCGCGGCGGCCGACCGCGACCACGGCGTCGAGGTCGCGGGCCCGCTCCGCGGCATCCACCGCACCCCACGCCAACGGCAGCACCGCCGTTCCCCGCTCAACCGCCACCGTCACCGAGGTCGTGAACGACAGGACGTCGACGACCACCGCGACGGCGATCCCCTCGTCGACGAGCTCACGTGCGCCGCGCGGCCCCCACTCCATCCGGATGTCGAAGGGTCGCTGCCCGAAAGGAGAGACCATGACCCCGAATCTACGCAACGAGGTGCACCGGCGTGGGGCCAACGCGGGGTGACTCCGGCCCGGACACGGCGAGCCCGGGGCCACCGCCGTCGCGGTGACCCCGGGCTCGTGGGGTGGTGCTGGCCGTCAGCGCAGTGCCTTGGCGCCCTTGAACTGCCAGTCGACCGTGCCCTTGCCCTTGCCCTTGCTCGTGCCGTTGACCGCGGACGTGGTCTGGGCGAACGTCAGGGTCGCGTGGGCGATCGCGTCGGACATGATGTCGAGGGCTGGACCGTTGCGGTTGTCGATGTCGTCGCACGCGGCGTGGTAGCAGGAGTCGTAGGGCTCCCCTGCCACTCCGGTGAAGAGCTCGGCCTCGGCGTCGCTCATGATTCCCTCGGCACCGGTGAACAGGCCGCCTGCGGGGATCCCGGCGTTGATGAAGGCGAAGTAGTCACTGCGCCCGTCGAAGTCGGTCGGCACCGACGCCGACCCGGCCGAGGTGAAGAACGACGTGAACACCGACTCGATGAGGGCCGAGCCGTTGGGCCCGGCGACGCCGAGGGCGTCCCCGTCACCGTCGTAGACGAAGTACGCCGCGTTGGGTGATCCGACCATGTCGAAGTTCAGGTTCAGGGCCGTGTTCTTGATGTCCCGGGCGGACAGCTGCGAGACGTAGTACTCGGACCCGATGAGCCCGTCCTCCTCACCGCTCCAGAACGCGAAGCGCACCCGGTTCGTGGGCTTGATGCCCAGTTCGGCCATCTGCAGGGCCGTCTCGAGCGTGGCTGCGGTCCCGGAGCCGTTGTCGTTGATGCCGGGGCCCTCGGTGACGCTGTCCAGGTGCCCGCCGACCACGACCGTGCGGTCGGCGCGCCCGCTCGGGGTGTCCGCGAGCAGGTTCTCGGTCTGGACCTGCGTGATGGTGATCTGCAGGCCGATGCTCAGCACCAGGCGCTGCGTCGTGGCCCACTGCGCGCCCTGGTCGAACGAGGCGCTGACCACGGGGATGTCGCGAGGCGGCGACTCGAGGGTGCCCCCGAACAGCGAGGACCGGTCGTCGCCCGGCACGACGTTGCCCTGGTTGAACACGATGACCGTGCTCGCGCCGGCGGCGATGGCGTTGTCCGCCTTGACCGCAAAGGCGCAGGTTCCGCGCTGGATGAGCGCGATGTGCCCGGCCGGGAAGCCGGCGAAGTCCGCGGCCTCGCACCCACTGGTCGAGGCACGGTCACCGGTGAGGTTGATGTCCACGGCCGTGACGGGCGCGGTGGCGGTGCCGCCACCGGAGTAGTCCATCGGGTAGTAGTCGACACCGAAGACGTAGTCGACGGCCGCCGGGGCGACCTGGGACATCGTCGAGCCGGTGAAGTCGGTGCGCTCGTAGCTGAACGGCTGACGTGTCGTGACGTAGCCGGCCTTCTTGAGCAGACCCGCGACGTAGTCGACGGATGCCGCGTGGCCGCTGGTGCCCGCCGCGCGGTTGCCGTCGTTCGCGTCGGCGATCGCCTGGAACGCCTGCAGGTGCTTCATGACGCCGCCGACGGTGACGGCCGCCCGCAGCGCACTGGTGTTGGTGGCGACGGCTGCCTGCGCCTGACCGCCGAGGGCGACTGCGCCGCAGAGCGCCCCTGCCACCGTGAGGACACCGACCTTCTTCGTCATGCCGTGACGTCGCTTTATGCACATCTCCCTGCCCGGGTGTGAACAATCTCCGGCGGATGCCGGTCACTGGCGGACGTTAGTGCACCCCAGCCCTCGTGGGGAAGAGAATCACGCAGACGAAACCGCTCAACGGGGGGCGACCCCGGCCCGCACCAGACCGTAGGTGACCGACTCCACGAGCGCGTCCCACGACGCCTCGAGGATGTTCGCCGCCACCCCGATGGTCGTCCACGAGGTGGTGCCGTCGGAGGTCTCGATGAGGACGCGCGTCACGGCATCCGTGCCGTGCGCCGCATCGAGGATGCGCACCTTGTAGTCGATGAGCTCGAGGTGGCCGATCTCTGGGTAGGCGGCCGCGAGCGAGGCGCGCAACGCGTGGTCGAGGGCGTTGACCGGGCCGTTGCCCTCGCCGGTCTGCACGACCCGCTCCCCTGCCGCGGTGAGCTTGACGGTCGCCTCGGAGAGGGCGTCGTCGTCGCCGCGAGCATCGGTGATCACGCGCCACGACTCGACGTCGAAGAACGTGGGCAGGGCGCCGTCGACCTCGCGGCGCAGGAGCAGCTCGAAGCTCGCGTCGGCGGCGTCGAAGGTGTAGCCCCGCAACTCCTTGTCCTTGACCGTTCGCAACACCCGGGCGAGCGTGGCGGCATCCGCCTCGTCCGAGGGGTCGAGGTCGAACCCGAGTTCGCGCGACTTCAGCTCGATGGAGGCGCGGCCGGCCATGTCGGACACGAGCATGCGCATGTCGTTGCCGACCTGCTTGGGGTCCATGTGCTGGTAGAGGTCGGGGTCGACCTTGATCGCGCTCGCGTGCAGGCCGGCCTTGTGGGCGAAGGCGCTGGATCCGACGTAGGGCTGGCGGGAGTAGGCCGGCACGTTGGTCACCTCGGCGATGGCGTGCGCGATGCGGGTCGACTCCTGCAGCCGGTGCGGTTCGAGCAGCTCGAAGCCCTTCTTGAGCTGGAGGTTGGCGACGACGGTGAGCAGGTCGGCGTTGCCCGTGCGCTCGCCGTACCCGTTGACGGTGCCCTGCACGTGCGTGGCACCCGCCTCGACAGCGGCCATCGAGTTGGCGACGGCGCAACCGGTGTCGTTGTGGCAGTGGATGCCGATCCGGGCGCCGGTGCTGACCACGACGTCGCGCACGATTTCAGCGACCTGGTCGGGCAGCATCCCGCCGTTGGTGTCGCACAGGGCGATCACCTCCGCGCCGGACTCGGCGGCGACCCGTACCGCCTCGAGGGCGTAGTCGCGGTCGGTCGCGTAGCCGTCGAAGAAGTGTTCGGCGTCCAGGAAGACCCGACGACCCTCGGCCCGCAGGAAGGAGACTGTGTCGCGGATCATCTCCAGGTTCTCGGCGAGGGTGGTGCGCAGGGCGCGCTCGACGTGGCCGGTGTGCGACTTGGCGACCAGGGTGACGACCTGCGCCTGGCTGTCGAGCAGGGCCCGCACCAACGGGTCGGTCTCGGCGCGGCCACCGGCCCGGCGGGTGGCCCCGAACGCCGCGAGCGTCGCGTTGCGCAGGGTGAGGTCCTGGGCCGCGCGGGCGAAGAACTCGGTGTCCTTGGGGTTTGCTCCGGGCCACCCACCCTCGATGTAGCCGACGCCCAGCTCGTCGAGGTGCGAGGCGATGGCGAGCTTGTCGGCCACGGAGAGGTTGAGCCCCTCCTGCTGGGCGCCGTCGCGCAGCGTCGTGTCGTAGACGTGGAGGTCGCTCATGCGCTGCTTCACCCGGATCGGTCTGCCGGTTCACCCGGCGTCGTGTGCCCCGGCCCTGCGGGCCGGGGCGATGACGTGTGCTGCTCGTGTCCATTCTCGGGCCAGCTCTGCTGTCGTGCCGCCCGGGGGTGGGGGCGGACGACCTTCGCTCCCCGGTCACGCCGCGCCCGCGACGCTCCCGACAAGCAAAAGACCCCCCGGGTGCGGGAGGTCTGCGCGACGAGGAGTGCTCGTCGCGCTAGCCGATAATGAGCGTGGCGGTGGCCACAGGAAGCATCACGTGACCACTGTCGCACGACAACGCCCACCCGGTATACGGGGCGTCCACATGCTGGCGGCGGCGGACGCACGGACAGGGGAAGGCGGCGACCCTGTGAGGGTCGCCGCCTTCTCCGGTGGGGAGATCAGGGGGCGGAGACGAGCACCGACCCTGTTCCGAGAACCGCGCCAGCCGGCGTGACGACGGTCATCTCGCCGAACAGCTGACGTCCGGCGGCCGCCGGGGCAGCAGCCGTCAACGTGCCGGTGACCGTGGCCGACTGCCCACCGCTGAGGGTGATGGCGGTGCCGGGCACCGCCAGCGTCCCGAGCGCCGAGGAGAAGAACACGTCGAGGTAGTCGTACTCGGTGTTCCCGGCGGGCACGGAGTAGCCGTCGACGACCACCGTGTACGTCCCGGGCGCCGGGCTGGCGATCGAGACCGACTCCTCGGAGTCACCGTCGGCGTCCTGACCGACCAGCTCGCCGGCTGCGTTGTAGACCGTCAGGTCGAGGTCCGCGGACAGGTCCGAGGGGTTGCCGATGGTCACGTCGAGTCGCTGCGCGCCTGCCGGGACCGCGACCTCGAACTCCTGGGCTGCCGCGTCGGCGATGGTCGGGCGCTGGCTGAGCGCCGACCCGAGGTTGCCGCCCTGGGGCGTGACCGTCACCGGACCGAAGTCGTTGCGCACCGTCCAGGTGACCGGGGTGGCCACACCGATGGGTGCTGCGACGGTCTGGATCGCCGGGTCGACCGTGACGCCCTGGGCCGAGGCCGTGAGGCGGTACGGGTTGTCGAGGAACGGCGAGGTGCGCCGTGACTCCACGATGAGCTCCCAGACACCCGGGATCGGGTTGCTGTACGCACGCGAGTTCGCGTCGCACGACGAGCCCGGGAAGTTCGTGTAGCACTGCGTCGTCGCGGTGCTGTCGACCGGGACGCCGTATGGGTTGAAGGCGATCCAGCGGACCTGGCTGTTCGTGGCGATGCCACCGAGGTTTACCTGCAGGGCCTTGGTGCCCTCGGGGACGGTGATGAAGTGCCGCTTGACGAGGTTGCGCTCGACCTCACCGGTCTTGCTCAGCGAGTAGGCCGGTGCCTTGAGGTCCTCGGCCGCCACGACGGCGAGCATCACCCGGTGGTCGACGACGCCGGTGCGCGGGTCGTCGACGACCAGGATCGCAGAGTGCAGACCCGCCGTGCGCGGCTTGGCCACGACGGTGATGGTCTGCGCGCGGTCCAGTCGCAGTGACGCCGTCGACGGCACGGTGAACGTCCCGTCGTTGCCGATGAGGCGAACCCGGTGGGCCACCGCTCCGGACGCGCCCGACGTGCGGGTGACCTTGACCTGGTAGGTCTTGCTCTGCCCGACCTTGTGGCCGCCCTCACCCGCAGCGCAGCGGTTGTAGACGCCGGTGCCGCGGTCGGGGGTGGCCAGGAAGTCGGAGATCACGGTGCAGACGGGAGCGTCAGTCGTGAAGGTGCGCGTCGCCGGGCGGTTCTTCAGCACGCTCCACGTGGTCGGGACGTCGAGCTGACCGGTGCCCTGGGACACCGCCTCGACCCCCTTGACGAAGTCGGCCGTGGTGTACATCGACTCGCGCAGCTGAGCGGGCGTGATCGGCGTGCCCGTGGCGAAACCGGCCGAGAGCAGCAGGGCCGCTCCGCCCGCCGCCTGCGGCGAGGCCATCGACGTCCCGTTGAACATCGCGTAGCCGACCGGCAGGGTGTAGCCGGTCTCTGCGACGCCGGGCTGGACGAGCCACTGCGGCACCGTCGAGACGGCCGAGCCGGGAGCCATGATGTTGGGCTTGAAGCCGCCGTCCTCACGCGGCCCTCGCGAGGAGTAGTTGTGCAGGGTCAGCGGCGTGGAGACGACCGAGCCGTAGTTCGACAGCCAGGTCTGCTTGCTCACCGACGAGGCGACGCTGACCACGCTGGTGGCCACCGACGGGTCGCCGATGGTGTTGATGCCGGCGCCGCTGTTGCCCGCCGAGATGAACAGCTGCACGCCGTATTCGTCGATGAGGGCGTCGTAGAGGCGCGCTCGGGCGTTGTTGCCGTCGTTGAGGGCGGGCAGGCCGCCGATCGACATGTTGACGACGTCGACGCCACGGTTGGCCACGAGGTCGACCATCCCGTCGGTCAGGGCCGCCGCCGTGCAGCCGCCACCCCAGGTGCACGCCCGCGAGGAGACGACCTGGGCGCCGGGCGCCTGGCCGTCGACCGCGCCGCCGAACAGGCTGTTGCCCGCTGCGATGCCGGCCACGTGGCTGCCGTGGGCGTCCTCGACGATGCCGATGTTGACGTAGTCGGCCGTGGGCGGCAGCGCCGGGTTGTTGAAGGGCGCGAGGTCGACGTCCTCGCGGAACTCGACGACGAACGGCATCCGCTCGACGATGTCGGTGGCCGGGTTGTCGGTGCCGAAATGGCGGACGTCGAAGTTCTCCTTGTAGGGGCGCATCTTCTCGCCGGCCTCGAAGGTGAAGTTCTGGTCGGCGTCGACCCAGATGTCGTTGGTCTTGGAGTCGTACAGGACGCCGAAGATGTCGGTGGTGTCACCGTCACGGTTGACGTCGCCACCGGGTTCGCTCGCCGCGGTGATGCTCTCACTGAAGGCGTTGACCTTGTACGTCCCGCTGCTCGGCAGGGTCCAGGTGCGCCCCGCGTAGACGGCGGAGGGGCCGGTGATCTCGGTCAGCATGCGCCGCCACGTGCCGTCGCCGTCGAAGATCGGGTCGGTCGCCGTCACCCAGTCGACGATCTTGCGCTCACCCGTCGTGGTGGTCTGCAGCGCCGGGTGGTCGAGGTCGACGCCGGAGTCGATGACACCGATCGTGACACCGCGGCCGTCCCAGGTCGGGTGGGCGGTGCGGAAGTCCACCGAGCCGATCTCGTTGGTCGGCATGTACGGGTTGACCTCGGGCGTCGACGGCCCCGGAGCGTCGACGGATGCCGTGGCCCCCGCGCGACCGGAGCTCTCGACCGTGGGGTCGGGCAGCGGGATCGACTCGTTGAGGTCGACGGCCAGGACCTTGGCCAGCCCGGCGACCTTCTCCACGGCCGAGGTCGGCACGGTCGCGCGCACGTACCCGATGCGGTCGTTGGTCATGCCGGTGAAGCCGCCGTTGGCCTTGACCGAAGCAGCAACCCCCTTCGTGGCGCCCTTCTCGGTCGCCAGCAGGATGGTCACTCGCTTCTCGCCCTTGCTGCGGGCCTTCTCGAGCAGCTGACGGTCGTGCTGGCCCAGCTTGTCCTTGCTGGCCTTCTTCTTCAGCGTGCCCTTGTCGGCGCTGGCCTTGGGTGCCGTGACCTTGGCCCGGGGTTCGGGCTCGGCGGCGCCTGCGGACATGGCCGTGGTCGAGACCAGGCCCGCCGCGAGGGCAGCCGCGGCAAGGGCTGCGAGCGCTGTTCGCGCTGGTTGGGTGGAACGTCGTGGCATTGGCGCATCCTGTCGGGAAGGGTGGTGAGTGAACCCCAGGGTCGGTTGGTGCGCGCACAGTGCACCATGACGCCCTCTCCAACGGAGGATGTTTCCCGATTTCTGACCATTCTTTTACCTTTTGCGGCGTCGCCCCTGACGTTCGCGTCAAGCGTCAGGCGTCGAGCTGGGCCCACCACGGGTCTGCTGCCGGCGGTTCGGCCGGATCAATGCGTTGCCCCACCTTGGGCACCGTGACTTCGACCCCGGCCGTGTCCGCGGCGGCGAGCAGCCGTTCAACCGGCTCGGCCCAGGGATGCGGCGCGAGCACGAAGGTGCACCAGTGGATCGGCAGCACCAGCCCGCCGCCCATCGCCACGGCCGCCTCGACGGCCTCCTCCGGGTCGAGGTGGATGTCGTGCCAGGCCGGGTCGTAGGCGCCGACGGCCATCAGCAACGCGTCGAACGGACCGTGCTCGGCGCCGATCCGGGGGTACCCGTCGAAGTACCCCGTGTCGCCCGAGAAGAACACCCGACCGCCGGCCCCGGAGAGCACCCACGACGCCCAGAGCGTGCCGTCGCGCCGCAGACCGCGACCGGAGAAGTGCTGGGCCTCGACGGCGGTGATCCGCACTCCCGCCACGTCGTGACCGTCCTCCCAGTCGCACTCGACGATGCGATGGGCGGACACCCCCCACGTCTCGAGGTGGGCACCGACGCCGAGCGGAACGACGAAGACGGCACTGGTCAGCTGGCAGAGCTGGCGGATGGTGTCCATGTCGAGGTGGTCGTAGTGGTCGTGCGAGATGACGACGGCATCTACCCGGCCCAGACCGGTCAGCGGCACCGGCACCGCGTGCAGCCGCTTGGGCCCGACGTGCTGGCTCGGGCTGCAACGGTCGCTCCAGACCGGATCGAGCAGGATCCGGGCACCGTCGAGCTCGACCAGGCACGACGCGTGCCCGAACCAGGTGATGTGCAGACCGTCTGGGCGCGGCTCGTGCGAAGCACTGACGACCGGGATCGGCCGGGCCGGTTTGCGGGTCTCGGAGCTGTCCCGGAAGCGGCGCAGCACGTCCCGCTGCCCTGAGGGCATCGAGGAGGTCCCCCGGCTGGTGTTGTGGAACGCCCCCGCGCGGTAGGCCGCCGAGCGCTTCATCCGCTCGAGGCGGGCACCAGCCGGGCGTCCGCCCATGGCGGCGTTCACCCCTCGTCCGGCGGCGGCGAGGGCACCGAGGGCACTGGCTGCACCCGCGGCGATGGCAAGTCTGTTGAGCCTGGTCACCGGGTGATTGTCACCCGCGGTCGCCGCCCTGTCTCGCAGACGCGACGAGCTCGTCGAACAGTCGCGGGTCCGCGCCCGCCTCGGGGTGCCACTGCACGGCCACCCGGAACAGCGATGCCGGGTCCTCCATCGCCTCGAGCGTGCCGTCGTCGTGCCAGGCGGCGGCCCGGTAGCCGGTGCCCTCGAGTGAGGAGGGCCGCACGGCCTGGTGGTGGTAGGTCGGCACGTCGAGCGGCCCGTCCCCGAGGATGCCGGCCAGCCGGGTTCCGCTGACGGGTGTCACGAGGTGGTGGGCGTAGACCCCCGGCGCGGGACAGTGCTCGTCGTTTCCGACGACGTCGGGCAGGTGCTGCTCGAGGGCCGCACCGCCGGCCACGGCCATGACCTGCATCCCGCGACAGATGCCGAGCACCGGCATCCGAGCGACCTTCGACACCCGGGCGAGCGCGAGCTCCCAGGCGTCACGATCGGGCCGCGGGTCCTGCGAGGTGATATGCGGTGGGGCGCCGTAGCGCGCCGCCTCGACGTCCGCCCCGCCTGCGATGACGAGGCCGTCGAGGCGAGCGAGCACCGCTGCCGCGAGGTCGTCGTCAGCATCCGGTCGCGGTGGCAGGACCACCACGAGCGCCCCTGCGCGCTCGAGGTGGTCCACGTACCCGTGCGGCAGCACCGCACTGCGCTGGGCCACCCAGGGGGCCCGGTCGACGTCCTCGACGTAGCACGAGACGCCGATCACCGGCCGGTCGACACCCATCACCAGTTCGTCATCACAGCGGCGTGACGTAGGCGCCCGAGATGCCGCCGTCGACGAGGAAGGTCGACGCCGTCATGAAGCTCGACTCGTCGGAGGCGAGGAAGAGCACGGCGTTGGCCATCTCCTCGGGCTCGCCGAAGCGGCCCATGGGCACGTGGACGAGGCGGCGCGCGGCCCGCTCGGCGTCCTTGGCGAACAGCTCCTTGAGCAGCGGGGTGTTGACCGGGCCGGGGCACAGCGCGTTGACCCGGATGCCCTCGCGGGCGAACTGCACCCCGAGCTCGCGGGTCATCGACAGCACCCCACCCTTGGAGGCGGAGTAGGAGATCTGCGAGGTCGCCGCGCCCATCACGGCCACGAAGCTCGCCGTGTTGATGATCGAGCCGGACTTCTGCTCGAGCATGTACGGCAGCACCGCCTTGCAGCACAGGTACACCGACGTGAGGTTGACGAGCTGGACCTTGTCCCAGGCGTCGAGCTCGGTGTCGAGGATCGAGTCGTCGTCGGGCGGGCTGATGCCGGCGTTGTTGAAGGCGATGTCGATGCGCCCGTAGGTGTCGTGAGCCACCTTGAACAGGTTGTCGACGTCGGCCTTGTCGGCGACGTTGGTGTGCACGTACGTGCCACCGACCTCGGCCGCGTACTGCTCCCCCAGCTCGTCGTTGAGGTCGGCGATGACGACCTTTGCGCCCTCCTGCGCGAACCGTCGAACGGTCGCGAGGCCGATGCCGGAGCACCCTCCGGTCACGACGGCGACCTTGCCAGCAAGCCGATCTCCCATGGTGCTCTCCTATGCCTCGGTGTTGATGAAGACGTTCTTGACCTCGGTGAACGCGTCGAGCGCGTCGGGGCCGAGCTCGCGGCCGATGCCGCTGGCCTTGAAGCCGCCGAAGGGCGTCGAGTAGCGCACCGAGCTGTGGCTGTTGACCGACAGGTTGCCGGCCTCGACGCCGCGGGCCACCCGGATCGCCCGACCGACGTCGCGGGTCCAGATCGACCCGGACAGTCCGTATGCCGTGTCGTTGGCCTTGGCGATCGCGTCGGCCTCGTCGTCGAACGCCATGACGGACACGACCGGCCCGAAGACCTCCTCGCGCCACACCCGGTCCTGCGTGCTGCGGGGCAGCACGACCGTGGGCGGGTACCACCAGCCGGCGCCCTCGGGCGCCGCGCCACGGAACGCGACGTCGACCGGCGCGTCACCGGCATCCGCAGCGCCCTCGACGAAGCCGCGAACGGTCTCGCGCTGACCCGCGGAGATCAGCGGGCCCATGTGCGTGGCCTCGTCGCCGGGGTCGCCGACGACGACCTGGCTCATGGCCTGCTCGAAGCGCTCCATGAACGCGTCGAAGACCGAGCGCTGCACGAGGATCCGCGTGCGCGCACAGCAGTCCTGGCCGGCGTTGTCGAGGAAGCTCATCGGGGCGCTGGCCGCCGCGGCGTCGAGGTCGGCATCGGCGAAGACGATGTTGGCCGACTTGCCGCCGAGCTCGAGGGTGACCCGCTTGAGCTGGTCGGCGGCCTTGCGCATGATGCCCTGACCGACCGGCGTGGAGCCGGTGAAGCAGACCTTGCGCACGTCGGGGTGGGTGACGAACCGCTCGCCGACGACCGATCCCTTTCCTGGCAGCACGGTGAACACGCCCTCGGGGATGCCGGCGTCCAGCGCGAGCTCACCGAGCCGGATCGCCGTCAGGGGGGTGAGCTCGGCCGGTTTGAGCACGACGGTGTTGCCGGCCGCGAGCGCCGGGGCCAGGCCCCAGCCCGCGATCGGCATCGGGAAGTTCCACGGCACGATGACCGAGACGACCCCGAGCGGCTCCTTGAAGGTCACGTCGAGCCCACCGGCGACGGGGATCTGCCGGCCGAAGAGGCGCTCGGGTGCCGCGGAGTAGTAGCGCAGCACGTTGACCACGTTGCCGACCTCCCACCGGGCGTTGCCGATGGTGTGGCCGGAGTTCGCCACCTCGAGGGCGGCGAGGTCGTCGGTGGCGGCCTCGACGGCGTCGGCGAACCGGCGCAGCAGCTGGGCACGGTCGGCGGGGCTGACGGCGCGCCAGGCCGGTCCGACCTCGACGGCCCGCGCGACGGCCGCGTCGGTCTCCTCGACGCCGACGAGGTCGATCGTGGTGACGACCTGCTCGGTGGCGGGGTTGATGACGTCGTGCCGCACGGCATCCGTTGTCACAGTGGTGGTCATGGTGTGGGGGGTCACAGCCTCTCGAAGCCGCGGACGCGTTCCCAGTCGGTCACCGCGGAGTTGAAGGCCGCGAGTTCGACGTCCGCGGCGTTGACGTAGTGGTCGACGACCTCGTCGCCGAAGGCCTCGCGGGCGATGGCGCTGCCCGCGAGCAGGTCACGTGCCTGAGCCAGGGTCGAGGGCACGTGCTCGTAGTCGCCGACGTAGGCGTTGCCGACGCACGCCGGCTCCAGGGCCAGTCCCTCGCGGATGCCGTGCAGCCCACCCGCGAGCATCGCCGCCACCGCGAGGTAGGGGTTGACGTCGCCTCCGGGGACGCGGTTCTCCACGCGCAGCCCGGCACCGTGGCCGACGACGCGCAGGCTGCACGTTCGGTTGTCGGTCCCCCACGCCACGGCGGTCGGGGCGAAGGACCCGGCGGCGAAGCGCTTGTAGGAGTTGATGTTCGGTGCGTAGAAGTAGGAGAACTCGCGCATCGTCGCGAGCACCCCGGCGAGGAAGCTGTCGAACAGCTCGCTGCGGCCGCCGTCACGGTCGTCGTCGGCGAAGACGATGTCCCCGTCGGTGCCGCGCAGTGACAGGTGGATGTGGCACGAGTTGCCCTCACGCTCGTCGTACTTGGCCATGAAGGTCAGCGCCTGACCGTGGCGGGCGGCGATCTCCTTGGCCCCGGTCTTGTAGATCGTGTGGTTGTCGCACGTGCGCAGCACCTCGTCATAGAGGAAACCGATCTCGTGCTGGCCGAAGTTGCACTCCCCCTTGGCCGACTCCACGGTCATGCCGGCCCGGTACATCTCGTTGCGGATCTCGCGCAGCACCGGCTCGACCTTGCTGCCGCCGAGGATGGAGTAGTCGACGTTGTAGCGGTTGGCGCCCGTCAGGCCGTGGTAGCGACGATCCCACGCGGCGTCGTAGCTGTCCTCGAAGAGGATGAACTCGAGCTCGGTGCCGGCGAAGGCGCCGTACCCGGCATCGGCGGCCCGGGCGATCTGCTGCTTGAGGATGGTGCGCGGGGACTGGGCGACCTCGCCGGTGCCGTCGAGCCACGTGAGGTCGCTCTGGATGGTGGCCGAGTTCGGGTGGCCCGGGGTGCGGCGCAGGGTGTCGAGGTCCATCGCGAAGAACATGTCGCCGTAACCACGCTCCCACGACGACATCCTGTAACCGTCGACGGTGTTCATGTCGACGTCGACGGCGAGCAGGTAGTTGCAGCCCTCGGTGCCGTGGTCGAGCACGTGGTCGAGGAAGAAGTGCCCGTGCAGGCGCTTGCCCTGAAGGCGTCCCTGCATGTCGGTGAAGGCGACGATGACCGTGTCGACGTCCCCGGCGAGGATGTCGGCTCGCAACTGGTCGATCGTGAGCCTGGGCGGGCCTGATGAGTGTGGTGACGACATGCTTACCCCTTCTGGCGCTATCCGATGAGTCCACGCAGGAGCGCCGACGTCGCGTCGCAGTGCTCCTCCATGGTCGTGCGGGCAGTGTCGGGGTCACCCGTGAGGATGGCCGCGACGATCGTGTCGTGCTGGTCGTGCGAGTGCTCGATGTTGGTGCGCAGCACCGGGATCGCCCCCAGCAGCTCACCCAGGGCCGCCTGGGCCCGGGTCACCGCCTCGACGACCATCGGTGATCCGGTGACGGTGGCGATCGCCAGGTGCAGGCGCGAGTCGGCGATCCGGTGCGCCGCCGGGTCGGCCTGTCGCACCGCCCGGCACGACTCCAGCAACCAGGCGCGCTGGTCACCGGACAGGGTGCGCGTGGCGGCGAGGCGGGCCGCGCCGGGTTCGACGACGCGCCGGAAGTCCAGGGCGTCCTCGAGCGCGGCACCGCGTCGGATGCCGTTCACCGCGGACGGTTCGCCGGCCCGCCCGGGTGCGTGGCCGGCATCCGTGACGATCGTGCCGCCACCGCGTCCGCGGCGGGTCTCGACGAGACCGGCGTCGCGCAGCGCGGCGATCGCCTCGCGCAGGGTGTTGCGGGAGATCGCGAGCCTTTCGGCGAGGTCACGCTCGGGTGGGAGCTGTTCACCGACGACGAAGACGCCGAGCCGGATCGCGGTGGCGAGCTGCTCGACGGTGGTCTCGAAGACGTTGCCGACGGCCGGGCGCAGGACGGCGTCGGGCAGCCGGGTGGGCGGCGGCGACGGCTGCTCCGGGGTCACGGGAGCGAGGATAGCGGCGCAATGGTCCTTGTGTGAACCTTTGACCGCGACTCGGCGGTCAGCGACGGGTGCGACCCCCCGCGAGGGCGTGGCCGAGCACCGTGGCCACACCGTCGCGGTCGTTGTCCGGGCACGTGTGGGTCGTCGCGGCCAGGACGTCCGGGTGCCCGCTCTCGACCGCGAAGGAGGTCCCCGCCCACCGCAGCATCGGCAGGTCGTTGGGCATGTCACCGAAGGCCCAGACCTCGGCCGCGTCGATGCCGCGGGCCGAACACCACCGGGCCAGCCCGGCTGCCTTGGTCGTGCCCGGCGCCGAGATCTCGGCCAGGTTGGCGACCCCCGAGTAGGCGACGTGGCCGCGCGCGCCGACGACGGTCTCGACCGCGGCGATGAAGTCCGGGCCGCCCGCACCGTCCGGTGCCACGACGAGCAGCTTGCCGGTGGGGTCCTCGTCGAGGTCGGGGACGTCGGCGAGCGCCTCGACGACGGTGACCGCGTCGTCGTCGCCCGGGTGCGGGGAGAGGAAGCTCGCCTCGACCGCCATGCCGGTGCGCCGCTCCAGGGCCAGCCCGGCCAGGGGGAAGGCTGCCCGCAGGTCGGTGACGAGCGGGAGGAGGTCGGCCGCCGTGAAGCAGCCGGTGGAGATCACCTCGCCGCGGGCGAGGTCGACGACGAACGCGCCGTTGCCGGCGATGACGACCCCGTGCGACCCGACCGCATCGGCCAGGGGGTGGACCCACCGGGGCGGCCGGGCCGTCACGAACAGCACCGACGTCCCCGCCCGCTCGACGTCCGCCAGGACCTGCCTCGTGCGCAGGGAGATGCTGCCGTCACTGCGCAGCAACGTTCCGTCCAGGTCGGTGGCGACGACCCGTGGCAGGACGCTCGGCCAGGTCACGCGAGGCGGGTCATCCATCCGTGGGTGTCCTCGACGCGGCCGTACTGGATGTCCAGCAACGCCGTGCGGATGGCCTTGGTGACCTCACCGCCACCCTCCCCGGCGGTCGACGGGGCCGAACCACCCTCCCAGCGCAGCTCGCCGACGGGGGTGATGACGGCGGCCGTCCCGCACGCGAACACCTCGCTGATCTCGCCGCTGGCGACGCCGTCCTTCCACTCCTGGATGGGGATGCGGCGTTCCTGGGGCGTCAGGCCCAGCGATGGCGCCAGCTCGAGGATGGAGTCGCGGGTGATGCCCTCGAGGATGGACCCGGTGAGCTCGGGGGTCACGAGGTGGTTGTCGCGGGTGACGAAGAACAGGTTCATCCCCCCGAGCTCCTCGATGTAGGTCTGGGTCGAGGAGTCGAGGAAGACCGCCTGGTCACAGCCGTTCTCGATGCCCTCGATCTGCCCGGCCAGAGACGAGGCGTAGTTTCCACCAGCCTTCGCGGCGCCGGTGCCGCCCGCGCCCGCGCGTGCGTAGTGCTGCGAGATCCACAACGTCACCGGCTTGAGGCCACCGGGGAAGTACGCACCCGCCGGGGAGGCGATGAGGCAGTAGGTGGCCTCGTTGGCGGGACGAACGCCGAGGAAGGGCTCGCTCGCGAAGGTGAAGGGGCGCAGGTACAGGCTCGTCTCCCCCGTGCCGGCCGGCGGCACCCAGGGCTCGTCGACGGCGATCAGGGCCCGCAGGGACTCGACGAAGTCCTCGGTCGGCAGCTCGGGCAGGGCGATGCGGCGGGCGCTGCGCTGCATCCGCTCGGCGTTGGCCTCGGGGCGGAAGGACCACACCGAGCCGTCAGCGTGGCGATAGGCCTTCAGGCCCTCGAAGATCTCCTGCGCGTAGTGCAGCACGGCCGCACTCGGCATGAGCTGGATCGGGCCGTAGGGCTCGACGCGACCCTCGCCCCAGCCGCCGTCCTTGGTCCACACCGCGCGCACCATGTGGTCGGTGAAGTGGACCCCGAACCCCGGGTTGGCGTGGATCTGCGCACGTCGCTCGGCACTCGCCGGGGAGGGGTTGCGGTGCAGGTCGAAGGTCAAGCTCATGGGACTCGTGGTCCTTTCCTCGGGGAGCGACGGTGCTACCCGCGAAGGTTACTCGTGCCCGGACCTCGTCACAGTCGGGCGGCGATGGCGTCACCGACGACGTGCGTCGGGCGAGGTGCGGTGCCGCGCTCGGCGAGGTCAGCGGCCACGGCTCCCTCGACGCGCTCGGCCTCGGCCGTGCGCCCGAGGTGAGCCAGCAGCATCCCCACCGACATGATCGTCGCGGTCGGGTCGGCCTTGGCCTGCCCTGCGATGTCGGGCGCCGAGCCGTGGACCGGCTCGAACATGCTCGGGTAGCGGCCCTCGGGGTTGATGTTGCCGCTGGCTGCGAGCCCGATGCCGCCCGCGATGGCCGCGGCGATGTCGGTGATGATGTCGCCGAAGAGGTTGTCGGTGACGATGACGTCGAAGCGGCCGGGGTCGGTCGCCAGGAAGATCGTCGCGGCATCCACGTGCTGGTACGCCGTCTCGACCTCGGGGAACTCCGCGCCCACCTCGTCGACCGTGCGACGCCAGAGATGACCGGCGTGGGTGAGCACGTTGTGCTTGTGCACCAGGGTGAGGTGCTTGCGGGGGCGGGCCTGGGCGCGGGCGAAGGCGTCACGCACGACGCGCTCGACCCCGAAGCGGGTGTTGACGCTGACCTCGGTGGCGATCTCGTTCGCGGTGCCCGTGCGCAGCGACCCGCCGTTGCCGACGTACGGGCCCTCGGTGCCCTCGCGCACCACGACGAAGTCGATGCCGTTCGGGGCCACCCGCTCGACGGCCAGCGGGCTCTCGACGCCCGGGTAGAGACGAGCGGGGCGCAGGTTGACGTAGTGCTCCAGGGCGAAGCGCAGCGGGAGCAGCACCCCGCGCTCGAGGACGCCGCTCGGCACGGTGGGGTCGCCGATCGCCCCGAGCAGGATCGCGTCGTGGCCCTTCAGCTCCTCGAGCACCGAGTCGGGCAGGGTCTCACCGGTGGCGTGCCAGCGTCGGGCACCGAGGTCGTACTCGGTGGTCGAGACCTTCGGGCCGTCCGCACCGACGACGGCATCGAGGGCCTTCAGGCCCTCAGCGACCACCTCGGGGCCGATGCCGTCTCCGCCGATGACGGCGATGTCAAGGGTCTGGGTGTCACGCTCGCTCATGCCGCCAGCCTAAGGATCGATACCGGCATGCGGACGGTCGTCCCAGAGCGTGGAAAAGCCCGCGACGGGAACGGCGCGCCCGCCGACCGGCGGGTCCCCACGGACCCGGGCACGACAAAGGCCCCGGACCGGACGGTCGGGGGCCTTGGCGTGGTGAGCGACTCAGTCGTCGCTGTGACCCTGGTCGCGCAGGTCCATGGACTCCTGGAGCGCCTGGCGCGCCAGCGTGGCCTCGTCGAGGGTGCTGTTCTCATTCATCGGTGTCGGGCCCTTTCTCGGCGCGGCGGACAGGTTCGTCCCTTCGAGAGTAGGGAGATGCCGGCAGGGCGGCTCCGCCCTCTCACCATCCGGACGTTGCAGCGACGAGACCCTGATCACACTGAGGCTCAGGCTGACGCTTTCCGCTGCCCAAAGACCTGCATACACGTGATTCCGAAGGTTGCATGACGGCATCCGCACCCTGCCTCCACGGCATCCCTGCGCGACTCCCCCAGCTCCGTGCCCTCCCCGAACGCAGAAGTTCGGATGGCACGCAGTAATTGCTGCGTGCCATCCGAACTTCTGCGTGGCCGGCCAAGCGATGGGCCGGAACCGGCTCGGTCAGACGAGGTCGACCACGCGCACCGTCTCGGCGCCGATCGCGGCCTCGACGGAGGTGACGACGTCGGCGGGGATCTCGTTGTCGAGGATCAGGGCGACCAGGGCCTTGCCGGTCACGTCGTCGCGGGAGACCTGCATGCCGGCGATGTTGACGTTGGCGTCGCCCAGGATCCTGCCGACGGCGCCGATGACGCCCGGCCGGTCGACGTAGGAGAAGAACGCCATGTGCACGCTGAGCGGGATCTCGAGGTCGTAGCCGTTGATGCCGGTGAGCTTCTGCACCATCTTCGGGCCGGTGAGCGTGCCCGAGACCGAGAGGGTCGAGCCGTCGGCCATCGTGCCGCTGAGGGTCGTGACGTTGCGGAAGTCCTCGGAGACCTCCTCGGTCAGCAGGCGCGACTCGCAGCCGAACTCCTTGGCGATGAGCGGGGCGTTGACGTAGGTGACCGGGTCCTCGGTGATGTCGGTGAACAGACCCTTGAGCGCTGCGAGCTGCCAGATCGACACGTCGTGGCTCGTGATCTCGCCACGGGCCTCGACGTCGAGCTGCACCGGCACGGCACCCGCGAACCCGGTGAACACGCGGCCCAGCTTCTCGACGAGGTCGATGCCGGGGCGCACCTCCTCGGCGACCGCGCCACCGGAGACGTTCACGGCATCCGGCACGAGGTCGCCGCCGAGGGCGAGGCGCACCGACTTGGCCACGGCGACACCGGCCTTCTCCTGGGCCTCCTCGGTCGAGGCGCCGAGGTGCGGGGTGACGACGACCGACTCGTGGGCGAACAGGGGGCTGTCGGTGCAGGGCTCGGTGGCGAAGACGTCGAGGCCGGCGCCAGCGACCCGACCCTCGGCGATGGCGTCGGCGAGTGCCTGCTCGTCGAGCACTCCCCCGCGGGCCGCGTTGATGATGCGCACGCTGGGCTTGACCTTGGTCAGCGCCTCGGTGCCGATGAGGCCGATGGTCTCGGGGGTCTTCGGCAGGTGGATCGTGATGAAGTCGCTCTCGGCGAGCAGCTCGTCGAGGGTGACCAGGCGGGCGCCCAGCTGTCCGGCGCGCTGCACGGAGACGTAGGGGTCGTACGCGAGGACCTCGACGCCGAAGCCCTTGAGCCGCTCGGCGACCAGCTGGCCGATGCGGCCGAAGCCGACGATGCCGACCTTCTTCTCGAGCAGCTCGACACCGCCGTACTTGCTGCGCTTCCACGCCCCGTTCTTCAGGGCTTCGTTGGCCGGTGCGATGTTGCGCGCGCAGGCGAGCAGCAGGCCGACGGCGAGCTCGGCAGCGGAGGTGATGTTGGAGGTCGGGGCGTTCACGACCATGACGCCGGCCTTCGTGGCGGCGGGCACGTCGACGTTGTCCAGGCCCACGCCGGCGCGCGCGACGACCTTCAGGTTCTTGGCTGCTGCCAGGGCCTCGGCGTCGATCTTGGTGGCCGAGCGGATCAGCACCGCGTCGACGTCGGCGATGGCCGGGAGCAGGGCCGATCGGTCGGCTCCGTCGACGTGGCGCACCTCGAAGTCGGGGCCGAGTGCGTCGAGGGTGGCCGGGGACAGTTCTTCGGCGATGAGGACGACGGGCTTGCTCACGAAAGGAATCCTGCCTTCGGTGCTGCTGCGGTCGGTCATCCGCTGGAGATGCGGGATGCCGTGGCCCGGACGGGCCGCGCGCCTCACCGGTGCTCGGCGAGGCGCTCCGGCACGCCGCTGGGCCGGGAGTTCCATGATACGGGCAGCCCAGCATGTGGACTCCACTGACCACTCTGTGACACGGGACGCATGCCGCCACCACGGCATCCAGCGCGGGGTCGAGGTGTTACCGCCCGCAAAACCGCGCACCCACGATTCGACTGATCCTTCGACTCAGCCCCCGGCGGAGTCCGCAGGTGCCCGCTCGAGTCGGCGCGACACGACGACGATCGCCACCACCACGGCGACCGCCGCGAGGGCCCACCACCACGCCAGGTCGCCGAACCACGCGTCGAGCACCGTGAACCCGACGGTCGTGTACACGGTGGCCCAGAGCAGGGCGCCCACGGTGACTGCCGGCAGGAAGCGTCGCTGCGGCATCCGGAGCATGCCAGCCGACGCGTTGATCGCCGTCTGCACCCCGACGGTGAGGAAGCCCAGCGCCACGGCCGGGGCCCCGAAGCGCCGGACCCACCCCTCGGCCCGGCGGACGATGGGGCGCTCCAGGTGGTCGGCGAAGCGCGACCGACCACCCCCGGCGCGCACCCCACGGCCGACCCAGTAGGTCGCGTTCCCGCGGGTGAAGGCACCGAGCCAGAGCACCCCGAAGACCAGCCACACCGGCCAGCCCTCCACCCACGACTCCACCCCCAGATCGTAGACATGGCCGCGTGGGGCCCTGCCCGCGGGCGGGAACGAGAGAGCGCAACACGCCGGGCGCGACGAATCGCACCCGGCGTGTTGCGCTCACTCGACTGCCGCGGCGGGCAGGCGCGAGCCGGGGTCAGCGGGCGGCGGAACCCTCGACGTAGTCCTGGTCGCGGTCGGAGTCGACCCACGCCATGAGCTTGCGCAGCTCGCGGCCGGTGGCCTCGATCGGGTGAGCGGCACCCTTGGCGCGCAGCTCGGCGAACTCGGGCCCACCGGCATCCTGGTCGTCGATGAAGCGCTTCGCGAAGGCGCCGTTGCGGATGTCCGCGAGCACCGCCTGCATGTTCTCCTTCACCGACGGGTCGATGACGCGCGGGCCGGAGACGTAGTCGCCGTACTCAGCGGTGTCGGAGACCGACCAGCGCTGCTTGGCGATGCCGCCCTCGATCATCAGGTCGACGATGAGCTTGAGCTCGTGCAGGCACTCGAAGTAGGCGACCTCGGGCTGGTAGCCGGCCTCGACGAGGGTCTCGAACCCGTACATCACGAGCTGCGACGCGCCGCCGCAGAGCACGGCCTGCTCACCGAACAGGTCGGTCTCGCACTCCTCGGTGAAGGTCGTCTTGATGCCGCCGGCGCGCAGACCACCGATGGCCTTGGCGTAGGACTTCGCGAGGTCCCAGGCGTGGCCGGAGGCGTCCTGCTCGACCGCGAGCAGCACGGGCACACCGCGGCCGTCGACGAACTCGCGGCGCACGAGGTGGCCGGGGCCCTTGGGGGCGACCATGAGCACGTCGGAACCAGCCTCGGGGGTGATGTAGCCGAAGCGGATGTTGAAGCCGTGGCCGAACAGCAGCGCGGCACCCTCGGCGAGGTTGGGCTGGATCTCGTTCGCGTAGACGGTGCGCTGCACCTGGTCGGGCGTCAGGATGACGACGAGGTCGGCCTCGGCGACGGCCTCGGCCACGCTGAGCACCCGCAGGCCCTCGGCCTCGGCCTTGGCGCGGGACTTCGAGCCCTCGGCGAGCCCGACGCGCACGTCGACCCCGGAGTCGCGCAGGTTCAGCGCGTGGGCGTGGCCCTGGCTGCCGTACCCGATGACCGCGACCTTGCGGCCCTGGATGATCGCCAGGTCGGCGTCGTCGTCGTAGAACATCTCGGCCATCGTCTCGGCCTCTCCTCGTGGTGGTGGTGACTGTGGGTGGAAGTTCGGGTGGAACTGTATGCCGTGCCCCGGGTGGGGTGCGGCGTGGTCTCAGGCGGTGCGCAGGCTCCGGTCGGTGATGGATCGCGGGCCGCGACCGATCGCGACGATCCCGGACTGCACGAGCTCCTTGACGCCGTAGGGCTCGAGGACGTCGAGCAGGGCGCGCAGCTTGTCGGTGGTGCCCGTGGCCTCGATGGTGAGCGACTCGGTGGCGACGTCGACGACCTTGGCCCGGAACATCTGCACCATCTCGAGCACCTGGCTGCGGGTGGCGGCGTCGGCACGCACCTTGATGAGCATGACCTGGCGCTGCACGGCTGCAGTCGGCTCGAGCTCGACGACCTTGAGCACCTCGACGAGCTTGTTGAGCTGCTTGGTCACCTGCTCGAGCGGGAGGTCCTCGACGTCGACGACGACGGTCATCCGCGAGACGTCGGGGTACTCGGTCTCACCGACGGCGAGGGAGTCGATGTTGAAGCCCCGACGGGAGAACAGCGCGGCGATGCGGGCGAGCACGCCGGGCTTGTTCTCGACGAGGACGGACAGGGTGTGCTTCGACATGACAGTCACCGCTTTCAGTTCCGGGGGGAGCCCGAGGGGACTCCGTCGTGATCGGCATCGAGGTCCTGCTCCAGCGCCTCGGACTCCTCGCGGTCCCACTGCGGCGCGGTGTCGCGGGCGACCTGGATGAGGTCGTTGCTCACCCCGGCTGCGACCATCGGCCAGACCATCGCGTCGCGGTGGACGACGAAGTCGACGATGACCGGGCGGTCGTTGACGGCCATGGCGGCACGGATGGTGTCGTCGACGTCCTCGGGGCGCTCGCACCGGAACCCGGCGCAGCCGTAGGCGTCGGCGAGCTTGACGAAGTCAGGCACCCGCGAGCCCACCGAGGTGTGCAGGTCGGTGTTGGAGTAACGCTCGTTGTAGAACAGGGTCTGCCACTGGCGCACCATGCCGAGCGAGCTGTTGTTGATGACGGCGACCTTGATCGGGATGTTGTTGATGACGCAGGTCGCGAGCTCCTGGTTCGTCATCTGGAAGCAGCCGTCGCCGTCGATGGCCCACACGGTGCGGTCGGGCTCACCGACCTGGGCGCCCATCGCGGCCGGGACGGCGTAGCCCATGGTCCCGAGGCCACCGGAGTTCAGCCAGGCGTTGGGGCGTTCGTACTGCACGAACTGGGCCGCCCACATCTGGTGCTGGCCGACGCCGGCGACGTACACGGCCTCCGGGCCGACGATGGCGCTGAGCCGCTCGATGACGTACTGCGGTGCCAGAGAAGCCTCCTCGGGCTCGGTGTAGCCGACGGGGAAGGACTCCTTCCAGCCTGCGACCCGCTCGCGCCACTCGCTGTAGTCGCCGCCACGGCCCGCGTCGATGTCGGAGTCGACGGCCTCGGTGAGGTCGGTGATCACCGCCTTGCAGTCGCCGACGATCGGGACGTCGGCCCGCCGGTTCTTGCCGATCTCGGCAGGGTCGATGTCGGCGTGGATGACCTTCGCGAACGGCGCGAAGGTCGACAGCTGGCCGGTGACGCGGTCGTCGAACCGGGCGCCGAGGGCGATGATGAGGTCGGACTTCTGGAGGCCGGTGACGGCCGAGACCGACCCGTGCATCCCCGGCATCCCGAGGTGGAGCGGGTGGCTGTCGGGCAGGGCCCCACGCGCCATCAGGGTGGTCACGACGGGGATCTTGCTCAGCTCGACGAAGCGGCGCAGTTCCTCGCTGGCCTCGGCGCGGATGACGCCGCCGCCCACGTAGAGGATGGGACGCTCGGCCGCGGCGATGAGGCGGGCGGCCTCACGGATCTGCTTGCCGTGGGGGCGGGTCACCGGGCGGTAGCCGGGCAGGTCGATGCGCGGAGGCCACGAGAAGGTGGTGCGGGCCTGGAGCGCGTCCTTGGAGATGTCGACGAGCACCGGGCCGGGGCGGCCGGTGGAGGCGATGTGGAAGGCCTCGGCGATGATCCGCGGGATCTCGTCGGCATTGGTCACCAGGTAGTTGTGCTTGGTGATCGGCATCGTGATGCCGCGGATGTCGGCCTCCTGGAAGGCGTCGGTGCCGATGGCGGCCGAGTTGACCTGGCCGGTGATCGCCACGATCGGCACGGAGTCCATGTGCGCATCGGCGAGCGGGGTCACGAGGTTGGTGGCCCCGGGGCCGGACGTGGCCATGCAGACCCCGACCCGCCCGGTGGCGGCGGCATAGCCCTCGGCGGCGTGGCCGGCGCCCTGCTCGTGCCGAACGAGGATGTGCCGCACCTTGACCGAGTCCAGGAGCGGGTCGTACGCCGGCAGGATCGCCCCACCGGGGATGCCGAAGACGGTGTCGACGTCCATCGCCTCGAGGGAGAGCACGAGGCTCTGCGCGCCGGTCACCTCGATCGGGGTCCGGGCGCGGGCCTGCTGCGCGACCTGCGCCGGGCTCGGGCTGCCGGGGCCACCGGAGCCCCCGGAACCGCTCGGGGTCGCGGCCGCGCTCTTGGCCATCGGGACAACCGGGTTCGCCGGCCTCGTTTCGCTCACTGCCGTTCACCGCTCTCTGGGGTTTGCCGCTTGCTCGCGGCCGTCGTCCGTGCACAAAAAAACCCTCCAGTCCCACGGGGGACGACGGAGGGAGCGCGTCTGCCTGATCGGTCAGACGCGCCGTGAAAGTACGAGGACTCGGGCCACCCCTGAACTGTCCCCCGCCGGGGTGGTCGTGTCAACCGGCGAGACGGCCGATCCCACGATCCGGGAAGGTGACGTGCCTCACCTGCCGTGGGTGAGCGTCGTGGATGCCGGGGCGCCGCAGCCGCGCCCTCCGCTAGGAGCGTGGGTCAGTAACACGCCAGCGGGTTCGTCACGGGGACCAGGGTGTGCCGTGGAGCGATCGGACCGGGATCTGCCGGCTTTGGCCGGTTTGGGCACCTGAGCGGGTGATCCTCGCCGGGTGAACCCTTGGGTGGCCTTTGAGGAGCGAGTCGGGTCCGCTGACGGGCGGATTCGTGCCCCCCCGGGGGGCGGGTCAGGCGGTCGTGAGCCCGGTGAGGCCAGCGACGCCGATGTGACCGTGCAGCTTGCGTAGGTTGTGGCAGGCCGCGAGCAGGAGCCACTCGCCGCGGGCGCCGTCGATCCCGCGGAGCAGGAGGTGTTTCGCGTTCTGCAGGGTGGCCA